>OQVS01000244.1_pt1 | contig 34619 bp, 28 predicted proteins | sample 1691601 | NCBI WGS metagenome assembly OQVS01 (sample SAMN03418268, study PRJEB22391) | human gut metagenome | biome: human-gut; feature: organic feature; material: feces | host: Homo sapiens | place: Tanzania | collected 2013-01 | reverse complement strand
GGCAGCCGCTTTCGCAAGTTCTTCGTTAAGTTTCTTTGCTTATACAATTTAAGAAGATTATGATAATCTAGAATATTCAAATCAATAAACATCTTAATTCCACTAAACAATTTACATATTTCTTTAAAGAAACTCAAATCAAAATCTTTTTTTTCAATTGAAATTAACGCTAATTGTCTTCGATACTCATCATTATATATATAGTTAAATTTATTGTCTCCTTTATTATATTTTCTTTCAAAAATATCATATTCCTCTATTAAACATTTATCATCATGGTAATCATTAGATACTTCCATAATAATATTATTATCATTTAAATATTTTATTAAAAAATTGTATATATCTTTTATATTCTTTTCCAAATTTATATTGCATATATAATAATATTTTTTCTTTTTACCTTTTTTAATATAGTAATATTTATCATAACTTTTTTTTCTTAAAATCATTTTACCATAACCTCTTCATCTATCCTTTAGGACCAAATACCAATTTTATTATATGATGATGTACTTCTCTTTGTATATTAGTTTTTCTTATATGATAGTGTAATCCATCAATCACATTTAAGTCAAGATGAAGCCTATTTAACTTATCGACAGATAATATTGTTCCACCTGGTTTTGATGGAGTATTATACATTTCTTGAACATGATTATTAAAGAATGAAAATCCTATATCTGCACATTGTTCTAAATAATATTTGTCAACCGCCTCAGTTACTTCTTTTCTGACGTTTATCCTACCATAAGTACTCGTACTTTCGTTTTTTTCAGTGTTAATCTTTAAATCATAACCAAAATATATATAATCTCCATCAACTTCATAGCTTCAAAAATTTGTATCAGAAGGTGCTATTATTGTATTGTCGTGTATCATATTTTCTTTATTTGCATCTTCACCACCAGTTGTTAAAGAAGGCGTATCTGCTGTTACAATGGTATGGAAATATATCGGAGAATTAGTATTCAATATGTTAGTATTAGTTGATACTATTAAAATGTCTGATTGTGTTGTTAGGGAAATGATGGGATTGTAAGTTGTTATAAAAGGTTATAAATGGTAGAATGGTAACTAAGAAGAAATGGAGTGATTACTAATGAACATAAATATTGAATGGGTAATTAACTATATAAAAAATTATGGTACAAACATTATTATCCCTAGTAATGCAGAAGTAATTGAACAAGGTTCATTTGATTATTCAAGGTTAGATATGGAATTTGGTGAAGGGTATACTGAAAATCATAATTTAATTTTAAATTTTGAAAATGGAAGTCATTTAAGAAAAATAGAAACATTTGCTTTTGTTTGCGTTAAAATTTCTAATGAAATATTAATTCCCGATTCTGTAGAAGAAATGGGGCAATTTGCATTTTTGTCTGAAATATATAAGTTAAAATTTGGAGATGACTCTCAAATAAAGAGTTTAGGTGATTCATCATGTATGACTTTTCCAAACGAAATTACTATTCCACAGAATCTTGAATCAATAATTATAAGTGAAATTAATAATACAAAAAAATTAATAGTTAAAGATAATTCTAAGGTGAATAGTATTGAAATCAATGCCTGTAACTTCTTTTATTGAGTCAATCATTGTTACTCTTCTCCAGCTTGGAGTTAAGTCAATCGGTGTTCCTTGATATGTTATTTTTGTTGTTCCTAGTACATTTTTAGCAACAGTAGAAATTAATTCTTCTGACATATTCATCATATCATTATAATCTTCATATGCTGAATACCATTCCATATTAGTAAATTCTGGATTGTGTTTTATATCCATTCCTTCATTTCTAAAGTTTTTACCAATTTCAAATACTTTGTCAATTCCACCAACTGTTAATCTTTTTAGGTTTAACTCTGGTGCAATTCTTAAGTACATATCTAAGTCTAAAGTATTATGGTGTGTGATAAATGGTCTTGCTGCATCACCTGTTGCTACTGTTGTAAGTGTTGGTGTTTCAACTTCCATATATCCTTTTCCATCCATAAACTTTCTTACTTCTTTTATTATTTTGCTTCTTAGTTCAAAAGTCCTTCTAACTTCTGGGTTTACTATTAAGTCTATATATCTCTGTCTATAACGAATTTCTGTATCTTTTAATCCATGGAATTTTTCTGGTAATGGTCTTAAAGATTTTGAAAGTAATATAACTTCTTTTGCATGTACAGATATTTCTTCTGTTTTTGTTTTAAATACAAAACCTTTTATTCCTATGATATCTCCTATATCATAAGTTTTGAATAGTTTATAACTTTCTTCACCTAGATCATTTATACTAACATAACTTTGAATTCTACCTGTTGAATCTTGAATTGTACAGAATGATGCTTTTCCCATTATACGTTTGGCCATAATTCTACCAGCTATTGATACATCTTTTCCTTCAAAAGCTTCATAGTTTTCTTTTATTTGACTAGCTACTTCTGTTCTATCATATTTAGTAATTTCAAATGGGTTTTTACCACTTTTTTGTAGTTCCTCCAACTTTTCTCTTCTTACTTTCATAAGTTGATTTAAGTCTAACTCTTGTTCTGTCTATTATTACCATTAAAAACTTGTCAAAATCATCATTGTATTATGAAAACGAGAGATTTCTGATGCAAATTTCACTCTTTTTATTTTTCTATGCAATAGTCTTGATTTATTCGGGAAATTATTCTATATTTGCCAAAAATTAAGCTCCTAACAGAAAATCATACTGCACAAGCAGTGGAAATTAGAACATTTATGATAGAGAAACTAGACGCTATTGACATTAAGATTTTGAAGGTGCTTCAACAGAACGCAAAGCTCACCACAAAAGAGCTTGCTGAAGCGGTACACCTTTCGGCTTCGCCCACATTCGAGCGCCAAAAACGCCTCGAACGCGAGGGCTATATTAAGAAATATGTGGCTGTGGTCGACCCCGACATGGCAGGAAACGGAATGCTTGTGCTTTGTAACATTCGACTCAAGCAGCACGGCAAGGAATATGCCCGCGAATTTGTGGATGCCGTGAAGCAAATGGAGGAAGTGACCGAGTGCTTCAACACCAGTGGCGATTTCGACTACTGGATTAAGGTGTTTGTGCGCAATATGCACCATTACCAAGATTTCGTGCTCAACCGCTTAGGCGAAATGGAGTCGATAGGTTCGGTGCACAGTGTGTTCGTTATCGGCACCGTGAAAAATGTGCACTCTGTGCCAGTGGCACCATAATCAAGATGAAAAATATAATTGCCCAACGACGCGGTATAAAACATACGGTGTCGTTGGGCGATATTGTTTTCCACAAACAATGTAGTCTACCAGTTGATTGGCGTTTTTCCGTGCTGCGCAAGGTAAGCGTTGGCTTGGGAAAAGTGGTGATTGCCGAAAAATCCACGATATGCCGAAAGTGGCGATGGGTGGGGCGAAGTGAGCACAAGATGCTTCATGCGGTTGATTTTCGCGCCCTTCTTAATGGCAAACGAGCCCCACAAAATAAACACAAGATGCTCGCCGTGTTCGCTCAGGTGAGCAATCACCGCATCGGTGAACTCTTCCCAACCACGCCCTTGATGTGAACCGGCCTTGTGCGCCTGCACAGTGAGGGTGGCGTTGAGCATCAGCACGCCCTGATGTGCCCAGCGAGTGAGGTTGCCGCTTGTGGGAATGGGTGCGCCAGTGTCGGCGTTGATTTCCTTGAAAATGTTTTGCAGCGATGGTGGAAAAGGCACTCCGTCGTTCACCGAGAAGCAGAGCCCATGCGCCTGCCCCGGTTCGTGATAGGGGTCTTGACCGATAATCACTACTTTCACCTTGTCGAAAGGCGTGGCATCGAATGCCGCAAATATTTGAGAGCCAGGAGGAAAAACCTGTTTGGTGGCATATTCCTGCTTTACAAATTCGGTGAGATTGGCAAAGTATGGCTTATTCCATTCCTCTGCAAGTTCCTTATTCCATGATGGGTCGATTTTCACTGTCATAGCAAAATAATGTTAGGGGGTGAAATTTCTTTACTTGCAAAGTTACAAGATTATAGTTAAATTTGCATTGTAAAAAATCATTTTTCGCAGTAGCCATTCTGTAAAAGCCTGGTCCTATAGTTCAATGGATAGAATAAAGGATTCCGGTTCCTTCGATTGGGGTTCGACTCCCCATAGGATCACATTTCAGGTATTGGGAGATTTGCAAATCGGTATGCTAAACGGTTAGTATATATGATTCTACGCAATCTCCCTTTTTTAGTATTATGCGTTTCACTTTCCTTGCAGCTATATGCAGGGATAAAACTAATACAATTATGGCTCGATTTTTTATTTCGGTATTTCTCGCAATGATGCTGTCGGTTGCATCATTGGCGCAGCCCACCATCTGGGCGTACCGTAGTTATCAACCTTACGAACAAACCGGCGTCACAGGTCCAATCACTTTCTGTGCCAATTCGCCAGAAGCGGTCACCCTACTTGCCGACCAAAGCAATATGGGGCGCGTGTATGCCGGCACGTATTTCAACTACAAGTGGTATGGTCAAGTCACCCACATTGGCACGCAAACGTCGATTGACGGCTTATTCACCATCGACATGACCGATGGGCATCGCACATTTGTTGCCCCAAGTAATCGTGCGTTGAGCGATATGACACACGACTACAGCACCGGCATCACCTACGGCATCAGCAATAGTGCCCAGAAGTTGGCAACAATCGACTTGAAAACAGGCACCGTGGTGACAGGTGGCACATTCACCGACACCGAAGGTGCACAATGCTATATGGTGGCTCTGGCTGCCGACCTCGACGGCACGCTCTACGGTGTGGCAACTAACGACAATTTCTATTCCATCAACAAGGAAACAGCCGTTTGCACATTGATTGGTAACACTGGCGTAGATGCGGCTTTCACACAGACGATGGCTTTCGACCACAACACCCACACGCTCTATTGGGTGAACAATGCTGAATACAAGCTCTACACCATTGACGTGAAAACTGGCAAGGCTACCGCTGTGGGCAACACCGACAGCCTCAACGCTTTCGCCATTCCATATATCCATGCTCCAAAGGGCGCGCCCGACCGTGTGACTGCACGAAAAATCGCCACACAAGGTAGCGAGGTGACAATTGAATGGACCAATCCTGTGATTGACGCGCAAGGCGAACCACTCGCCTCGCTCGATGGCGTGAAAATTTACCGCGACGGCACGCTCCTGACCACCGTGGCAAAAACTGGTGCAACAGGCAAATACACCGACACGAATGTGACCGACGGGCTGCACACCTATAAACTGGTGCCATACAACGCCGCTGGCGAAGGCGGTGCCGACACCGACGACCTTGAAATTCAAGTAGGTCAGAATCCTCCTGGAGCAGTGGAAAATTTCACTGTCACTCCTGGCAACTTCACAGCCGAACTTTCATGGCAAGCGCCCACGAAGGGCAAATTCGGAGGTAGCTTCGACCCTGCAAGCATCACTATGTATAATATCACCCGTGTGAAGGGCGCTACCCGCAGCGACTTTAGCGTGAAAGCACCTGCCACCAGCTACACCGACCGTCCAGGCTTTGGCACCTACACCTATATCATTAAGGCGATGAATGAGCAAGGCGATGGCGTAGAGGTGGAAGCCAGCCCTGTAATGGTGAAATACGACAACTGGATTGTGATGACCAATGGCGAATTTGTGGTGAAGAAGGACATGAAGTATAAATTCTACGACAACGGCGCAACAGGATATTACACCAACGATGCCGACGAAACGCTCACGCTTCGCCCTGCCGATGCTGGCTGCATCATTGATGCCAAATTCTCACAATTCAGCATGGACAGCTATGGCGACACGCTGTATGTGTACGATGGTGTCAACACCAGTGCTCCGCTTATCGGCAGCTTTACTGGCGAATCGGTACCTAAACAGCTGGTTCACCTGCGTGCTTCCAACGAGCAAGGTGCGCTCACTTTCCATTTTGTGAGCGATATTATGGAATCTGGCCCAGGCTGGTTGGCAGAGGTCACATCGGTTGAACTGAAGACCAACGATTTGGAGGCTGGCGAACTGTCGGGCAACCCTCGCCCATCGCTCAATGCAAAAGAGCCTTACACGTTTGAGGTTCGCAACCTCTCGTTGCGTGATGTAAAGGCAAGCGAATATACGGTCGACATCGTTGACGCTGATGGGCAAGTGCTCACCACTGCACAGGGCGTTGATGTAAAAGCGCTGAAAACTGCCATTATGAGCATCGATGTCACTCCAAAGACCGATGGCAACCTTACCATCAAGGCGATTATACACTTTGCCGCCGATGAGGATGCCACCAACAACATATCTAATTCGCTCGCCCTTGCCGTGAATCCAGAGGGCAGCAAATATGTGCAAATCAGCACTCCTGGCAGCCTTGTGTATATCTATCCTGCCTCGTTCTTCACCAACGAGTCGGTTTGGGAAACGATTTACAGCAGCGAGCGCATTGGCGTGAGCAGCGGCACACTCACTTTGCTCACTTTCCCAGTGAAAGAATGTACGAAGAATTATCCCAACATTCCTGTCACTATCTATGTGGGCGAAACCGAACTCAATACGCTGAAAGACAGAGCTATCCATGCAAGCGAACTCACCAAGGTGTATGAGGGAAATATGCCATTGCGCACCACATCAACGGAATGGGCGTTCCCACTCACCACACCTTATGAATATGCTGGGGGCAACTTGGTGGTGATGTTGCACAAGGTGGCTCCTGGCACAAGCGATCAAGGCGTGGCGTTTGGCGGCACCTACGGCAAAATGGGCGACCCGATTATCACCCGCGAGGCCTCAACCTACAGCGACGACCAGCACCTCGACCTCGAATCTGATTTCGGTTGGCCAGGCACAGCACTCCCCGACATCAACATGCTGTTTATGAGCAAGCCATCAGGTTTGGCTGGCATCGAAGCGAATGATGTGAAGATTATGGTAAGCAACGGCAAAATCATCGTGGCAGGAGCAGAAAATCAGGCAATCACGGCTTACACTCTTGACGGACGCATCGCCGCCACCGTAAAGGCAGCCTCTGCCCTGCAAGAAATCGCCCTCCCCACCCCAGGCATCTACATCATCAAAACCACCACCACCGCCCAAAAAGTAGTCCTATAACCAACAGCCTCACTTATGAGGCTCCCCACCCACAATACACCCCGAAAGTCCCTCAACTTCCGGGGTGATTTTCTTCCCTCCCCAAAACCACAAAAATTAATTTGTGAAAATTTGTGCTAATTTATGGGTGATTTACTGTAACCACTAATTGCACGAATCTAACGAATCTGATTTTTGTAGGTTTTTATTCGTGGGATTCGTTGGATTTGTAGTTAAATATTTTATTAATTTTATCTGATAAAGCATTTTATTCTGTAATAAATTTGCGTAATGGGATAATTGTTTGTAATTTTGCGGGTGTTTAGAAGAATGATATGGGTAACGTATTTATATATAATAAGGAGTTTGCACTGGAGTGTGGAGAAGTTTTGCCTTCGTTGAAGGTGGCTTACCATACTTTCGGCAGGCTGAACAACGACCGCAACAATGTGGCGTGGGTGTGTCATGCGCTGACTGCCAACAGCGATGTGGCAGACTGGTGGCCCGGAACGGTGGAGGCTGGGCGTTTTCTCGACCCCGACAAATACTTTGTGGTGTGCGCCAACATATTGGGCTCGTGCTACGGCACTACCGGCCCTGCCGAAATCAACCCTGCCACCGGTGAGCCGTGGTATGGCGATTTTCCGAAGGTGACGATTCGCGACATGGTGCGTGCTCATCAACTGCTCGCCGAGCATTTGGGCATCAGTCATGCGAAACTGCTAATTGGCAGCAGTATGGGTGGCTTTCAATGCCTTGAATGGAGCGTGATGCAGCCCGACTTTGCCGAAAACTGCGTGTTTATCGCCACTGGTGCGCAAGCCTATCCATGGGGCGTGGCGTTTAACGAGAGCCAGCGCATGGCGATTGAAAACGACCCTACTTTCGGTGAGCGCAACGCATCGGCCGGACTGCGTGGCATGGCTACGGCGCGAAGCATCGCTCTGCTCAGCTATCGTGGCGGAAAGGCCTACGACAAGACGCAAGCCGATGCCACAGCCTACGATTCGCCTTTTCAGCACCGTGTGCTCTCATATCAGCGCTACCAAGGCGAAAAACTGCGCCGTCGGTTCAACGCCTACTCCTATTACCGATTGCTGCAAGCCTACGACTCGCACAACTTGGGTCGCGACAGGGGCAACGTGGCAGAGGCGTTGCGAAGCATCAAGGCGCACACGCTGGTGGCGAGCATCACGAGCGACTTGCTTTTTCCACCTGCCGACCATCAAGTGATAGTTGACAACATTCCCGATTGTCAATACCACGTGATTGACTCCGATTTTGGGCATGATGGTTTTTTGGTGGAAAGTGAGAAGTTGAACAATATTATTCAAGATTTTTTAGTTGACTAAAATTGACAAAAACATATATGGACAATAAGCAAATCAATATCGGTCTATTTGGATTTGGCACCGTGGGCAAAGGACTCTACGACGTGCTGAAAAAGATTCAGCCAGAGAATGTAACTATCGTGAAAGTGTGCGTGCGCAATGTGGCGAAGCATCGCGCCGAGGCTCCGGAACTGGAGTTCACCAGCAACGCCGACGACATTTTCAGCGACACTCGCATTAATTTCATCGTGGAATTGATTGACGATGCCGAGGCGGCTTACGGCATCGTAAAACGTGCGCTTCAGGCAAAAATCCCTGTGGTGAGCGGCAATAAGAAGATGCTTGCCCGACACATTCAGGAAATGATTCAACTTCAGCGCGACAACGACACGGCACTCCTCTACGACGCATCGGCATGTGGCAGCATTCCTGTGATTCGCAATTTGGAGGAATACTACGACAACGATTTGCTTATCAGCGTGAAAGGAATTCTTAACGGATCGTCAAACTTCATTCTATCGAAAATTTTCAATGAGGGAATGAACTATGCCGAGGCACTCAAACTTGCTCAAGACTTGGGCTTTGCCGAGAGCGACCCCACGCTCGATATTGGCGGTTGGGATTCGCTGTTTAAGCTGATTATCATCACCATTCACGCATTTGGCGTGTATGTGGAGCCTGAGCAGATTTTCACTTTCGGCATTGGCAACATGAACGAGCACGACATTCAGTTTGCACACGAAAAGCGCCGCCGTGTGAAACTCGTGGGCTGGGCAGAGAAGGTGGACGAGGACAAACTGGTGCTGTCGGTAATGCCGCACTTGCTCTCCAAGCAGAAGTACATCTACAGCGTGGAAGATGAGTTTAACGGCGTGGTCATCAAAGGTTTGTTCTATTACAAGCAGTTTATGTTCGGTCAGGGCGCAGGTGGCTTCCCCACTGGTTCTGCCGTGTTGAGCGACATCACAGCCCAACTCTACGACTACCGCTACCAGTACAAGAAGCTGCAAAGCCCACATCAGTTGCATTTCACCAACGACTATAAGGTGCGCATCTACTATCGCTACGATAGCCCTGCCGCTCTAAATTTGCTTGAATTTTCCACCATTCACGAAAGCTATTACAGCGACACATACAAATACGTGGTGGGCGACATCGAACTTTCACAACTCCAAGCGCAAGCCCAAAACCTCCGCGAAAGCAACGTATTCGTCTGTCTCTACCCCGAAGATTAAGCTCCCACATATTAATCATAAAAGGCGAACTGCAAGAAACCTACAGTTCGCCTTTTATTGTAAAAAAAGCCCCATTTTGTGCATTTTATTCATCGTACTGCACAAAAAAGCCGATTTTTGTGCAGTACAGCACATTTATTGCACAAAAAAAATCACATTTTTGAGTAAATCCCTACGCTATAGCGTTGTCGCTTTGCTCCTTATATTATTTCATGCCACGGGCGGTGAAGATGGCGTCTTTTGCCTTGTTGATTTCTTGCATTTTCTTTGTGGCGGCGTTTTTCACCTCTTCGCCTAAGTGCGACACTCGGTCGGGGTGATGCTGGAGCACCATTTTCTTGTATGCCTTGCGCACATCATCATCGCTCGCGTCGGGCGACACACCCAGCACCGTATAAGCATCTTCAAGCGTCTGACCGCCAAGGGCAAACATTTGGTTCACCACGTCGGCATCCAGTCCCATGTGATAGGCAATGTTGCGCAATGCCTTGATTTCGGTGGCATCGGGGGTGCCGTCGCACTTGGAGATTTCGGCAAGGAATGCGATGATTTGCAAACGGTGCGCCTCTGGCATCAACTTGTTCAAATCACGGCACACTTTCTGCACAGAAGCATTCCAAGCAGCCACGCCACGCTGTCTGCGTTCCATTTTCAACTGCTCAAAGAACGTCATTCCTTTTTGGGCGGCCTCTGTGCCAAGTGCTTCGCTCAGATATTTGCGAAGAAAAACGGTTTCGGTCTGATATATTTTGCCGTCAGCGAAAATGATGTCGGCGCTCAAATACATCAAATAATAGAGAAACGTGTCGTATTCGTTGCCCCGGCCATTGCCATACCCTGCTTGCTGACTGCCTGAGGTGACCTTCGAAAACTTAATTCCGTCAAGCATAGATCCAATCACATAACCAATGATGCCGCCAATAAAATTGCCAACCACGAATCCGATAATGAATCCTATGTATTTGTATTTGATTTTAAACATTACTTTTCAAGTAGGGTTTTTGCCATGTTTTGAGCGGCTTTGCGACCGTCGCCCATAGCGAGAATTACGGTTGCGCCACCACGCACGATGTCGCCACCAGCATAAAGGTCGCTGATGTTCGACTGCATCGACTCGTCGTTCACCACGATAGTACCACGGCGACTCACTTCAAGTCCATCGATTGAGCGAGGCACGAGAGAGTTGGGCGACACACCCACTGCCACAATCACCACATCGACAGGAATTTCTTCGATTGCGCCTTCCACAGGGATAGGTGAGCGACGGCCTGAGGCATCGGGCTCGCCAAGTTCCATGCGTTGCACCTTCATGGCGCGAACACGGCCTTTTTCATCACCAATATATTCCACAGGGTTGTGGAGTGTCATCAGTTCCACTCCTTCCTCTTTTGCGTGACCGATTTCTTCAAGTCGGGCAGGCATTTCGGCTTCGCTACGGCGATAAACCAAAATCACACGCTTTGCACCCATGCGAAGGGCTGTGCGCGTTGAGTCCATAGCGGTGTTGCCACCACCCACCACCGCCACAGTGTCGCCTGTGATAACAGGAGTGTCGCCACCACGGCCAGCCTGCATCAGATTGATGCGAGTGAGATATTCATTGCTCGACATCACACCATTGAGGTTTTCGCCCGGAATGTTCATAAAGCGAGGGAATCCTGCGCCAGAACCCACGAAAATGCCCTTGAAGCCCATAGAGTGAAGGTCGTCGTAGGTGATAGTGCGACCAATGAGCACATCTTTCTGGAAGTCAACGCCCATTTTGCGCAGTCCTTCTATTTCGTGGTCAACCACAGCGTTGGGCAGACGGAATTCAGGAATACCATATTTCAGCACACCGCCAATTTCGTGCAGTGCCTCAAACACAGCGACATCAAAACCCTTCTTCGCCATATCGCCAGCAAACGAAAGTCCTGATGGGCCACTGCCCACCACAGCCACTTTAATGCCGTTCTTTGGTTCCATCTTCACGGCTTCTTCCTCGCCGCTATTGCGTTGCCAATCGGCGGCAAAGCGCTCAAGATAACCGATAGCCACGGCTGGCTGCTTCATTTTCAACCGAATGCACTTGCTCTCGCATTGCTTTTCCTGTGGGCACACACGGCCGCAAACGGCAGGGAGCGAACTTGTCTCCTTCAGTGTGGCAGCAGCGTCGGCAAAGTGTCGGCGTTCAATATTTTTGATGAATTTTGGAATGTCGATACCTACGGGACAGCCCGTCACGCATTGTGGGTTGTTGCAGTCAAGGCAGCGAGTGGCTTCTCTCACCGCTTGCTCCTCGGTGATGCCTTGATTCACCTCCTCATTGCAGGTGATGCGGTATGCAGGGTCGAGTTGAGGCATTTCCACACGCTCGATAGCAGCGCGCTCTTTTGGAGAAATGCTGCTGCGCAATTCCACGCGCCATTCTTCATTGCGTGATACGTTATTGTTATTTTCCATTTTTTCTGTTTCTGAGTTTGTGAGTAGTGTAGTGAATTTATCCGCGGAGACGCATAAGGAGTTCGTCGAAGTCGATTTCGTGTGCATTAAATTCTGGTCCTTCCACACACACGAATCGGGTGCGTCCGCCCACAGTCACTCGGCAAGCGCCACACATGCCGGTGCCGTCAACCATAATGGCATTGAGCGATGCCTCGGTAGGGATTTCGTATTTTTTGGTAAGGAGCGACACAAACTTCATCATGATGGCAGGGCCGATGGTCACGCAATAGTCCACCTTCTCGCGCTGAATCACTTCTTCTACGCCTGCGGTGGAGATGCCTTTCTTGCCGTAACTGCCGTCGTCGGTCATGATAATCACATCGTCGCTGCTTTCACGCACCTCCTTTTCAAGGATAATCAATTCCTTGGTGCGTCCGCAAAGCACACTCACCACACGGTTGCCAGCGGCTTTGAGCGCACGGATAATGGGCAGCAGAGGTGCTACACCCACACCACCACCACAGCACACCACGGTGCCGTAGTTCTCTATTTTGGTCGCCTGACCGAGCGGACCCACCACATCGGTGAGGTAGTCGCCGGGCTCAAGCGCACAGATTTTACGGGTAGAATCGCCAATGGCTTGAATCACCAGTGTAATGGTACCAGCCTTCACATCGCTGTCGGCAATGGTGAGCGGAATGCGTTCGCCTTTTTCGCCGCAGCGCACTATCACAAAGTGACCAGCACGGCGTGCCTTTGCAATCAAAGGAGCCTCAACCACAAGTTTTGTGACATTCTCAGAGAATTTCTCTTTACTAATTATCTTGTTCATAGTTTATGATGCTATTTCAAATTGAAATACAAATTTAAGAATTATCTGCCGGAATACGCCACTCCGTATCCCACAAAATGGTCGTATCGCTCGCCCATCGGGTGGCTGTAAATCTTCACCAGATATTCGTTGATGGTTTGATATTTGTCGCCCTCGATATATGAGGTAAGCCCCACTTTTCCACCATCGGGCACAAACAAATACTGGTAATTGTAATGCCCCTGCTTGAGCATGATGTCGCAAGTGTAGGTGCCGCTTTCTGGCTCATACCTCAACTGTGTGGCTGATGGTGGCAACCCTTGCGTGAACTCGCCTTGCAGATATATCTTGCCTTTTGGCAACATGTCGTCTGGTACAAGAGTGAAGTGGGTGATGATATAGTCGGCTTGCGTGTGACTGTCGTTCGCCTCAGCGTTTCTGATGGTGAAGCGCCCGAATTGCGTTTGATCGTAGAGATACTGCGTTGCGACACGAGGCTGGTCGGGATTGACGGTGGCATGATAATATGGCTCAAAATACTCGATTCGGCTCACGCCCATGTTCAGCGCATTCACATTCACTGTTTCCATGCGGCGATATTCGTTGCCGGCGTTGAATATGAGTGCGGGGTTGTGGTCGTAGGTCACTTTGTTGCCACCCACCATCAAGGGGTTTTCCACCATCACGGCATTGTCGGTGCGTGAATTTTGTGTCACCAATGCCTTCAACTCCTGATATGGGTTCTGAATAGTGCCAGGCTTATATGTAACCTCAAAACTCACCTGCTGGTGTGCATCGTTGTAGTCGATGTCGGTGCGTGAGGTGGTTTCCACAGCCACATTCACCGTATGCTCACACACGCTGAAGCGAGTTTGAAACAACACATTGTCGGGGTCGTCCTGCTCGCTCACCTTCAGCAGATAGTTGCCACTTTTCAAAATTTGCATATCCTCGTTCGGGAATGTGAAATTATAGTTGAAATAGTGGGTGAACGTGCCTTCGCTTTGTGAAAAGTCGGTGATGTCGGCTTGGTTGAAGCCGCTCACAAATTCGCTATCGATCAGTCGCGACGGTTGCCAGTCGGCATTGCAGTGTGTGATGCTGTAGCGCAGATAGTGCGCATCGTAGTCAATCAAGTCGAAGTTCACATTCAACTGCTCATCACTGCCCAAAGCGATGATGGGCACACCGTAGGGTTTATCGACAGGCGCAATTTTCAGCGAATGAATGTTCTTGTTGAAGATGCGTATATCGGTGTCCACTCTTTGTGCAAAAGCGGAAATTGCCAAAACAAGGCAAGCGGCTATGGAATAGAAGCGAATGAGCATAGGCTGTGGATTTTAAAGTGGTTTATAGTGCCAAAATCTGGTTGGCGGCATCTTTAGTGTTGACCTTGGTGATGATGTGCGTTATCACACCTTCCTCATCGGTCACAAAAGTGGTGCGGACGGTGCCCATATAGGCTCTGCCACACATCTTTTTCTCGCGCCATACGCCAAACGCCTCGTTGAGTTTCAAGTCGGTGTCGGCAATGAGGGTGAATGGCAATTCGTGCTTGGCGGCAAACTTCTGATGCGATGCGGCACTGTCTTTGCTCACACCCACAATTTCATACCCGGCTTTGAGCAATGCGCCATATCCGGCACTGATGCTGCAAGCCTCAGCGGTGCAACCAGGGGTGTTGTCCTTTGGATAGAAGTAAATCACGAGTTTTTTACCTGCAAAATCACTTGCTTTCACTTCACGACCAGAAGCGTCGAATCCGAGCACTTCAGGAATTTTATCACCTATATTCATAATGGCTCAATTATTTATGTTTGTATCTATATAATGCAAAACCGAAAAGAATATTTTATCTCATCAGCAAATAAATGGTGTAGGCAACATAGCACAACAGGAAAATCACACCCTCGGCACGGTCAAACTTTTTCTTTTTGAACGTGTAGGTCACAATAAATGTGGCGACCGTTGCGCCTATCATCACCATATAGTCGACGGCGTTGATTCCTACCACATGGATAGGCGTAATGGATGCAGTGAGTCCGAGAATCATGAGGATGTTAAACACATTGCTACCTAAAATATTGCCTAAAGCCAGTTGTGGATTGTTTTTGCAAGCAGCCAACACCGATGTGATGAGTTCTGGCAGCGAGGTGCCTACAGCCACAATAGTGATTGAAATCACCGCCTCGCTCATACCCCATGCTCTGGCAAGATTGATGGCAGAATCAAGGAAAAGTTGACCACCGCAAAGCAATGCAGCAAGCGACACAGCAGCAACGGCCCAAAGCAGGGCTGGTTTTTTGCCTTCAAGCGATGATGTGGCATCTTGATCCATTTCCTCCTTAGCCTCTTGCGGATTCTTTGCCTTGATAAACAAAGTGTAGATAAAGTAGGAAATGAAGATGATGAGAAACACACCACCATCAAGGCGTGAGAGTATGTTTTCATCAATGCCGGGATTCCAACTATCGTTCACAAACATGGTGAGAAGCACAGCCGCGAAAATACTGAAAGGAATGTCGGAACGATGGGTTTGCTTTTCGATGGCAAACGGACAAATAACGGCAGTCACGCCGAGAATCAGGAGCAAATTGGTGATATTGCTACCCACCACGTTACCCATGGCAATGTCGCCATGCCCAGTGAGTCCAGACTGTAATGACACAAACAGTTCCGGGGCACTGGTGCCAATTCCCACAATGGTGAGTCCGATGATAAAATTTGATATTTTAGCGCGTTTGGCAATAGCTACAGATGAGTCCACTAAATAATTTGCCCCCAAAAGAAGCAGAGCCAAACCCACTACGAGCAGTAAATAATCCATTAGTCTTGTATATGTTAAGTTATAATTATGGCAAAGATACTCAATTTTGCGCTATTCAAGCCCATTCGCCTCCAAAAAAAGCAATTCTCCCCCACCACCATTCCATTGGAGCTGGGGCAAAATAAAAGCACTGCTTTAGTGAGAAAGCAGTGCTAATATGGAATGTTATATAATAATCTCTATGTGGATTACTGGCGACCTGAAACAGTCACGTCGCGGTAAGTGCGGCCAATAAGACCTTGGAGCACCTTGCCTGGACCTACTTCTACAGCTTCGGTCATGCCATCGGCCTTCATTGCTGCCATGATTTGGCTCCAACGAACAGGAGCGGTGAGCTGCTTCACAAGGTTTGCCTTGATTTCTTCAGGGTCGGTGTGAGGCTTAGCGTCCACGTCTTGGTAGATTGGGCACACAGGAGCAGAGAAGTTGGCTTCTTCAATAGCCTTTGCCAATTCTTCACGAGCTGGTTCCATGAGTGGAGAGTGGAAAGCACCACCCACCTTCAAAGGAAGTGCGCGCTTTGCACCAGCTTCTTTGAATTTAACGCAAGCGGCTTCAATAGCTTCAAAAGTGCCAGAAATCACCACTTGACCGGGGCTGTTGTAGTTTGCAGGAATGCAAACGCCGTCGATGGTTGCACAAATTTCTTCCACCTTTTCATCAGGCAAACCGATGATGGCTGCCATAGTTGAAGGAGTGGCTTCGCAAGCCTTCTGCATAGCGAGCGCACGAGCTTCCACGAGCTTCAAACCTTGCTCGAATGGGAGGCAGCCGGCAGCCACGAGTGCAGAAAATTCACCCAAAGAGTGGCCAGCCACCATATCAGGCTTAAATTCTTCACCGAGGGTTTTTGCGAGAATTACAGAGTGCAGGAAAACAGCAGGTTGAGTTACCTTAGTTTGCTTGAGGTCTTCCTCTGTGCCTTCAAACATGAGGTCGGTGATGCGGAAACCGAGCACCTCATTTGCTTTTTCAAACATTTCTTTGGCTTCTGCGTTGTTTTCGTAAAGGTCTTTACCCATACCTACGAATTGCGCACCTTGACCAGGAAATACAAATGCTTTCATATTCGTCTATGTTTAAATTAAAGAAATTTTTCTATATTTTGGGCAAAGATAATAAAAACTTTTCAACCCCACCCATAATTCTCTATAAATTTTCAAAACTTTCCCCACTATTCACCATCGCTTAACAATAGTGAGGGCAAATGGATTGTTTAACCCAAATTATTGTAGTAATTCGGAATTACAGAAGGATGTTTAATGCTTGTTTTGAAAAGTTTTGACATGAGAAAACAATTTAATAAAGTATAGTGAAAGAGGGTGATTTGTCAAATTTTATAATTATCTTTGTAACTATGTGAAGTAATGGTATTGGTACAAAACGCATTTACCTATGGAAGATATAAGAAGATACCCTATCGGAATACAGACCTTTTCTAACATTATTGAAGGCAATTATATTTATGTAGACAAGACTAAATATATTGCCGATTTCAGAAAGAAGGGGTTGAAATTCGTGTTTCTGAGCCGTCCACGTCGGTTTGGAAAGTCACTTTTTGCTTCCACACTACATGCTTATTATGAAGGACGCAAGGAATTGTTCGACGGGCTTGCGCTGAGTGAATATGAAAAGGAGTGGACCAAACATCCTGTTCTTCACTTCGATATGAGTGGAGCGAAACACTTCGACAAGGACAGCCTGAACGAATATCTTAACCATCAACTTCTTCCATACGAAGAGAAATACGGGCAAAACGACGATAAAGCAGAAGCGAATATACGCTTAACAAATATCGTGCGCCGGGCATTTGAGCAGACCGGGCAAAAAGTGGTCATCATTATTGACGAATACGATGCGCCATTGCTCGATGTGGTGCACGATGATGACAATTTGCGCAATCTTCGCCGCATCATACAGAATTTCTACAGCCCGCTGAAAATGCTCGACCCATATTTGGAGTTTGTGTTTATCACTGGCATCACCAAATTTTCCCAACTGAGCATATTTAGCGAACTCAACAATCTTTACAATATCTCGATGACAGACCAATACTCCGCCATCTGCGGTATCAGTTATTCAGAGCTGACCACCCAAATGCGGCGTGATGTAGAGTTGTTTGCCGAGGCAATTGGCGTGAGTTATGACGAGATGCTCGCAAAACTGAAGGACTATTACGACGGTTATCACTTCAGCAACCAATCCGAAGACATTTTCAATCCATTCAGCCTCATTATTGCAATGGCAAACAAAGAGCTTGGCAACTATTGGTTCGGCTCCGGCACTCCTTCATATATAATCAACGTGATGAAGAAATTCCGTGTTGGCATTCGCGACATCGAGCGCAAGAGCACTACCATCGACGATTTTGATGTGTCGCCCGAACAGATGACCAATGCCCTGCCACTGCTTTACCAGAGCGGCTATCTCACTATTAAGAACTACAACCCCATTACGGGGCGTTACATTCTCGACTATCCCAACCGTGAGGTGCGCATAGGTATGCTGCGCAGCCTTGCCCCCAACTACCTTTCGCCCATTATGATTGACAATAGTTCTTTCCTCGGCGACTTCCTCGACTGCCTGTGCGACTACGATGTGGATGCGGCTCTTGAGCGTATGCGTGCCTATTTGGCAAGCATCAGCAACCGCCTTTCCAACAAATCGGAGCGTGATGTGCAGACTGTGTTCTATTTGATTTTCAGTTTGCTGGGCGCACATGTGAGAGTGGAAGAAGCAAGTGCCATTGGCAGAGCCGATGTGGTGATTTACTTGCCCGACGCAGTTTTCGTTATGGAACTGAAATACGATGGCTCGGCACAGGCGGCTATTAATCAAATTGAAGAAAAAGGCTATCTCGTGCCATATTCAGCCGACGGCAGACGACTTTTCAAGATTGGCGTGAATTACGACAGCGAAAAGCGCACGTTGGGCGATTGGATAGTAAAGGAAGCGTAAAAACGCCTTTCCTACTGAATTGATTCAGAAAAACCGTATATTTTTAACCTACTGATAACTTACAAACCTGACGACAAATGATAACTCAAGTGTTCAGAGTGATTTTTTTCATTATCGGTGCAGTGGCTGTGCTCTTTACCGGTAATGCATTTCTCGGTTCGGACCGGCTGTGGAACTATATCGACTATTCTGCCATTAGCGATCAGGCGGCAATCGACAGTGCTCGTGAAATAACGGTGTGTATGCCCACCGAAATGACGGTGAAGGGCACACACGATGTGGTGAAACTCAAGAAGGGCGACAAGGTGAAACTGCTGGCTCGCTACCAGAAGTATCTTGTGCCGATAGTGCGCAGCGGCGACTATCTGCCTACTTTCAATTTCGTGGTGATGCTGCCCGACAGCACCATCTGCATGGGCAAGTTGCCAGAGGCTCTGATTGGCGCCACAGCGGTAAAAATGGATTCTGCACCACAAGAACTTGAGATTACGGGGCTCAAGCCCTCGAATCATGTGAGTTATGAGCAAGGTGGGGAGAAAGCCACGAGCAAATACAACTTTTGGGTGATGCTGAGCGACGGGAGCCGCATGGCGTTTGAGCAAGTCACTTGGAAGCGCATCGGCTTCACAAGTTACAATGCACGCGGACGTTGGGAATTGAGCGACACCGCCCAAACGCCTAAAGTGGTGATTGACCAAGAAGAAATGAACGAAGCGCGCTACAAACCCGACGACACTGTGGAAGGCGTGGTTGGCAGCCGCCCTATGGGTTTCTACAAGTTGCGCAACGGCTTCACCGACAGTGGCCACTTCAAAACTTGGTCGGCGCGTGGTGTGGCTGGCGTGGTTGAAGCCATCATTCTCATCATCGTCCTCATATATCTCCCAATAATTGTGCATAAAGTGATTTACCGACTGCCAGGCAAAAATTGGATGATTATATTCGTTTCGTGGATTACGTTGATAGTTGCGATGTATCTGCTCAGTTCATACGCCGTCACCTCATTGTTCAACCATGTATTCTTCTTCTACACCATTTGTTCGATATTCATTGTCAAGAGCGACGTTGAAGGTAGCCGATGCAAATATTGTGGTGGTGTGGATTGCCTGCGGCAAATAGCTGGCACACCAAAGAGAACCTACACTTGGTATGGAGGTTGGAAACGAAGCCAAAGGCAGGTGGCAGAGGTTGTGGAATCCACCATACAAGATGGCGTAACGGTAAGCACCACCCGCAAAGCCATTTACAAAAACACAAAAGAGCGAGTTCACGGAAGCACCACCACGTGGGGAGAAGCTTATTACTGCACGAAGTGCCACATGCGCTACGAATATACACGCAAAACACATTCGTCAAGTACCGAATCGCGCGACCTTGAGAGCGACGGACAAGCCTTGAACAGAAATTCATGGGGAGCTCATTAATACCACAAGCCCTAATGACCGATTTAGATTAAAGCGAAATTCACATATCAAGTGTCTCCCACCTCCGAAATTGGGGGTGGGTCTTTCGTATTGGCAAAAAAAATATTATCTTTGTCTATTATTTTTTAATAAATTGCAAAAACTATGTTAGATTCTATACTGTTGCTGTTTAATCTCGGCACTGGCGAAATTATTGTTATCGTTCTCGTGATTCTGCTTCTTTTCGGAGGTAAGAAGATTCCCGAACTGATGAAGGGCGTTGGCAAAGGTGTGAAAAGTTTCAAGCAGGGCTTGAATGAAGTGGAAGACGAAATCAAAAAGGTTTCCGACGACGACACCAAAGGCAAATCCGCATCAAATCCAGCAGACAAGTAAACACCCTTCCCCCTGCCACGCAAAATACCACTGCGTGCAGAAGAAGTGTGCCTAAAAACAACTCTATTCGGAACAGGCTAACGAGCAAAACGTAGGGGCACGCCTTTGGCATGTTTCTTACGCAATCACCGATATATCAGCGCACCACCAACATGCCAAAGGCGTGTGCCCTCGCTATTGGTGATCACACACGGCTGCCTTCCGATTTTCACTGAAAAATGGCTGACGAACAAAACAAGCAACTTCAAGAAATGTCGCTTTGGGACCATGTAGATGCCCTGCGAGCAGTGCTCATCAAGATTGTGGTGGTGCTCGTGGCGGTGGCGTGCGTTCTGTTCGTGTATATGCCTGAAATCTTCGACAATGTGATACTTGCCCCATGCAAAGGCGATTTCGTGCTTTATCGCCTGTTTGAGAACATCACGGCAGGTATTCCATCGTTTCCACAGTTCACCACTGAAGGGTTTGAGGTGAAACTGATAAACATTCAGTTGGCATCGCAATTCTTCATTCATATGTCGGCATCGTTCTGGCTGGCATTGGTCATCACCTTCCCTGTGATGATTTACCTGCTGTGGACATTCATCAGCCCCGCACTGTACCCAGAAGAAAAAAAGGGATTCAAAAAGGCGTTCGCCATCAGCAACGTCATGTTTTGGATTGGTGTGGCTGTAGGTTATTTCCTTGTGTTCCCCATCACATTACGATTTTTAGCCGACTACCATGTGAGCGAAATGGTGCCCAATCAAATCTCGCTCGACAGTTATATGGACACATTCCTGATGCTCATTTTCATTATGGGCATAGTGTTTGAAATGCCACTGGTGGCGTGGCTATTGGGCAATGTGGGCATACTGCACCGCGAGTTTTTCAAAAAATACCGCCGTCATGCCATCGTCATACTGCTGATACTCTCAGCAGTAATCACCCCTACTGGCGACCCCTTCACCCTCTCCATCGTATTCCTCCCCATCTACCTCCTCTACGAGATGAGCGCCTACCTCACCTCCCCCACAAAAAAATCCTAACACCCCATCTCTCCACAAAATAATATGCGATATTTGTAGCTGATTCAAAACCACGAATATCACTAACCACACACTGTGTAAATCTGCTGAATCTTTATGATATATATAGGCGTAAAAAAAAGTGGCTGCCTTGGGAGGTAGCCACTTTTTGAATTATATATTGGAGAATTATTCTTCTGCTCCTGATGCTTTAGCGAGGCGCTTGCGTTCGAGTTCGTCGAGAATGATTTTGCGCATTCTCAGGTGGTGTGGAGTGATTTCCACATATTCGTCAGCCTTGATGTATTCAAGCGCTTCTTCGAGGCTGAACACCACTGGAGGAATGATTTTTGCCTTTTCATCGGAACCTGACGCACGCACGTTGGAAAGCTTCTTGCTCTTGGTCACGTTCACCACGAGGTCTTTATCCTTGCTGTGTTCGCCCACCACTTGACCAGCGTAAACATCTTCCTGTGGGAAGATAAAGAATTTACCACGGTCTTGCAGCTTATCGATAGCATAGGCATAAGCAGTGCCACTTTCCATTGCAATGATAGAGCCGTTGGTACGGCGCACGATATCGCCCTTCCATGGTTCGTAGTCGAGGAATCTGTGAGCCATAATCGCTTCACCAGCACTTGCTGTAAGCACATTTGTACGCAAACCGATAATACCACGAGAAGGTATTTTAAATTCGAGGTGAATGCGGTCGTTTTGGGTTTCCATCATGGTCATTTCACCCTTGCGGCGAGTGACCATGTCAATCATCTTGCTTGAATATTCTTCAGGCACATTGATAGTGAGGCTTTCGATAGGTTCGCATTTCACGCCGTCGATTATTTTCACAATTACTTGTGGCTGACCTACCTGAAGTTCATAACCCTCACGGCGCATTTCTTCAATAAGCACACTGAGGTGAAGCACGCCACGGCCAAACACATTCCAAGCATCTTCTCTTTCGGTTTTCTCAACGCGGAGAGCAAGGTTTTTCTGGAGTTCGTGTTGCAAACGCTCGTTGATGTGGCGTGAAGTCACGAATTTACCGTCCTTGCCGAAGAATGGAGAATCGTTGATGGTAAACAGCATCGACATAGTGGGTTCGTCGATAGCGATGCGTGGCAGTGGGTCGGGGTTGAGAGGGTCGCTCACGGTGTCGCCAATCTCGAAACCTTCCAGACCGATGATTGCGCAGATGTCGCCGCTCTTCACAGAATCGGCATGAACTTGCGACATACCTTCAAAAGTGCGCAATTCCTTGATTTTTTGTCTCACCACCTTGCCATCGCGCTGGCAGAGCGACACTTCCATGCCGTCGGTGAGCTCGCCACGGTGAACACGTCCCACAGCGATACGACCTACATAAGAATTATAGTCAAGCGAAGTGATGAGCATTTGTGGCTCGCCTTCCACGACTTCAGGGCCAGGGATATGCTCGATGATAGCGTCGAGCACAGCGTTGATATTATCAGTAGGTTTGTTCCAGTCGAGGCTCATCCAGCCCTGCTTAGCCGAGCCAAACACTGTTGGGAAGTCGAGTTGGTCTTCAGTAGCGTCGAGGTTGCACATCAGTTCGAAAACGGACTCTTGCACCTCATCTGGGCGGCAGTTTGGCTTATCCACCTTATTGATAACCACGATAGGTTTCAAACCAATTTCAATCGCTTTCTGAAGCACGAAGCGAGTTTGAGGCATTGGACCCTCAAAAGCATCAACGAGCAGCAGACAGCCGTCAGCCATGTTGAGCACACGCTCCACTTCACCACCGAAATCGGAGTGTCCAGGGGTATCTATAATGTTGATTTTGTAACCGTTGTAGTGGATTGAAACATTTTTCGACAGAATGGTGATGCCTCGTTCTCTTTCCAAATCATTGCTATCCAGAATTTGAGTACCCATTTCTTGGTTAGCGCGGAAAAGATTTCCTGCTTCGAGCATCTTATCGACCATTGTGGTCTTGCCATGATCCACGTGCGCGATAATGGCGACATTTCTAATTTTTTGCATACAATTTTCTAATTATCGCACAAATTTACAAAAAATCACGCAAATAGCGAGTATCACAAGAAAAAATAGAACATATTTCTTCTGTTGGCATAAACCTTTTGCGCTAATTCGTGTCAAAAACGAAAAAAATAATCACTAAAAAATTCAAACTATGAGAAAATTTTGTTTAGCATTAGTTTTGGCGGCTGTTGGCTTGTTCACCGCCAGTGCATCAGGCAACTTAGCAGTAGAAAAGGTGACCGTGAAACGCACATGGAATGTTTCCGACGAAGCAAAAGAATATGTCACCTATGACTTCACTCCCGGTGTAAATGTCACCGTGGATATGCCTGTGGGCAACTCTCGCTTGGCAACAGCCGTGAAACACTGGATTTCCAAAGTGCTGAGTGCCGACGAACTCGATTTAAAGACCGCTGAAGATATGGTCGATGCCATGGTCACAAAAATCAAGTCGGAGGACGGTGCTGACCAAACCGTAGATCTCACCATCACCAAAGTGTATGAGAATGCCAAAATTGTAACCTTTGTGGTGAATGGCTACGATTATCCAATAGGTGCAGCCCACGGTATGCCATACACTTATGGGGTAACTTTCAGAAAAAACGATTGCAAAGAGATGAGCGAACGCCTTGTGAACAAGAAGGCAAAACTGAATTTGCTGATTTGGAATGGCTTGAAAAAGCACTACAAAGTGAACAGCAATTCGAAATTGAGAGAATATGTGAATTATAGCATGAAATCGCTGCCAGCCCCAACAATTGCACCTTGGGTGGTGAAAGAAGGCGTGGTTTTCCAATACGGATCCTACGAGATTGGTCCTTACTCATCAGGTATGCCAGCAGCAGTCGTCCCCGTGAAAAGCCTTCTCCCCTACCTCACAAAAGAAGGCAGAGCCCTCCTGAGATAATAAGCATCAGCAATCTGCACAACAGCGGATTACAATCATAACGTAGGGATATGCTTTCGGCATGTTTCAAACGCAAGCGCTAACGCGCCTCAATTATATAATCAGTCCTACCTTCCCGCAACAGAGAGGTAGGACTGATATTCTTTGTCATGATATACAAGTTTTCCCTGTGAATATTTAGTGAGGATTGAAAAAATCCCGTAGGGATTTGATGTGTGTAGGCAGGTATGCAGAAAAGATGTAATGGAGCGAAGCGAAATGGAATCTTTTCGAAATGCCTGCAATAGATATGTCAGTATTATGCATTCCAGCGGAATGCGACAACATCAAATTGCCCATTGATGGCGAAATCGCATCCCGCTGGGATGCATATTTGTTATGCGATATTTGCAGGCATTTCGCTTCGGTTATGCTCCATTTCGCTTCGCTCATTTCGCATATCCTTCGCTGAATACCTGCCTACACACATCAAATTCCTAACGGAATTTCGTCGCATATCTTCTTCGGGACAACTTGTATATCATTTCCTATTTTATTTCTTTGAGATGCGGATTGATTGGAGAAGCACTGGCAATTCTGTGCCAAGGTAGCCGATGCGCTGCACGGTGATGATGTTGCGACCACGCATAAGTTCGGCTTTGATGATGTTCGACCAGCCGAAGTTGAGCCATTCGTCTTCGCCACGGCATGGCATCACTATTGTGCCTTGACGGTGAGTATTGGCTTCGACACTCACCGTTGGGCAATAGGCGTGGTTGAAGCCGTTGGCATACCGAATGTCGATGAAATAGTCGCCACCTGATGGTGCAAACACCTCAATGTCAATCTTTTTGTTTTCGTTCCGGTTCATTTCCACCACCGTTTTTGCCTTTTCCCTGCTCACAAGCACGGTGCCAGCTGGCGCAAAGGCGGTAAACGGAATCACTTGCGACTCCTTCATCACATAATGCGGCTTGGAAATGTAACTGTTGCCACGGCCACCGATGCTGATAACACTATTCACCGTGAACGCCGATTTTTCGGGCTGAAGGGTGAACAAAGTGTCGGAAATGCCATAACGCATCTGCCCGTTAATCACCATGCGATAACGTGCGTTGCTTGAATAATTGAGCATTTTGTTGGTGCTTTTTCCCCACTTCACGATAGGCGTTTTCGGAATGTTGAAATTTTCGGTCATCACCGTAATTTGGCGGCGCGTGCGGTTGCCGCTACCCATCTTTATTTCAATGTGATGGTTACCAGTAAGGTCGGCATCTATGAAATTATCGGTGGTTTCTTTTCCGTCGATGATGAATTTCTCAATGTTGCTGCCAGTGCCGTCGATGGTGATGTCGAGTGTGGCATCGCGATATTTGAAGCCTTTAATTTCTTTTTTGCCCTTCAGGAACACAGGCACAAAGGGGTTAAACTCTATGCCGTTGGGAAGGAACGTCATGCCGGCATAAATGCGAAACACCATCGCCAAATTGCCTGCGGCACTGCCAAGGTCGGCTTGCAGTGTGCTGAGCGGCATACCTGTGAAACCGTTGTAAGCGCCCTTGTTGCAGCAAAACAACGCCTGTGCACGATACATGGCACCCAATCCGTAGCGAAGCATGGTCTCGTTGTCAGATTTTGCAGCAGCAAGGTTCCAGAATGCTTGCACCATCGGTGTCACCACCTCGCTCAAGTTGATTTGGTCTTCACTTTGATAGTATGGGCTGGTAGTGGGAATGCCGTAGTAACTGATGGGGGTGTACATCATCAAGTTTTCAGCCCTATCGTCGCTTGCAATGTTCCACAGCACGCTCATGGCTTGGGCAAAATTGTCGATTACTGGCGATTGCACTGGACTGGCATAAACATAGGTGTATTGGAAATAATGGTGCAACTGTTCGTTCCACAATGCCTCGTTGATGGCATCTTTCAAGTTTTGCGCCATCGCACCATATTCGCTTTCAATGCCCAATTCGTCGCCCATGTCGTTGAGAATTTCAAATGCACGCTCAAAAAACACGTTGTTCGACAGCGATGCACTCTCATAAATGTCCTTATATTCCATCCATGCAGGATAGAATTGCCCTTGCGAGAATGCGTATTGTCCACCACCGTGAATCAGACCGGTAAAACTGTCGCCATTGATTTCGTATTCTTCCGTCACGGTGCGCTTCACCACATCATACGACCACTTGAGCCAATCCTTGTCGCCCGTCACAGCGTAGATTTCCCAAGCCGCCATCGCCCACGATATGTCGTCGGTGTTGATAGGCCACAGGCTGCTTTTGTGCTTGTGTGAAATCACACCGTCTTCCACCACACTCTTGAGTGTAGCCATCGCCTCATTGGGGTTGAGATAAGCAAGCGAGAGCATGATAGGGTAACTCATTCGGGTGTGGTTGGCTTTACGTGGGAACATCTTTTTGCCATCCTCACCGTCGATGATGCCGTTTGACACATCGTTGATGCTCATATTATATAGTGCATCAATGATAGGCATAGAAGTCTTAATGGTGGGATAATCTGGGTTCTCTTTCTCAATTTTCCATTCCGAGAGATACGGCATGGGCTCACGGCGCACACTCAGCGGAATGGTGATTTCATAAATGCCGACTGTAGCGGTTTTGTGGAGCTTCAAATTGGATTTCTGCTCAAGGTTGAAAAAGTCCCACGACAGCGGTGGTATGTTGCCGGCGAGCCACACACCCTTAAATTCCTCCTTATATATAGTGTCGCCTGTGGGCGTGGCGAAGAAACCGTCGGCGTCGAGTTTTTCCTCCATTTTCCGCAAATCCACTTTCAAATGCCATTTCGTGGCTTCAATGTCGCCTTTCACTTTGGGACACTCGTTCACTTCAAATGCAGTGATGGTGGTGTCGGAGCCCATAGTGGCATAATGGTAGGTGTGCTTCAGAAGTTCATTGTCGTGTCCGTTAAATGCCAGACGGAAGCGCACAATGCCGTCGTCGGTCAGCAAAGTGGTGTCGGTTGGAGCGTAGTTGGTGATAATGTGTGTGGGCGAAAGCACCCTTGCCACCCAATCGCCTTCCTTCACGGAGTCGGCATATACGGTGAAGCACTTGTTTTGCACCACCACATCATTGCTCATTTGCTCTTTACAAGCCACAAGCGTGAGGGCAAGCAGGGCAAATAAGGGAAATATATTTGAAAAAAATCTCATTCAGCAGTTAGCAGAGTTGATATTTCGTGAATATACACTTTAGCCAGTTTAGCAATGTATCGTTAATATGATGCAAATATAATAAAAAATACTAATTCTTGCCCCTTGATAAATTCCTAAAAAGTGTGACAAATCGCCAATAGATGGGTATTAATGTGCCTATAACTAATAATTTAAACGGCATAAACAGCAAAAACCGCCATTTTGGCAAATGTGAAATAGGTACAAAAAGTGGCTCAAAATGCGCGTAACGCTTGTGTAATCTGATTTTGTTGATTATCTTTGTATTGTGAAACGAGCAAGACTGTGTCAAATAGCACAATTTGTATGCAAGCTTTCACAGAGGGACCAACATTATTTTGATAAAAATAAACAAGGTTTGCCAGTATCCGATGGCGAACAGACAAAGATATAATTTACAACCATAGTTTTAGAAACTGTGATGTAAAATTGAAGATATTAACCTTAATTTACCTCATTTTATTCATACTATTTTTTTCCTAGGGCATCGCGAAGTGATTTCGAGGTGCTTTTTTTATTTCCCCACCCCATAATATTAAACATCACACAAAAATTCAACAGACTCAACAAAAAAAATCGTGTTCATTTGTGGTTTAGCAAAATGAACACGAATCTCACTGTATTATTTTGTTGAATCTATTGAATCTGTGTGAGCCCTGAGCCAGTGAAAGGATTAGTACCAGGTTACACCGTTGCTGGAACTGGAGTGCTTGTCGTACTTCACGTCGCTGAGGATGCTTGATTTCACAGCAATGTGGAAACTGTAGCTCTTATATGGACCTACTGGCACGAAACTGGCACTCATGGTGAAGCAGTGCATTTCGCGTGAAATGCTGCAATTCATATAAGCGATTTTGTGTAAATCAAAGTTGTAACTTGCCGACATGGAGAGGTTCCAGTTTTTGGTGGGACGCACGTTGCCGCTAAGGCTTAAATTCTGTGTCCAGCGTCCTTTATACTCCAGACGTTTATAATCAAATTCGCCATAACCATAGTTGAGCGAATAGTTGAAAGTGAGGCTCCATGGGAAATCCCATTTCATATAGCCGTCGCTGTCAAACTCTCCGTCACCGCTATTGGTCTCTTGGTTGGAATCGTCTTTGTTCTGCTGATTATTGTCGAACACGCTTTTTTGCTCGTTTTTCTTTTTCTTTCCTCTGCCGAAAAGATTCTTGAATGTGTCGTTGTTGAGCGTGTAGTTAAACGATGTGCCGGTGCTTGCCAAGCGTCCCCAGCCACCACCGTGAAGCAGGCGGAGTTTATTGATGCGCACTGGCGTGCCATACTTGTTCAAACCGTATTTATACACATCCCAAGTGGCGCTCAAGTTGAGGTTGAAGCCCTTGGTGAGGCGAAGCAGCAAGGTGGTGTTCAAGTTGCTCCAGCGCAATGAGTCGGCGGCGAAATTGTAACTTTGGCTTAATGTGAGGTTTTCGATGAGCGAAACTTTCTTGTATCCAGTGCTGTCTTGGTCGCTTTTCACCTTCGCCTCTAAGTTGTTGGAGATGTTGAACGACACCACGCCCGATTTTCCGTTTGCGGCATTGCCAAAGAGTCCGTTGCTGAAGTAGGAATACTTCACAGGTTCTTTCGTGCCATCGGAATTCACGCGCTCGTATTGCCCGTAATAGCCCCAGAACGAAGAACCGAAGTCGGGAGACGCCGAGAACGACACGCTTGGCGTGATCACGTGGCGAATCATATTCACTTTGTCGCCAAAGAATTTCAATGGTTTGAAGAAACCATACAGTTTGGTGCTGAACGAAAGTGAGAAGTTGAAATCGAATACGTTGTAGAAGTTGTAAGTGGTATCACGCACCACGGCATTGGCATTGGGATCCCATTGCTGGTGAATCTTGTTGGTGTACATGCGGTCGTTGAGCGTGATGGCTGGTGTCACATTCAGATACTTAAACAGGTTGAATGTGGCATTGATTGGCAAGGTGTGCGACATACCGTTGCGCCAATCTTTCACAAGACTTTTCTTGAAAAATTCGTCCTGCTTCGCGGTGAGCGAGTTTTGGAAACGTCCTGAATATGAGATTTTAATTTTCTCGTACCAGCGTTCGTCGCCAGCCGCCTTTTTGCGCTTAAACGGAGCAAACTGGCTCATGGTCACGGTCAAGTTAGGGAACGACACCGACAAGGTGGAGTCGGCGGTGCGTTGCGAGATACTTGCCGTGGTGGAGAAACTCCATCGCGAGCCGGGACGCTTATAGGTCATGTTCACCGTACTGCTCTTGGTATTTTCGGTGAAGCTGTTGCTGTAGTAATCGTCGAGATTATTGCGTGAGTAGCCACTGGTGGCAAAGTTGACACTGGCAGAAAAGCTCATGTTTGGATTCGCCTTCGCGTCTTGCGCGTGGGTCCACTGCACACGGAAGTTTTTCATCTTTGAGTAATCGTTGTCGCCCTTTTCACCATTCACGGTCACAAGGTAACTCACATTGAAGTTGCCGTGGAATTTGTATCGCTTGGCGTAATTGCTCTGCGCTGTCAAGCCCCAACCACCTCTGGTGTAGAGTTCGCCCGTCAAAGCCAAGTCAGCATAATCGCTCAACGCCAAGTAGTAGCCACCGTTGCGGAGATAGAATCCACGGTTATAGTCTTCACCAAATGTTGGCACCAGCACACCACTGTGGAATTTCTCTGTGAATGGGAAGAAACCAAAAGGCACAGCGATAGGCAACGGCAGGTCTTCAAGCACCATATAGGCTGGACCAGTCACCACATCTTTCTTGGGGCGAATCTTGCCTTTTGTAAGTTGGAAATAGAAGTGGGGATGTTCGTGGTCGTCGCAAGTGGTGTATTTGGCGTCTTTGATATAGAAATCTTCGTCGCTCACCTTTTTGGTGATGCCACCTGTCAGGTAGCCTTCGCCTTGCTCGGTCACGATGTCGGTAATCAAGCCTTTTTCCGACTTGAAATTGTAGGTCATCGTTTTTGCCTCGTAAGAGCCGCTCTTGTCCTTGAACACAGGATTTCCAGCCACTTCACCCGATGTGTCGATTGCGCCGATGGCATACACTTCGCTCTTTGCCATGTCCATATTCAGGCGTGAGGCTGTGAGTTGAATGTCGCCGTAGGTGATATTGCCATCGCCAAACATTCGGGCATTGTCCTTGCCATACATCACGATGGAGTCTTTGGCGGTGAAATTCACCACATGGTCGAGATCCACGCGCTCTTTCTTGAAGCGTGATGTGTCGGTGATCTCGCGCTTGTCTTCGGGCTTGACGCCTGCGATAGAATCAACCACCGCTGCAATGTCTGCACCGTTCACGACCTGTGCCGACACACTGCTGTATTCCGGCATCAAAGAAGCCAGAAACACAAGAATCATCAATATTGGAAAATAGCGGAGTCTCAATTTTTGCGCAATAATGCAAATAACGTACAAAATTAAGCATTTCTACTCACCTATGAGCAAAATTACAATGGAGAAATGCTTACCTTTCACATAATTTGTGAAAGACGGAGCCTTCAGGGAAATGCTGATTTATTTCGCCGACTTCAAATCTTGGTCGAGCGAAGCATAGTCGGGCTCGCCAAAGAGTGCCGTGAGCTCGTCGAATCGCTTTATTGAGCCTTCGCCGAATTTACTCAGTGAATTGCGCACCTTGGCAATGGGCTTGCAGCGTGTGATTCTGGATTTGCTGTAGAATTTGTCGGCATAGCAAACCACCTTTTCCTCGATGCTGATAGGGAGCATGTCGCGAAGTGGCAAATCCAAATGCTGGTCGATGATGTCCTGCTTTGAAATGCCCGAACCAGTATGGCGTTCGCACACCAGCGCATGTCGGGGCTGACCGAGGCTTTCAAGTATCTCACGCCCGATAATGCCATGCTTGATATACGGTTCTTTGCCGCAACAGTATATGCCTGGCGCGTAGGTGCGGAAAATGCCAATGTCGTGCAGCATCGCTGCCTCAAAGGCGAATTCAATATCCACCTCTCCCCCACCGGCTTGATAGCGCAGGCACAGTTGCTTGGCGAGCAATGCCACTTGCGTGGAGTGCTTCACAAGCAGTTCGTAATCGGGGTCGCCCGGCTTGTAGTATTTAGAGATTATTGACAGATAGTCGATCATACTTGAAATGAAAGGCGGAAACGATGAAGAATCCGCCTTGATATTTTCTTGTTTGTTTTATTCAACTGTTGTAAGCCAACCGTGAGTGTCGGGATATTCACCCTTTTGGATAGCCAAAAGTCGCTTGTAGAGTTGGGTAGTAACAGGACCGGGCTTGCCGTCTTTGGCGATAACGTATGTTTTATCGTTGTCGAAGTCATACACTTCGCTGATTGGAGCGCAAACCGCTGCTGTTCCACATTCTGAAGCCTCGTCCACTTCTGCAAGTTCCTCAAGAGGAATTGGTCTGCATTCCACCTTCAAGCCGAGGTCCTTAGCAATTTGCTGAAGGCTCATATTGGTGATTGATGGCAGAATTGAATTAGAGGCTGGGGTGATGTAGGTGTCGCCCTTGATGGCAAAGAAGTTGGCTGGACCACATTCGTCGAGATAAAGTTTTTCCTTAGGATCAAGGAAAAGCACTGCCGAATAGCCCATAGCGCGTGCTCGTGCCGTTGCTCTCAAACTGCCTGCGTAGTTGCCACCTGTTTTGAAGCGTCCGGTGCCACATGGTGCAGCACGGTCGTATTCACGGAAAATTGCCACCTTAGTGGGTTGGAAACCTTCCTTGAAATAAGGTCCAACTGGCGCACCGAAAATCACCATCATATAATCGGTTGATGGCTGAACGCCCACGCGTGGTGTGATACCGATTTCAAGGGGACGGATATAGAATGAGCTGCCGCTTTCGAATGGTGGAACAAATCGTTCGTTCAACTTCACCACTTTTTTTACCATTTCAAGAAACAGTTCAGATGGAATGGGTTCCATCATCAGGCCCTTGGCGCTGTCTTGAATACGTTTCAAATTTTCTTCTGGTCGGAATATTCTCACCACGCCATCCACACCCTTGAAGGCTTTCATTCCCTCAAAGATTTCCTGGCCGTAGTGCAAACATGTTGATGCCATGTGAATATTCACCATTTCGGAATCAGAAACCTCAATTTCGCTCCACTTTCCATCGATGAAAGATGCGCGAACGTTGTAGTCGGTTTTTAAATATCCAAATGGAAGCGATGCCCAGTCAATACTTTCCTTAGTGTTCATTTCTAATATAGATGTTTTTAAAAAAGAATCGTTTACTTACAAATGTGCGTAAATATAATGCCACAAATCATCGTGCGTGTCGCTGTGCGCCAAAAATTATAAAGCCACCTTTTGGGTGATATTTCCAATTTTCACAATGAAAATACCGCGTAGCCCCACTTTCAGTTCTGAGCTACCCACATTTAATGAGGCTTGCGAAACAAGCTGACCGAGAATAGTAAACACTTTAACCGTAATTTTTCGTTGCGTGCGAATCGTTATGGTGCCGTCTTTGCCAAATATCTCAACGCCATCAGTCTGTGCAGGGTCAACTAAACTACGGCCTTGCACCTTATGCTGAATTTCACGCCACTGGAGCAGTTGTGCCGTAGCATAACCTCCGAAAAGTAACGAAAACAGCATCACAAATATTACTAATGAGCGCCTCATGAAATCATTGTAGTCGTTATTATCATACAAAGGTACAAAAAAAATATCATTACCGAACTAACTATCACGAAAAACCAAAAATATCAAAGTGGAATAGTGAGGATTAGCGCTGTTTTGGCACAACCAATCGGCCTATAATCTTAATTTCTTTTCGTCTCGACAGTTCACCAGGATTTGTGCCTGGCTCGCCTTCTGGTATGGCAATCCCTTTCTTAGCATAGTGCTTTACCCAATATTCGGGAATTTCGCCTTCACGGTTGCGGAAGGTCATAGGTATGGTGGAGAAGATGAGTTTACCGTCGTCGGTCACATAACTTATCTGCACCAGTTCGCTGCAATAGATTTCTTTATCATCAGGCAAGTAATAGTAATCGTAGGGCTTGCCCAGATGCGAGAGTGCGTTTTTGAGCGATTGCGCGCTGTCGAATGGCTCATCAATGCGCCCCACCACCACAAAACAAGCCGCCGTGTCGATGTCGTGATAGCAAAACGATTGCAAAGTGCCACATCGCACGCCTTCGTAATCTGCTTGCACCACCGAAGGGGTATGGGCATTAGAGTCGGTGTAGAAAATCGCCACATGGTCGATGGGAAGTTGATCAAGCCCCTCAGTGACGGCAGTGATGACATTACCTTTATTATTAACCACAAAAAGCAAATCAGCGCTGCGCAGACTATCCACGCTCACACTCGCCAATTCGGCGTTGCCAAACAAACTAAAGGATAGTGCTATGAAAATAAACAGGAAATGTTTCATACTGCAAATTTAGCTCATTCAAAAAAAATAGACAATAGTGGCTGAAAATATGACAATTAAGAGCCGAAAAGTTTTGTAATTCAATAAAAAAACCGTAAATTTGCACCGCAATTTTTAATAACTATATAAATTTTTCAAAGTAATGTACTTAGATTCAGAGAAAAAGAAAGAAATCTTTGGCACATACGGCAAAAGTAATACTGATACTGGTTCTCCAGAGGCCCAGATTGCATTATTCTCAGTTCGTATCGCCCACTTGACCGAACATTTGAAGGCCAACAAAAAAGATTATAACACACAACGCTCATTGAAGATGCTCGTAGGTAAGCGTCGTCGTTTGCTCGACTACTTGGTTCGCAAGGACATCAACCGCTACCGTGCTATCATCGCTAAGAAGGAACTCGGTATCCGCAAGTAATCTTTCAATAGAGTTTTCTCTAAACCAACACAGCGCCAGAGGCAACCGCCTCCTGGCGCTGTTTCATTATCCACCCCACACCACCACACCACAAACATCCACCATCCAAATAAAAGCACCCATTCAAATAAAGGCGACTATACCCAAATAAAAGCGCCACCCAAATTTCCATCAAAACGTAGGGACATGCCTTCGGCATGTTTCAGGCTCAGTGGAAAATCAGTGGGGATAGGCGTATATTTTAGCAAGTCTGTATAGGAAGAACTTTTCGTCCAC
>OQVS01000243.1_pt1 | contig 34636 bp, 25 predicted proteins | sample 1691601 | NCBI WGS metagenome assembly OQVS01 (sample SAMN03418268, study PRJEB22391) | human gut metagenome | biome: human-gut; feature: organic feature; material: feces | host: Homo sapiens | place: Tanzania | collected 2013-01 | reverse complement strand
GCGACTGGGCTTCGTCGATGTTCTTCTGCTGTAGAATATTGGATCCAATGGCGAGTGTAATCTTCATGTGTGCAAAAGTAATGAAAAAAAATGAGACCAACCCGTCCGCAAATAGAAAGAATTTAGTAAATTTGCGGGCAAAATACTTTTCGGGCTATATGAAACGACTCTCATTATTCACGCTTCTCTTGCTGATAGGATTCTGTTTGCCCCTCCAGGCTCAGATCAGATGGAACCAAAGATGGCAAGACTACATCGACCGATACAAGGATATCGCCATCGTCGAGATGCACAAATACGGCATCCCTGCCAGCATCACTCTGGCCCAAGGGCTGCTGGAGAGCGGAGCCGGCACGAGCGAGCTTGCCACGAAGGGCAACAACCACTTTGGCATCAAGAGCCACGGCTGGGGAGGCCGGACCATGCGCCATGACGACGACCGCAGGGGCGAGTTGTTCCGCGTCTATGATTCTCCCTTGGAGAGCTACGAGGACCATAGCAAGTTTCTTGCCAACCGGGCCCACTACAAGAGCCTCTTCACTTTGGACAAGACCGACTACAAGGGATGGGCCCACGGACTGAAGCGTGCGGGCTACGCCACCAACCCCAAGTATGCCTACCGGCTGATCGACATCATCGAAGCCTACCGCCTCTACGAGCACGACAAGGCCAGCCCTATCGTCCGCCACGATCCCAACCGCGACTTGGCCGTGATGCAGGGCACCCCCATCAACAAGCCTGACTTTAGCCAGGTCAATGTCCATCGCATCCTGAAGTATAACGACAACTTCTATGTCGTGGCCCGCGAGGGCGACACCTACGCCTCTATCGGCAAGGAGATGGATATCCGCGCGCGCCATCTGGCGAAGTTCAACGACCGCGAGGTGAAAGCGAAGTTGAAGGCTGGCGAGGTAGTCTGGCTCTCCAAGAAGCAGAAGCGCGCTCCGAAGTCGCGCTACAAGAAGCAGCCGTACTACCAAGTCAAGGACGGCACCAGTTTCTATCAGGTCTCCCAGATGTTTGGCATCCAGCTCAAGCGACTGAAACGGATGAATCCGCAACTTGCCTCGCGCGACTACAAAGTGCGTGTGGGCGACCGGGTGCGTATTTACTAAGTCAAAAGGGAGTTGCCCCCGTCGGCAGACGCGACCGGGTCCGCAATCAAAACAACTGAAGACAACTGAAGACAGCTGAAGACAACAGAAGACAACAGAAGTCAAAGAAGACAACAGAAGTAAACGAAGAAAATGAAACAAGAAGAAGATATCAGAAATGCAGTAGAATGTATGCGCAAGGGTGGGGTGATCCTCTATCCGACCGACACGGTATGGGGTATCGGCTGCGACGCCACCAATGCCGAGGCCGTGGCCCGCGTCTATCGTATCAAGCAGAGAGACGACGCCAAGGCCCTCATTTGTCTGGTTGATAGCGATGACCGCCTCCAGCGCTATGTGCGCCAAGTGCCTGCCGTGGCCTGGGATTTGATAGACGCTACGACCGACCGTCCGACTACCTTGGTCCTCGACCATGCCGTCAACCTCGCCCCCAACCTTATCTCCGAGGACGGGTCTGTGGGCATCCGCATCACCAACGAGGCCTTCTCCAAGGCCCTTTGCTACCGCATGCAGAAGGCTATCGTGAGTACCTCGGCCAACATTAGCGGGATGCCCACGGCACAAAACTACCGCGACATCGACCCCGCCATCCTCGAGGCCGTCGATTATGTCTGCGAGACCAGACGGCAGGAGCACAAGCCCCACAAGCCGTCGAGCATCATCAAGCTGACGGCCGATGGCGTAGTGACGGTCATCAGAAAATAAGCAAGCATAGGATAAGCAAGCATAGGAATAAGTAAGCATAGAAAGCAAGCATAGGAAATAAGCAAGTCAATGGACATCCTCAAAGGACCGAACAAGACGGTCAAGGAAACCCAATCCCTCATATTGCGCATCGACCGATGGCGGAGCAAGCACGTCTCCGACCGCCAGTTTCTGTTGCTGCTCGCCTTTGTCATAGGATTCTTGGCGGCAGTGTCAGCCTGGGTGCTCCACTTCATCATCCATCAGATCAAACTGCTGATCACCTCGGGCTTCAGCATCACGGGCATCAACTGGCTCTACCTGGTCTATCCGATCATAGGCGTGTGGCTGACCTCCCTCTTCATCAAATATGTCGTGAGAGACAACATCTCCCACGGCATCACGCGCGTGCTCTATGCCATCGCGACGAAGAAGAGCCACCTCAAGCCCCACAATACCTGGTCGTCGGTCGTGGCCTCGGCCATCACCATCGGCTTTGGTGGATCCGTGGGAGCCGAGGCCCCGATCGTCCTGACGGGATCGGCCATTGGCTCCAACCTCGGCCAGCTCTTCCATTTGGAGCGCAAGCGGCTGATGCTCCTCGTGGGTTGTGGCGCCTCGGCAGCCGTGGCAGGCATTTTCAAGGCCCCGATAGCGGGACTGGTCTTCACGATCGAGATCCTGATGGTCGATCTGACCATGGCCTCGCTCCTGCCCATCCTCATCTCCTCGGTCACGGCCACCTGCTTCTCCTACCTCTTCACGGGCGAGGCCTCGATGTTCAATTTCCATACCGACGACATCTTCCAGCTCGACCGTCTGCCAGCCACCATCCTCCTGGGTGTGGGCTGTGGCTTCGTCTCCATCTACTTCATGCGCACCATGTCGTGGTGTGAGGACGGCTATGCGCGACTGGCCAAGCGACCCTACGTCAAACTCCTCATAGGAGGTCTCACCCTGAGCACGCTCATCTTCCTCTTTCCGTCGCTCTATGGCGAGGGCTACGACACCCTGGCCGTCTTCATCGAGGGCAAGACCGAAACCGACTGGGATACCGTCATGCAGGAGTCGCTCTTCGCGGGCAAGGGCGAGTATCTCGTCCTCTATGTGGCCCTGGTGGTCATCACGAAAGTCTTTGCCACGAGTGCCACCAATGGCGCGGGCGGTTGTGGTGGTACCTTTGCCCCCTCGCTCTTCATCGGCGGATCCTTCGGCTTCCTCTTCGCGCGCCTTTGGAATCAGTATGAGCTCGGCGTCTATGTGCCCGAGAAGAACTTCACGCTCTATGGCATGGCGGGTGTGATGGCGGCTGTCATGCACGCCCCCCTGACGGGCATCTTCCTCATCGCCGAACTGACGGGTGGCTATAGCCTCTTCATCCCGCTCATCGTCGTGGCCGTGAGTGCCTACCTCACGATTTCCATCTTCGTGAGCCATAGCATCTATGCGCTCCGACTGGCCCGCGAGGGCAAACTGCTCACCCACCATACGGACCACTCGGTCCTGACCTTGATGAGCATGGACAGCATCATCGAGCGCGACTATACCTCCGTGCGGCCCGATATGGAGATGGGCAAACTGGTGCTCGCCATCAGTAGCAACCGCCACAACTACCTGCCCGTGACCGACGACAACGACAACCTCCTGGGAGAGATCGACCTGACGAAGGTGCGCAACGTCATCTTCCGTACCGAGCTCTACCATCGCTTCACGGTACGCCAGCTCATGACCCTGCCGCCTGCCACGCTTGCCGCTACCGACTCCATGGAGCGCGTCATGCGCACGTTTGACAAGACGGGCGCCGACTACCTACCCGTGCTGAGCGTGGAGGGCCATCTGGTCGGCTACATCTCCCGCACGCGCATGTACACTATGTATCGGCAGGTCATCCGCGACTATAGCACGGAGTAAGCTTGGCTGCGCCCGCGGGTCGTAGGGCTTTGCCACACCTGCAAGGCCTTGGCTTCCCCTCGTAAGGTTTTGCCACACCTGCAAGGCCTTGGCTTCCTCCGTAAGGTTTTTGACGCCCTCGTAAGGTTTTGGCTGCCCACCCGTAAGGCTTTGGCCGCCCCCGTCCAACGAAAAGAAAAAGGAATCATAAGAAATGGAAAAGAAAGACTTAAAGATCATATTCATGGGAACGCCTGAGTTTGCCGTGGCTTCCCTTCGTGCTTTGGTAGAGAATGGCTATCAGGTCGTGGCCGTGGTCACGCAGCCCGACAAACCCGTGGGCCGCCATCAGGACCGCCTCCAGCCGCCTGCCGTCAAGGTCTATGCCCAGAAGCACAACATTCCCGTCCTCCAGCCCGTGAAGATGAAGGACCCCGAATTTGTGGAAGCACTTCGGGCCTATGAGGCCGACCTCCAGGTGGTCGTGGCCTTCCGTCTCCTGCCCGAGATCATCTGGGATATGCCTCGCTTTGGCACGTTCAACGTCCATGCGGCCCTCCTGCCCCAGTATCGTGGCGCAGCCCCCATCAACTGGGCCGTCATCAATGGCGAGACCGAGACGGGCGTGACGACCTTCTTCCTCGACAAGGATGTCGATACGGGCCGCATCATCCTCCAGAAGCCGTTCCCCATCCCGGCCGATGCCGACGTGGAGTATGTCTATGACGGACTGATGAACCTCGGGGCTGGACTGGCCCTGGAGACCATCGACCTGATGCTGGCCCATGACGGCAATATTCCGAGCAAGGACCAGCAGCAGATCATTGATGAGGCTCAGTTGGGCGATCTCAAGCCTGCCCCCAAGATCTTCAAGGAGACTTGCGAGATCCAATGGCAGCAGACGGCCAAGCAGCTCCACGACTTCGTCCGCGGCCTGAGTCCCGTGCCCGGATCGTGGACTACCGTCTCCGTGGATGGCAAGCCGACCACCACGCTCAAGATCTACAAGGCTGCTCCTACCGCCCGTCCGGCTACGGGCGCCCCTGGCACCTTCGTTCTCGAAAAGGGCCACATCTATGCCAACGCTACCGACCTCCAGCTCGAACTCCTCGAGGTGCAACTCTCGGGCAAGAAGCGCATGGACGCCCGTTCCTTCGTCAATGGCGTGCGGACCGTGGAGCGATAGGGTAGTTTGTGTCGTTTCAATACAGACTGCCGAGTAGGGAAAACAACCAATACAACTTTTACAACAAGTTGCAACCTTTCGCTTGAGCTGTCTTGCTGCAAGGTAAACAACAAAACACAACGCTTTCGATAAGCCATGCGCAGAACCGAGCTCGAGTTATGCCATGGCGAGAAAGGGTACCATGAAATGGAACGCTTCGCCTTGGACTTTCCTGCTGATTGTCCTGGCGAAGCGTTTCATTTTATATCACGTTTTCTCGCCATCCTATATATATAGGGGAGAGAACGTCTGAGGTTATATCACTTTTATTCTGTTTATTCCGTTGCCTTCTTGCGCGGGCTACGACGAGCGGTCTTGGGAGCAGCCTTCGGCTTCGTCTCCTTGGAGGCCTTTGTGCTCTCCTTGCAAGCGCCCTTGGTAGCACCCTTGCGCGAACCTTTGGCCGTCTCCTTCGCAGGGCTCTTGACTTCTTCCTCCAGCTGGTCGATTTGGTCGTGGAGCTTACTGTTCTCCGACTCGAGTTTTTCGACGCGGGCCTGCAGGCGCGAAGCCTCTTTGTCCTTCAGTTCGATTTCGTCGCTTTGGTTGCGGATGGTCGTGAGGAGGGAGTTGAGCTCGTCGTCCTCGATCGACTCCGGGTAGAGCTGGCGCACGCGACTGAGGAAGTCGCCCAGGATGTTCATATAGTTGGAGAAGGCGTCGAAGGGCGAGGCGAAGATGCCCCTTTCCACGCCCACGTTCGACTGCTTGGTGGACATCATGCGGAAGTTGTTGGACGCCTGCAGATACATCCAGTCGAGGTTGAGGGCCGGGTCGTCGATGATGCGTACGCGCTCCGCCACGCTATAGAGTTTGTTGACCGCCTCCTGCTGCATGGGGTTGCCGAGCCATGTGCTGACGTCCCGCTCCTCGTCCATCCACGAGAGCGCCACGGGCACGTTGGCCTCGCCCATGCTCTTGAGTTTCATGCAGACCTCCGTGGGCGTGGAGAACGTGATGCCCCGCTTGCGAGCACACTCGGGGAGGGCGCGCAGAAACTCCAGGATGCCGCTGGAGAGCGGTTGCGAGATGCCGATGGCCGAGAGGTTCATGAAGATATTGACCAGTTGCTCCTCCTCGGGCAGTTTGGCGATCTTGTCGATATAGTTGTCGGCAAAGAGCGGATACTCCTCCCAGTCGGAGTTGCTGAATCGGAGGGCTATGTCGTCGGAGAGCGTGTAGTCTCTCAGGAGCAACTTGAGGTTGGGGTTGAGCGCACAATGGTAGAGATAGTGCGGGCTCTTCCATCCCAGCACGTGCTGCGCACCCTCCGTGAGCAGTCCCTTGAATCCCATGTCGGCCACGACCTCTCCGATCTCGTCCTTGTAGATGAGGCCCGAGTTGCGGAAGATCTTCGGTTCCTGTCCGAAATACTCCTTGATCTTCTCCGCCTGCAACTTCACCTCGTCGCGGAAGACCTGCTCGTCCTTGAGCGAGGAGAGTCCGTGGGAGTAGGGCTCGGCCAGAAACTCCACGCAGCCCGTCTGGTTGAGCTCCTGCAGTTTGTCGAGCACCTTTGGCGCATGGAGCTCCAGTTGCTCCATACCCACGCCCGAGAGCGAGAACGCCACCTTGAAGTAGTCGCCATGCTCCTTGATCATCTCCCCGATCGTGTTGAGCGCGGGCATGTAGCTTCGGTCCACGATGTCGGCTATGCTTCGCTCGTTCTCGTAGTCGTCGTAGTAGTAGTGGTCGGCTCCGATGTCGAAGAAGCGGTAGCGCTTGAGGTGTACGATCTGATGTATCTCGAAATATAAGCAAATAGTTTTCATCTCTGATTTTTATTTATTTTGTTTGATTGGTATGAGCCCCCCTGCTGTCGAGGGCTTCTATGGATGAGGGCTCCTCCTTCTGTCAAGGCGTTTCCCCCCATTCGCGGTCTCCGCCTTATTGCCAGCCGAGCGTCTGCCTATAGAGTTGGCGTATCCATGCGCCCACTTTCTCCCATGTGATTTGATCCACCTCGCGCTTGCCCTCCTTGGAGAGATAGTCGAAGAGGCTGTCGTTGTTGCAGATGCTATAGATGGCGTCTGCCAGGGCCTGCGTGTCCCAGTAGTCCACCTTGATGCAGTTGGTCAGTATCTCGGCGCATCCACTTTGGTAGGAGATGATCGATGGCGTGCCACATTGCATGGCCTCCAGGGGCGATATGCCAAAGGGTTCCGATACCGAGGGCATGACATAGACGTCCGAGTCCTTGAGACACTCATAGACCTGGTTTCCGCGCATGAATCCCGGGAAATGGAATCGGTCCGAGATGCCCCGTTCTGCCGCGAGATAGATCATTTGGTTCATCATGTCTCCCGATCCCGCCATGCAGAATCGGATGTCGCTCGTGCGATGGAGCACCAGGCTGGCCGCCTCGACGAAATATTCCGGTCCCTTCTGCATGGTGATGCGTCCGAGGAACGTCACGATCTTCTCCTTGCCCCGATGGTCGGGCCTTGGCAGGGCCGCCACCTCCGGCTTGAGCGGATAGACCGCGTTGTGGACCGTGAAGACCTTGCGCGGGTCCTGGTGATACTGGTTGATGACCGTCTGCCGCGTCAGTTCGCTCACGCACATGATGCAGTCGGCGTTGTCCATGCCGTCCTTCTCTATCGCATAGACCGTGGGGTTGACTTGTCCGCGCGACCGGTCGAAGTCGGTGGCGTGGACGTGTATGCAGAGCGGCTTCCCGCTCACCTGCTTGGCGTGGATGCCAGCCGGGAAGGTGAGCCAGTCGTGGGCGTGGATGATGTCGAAGTCCTCGGTTCTTGCCACCACTCCCGCTATGATGGAGTAGTTGTTGATCTCCTCGTGGAGGTTGGCCGGGTATCCGCCTGCAAACTCCATGGCTCCCAGTTCGTTGACGTTCATGTGGCCGAAGTCGGCATAGATATGGTCGCGCAGCCGGTAGTAGTAGTCGGGCGTCATCAGTCCGCCGAGCCTCTGCTCCACGAAGCCATAGTCCACGTCGCGCCACACGATCGGCACGCGGTTCATGGCCACGATCCGGCAGTAGGACTGGTCCTCGTCGCCAAAGGGATGCGGCAGGCAGAGCGTGATATCGACGTCGCCCTGCGCGTGGAGTCCCTCCGTGATGCCGAAGTTGGCCGTCGCCAGTCCGCCATAGACGTGGGGAGGATACTCCCATCCAAACATTAATACCTTCATATTCTTATATTAGAGCCTTCCTTGTTTCTTTACTTAGCGTACTTATACTTTTCGAGCAATTCGTTGGCGCGCAGCACCTCTCCCACGTTCATGGCGAAGGAGATGCCCCCTCGTCCCTTGAAGGGCGGGTTGCCGTCGAAGAGTTCGGGTAGCGTGCCCACGCAATGTTGGAGCACCTGGTCCTCGTAGCCCGCCATCTGTCGCTCCACGAAGCTGATGCGCGACCGCTTGTAGAGTTTCAGACAGGCCTCGATATAGAATCCCGCCAGCCAGGGCCATGCCGTGCCCTGATGGTAGGCGTAGTCCCTCTGCGTCTGCGGTCCGACATACATCGGGTTGTATCCCCCGCTCTTGGGCGAGAGCGTCCGCAGTCCCTTGGGCGTGAGCAGTTCGCGCGTGCAGATATCGACGATGCCCTTCTTCTGTCGCTCGTCGAGGGGCGAGTAGTCGAAGGCCGCGGCAAAGATCATGTTCGGCCTCACGCTCCAGTCCGTCATGGCCCCATCGACATAGTCGTAGAGATAGCCGTACTCGTTGAGGAAGGTCTCGACAAAGGCCCCCTTCGTCTGGTCTGCCAACTGGTCCAGTCGGTCGGCCTCGCCGGCGTCGCCAAACTCCCGTTTCATCGAGGCCACGAACCGCAGGGCGTTGTACCATAGGGCGTTGATCTCGACGATATAGCCCGTGCGTGGCACGACGGGCTGGCCGTTGGCCGTGGAGTTCATCCAGGTGATCGGCTCCTCGCGCCCCTCGGCATAGAGGAGACCGTTGTCGTCGAGGCGCAGGTTGGGGTGGCCTCCCCGGATGACGTAGTCCACCAGTTCGCCCGCCAGGCTTCCGTAGAGTTTGTGGGCTCGCTCGCGTCCCACGGCCTTGGCATACTGCTGGATGGTCCATACGGCCCAGAGTCCCACGTCGGGCTTTTCCATCTCGTAGATGCTGACCGTCATCGGCTGGCCCGTCATGAGCTGGCGCAGCCCCTTGGCCGCCGTCTCCATCACCTCCTCAAAGCGTCCGCGCTCGCCGCCCGGGAGCGTCAGTCCGGGCAGGGCGATAAAGGTATCGCGTCCGCGGCATTTGAACCACGGGTATCCCGCCAGGATATAGTTCTCTCCTTCCTTCGAGCGGTTGAGAAACTGGTGTGCGGCGTTGTAGAGGCAATGTACGAAGTTGTCTCTCGGTATGCGCTTCTCGCGCTCCTCCTCGAAGATGGGTGCGAGGGTGGCGGTATTGCTTTTCGAGGTCGATGCGGCAAAGATGATGCTCTCTCCCTTCTTGATCGGCAGTTCGAAGTAGCCCGGCACGTAGAGGTCCTCTCGCGAGGCGTATCCGCGCTCCTGCTCCTTGGGATATTCCAGGTCGCGATACCAGTCGGGGTGGAAGACAAACGTGGGCTTCTTCGAGAATTGCATATATAAGTAAGGATAGCCCGCGTACATCCTCGTGCGTATGCCGTTTTCTATCTCCTCGTATTCGCGGCTGGCCGTTGGGTTTTCGTGCGTAAACTGCTTCACGCTCCTGAAGGCCAGGAAGGGCCTGAAGCGCAGTTTCGTCTCGGAGTGGGCATCGACGAGGGTGTAGCGGATGAGCACGCGGTCGTCGTAGTGCTGGAAGACCAGTTCCTTGCGCAGCTTCACGCCTCCCACGCGGTAGAGCGTGGTGGGCACCTTCTCGCAGTCGAATTCTCGGATGTATTTATGTCCGTTGGGGCTGAAGGCCTCGCCTTTGTATTTGTGCAGCCCGAGTTGGAATTCCACGCCATGCTGGATGACGGACGGGTCGAAGGAGCTGAGAAGCACGTGGTTGTCATCGTCGAGTTCGGGTATCGGTACTACGAGCAGCCCGTGATACTTGCGTGTGTTGCAATCGACGATAGTCGAGCAGGCGTAGGCTCCCGACCGGTTGGTGCGTAGCACCTCCCTCGGCAGCGACTCTTGCAAGTTGGTCATCAGCGCTTTCTCGAATCTTAAATAACTCATATCGTTTAGTTTATTATATGTTTTCGGAGGCTATTGGCAAGTCGGCTGATTCCAGCTTCCACGCATTTTCGCTTTCCGTGCTTCAAAATTACACATATTCTTTCGGTTCACAAAGAAAAAGCAAGAGTTTTTTTGCCCATTCTGACCATTGAGGCATCATGTCATCATAATGAAACCTGTCGAGGTGGTCCTGTGCTTGTCCTGTACTTATCCTGTCACTAATTCATCAATAATGTTCTTGATACCTGTGCTATTGATCTGCTTTCGGAAGTGGACGGTAAAACCATTTGCTGTCATGACCTTGAAGAACTCCTCGGCACACGAAATCTTGGTGTCCTCATCGGGTGAGATATGCGTCTCCTTGTCGTAAGCCTTTGTCTCAATCACGATGTTTAGTTCCTTGGTTCCATCTGCTTTCTTGACCACATACATGAAGTCTGGACTGTAGTTGCTTGATGCCACAGTTGGAATACAGATGCTGTGTGATGGTATCTTGCCATATACGATGACTTCGTCTATCTCTGTCTTGATATTCTGCAATTCCAGTTTAGAGTCATGAGCATAAGCATCATAGAGGTACTTGACGGGTGGTTCGCCTGGCACACTCTTATTGCCAATGTATGCCTGAACTACTTCGTCCTTTACTGTACCATCCGCATTGGTGAGCTTGGTTTCCTTCATCGTGTAGTTGGCTTGCTTATAGCGCACAAAACCAACGAGTTGGTCACATTTCCAATCATCTACCGCTCCGATCAATCTGGTCAACGAACTATCGTTGAACATATCGTTGGCGATATGGCAGCCACTATTTGCTGTTTCGCATATAGCTTTATGCAGAATATGAACCGGAATATTGGTGTATCTTGAAGCTCGCTTTAGGAACTCATTATAGCCATAATGTCGGTCGTGCAATGTCAGTTCGGCATGAGTACCTTCATTGGCAACTGCCACGTTTCCCTCAAATTCCAAAACCTTGCGGGACGACTCTATGGTTTGAAGAGAGAACACATGCTTATGCTTGATAATTGAAGGCAGTTCGGCTTCTATCTTCTTGTCTATCGCCTTGTCAAAGTATAGGACGTACTTTCTATTGAGCTGTGCCCACAGCTCTCGTAGTTCCTCAAATCTCGCCTTGCGGATATGGATCTTGTCATTACGATTGCTGTTTCGGTTGATGATACGATTGGTATTCACGCCATTTGTAATATCCTTGAACTCAGGGTATTCTATCAACATGTCGTCGAACTTCTCGGGCACCACCTTCTTGTCAAAGTTGACATAACCTTTAGTCATCAGTTCGATAAAGAACTTATTGACTTCGATATTGCGCTTCTCAGCTACCTTGATGATATCTTCTGCCGTGATAGCAAGCGGACTCTTCTGCTCGGCGTCAAGTTCACCATTGATTTCCGCAACCAGTTTGTTGGCAAAGTCCTTCTCTGTGAAGTCCACGATGTAGTTGAGCATGAAGGAGGAGTCGCTGATGCGGTTTCCCGTATTGTCAACGGGCAGACGCAGTCCACGCCCCACCTCCTGCAGCTTGCTGATCTCTGAACCACTTGATCGGAGCTTGCAGATGGTAAACACATTTGGGTTGTCCCATCCTTCTTTCAGAGTCCATTTAGAGAAGAGGAATCGCAGGACGTTTGGCTTGCCCTTCTCGTCTGTAAAGCTCAAGAGCTCTTTCTTGCCATGAAGGATCGCCTTTACCTCGTTGGCAATATTCTCGTCCGAGTCGTTATTGTCCTGTGAGAAGTATCCAGCACAGGAAGCCTCTATATTTTCAAGAGTGGCTTTCAGATAGGTCTCGTATTCAGGAGTGTTCTGGCGTTTTAGTTCCTTCTTCACTCTTGCCTCCAGCGTTTCGATAAACTTCTTTCTCAGCCAACCGTCGTTCTTGCCTTCTGGTCCGCGGAAACTTTCGATGCTATCAATAAAGAATAGAGCCAAAGTCTTGATTGGCAGTCCTTCGCGACAGAAGTTCTCTCGCTCGGTCTCAAAATGACGCATCAACGCCAGTTCTATCATTCCCTCTTGGTAGGACACGCCATACTGATCAGGGAAGAACTCTTCGCCTGTCTGCTTCTCCTGGCCATTGCTCAGACTGATGCTGTTCTTGCCGATACCCTTCACCACAACGCCATCCAAATCATTATCAATGGAGCCAAGACTCTCTCCGATATGGAGCGTGAAGGTCTTGCCCGTGTTGTCTGCACAGGTCAGTTTCAGACTTGCACAGTCGCCCTTCACGGTTGATACCACCTTTACCTTCTTCTCTGCCTTCTTGCCTCCAGGCAACTCCAGGTGCTCTTTGGCAACACCTTTGATAAGTCCCTGGTTAAAGGAGTCTGCTGCATTCAAGTCGTAGATCAGCTCCTGATAGTCCTTCACGGCATGCTTGTTCTTGCCCTTGCCAACTGTCAGCTCTGGGAAGGTGGCTCCATAGCGCAACACCAGCTGAGGACGGAAGTTCTCTATAAGAGCGGCATACGACTTGCTGCCACGCTCCACACGGTGTGGCTCGTCGATGATCAGCACAGGTTTCGTATCGGCAATAGCATCCACAGGACGATGGAAATCGCCCAGCATCTGGTCATAGTCCTCACGGGTCAGCAGCTTGCCATTGGTGATGAGCTGAGTATTGATCAAGAGCACATAGATCTTATGCTTTGCATGATGCGTGCCGTAAAAGAAATGTCCCACGGCAGAAGGCATATTCAGACGGCCCTTCTTCTGTTGCTTATGAGGTTCCAGCAAGCACAACTCTATCTCGGCATGGTAGTTGCATACCATCTCAAAGTGGCGTTTCACTTCTGGCTCCTTTAGGAAGGAAGCTGTACCAGCCTTGATAGGCAAGGTGGGAACGGCTATGATGAACTTGTTGAACCCACAACGCTTGTGCAGCTCAAACATGGTTCGGGTATAGACGTATGTCTTACCCGTACCCGTCTCCATCTTGATGTCGAGAATACGATGATAAGGCAAGCTCTTGATCTTGTCCGACAGCATATAGTGCGTCACCCTTTGCTTGGTGGCTTTATCCAATATATTGCTCTTCAGCCGCACCATGCGTAGCGCCTCTCCATCGAGCTGACGCTTCAATAGTGGATTCTGGTGGCTTTGCTTAGCCTGCTCCTGTATAGAGGCCTCTACAACAGCAGCAACGCCGTCAACCGGCATCGTCTGATGTGCGAGGTTGTTTTCGAGTTTCAATTCCATCTTCACTTATACTATATGGGTAGAAGTTGGTCTAATAAATCTGCTATGACAAAATAGAACTCGCTGATATGTAATGTCTTTAGATGCATCTATGTCTTTTTTTAATATCTCACATCTATGTTCACAGTCAAAGTCTTGTTGCCATCCTTCAGCGTGCGGAGGTTCTTCTGCAATTCTTCACGATGGGTGAAACCGAAGCTGTAGCCGAAGATCACGATGTTGTGGGGCGAGAAAGGTTCGCCATTATACTTGTCCATCAAGGCAGCCATACTACTTTCGTCGAAGTCACGGTCGGGATTGATCATGTAGAGATGGTCGTCCTTCCAGTAGGCTTTGTAGTTGCCAAGCATCACCTCCTCGGCATCCTCGGTCAGGCCATAGCCGTCGGCCACAAGCCATGTGCGAAGCACGGTTTCAAGACCGAAGTCATCCACTTTCAAGGTTGTGATATTATTGGATATAGGATCAAACTGTTCCATCAGCAATAATGCGTCTTCCTTAGGCTCCTCCAATGTGTAATGCCTGAAGCCAAGGTCGCCTGCAAAGAGCGGATTGTCAGCCTTAATCTTCTTGGCGGCTCGCTTGATGCGCTCCATGCCGACCTCGTCGATGGTCTTGTAGCCAGCTTTGGCAGCCTCGCTGTCAGGCTTGCATGGCTCTGGAAGCTGGATGAGGATATACTTACGATTACCATTATCCTCAGAGTTCTTCTGCATTACTGCATGAGCGGTTGTGGAACTGCCACCAAAGAAGTCTAATATTGTTATATTGTCGCCAGATATCATGGACAACAAATGACCTATTAGCTCAACAGGCTTAGGGGTTTCAAAAACCGCCATTCCTTCAAACAAATCAACAATTTCCCTTTTCGCGGAATCATTGGTTCCTCCTTTTTGGGAAGAAATTACACTTTCTGGAGTTAATCCTTGTTTTCCTTCTGATAAGTATTTCTTAATGCGCGGAACACCATTGCCGTCACTTCCGAACCATATCTTATTCTGGCTAACAGCTTCATTCATCTTTTCCAATGTCATTCTCCAACATGAACCTGAAGGCAAATTGTGTGATTTGCCATTTGGAGCAACGAATGTGTAAAATTGTGATTTAGTTCCATGGCCTGCTTGTGCAATAGCAGGAACGGAAGTCCATGGCCCTTTTGGGTCATTGTCAGGATTTTTATAACGGCTTAGAGCCTCTTTGGTCATCGTTTCTAATCCCAACGAATTCTCTAATAGTTCAATACTTTTTACATAACAAAGAATATAATCATGGCGAACTGAGACGGAACTTCTATTTTCTCTTGTCTTTCTTTTTTCCCAAATAAATTGCGCAACAAAAGTATCCTCTCCAAACACCTCATCACAAAGCCTCTTCAGATTAGCCTGTTCATTATCATCAATAGAAATAAATATCACGCCATCGTCAGTCAGCAAGTCGCGCGCAAACGACAGACGGGGCAGCATGAAGGTGAGCCACGCCGCATGGCTGGCACTTCCACGCCGCGTCATGGAGAGAATGCGCTCCGCACGCTCGGGGCTTACATCCAAGCGTTTGGCAAGATCGTCAGCTGCGAAGTTGAACTTGTCGTTATATACAAAGCCATCAGAGCCGGTGTTGTATGGTGGGTCGATATAGATTACTTTTACTTTGCCACTATACGACTTCACGAGGTGTTGAAGCGCATCGAGGTTGTCGCCACTAATATACACATTTTGGCTGTCCTTGTTCTCAGGCTTGGCATTATGCTCCTCGTCGGGACGAATGAGCGTGGTGGTGTCCATATTGGTGAGCATACGGGCATAGTTTTTGCCCAGCCAGTTGAAACCGCTTGTCTCGTCGGTAATGGTCGTTCCTCCCGGCAATGATGCTTTGAACGCCTCTATATCGAATTCGCCATCAGCATGGAAGCATTGAGGAAAGAACTTCCTGAGCACCTCCAGTTCTTTCTGTCCCGCTTCTGCATGAGCGTTGTGATTCATTATACCTTTTATCATATTCAATTCTTCTTTATCTTTGACCAGACACAACCTCCAGACGCATCTGGTCGTCCACCTCCACATCGAGGAGCTTGGCAATCTTTTGTGTATAACCTATTGCAAATATAGTCAATTCTCTCGAACAACGAGAACCATTCGCGATATAAATGATGTCGGGGGTGCTTTTTTTAGTGTTTGGCAGGCGTTTTTAGGGCAGAAAACGCCATTCTCGCCCCCCATTACCCCTTGGGTTTTCGTTTTCTCTTTTAGTCCTTGCCGAGTGATGAGGCTTGTGGAAGGGGGTGGGGCAAAACCGAAAAGCAGGTGAAAAAATCGGATTTTTCACCCGTTCTCGGAATAAATTACTATCTTTGCGCCCGAGAAAGCAAGTGGCCCCTATGGGAAATGCGAGCGAAAGCAAGTGGCCCTGTAGGACAAAGCAAGAGGGCCCTATGGACAAGGCAAGCGGGCCAATAGTATTAAGGAGAGAGATGGAAGAGGAGAATGAGAGGAAAGACGTTGAGCGGCAAAAGGCCATTGACCGCGTGACGATAGGCGGCAGCATGGTCAATGGCGTGCTGCTGGTCTTCAAGTTTGTGGCAGGCGTGCTGGGCGGTTCCGCCGCCATGATAGCCGATGCCGTCCATTCGCTGAGCGACTTCGTGACCGACCTTGTCGTGCTGGTCTTCATCCGGTTGAGCGGTAAGCCGCAGGACAAGGGCCACGACTACGGCCACGGGAAGTATGAGACCCTCGCCACGGCCCTGATTGGCGGCATGCTGCTGGCCGTGGGTGTGATGATCTGTGTGGAAGGCGTGAGCAAGATCTGGGACGCGCTCCATGGCGTGGTGCTGCCGCAGCCCGGGTGGATAGCCCTCGTGGCCGCTCTGCTGAGCGTGGTCTCCAAGGAGTGGTGCTACCGCTTCACGGTCCGTGTGGGCCGTCGCTATCAGTCGTCGGTAGTCGTGGCCAATGCCTGGCACCATCGTTCCGACGCCCTCTCCTCCGTGGGCACGAGCGTTGGTATCGGCGGCGCCATCCTCCTGGGCGACCAATGGACCATCCTCGACCCCCTGACGGCCGTGGCCGTGAGTGGCTTCATCGTCTGGGAGGCCGTGAGGCTCATTCGCGAGTCGGTCGGTGACCTGCTGGAGGCCAGCCTGCCCGACGAGGTGGAGCAGCAGATCTCGCGCCTCGTCTGCGAGGAACCGGGCGTGAGCGGACTCCACAACCTCCGCACGCGCCGCATTGGCGACCACTACGCCATCGAAATGCACGTCCGCATGCCGGGCGCCATGACGCTCTACGAGGCCCATCGCCACGCCACGGCCATCGAACAGAATATCAAGCACGCCTTCGGATCCTCCACCCACGTCATCGTCCACCTCGAACCGCTCAAGGAAAATGGGGCGTATGTGGAGCCGTGATGCGTCGGGCGGGAGACTGCCGTATATGGAGCCGTGAGTGTTGGACGGGAGATTGGCGTTTGTGGCCCCTTGATGCGTCGGGCGGGAGTCTGACGTATATGGATCCGTGAGTGTTGGACGGGAAATTGACGTATGTGGAGCCGTGATGCGTCGGACGGGAGACTGCCGTATGTGACCCCTTGACGCCAGCAATCGGCCCTCAACGAACTGTAGAACCGAAAAAACTCAGAGGCGTGCAATATTTTTCTGCCTCGTCCGTTCTTCCTATTAGGACAGTACGTTTGGCGGCATTGAAACTGCACGTGTCGCAGCCTATTGAGGCTGGCCGTGTGACGGCTTATGGAGACCGTGCGCAAGGCAGCAGAAGGGACGGCCTCAGTCGCAAGTAGCGACCACGGCCTGCCGTAAGATAGGAGAGACGCCAGTCGCAAGTAGCGACCGACGGCCTCTCGTAGAAATGATGAAACGACTGCCCCCATGCAAGACCCGCGGGCCGAGGGGCAGCCATCACAAAACAGACGACGAATGAAATCAGACAATATGGGAAACCGCCGCTTCAAGGACCTCCTGGAGGCATCCATGAAGTCGAAGGACACGGAGGAATGGCTCGACGTCCATTTCACGCGCCCCATCGGCCTCTTCTTCGCCCTCATCTGGGAGCGACTGGGCGTCCATCCCAACACCATCACCATCATCTCCATCTTTCTCGGCCTGGCCGCGGGATGGATGTTCCACTACACGGACACGCTCCACAACCTCATGGGCGTCGTGCTGCTGATGCTGGCCAACTTCTGCGACTCCACGGACGGCCAGTTGGCGCGCCTGACGGGTCAGAAGACCATGATCGGCCGATGCCTCGACGGATTTGCGGGCGACGTGTGGTTTTTCGCTATCTATCTGGCCCTCGTCTTCCGCCTTTGGCCGCAACCCCTTCCCGGTCTCGAAACCCGTTGGGGCGTCTGTGCCCTGGCCGCCTGTGCCGTGGCGGGCCTCTTGAGCCACTCCCCCCAGAGTTCGCTCGCCGACTACTACCGCCAGATTCACCTCTTCTTCCTCAAGGGTCGCGAGGGGTCGGAGCTCGACAGTAGCCTCCACGAGAGCCAGGAGCTCGCCCGGTTGCCCCGTCGTGGCGCCTTCTGGGCCCGCGCCTTCCACTACAACTACCGCAACTACTGCCGCAGCCAGGAGCGCCGCACGCCCCAGTTTCAGGCCCTCATGGACCGTCTCCGCACCACCTACGGCTCGCCCGCCTTGGCCCCGCAGCCTTGGAAGGATGCCTTCCTCGCGGGCAGCCGCCCCCTGATGTGGATGACCAACTTCCTGACCTTCAACTCCCGCGCCATCCTCATCTACGCCACCTGCCTGCTCGACTGCCCGTGGGTCTATCTCTTCATGGAGATCGTGGTCTATAACCTCATCTATGTCTCCATGCACACGCGCCACGAGAACCTCTGCGCCCACATGGCCGCCTGCCTCGAAACGGCTGCTCCCACGACCGCCCGTCCGGGCTTCTGCGAGACCGACGACGACCTCGTGGACCACGAGGCTGCTTCCTGCGACACCCGGGCCGACATCGAACCGTAGGGCGTGGAGAGAATAAACTGCCAGGGGGGATCGAGGCCGCTTCCTGCGAGCCACAAGCGCCCTGAGCCTTATCAGACGCCAAGAGAGGGTCAATCGTGCGCTGAAATATTGAAACAATTGAAAACAATTGGAACAACTGGAACAGCTGGAACGATTGGGATGACAGGAACGATTGGGATGACTGGAAGAACAGAAACGATTGGAACGACAGAAACGATTGGAACGACAGGAGCGATTGGAAAGACAGGAACAATTGGAAAGACAGGAACAATTGGAACGACAGGAGCGATTAGGACGACTGGAATGACTGGAACAATTGGAACAACTGGAACGATTGGAACAACTGGAACGGAAGTCCTCCAAGCCTCCATGTAGCTTATAGCTATTTGGAATATTGGAATACTGGAATACTGGAAATACTGGAATACAGGAAATATTGAAATATAGAAAGATGACAGGAGAAATCAAGGGATACCTGCTCGACTATGGCGGCACGCTCGACACGGCTGGCTGCCATTGGGGCAAATTCATCTGGCATGGCTACGAGCGATGTCATGTAGGCGTGGCGTGGGATGACTTTCGCGAGGCCTACGTCCATACGGAGCGTGCCCTGGGCCAGGGCGGGATCATCCTCCCGACCATGACCTTTCGCGAGACCCTTGCCACGAAGATCGGGATGCAGATCGGTCGTCTGCGGGAGCGCGAGGCCCTGTCCTCGGATAGCGACACGCGGGCCTTGGAGGAACGCCTCCTGCTCGACCTCTATGGCGAGGTGTTGCGACAGATGGAGATCAATCGCCCCATATTGGCCCAGTTGGCCGACCGCGCGCCCCTGGCCCTCGTGAGCAACTTCTATGGCAACCTGCCTACCGTGGTGGAGGAGATGGGCTTAGGCTCCTATTTCCAGACCTTGGTGGAGAGTGCCGCCGAGGGCATACGCAAGCCCGACGCCCGCCTCTTCGAGATCGCTCTCGATCGGCTCGGGCTCCAGCCCCAGGAGACCATGGTCGTGGGCGACAGTCTGAAGAACGACATCCTGCCGGCCCACTCCCTGGGTTGCGCCACGGCCTGGCTCCAGGGCGAGGGATGGAACAACGACCAGCACGAGCCGCCTGCCGAGACCCACGTGATCACGTCGCTCGACCAGTTGCTCCAGCTCTAGTGAATCCAAGCGAGGAAAGGGTGGGGGAGACCCGAGACCCAGGGGGAGCCCAATCCATTTCCGAGATGCGAGGGAAACCTCAAGAGAAAGGGTAGGAAAATCTCACGAGAGAAATCCTCGGAGAGACCTCAGGGAGACCTCAAGGGAGAAATCCTCAGAGAGACCTCAAGGGAGAAAAATCTCCGTTGGAGCCCCCAAAAAATGAAGAGAAAACAACAACAAACAAATAAAAGAACTAACATAAAAGAGTAGTAATGAAACAAGAAGTGAAACCCGCCGAGGGCAAACTCGGCATCATGGTTGTAGGTTGCGGCGCCGTCGCCACTACCTTTATGACGGGAGTGCTGATGGTTCGCAAGGGCCTCTCCAAGCCTGTGGGATCCATGACCCAGTACGACAAGATCCGTGTCGGACGTGGCGCGGAGAAGAAGTACCTGCACTATGGCGATATCGTGCCGCTGGCCAAGCTCGACGACATCGTCTTCGGCACGTGGGACGCCTATCCCCAGAACGCCTACCAGGCTGCCGTCTATGCCGAGGTGCTCAAGGCCAAGGACATCGAGCCCGTGCGCGACGAGCTGGAGAAGATCGTGCCCATGAAGGCCGCCTTCGACCCCAACTACGCCAAGCGCATCACGGGCGACAACGTCAAGCAGGGACTCACGCGATGGGAGATGGTGGAGGCCCTGCGCCAGGACATCCGCGACTTCAAGCAGCAGAACGACTGCGCCCGCGTCGTCGTGATCTGGGCCGCTTCGACCGAGATCTACGTGCCCTATGACGAGGCCCACCACGCAACGCTCGCCAGCCTGGAGCAGGCCATGAAGGCCGACGACCGCGACCATGTCGCTCCCTCCATGTGCTACGCCTACGCGGCCCTGGCCGAGGGTGCTCCCTTCATCATGGGCGCCCCCAACACCACGGTAGATATCCCCGCCATGTGGGAGATGGCCGAGAAGACGAAGATGCCGATCGCGGGCAAGGACTTCAAGACCGGACAGACCCTCGTCAAGAGCGGATTCGCCCCGATCCTCAAGGTGCGCAACCTCGGACTCGCCGGCTGGTTCTCCACCAACATCCTGGGCAACCGCGACGGCCTCGTGCTCGACGAGCCCGCCAACTTCCACACCAAGGAGGTCAGCAAGCTCTCCACGCTCGAGACCATCTGCCGCGCCGAGGACCAGCCCGACCTCTATGGCAACATCTACCACAAGGTGCGCATCAACTACTACCCGCCGCGCAACGACAACAAGGAGGGATGGGACAACATCGACATCTTCGGATGGATGGGCTACCCGATGCAGATCAAGATCAACTTCCTCTGCCGCGACTCCATCCTCGCCGCCCCCTTGCTGCTCGACCTGACGCTCCTGAGCGACCTCGCGGCACGTGCCGGACGCTACGGCATCCAGCGCTTCCTGAGCTTCTTCCTCAAGGCGCCCATGCACGACTTCACCAAGGGCGAGCAGGCCGTCAACAACCTCTTCGACCAGTATGTCATGCTGAAGAACGCCATCCGCGAAATGGGTGGCTATGAAGCCGATGAGGAGATCGACTAAGACCTTCGCGCTCGCGCTCACGATGCTCTGGACGACGGCCCTCGCGGCCCTCGCCCAGAGCGTCCGTGGCGTGGTGGTGGATGCCGTCACGCTCGACACCATCGCCCATGCCACCCTCCAGTATGCCGACCAGCCGACGCCCTTCTCGGCCGACGCCCAGGGACGCTTCTCCCTGCCCAGGCGCGAGGGCCACGTCCTGCGCGTCTCCTCCGTCGGCTACCGCACGGAGCGCGTCCGCATCACGAGCCGTACCTCTACGCGCGACCTCATCGTCCGCCTCACGCCCTCCGACACCCAGCTGGCCGAGGTCTCCGTCCGCGCCAAGCGCAAGAAGGGCTACAAGCGCAAGGGCAATCCGGCCGTAGAGCTCATGCGCCGCGTCATAGCCGCCAAGAAGCGCACCAACCTCGAGCGCCACGACTTCTACCAGTACGACAAGTACCAGAAGATCACCATGGCCATCAACAACATCACGCCCGAGGAACTACAGGGGAGCCTCTTCGCCTCCTCGCCCTGGCTGCTCGGACAGGTGGAGGTCTCGGAGTACAACAACCAGTTTGTCCTCCCCATCTCCGTCGATGAGACGGCCTCGACCCATCTCTACCGTCGCCACCCCTCGACCACGCGCGACCTCGTGCGCGGACAGACCACGCGGGGCATCTCCAAACTCATACAGACGGGCGACGTCTTCAACACCATGGCCAAGGACATCTTCTGCGACATCGACCTCTACGACGACCAGGTCACGTTCCTCCAGAAGCGATTCCCCTCGCCCATAGGATCTACAGCCATCAGTTTCTACCATTTCTATATCGAGGATACCGTGGCCGTGGCGGGCGACAGTTGCATCCGCCTGCAGTTTATGCCGGCCAACAACCAGGACTTCGGATTCCGCGGCGAGCTCTACGTCCTCAACGACTCCTCGCTCCACGTCCGCCGATGCGTCATGCAGATGCCCCACGGCACGGGCGTCAACTTCGTCCAGTCGATCCGCTTCGAGCAGGAGTTTGAGCAGCTGCCGGGTGGCGACTGGGCCCTGACGACGGACAACATGGTGGCCGAGCTCCAGCTGACGAGCCTGATCCAGCGCGCCATGGTCGTGCGCACCACGCGGCTGGACAACTATGCCTTCGACCCCATCGACGACCGCCTCTTCCGCGGCCATACCGAGACCGTCTATGAGCCCCAGGCCAAGACGCGCGACGAGGCTTTCTGGGCCGAAAACCGAAGGGCGCCCCTGACGCATGGCGAGGCCAACATGGAGGAGTTTATCCAGCAGATGCGCAAGACGAGCCGCTTCAAGTGGGTCATGGTCGGCGTCAAGGCCGTGGCCGAAAACTTCATAGAGACGGCCTCCGAGGGACGCAGCAAGGTCGACATCGGACCGATCAACACGATCCTCTCGCGCAACTTCGTCGATGGCATCCGCCTCAGGGCCTCCGCGCGCACCACGGCCCAGCTCTCGCCCCATTGGTTTGGCGAGGGCTACTACGCCTACGGCACGAAGTCGGGCCACCACTACTATGACGGCAAACTGACCTACTCGTTCAACAAGCCGAAATATCAGCCCAACGAGTTTCCCGTGCGCACGATCAGCCTCGAATCGACCAAGGACGTGGAGTCGCCCTCCGACCGCTACCTGGAGCACAACAAGGACAATATCTTCATGTCCGTGAAGCCGCAGAAGGCGGAGCAGATGTACTTCTTCAACCGCCAGGCGCTCAACTTCACGTGGGAGACGGACTACGGACTGGCTTCCTCCCTCCAGCTCAAGACCGAGACCGACCGCCCCACGGGCACGCTCTCCTTCGCCCGACTCGACGGGGCGCCCGTCGCCCGCATCCGCACCACGGAGGTCACGGCCTCGCTCGACTACCGACCGGGACAGAGCTACGTCAACACGAAGCAGCATCGCATCGAGGTCAACCTCGACGCCCCGCAGTTCACGATCCGCCACACCATGGGCCTGCAGGGATTCCTGGGCGGGCAGTATCGCTACAACACCACGGAGTTCAAGGCCTATAAGCGACTCTGGCTCGCCTCCTGGGGCCATTTCGACATGCGCCTCATGGCGGGGGCGGCCTGGAACCGCGCGCCCTACTTCATGCTCTGCCTGCCGGCCGTCAACACCTCGCTCTTCGAGCACCAGGGGTCGTTCAACCTCATGGAGGACATGGAGTTCATCAACGACCGCTACCTCCAGTTCAACCTGGCCTGGGACCTGGCGGGCAAGATCTTCAACCGCGTCCCGCTCCTGCGCCGGCTGAAGCTCCGCGAGTATGTGGCCTTCAAGGGCCTCTGGGGCCACCTGACGTCGAAGAACAACCCCACGCTCCCCGAAAACCGTCTCCGCACGGACCTGTGGCAGCTGCCCGAGGGGTCCCACATCATGACCAACGAGCCCTACCTCGAAATGGTCGTGGGCATCCACAACATCTTCCAAATGTTTGAGATCGACTACGTCCGACGCCTCACCTACACGGCCTATCCGGGCATCTCCAAGGGGGGCATCCGCCTCGGCTTCAACCTCGTCTTCTGACGGGGGGCACAATTCCTGCTGAGTAAGGGAAAACAACCAATACAACCTTTACAACAAGTAACAACGCTTTCGGTAAGCCATGAGCAAAACCGAGCTCGCTCGAGTTTTGCCATGGCGAGAAAGGGTGCCATAAAATGGAACAGCTTCGCCAGGACAACCAGCAGGAAACGTGTCCAAGGCGAAGCGTTGTTCATAGTTGTTTCCCTTGCAGCAACCCTTGGTTTGCATGGGCCTCGAAGAGGCGATATCCTGGCGAAGCGTTGTTTATTGTTGTAAAGGTTGTTCAAGTTGTTTTTCTTTATGTCCACGTATTGTTGACAGGCGATGTCCCCGCGAAGCGTTGTTTGTAATTGTAAAAGTTGTTCAAGTTGTTTTTCTATATGTCCCCTTGATGCGCTTTTACTGCTTCAAGCAGCCGATGGGGACGACATAGACGCCATCCTTTCGCTGGTAGGCATAGTCGCCCACGGCCGTGAGGACCATAAGGAAGGAGGGGGCTTTCATCTTTGTGGTGTCGATCTTGGAGGCGAGTTCCGTGAGGGTGCCTACGCCCTTCTCTATGGCCTGCTCTCCGCCCAGCTTGATCTCCACCAGCCCGTACGACCCGTTGCGCAGGTGGACGACAGCATCACACTCCAGCCCCTGCTTGTCGCGGTAGTGATAGACGCTTCCGTCTATGGCGTCGGCATAGACGCGGAGGTCGCGGACGCACATCGTCTCGAAGAGCAGGCCGAAAGTCTCGAGGTCGTTCATCAGGTCGTCGGGACCCAGTCCGAGGGCAGCCGCGGCGATCGAGGGATCGACGAAATAGCGGGTCTCGGCAGACCGGATGGCCGTCTTGCTTCGGAGGTTGGGGTTCCAGGCTGGCATATCCTCGACGACGAATATCTTCTTTAGCGCACTAATATAGTTTTGTATCGTCTTGTCGGAGAGCGTGTCGTCGTCGTTCACCTTCATGTCCTGTCGGATAGCGTTGATGCTCACCTGGCCGCCTTGCGAGCGGGCGTAGGACCGCAGCAGGAGTTTGGTGCGCTCGCTACTCCTTACCGTCTCATCGACCCTCGAGACGTCCGACCTCACCACGGCGTCATAGTAGTTGTAGGCCAAATGGAGGGCCGCGCGCTCCGACTTGCCTATGGCGCTGGGCCAGCCTCCGCGACAGACGAGGAAGGCCACGTCGGCCAGTTGCAGACGGTTGCGGCCCACCACCTCCTTGCAGCCCTTGAAGAGCTGCTCCAGGCTCACCTCTCCCGTAGATTCTTCCGACTCCCATAGCGACATCGGGCGCATCGTCACCCAGGCAAAACGTCCCGTGCCCGTGTGGTGGATCTTGTCGGTCGAGGCGGGCACGGCCGACCCCGTGAGGATAAACTGCCCCTCCTCGCCTCTGTGGTCCACCTCGAAGCGGATGGCGTCCCATACCTGCGGGATGATCTGCCACTCGTCTATCAGCCGTGGCGCCTCGCCCTGGAGGAGCATCTTGACCTGCAGGTCGGCCATCTCCCGATACATGCCCTGCTTCTCGGGGTCGGCCACGTAGAGCACGCTCTTGGCCTGCTGCTCGGCCGTCGTGGTCTTACCACACCATTTGGGCCCTTCTATCAAGACGGCTCCTGTCTCTTCCAGCCTGTCCCTCAATAGGATATCTGCTATCCTGTGCTTGTATTGCTTCATCTTTTCAGTCTTTGATTCTGCCGCAAAGATACAAAGAAAATCTCGAACTACCTAATTTGGCCCTATTTTATTACCTAATTTGGCCATAATCCGCTTCCTCATTTGGCCCTGATTCGTTTCCTCATTTGGACATAAACTGTTTCCTCATTTGGCCATAATTCGTTTCCTCATTTGGCCAACCATTTCTCTTGCGAATTTTAAGAAAACAACAAATACAACTTTTACAACAATTTACAACCTACACGCTTTGCGTGTATTACAATCTTGCTGCAAGGTAAACAACAAAATACAAGGCTTCGCGGGGATATAATTCCTGCTAAGATAGGGAAAACAACAAATATAACTTTTACAACAATTTTACAACTTTACAAGCTTTGCGTGTATTACAATCCTGCTGCAAGGTAAACAGCATGATACACCTTTTTCGGTAAGCCATGAGCAGAACTGAGCTTGCTCAAGTTATGCCATGGCGAAGCGTTGTATTTTGTTGTTTCCCTACAAGCAGCCCTTGGTCTGCATGGGCCTCGAAGAGGCGATATCCTGGCGAAGCGTTGTTCATTGTTGTAAAGGTTGTTTAAGTTGTTTTCCTTTATGTCCACGATTATCGGCAAACGAATGTCCGAGGCGAAGCGTTGTTGTTATTTGTAAAGGTTGTTCAAGTTGTTTTTCTTTATGTTCACGTATTGTCGGCAGGCGAATGTCCCGCGAACCCTTTGGCATGAGAAAGCCCGCCAATAACGGGGTATTGACGGGCTTCCGATAGAGGAGAGGATGGGCCGAGGGTGGCCCACGTGGATGAGGCTTGGGTGAGGGCTGCGCCTGCACTATGGTGGTGTGGGTGGACCAGCACGGTAGCGGTTGGGCCTCGCGGGTAGGCTGGACCTCGTGGCGAGGCGGGCGGCCGTGGGGCGGTTGCGCCTCGTGGGGTGGTTGACCCTCGTCGGGAGGGGGTGGCGCTCAGATGGCTGCGATGCAACTCGTGACGCCCAGGCTGGTGGCGATGGCCGTGAGGATGGCGATGGCCGTCTGGATGATAAACTTCCAGGTCTCTTTCTTGTTTGCTGACATAATAGGGGATGTTTTTTTGAATCGTTGATGAAAATGATGAATAGTCGTTATGCGCCGCTTGTGGCGGGAGGAGAGATCCCCCGGGCCTGCTTTCGTGAGGCCGTAGGCCCGGGGGAGGGAGGTTAGTCGCCGAGGGTTCCGCCGCCACCCTGGTCGGTATTTCCACCCTGGTCGGTGCCTCCGCCCGTGCTGGCCGTCTTGAAGGAGGCCGTGAGCGAGAGGTCGGCGTTGACGGTCAGGGTGCGTACGGACTGCGTGTTGCCGTCGCTCCACTTGTCGAAGGCGAAGCCCGTCTTCGGCGTGGCGCGGATCGTGGCGCTGGCACCCTCGTCGTAGGTGCCTCCGCCCGAGACCGTGCCCTGGTCGGGGTTGGCCGAGGTGAGGGTGATGGTGTGGCGCCGCTTCGTGCCTCCGGCCGAGGAGCCTCCGCCGTCCTGGGTGGGCGGGGCCTGGAATTCGTCGCCGTGCGGCAGACGGATGATGTTGTCCTCTCCCATGTACTTGTGGAGCACCTGGTTGATGTTGGAGAGGCCCATCTGTCGCTTCATGCGCTGCACCAACTGGTAGTCTGCCGTGCCCTTCTCGCCCGTGGTCTCCGAGGGGCGGTTGGCGTTGAGCCAGGCCGTGCTGACCACCTGGCGTGCGGCAAACTTCGCCTGCTGCGCCTTCTGCTTCTCCGTGGGCGGTCCCTGGTAGGGGTTGACGATCTTGGCCAGGTGGATCTGGTTGCTCGAACGGTTGGTGGCGAAGTAGTCGCTCGACTTGTTGCCATACTTGCCGCTGATGCCCTTGATGACATCGATAGGGATGATTTTTGCCATAGTTTCTTCTTCTGATTTTAATGGTGATACATGTGCTTCCGCCTGGGTTCTGCCGTCGTTCGTCGGCCTTTGCTCATCAGCCTTCGCCCGTCAGCCTTCGCTTGTTAGCCGTCCCGGCCCTTGTTCTCTCCCGCTTCGCCTTGGCCTTCGGCGATGGTTGGAGGGGTGTGGATGGTGTGGCCTTGGCTTCGCTCGGCCTTCGGGACGGCTTCGGGTTTGCTTTGGGATGCGCGCCCTCCCTCTGCTCGTCCTTGGCGGCTGGGATTCTTGATCTCACGCCTGGCGGTAAGCGTTTCCGAGTGCAAAGTTATGGCTTCTCTCCTCCCCCGTTGTGCGATAGGATGCGCTGCCGTGCGAACCCGTGCGATAATGTGCGATGAAATGTAATGGGGGTGGAAAAGCGGCCTGCTGAGAAGGGAAAACAACTTGAACAACCTTTACAACTATGAACAACCTACACGCTTTGCGTGTATTACAATCTTGCTGCAAGGTAAACAACAAAATACAACTTTTTCGATAAGCCATGAGCAGAACCGAGCTCGGGTTATGCCATGGCGAGAAAGGGTGCCATGAAATGGAACAGCTTCGCTAGGACAAATCAGCTGGAAATGTTTCCAAGGCGAAGCGTTGTTCATTGTTGTAAAGGTTGTTTGAGTTGTTTTTCTTCATGTCCGCGTGGTGTCTATAGACTTTTCGCGCGAGGCGGAGCAAGCGCTCCGCGGTAGTTTTACGGGTCGCCGAGGTAGTGGACGATGAGGCGGACCTCGTGGGGCGTAAACCATTTGGAGGTCTTGCGGTAGCCCGCCTCGTGGAGCGCCTGGCTCAGCGGTTGGCAACGGTCGATCCACGCGCGGAGGCGGTTGACGGCCGAGCGAGGGGCAATGTCGGGGAAGTAGGTCTGGGCCAGTTCCTGTTTGCTGTAGGCCCGGATGGGAGTTTCATTCATGATGACTTTTCGTTTTTGATGATGGAGAGATAATAGTCGGAGAAGTCCTTGCAGCCCGGGGGCAGATGGTGGTGGGTGAGGCCCGGCAGCAGTTCGCGCAGCTGCAGGAAGAGGCGCTCGCCCGGGGCGTCGGCGTCGGGATACATGTGGAAGGGCGTGGAGAGGCGATCGTGGAGGTCGAGGAGCAGGCGCACCTCGGCGTCGTGGAGCGTCGTGGCCGAGGGAATGGCCACGGCCTTGCGCCCCGATGAGAGCATGGCCCAGCAGTCGGAGCAGCCCTCCGTGATCCAGAGCGGTTCGCCAGGGCGAAGGCGCAGCAGCACGGGCTGGTTGTAGAGACCGCATCGCGACCCTTGCGGAAATCGGAAGCGCGGCTGGGCTATGGGATCGGACGAGGAAGCCATTCCCGAGGTCGCCCGATAGGTCGTCTGAGCCTCCGCGGGCGCGCTTTTCTTGTAGTCGAGGTTGCGGTTCTGCAGTCCCACGAGCCGCATGTGCGTGTCGTAGTAGGGCGTCTGCAGCCAATGGGTGCCGTGGCGGTCGGTCCACGAGGTGAGGCGGCACCAGGCGACGACCCTTGGGTCCAGCCGTCGCTCCTGGAAGAGAAACTGGCGCGCGCGGTCGCTGAGCCACGGGTGCTCGAAGAAGCTGGCGTAGCGGGCCGCGTCGAAGGGTTTGTAAGCTCCTCCTTCTTCTTCCTCGCTGGGCCGCGGGCGGGAGAGGGGCAGCGGGTCGATCCTCACGCCTCCGTCCAGCCATCGGCAGGCCTCGGGAAAGGACATCGCCAGCCGCTGCATCACGAGGTCGATCGGGCCGCCCTGCGCCCCACAGGAGAAGCAACGGAAGGTGTTGCTCCGCGCGTGGAACGTCAGGCTCGGGCGATGGTCGTCGTGGAAGGGGCAGAGGCTCTTGTGGCGCTCGACGTGGAGCCCCACCCGCTCCGCCACCTGCTCTATGGGCAGGTCGCGGAGCCGCTGGAGGGTCAGTCGGTCGAGCATGGCTTGCGGTTTTTGCGTGAGTCGGGCATGCCCGTCAGATACTCCTCCGTCTTTGTGTAGAGCCCCGTCTGGGCCGAGTAGGTGACGAAGCGGCGATAGACCCACTTGCGAATCTGTGGTTTTGTTCCTTCTTTATCTTTGCCTATGGATAAGCGGAGCGCTTCGAGCTGGGCCTCGTTGAACGAATCGGGCAGGTCGTCGAGCAGATTCTTCGGCCCGCGTCGTGCTGCCTCGCTTGTGCTGGTATCCTGCCCGAGCAGGTCGGCGAAGACCTGCATCTTCGACCACAGGTCGTGATAGACGAGCCACTCCACCACGCGCCCGATCGAGGGTGCCCACTCCAGTCCGTTGAGTATCCAGAGCACGCATCCCGCCTTCCATGCCGAGACGAGCGAGCGCTTGGAGATGTCCCACAGCACGTCGTCGTCCGTCAGGTCGGCCAGTTTCGCCATGTCGGCAGCCAGTTTGTCGATGAGGCGGTTGAGCTGCTGGATCTCGAAGCGGCCCTTGCAACTGTCGAGGCGGCGGAGGTAGGTGGCGAGCTTCTCGTAAAACTCCTCGGGATAGGTGCCCTGACGGGGTATGTGGCCGTCGCGACCTTGGCGAGGTTTGTAGGAGAAAACCATGCGGCCGAAGGTGCCGTTGAAGAGGTCCTTCTTGTAGAACATGCGGGCGGCGTAGGGAGTTGAAGAAATCGTCATGTTGACGCGCAGCACGGGATTGCCCGTGACGCCGTCTGCCGTGGCACGCAGCGCTCCCGAGCGCTGGCAGTCGTAGATGTTGCGCAGGGTCTGTGAGATCTGCTTATGACCGCCACACATGCGGTCAGCCATCTCCACCTCGGGCATGTTGATAAACATGGTGCGCGCGCCCAGCTTCTCGCATCCCATGGCGTTTTGCACGAAGGCGGCATTCGTCATATCGGCTGGAGGATACCAAAACGAAATGTCGGGACGCACGGGTTTCTCCTTGTTGGCCGACTTCGTCTTCACCATCTTCTGCCACTCCACGAGCTTCTCCAGCTCGCCATCGTCGTGGACGCGGAAGTCGCCATACATGGCTTCCACCAGTCCGGACAGTTGACCCTTGCCCGCTCCGCTGTCCGCCACAAGATTGGCCATCATGCCGCACAATTCCTTCAAAGTATGGTCGGGGTAGATAAATTTGGCGCCGCTGACGTGTGCAGCGAGCGCAGGCAGGACCATCGCCACAAGCGGTTGGCGCATGTCTTTCGACACCTGAGAGAGCAAAAGCGTCAGACATTCCACTCCGCGACCCAGTTTGGGCATCGGCGGAGCCGTGTTTAGAGAGATGTCATAGTTCATATTGTCTTGTTGAAAATTTATAATCTATTGATTCTAAGCATTTTAGAGAAAAGCAGGATGAGAGCGTTCCAGTTGTTCCAGTTGTTCCAATTAAAATTCGAGATGGTCCAATTTTTCTTTTCTTATATATAACTACTTAATAATTAATTAGTTATATAGTATATATAGGGGTAGCTGGAATTTTCAGACCCTCAAAAAAACTGGAACAACTGGAACAACTGGAACGCTCGCTTTTTTACTCCTCCTCGAAGTCCTCCTCCTCTCCGAGGCCTCTGTCCGAGGCGAAGAGCTCGCTGAGGTCGAAGCCTTCAACCTCCGCCAGGGCCATAGCCGCCTCGTGCTTGCCCGCTACCATCAGCAGCTCGCAGGTCGTATTGACGGCATAGTCGCCAAGTTTCCCGGCCCCGATGCCCTTCGTCCGTTTGAAGGTCGGATAGACCGTGCCGTCGGCTCTGCGCTTGACGTTGATCCATTGGCCCATGTAGATGCTTGGGTTGCGGCGCTCGGCTTTTCCCCGCTCCGTGTCATTCTCCACGAAGGTGAAGTGATCCTCGCCGTCGCGCGTAATCATCCCGTCGAGATACTCGCCCAGCTCCATGCGCCCCTGCTTCTGCGTGACGAGTTTCAGGTCCACGTCCAGCTCCGTGTTGGGGTAGAGGCCCGTCCACGTCCTGCCAGCGCCTGTGCTTTCCGTGCCAGCCTGGCCCGTCCATGCCCTGCCCGAGCGGTGGCGGCGGGCCCGTGCGAAGGGCGCCTGTCCGTGGAGGAGGTCGTTGATGATGTTCTGGATGAGCCGAGGCTCCTGAGTCCGTACCGTCTGCTGCTTGACGTGCTGAACCGTTCTTTTCTTTCTCATTTTTAATTGTTTTAAAAAACACCTCTCTGGTACGATGGCAGTCGGAGAGGCTACCGTGCCACCCTGCTAAGTACCATGATTCCCCGCCCCCTGCTTTCGAACGCAAGAGGGCGGGTAGTCGGCGGGCGATCCCGAACGACGAGTGCAAAATTAGAGAGAAAGCGTGGAGGGGCATGGGGTGAATGGTGGGTGCGCACCAACGAAAAAAGCACCCCAGAGAGCGGGATGCTTTGCTTGCTATGCGATAGCTGGAAAATCAAAAAAATGGTAGATGAATAGAAAAATCATCTTTTATTCACCAGGCAAACCGCTACGATGGCGGTGGAAAAACGCCCTGACTTGGCGTAAAGTGTCTTGCGTGTAATGCTTTGTTTTGTAATGAAGTTTTATCTTGTTGGAGAAAGACTTTTCGGTAACTCCGCTCCTCAGGCCGCAATCCGCCGTCAGAAAACGATAAACCGATCCCCCCGTGGGCGTGTCCTCGGCCAAGACGTTTTCTTCTCGCCAAGTGTGTAGCCAGCAGACAGTTACGTCGTTGAAGAAGTCGTTGCGCTTGCACGTCAAGCTGCGGCCGCAAAGATGGTGGAAGCGCAAGAAGTCAAGAAACCGGGCGCGCTCGCGAAGAAGCGTCGAATGGTCCTTGAAGAGGGGACGTTGGCGTCCGCCACGCCCCTTGCCGCGGGTAGTGGATGCTGTCTCCTCCGCCTCGCCGCCAACATGGGCGGTTTGCTTGCGTAAGTCGTTGGCTATCTGGTTGTTCTGGGTCTGAATCTCTCCACCAACATTTGTGATATTACATCCCCGGATTTGATAAATAATTTTCGTCGACTTCTCTGCTTGCTCCATGCCGAAAAAAGAATTTTGTAATAGTTGATAAATAATGACCTTGGAAATAATGGCGACAAATTCGTCCATTGTCGGCCGTCCGAAATCCGCTTGGCGCGGCGGCTCTCGACAGGAACGCAGGGTGCTGTCCACGCTCCACACCTCGAGGTCGGTCTGATAGCCAAAGCTACTTCTGTCGAGCGGCAAAGTCTGCGAGGAGTAGACTTCTGCGCTACATGGCGGATGATCGCCTTGCCTCGACAATTGATGGCGCATGAGGCCAAGACCGTCAGCCATCGCATCCCAAATCTTGCCCAGCGACGAAGGCTGCTTTCGACGAACCGTTCCAGACTTCGGCTCATCCTTCTTTCTAAAAAACTTACAAATTTTCCAGTCCATAGTTCTTATGTTTATGGTCCTACAATCTCTCCTACCGTCGATTTTGAATCGGGGGGAAATTGCGTTCAAAGTTATGAATAATATTTTTGAATTTTCGCACAAGTTATGTTAAAAGATGCAAAACTGCTTCCTTTGGTCTTTTTACAAAGGGGTGAAACTGGCGTGATTGTAGGCGATTTTTCCAAAAGTCCTTACAGATTTTCTTTTTCGTGGAGTTTGTTGCAAGAAGGTTACAGGCGTCGTTGTGCTAGCTTTTGCAACTTTTTGTCTATTGTCTTGATAGTGGATCTGTGGTTTCGTAGTCTTTTTGTAATACCGTTGGGATGAGGGAGGGGCTTCTATCGCGCGACGCTTCGTACTCCGAAGGTTCTGGTGTTCTTCTCCATCACCTCGCTTTGGAAGTAGGCGTAGTTGCCAGGGCTTTGCCATGGGGCCTGACCGCGGGGTGGACGGTCTCCTCCACATACATTTCCAGCAGCTCGTCGTAGTCGAGGCAGATGACCTGGTCGCGGAAGTCCTCGTAGCCGTTCTTGTGGCAAAAGACGTTTCGGACCTCCCATCGCGTGAAGCGGCGCGCCATCGAGGCCAGTTGCTGGGGGCTGAGGGCGTAGCCGTTCTCCCGGGCGTAGGTCTCGAGAAAGGCGAGGTTGATGGCGTAGTTGCTCATCCTCCGCCTGCGTGGCGCGGGGGTCCTGCCGAGCCGCCAGTTTCGCAGGGTCGTGTGGCCGTGTGGGGCGCTATGGATTCGTCTCCCGTGCCCAGCCGTTGTCTTTTTGCTCATAGGCGTGTCATTATGTTTCCCACAAATTTACTACTTTTTTCCCAATCTCCATCCTTTTTCCCGAAGAAATATGGCTCATCCGATATTTGGAATGATTAATGCTTGCGTTTATCATTAGAAAGCCCCCTTCTTGTATTCTACCACCCCATATTCCGGATGAACCAGAAATATGCGCAAATAGTTTGCCCCGCTTGTCGGGGCGGGGTGGGGCAGCCTGCGAAATGTGCCTTGCGCCACCCGTGGAGCAGAGGCGGAAACTCGCTTTTTTCTTAGGTCGTATGGATGGGAATGCTTACCTTTGCGCCTGGAGGTACATAAGCCTTCCGCTTGCGCCAGGTCTACTCGGATAGGAGAAGCAAGGAAAAGGGCGGGGCCGATGGACTATATAAATAAGGTGTAAGAGGAATGTGGAGGGACTGTAAAGCGATGGAAGCAATAGATGTGGAAGCAAAAGATATGAATCGGAAGGACAAAGAAGTAAAGGACATGAGTCAAGTTCATCTGACCCCCTTGTCGGCAGTAGTCGATGAGGTGTGGGGCGAAAAGGGCAGTCCTCGTCGCGACGCCATGGAGAGGCGGCTGCAGGCCGAGGTCGAGCGCGGTCGGGCGGGCCGAGACGGGTAAACGGATGACGTAGCCAAGCGCCCCCCTGCCGCCAAATCTTGCCCTGAGTCTCCCGCTCCTCCGTCGCTCCAACGCTCGGCCTGCGGCCAGTTGCGCCCGTTGATATTCCCCCCAAAAACTGCTCTTGCGCGATTTTTCTTGGGGAAAAGTTTGGAAAGCCAAAGATTATTCTTATCTTTGCATCGTCAGTCCTCGCCAAGCCTCTTCACAATGCTCAAATCGTGCGAGGCGTTTTTTGTTTATGCCCCCTTGCGCACGGACGGTCCTACGGCCTTTGCCAAACGGCATGGATTCCTCAGAACATAGGCATCCTCGGAAAATCAGAAAAAGCTTGTCAGCTGAGGAAGAAGGTCTCGACCAGCGAGCGCAGTTGCTCGTCGGTCAAGCGGTCCGTGGCTTCTTGTGTCTGATGCGTTGCACTTTCTTTTCCTTCCTGATCAGGTAGGGCGAGGGCGGCAGCTCCGGCAGCAGGTCGTCCAGGGCCTCGGCCTCTCCTATCGCCTTCAGCAGCAGGAGAAACGTGGCGAGCGAGATGTTGTCCGCGGCGCCGCTCTCAAACTTGTGGATGGTCGTGATCGTGAGGCCCGACTGTTCCGAGACCTCCTTCTGCGTCATGTTGCTGCGCAGGCGGTAGTCCTTGAATCGGGCGCCAAGGAGCTTCACCAGTTGGGGGATCGCATACTCGTAATAGTCCGCCATGAGGCTTTTTTTAATTTATATTGCGCTATAAGTTATGCCCGATTTTGGCCTTATCTTATATTCCGCTTATATTTATCTCGCATGCAAAAATACGCGTTTTTTCCC
>OQVS01000241.1_pt1 | contig 34689 bp, 19 predicted proteins | sample 1691601 | NCBI WGS metagenome assembly OQVS01 (sample SAMN03418268, study PRJEB22391) | human gut metagenome | biome: human-gut; feature: organic feature; material: feces | host: Homo sapiens | place: Tanzania | collected 2013-01 | reverse complement strand
AATGACTCCACTTACAAGCCAACAGAATATCACTTTAACCTGTTAAAACATCCTTCTGGCGGTTGTTTTAAAGACAATAGAGACAATATTTTATGTTGATTTCGGTTTTGTTTTTCCATATCATATAAAAAATTGTCTTAGGATAAAGCAACAAAAATGTCTTAGGACAAAGCAACAAAAAATTGTCTTAGGACAAAGCAACAAAAATGTCATAGGACAAAGCAACAAAAAATTGTCTTAGGACAATGCAACAAAAAATGTCTTAGGACAAAGCAACAAAAAATTGTCTTAGGACAATGCAACAAAAATTGTCTTAGGACAATGCAAAAAAAAATTGTCTCTATTGTCTCTATTGTCTTTAAAAATACCCGCTAATGGCTTTTGTCTTAAAAGAAAAAAGATTGTCTTAAACAAAAGAAATGAGGTTATCGCAAAAGAAATAAGGTTGTCGTAGAAACAAAGAAATAAGGTTGTTGTGAAACCAAAAGGCGAGAGGCACAAACACAAACAAAAACTGGGACCCTCTAAAAAAGAGAATCCCAGCAAACGCTTTAAACAGCTGCCCGTTGCCCCCGGAGGAGCAAGGGCAGCCTCCAATGATTATGATGCTTATGATGAAGCCTGTTATTTAATCTCAACAGCACCTGTGGTGAAGTTGATATGAGCCTGCTTGCCAGCCTCAACGCTCACATGAGTGTCAACATCATCACCGCCACGTCCGCGGTACAAGATGCTACCGTTATTTACGAAGAACTCTGCCTGCCACCAATCTGTATTGTCAAGAGCAAGACTCATGCGAATCTCACCGTCTTTAGTGAATTTAGGAGAAACGAACTCGCCATCCTCTGTTGCGGGAACAGTGAACTTGTTGGCCTCTACAGCACCTGTTACATCCCAACCCTGAGCTGTGGTAGCACCCTGGAGGTAAACGTTAGGCTCAAGGATAGAGACAGCGCGGTCTGTCTTCGATGCGTATGTTACAACGACCAGGTACCAGCCAGCGTTGGTGACCTTCAGGTTGCCACCCTCGTCAACGATACCAGCACCAGCGGCGTCGTTGATTGTGGTGCCACCGAAACCGAAGTCGTCCTTCCAGTCGGCAACAGGAGCGAACTTGAACTGCTCGTCAGCATGCAGGTAGATGATCTTCCAATACATGTCGTGACTATGAACAGGTATGAACTGAAGCCACTTACCGCCGTCAGCAGCATTACCCCATCCGTAGTTGCTACCGGTCATGAAGATATCCATAGGAGCGAGAGCGCAAGAAGCATCGTTACTCTCAGCATTGAAGTTGAGGACATACTTCTTGTCAGCATCAGCAATAGCTATTGTTTTGCCCAGAACGAGCTTGCCGTCTACGATACCATAAGCTACAGATTCGAGATCAGACTCGTCAATCTGAGAAGCCTTTACGATACCAAGCACGCCAGCCTGTGTAGAAGAGAAGGTCAGATTGAAGTTAGGATCATCCCAAACATTGGTCTCTGAGTGATCAAGCTTCACAGCGTGGGCCTTGTCCCAACCACCGAGAGCCGGACCAACAAGATAGTAGCCACCAGCGTCGATGTCAGCAGCTTGAGGAATAACCTTCACCTTGAAGGTGCCGCTTGTTACCTTAACGGCTGTTGAGCCGTTGCTGGGGAACTGCTCTACAACAGCATCGAGGTCGCGCTCCTCAGGAGCCTTGCCGTAGTTGGCAACTACATATTCCTGGAGGTCATTATAAGAAACCTTTGCATCAAGAGCGATGTCAAAGCTCTTTTTGCCCTCAAGAACCAAACGGTAAGTTGCATCTGCGTATGCAGCGTCGCTTGATGTAGGAGCAGTGACCTGTGCTACCTGCACGGTCTCGTCGAACACCTCGCCGAGGTTGATGACGGGCACCTCTGTCACACTGCCGTTTCCAAACTGCACAGTGGCAGGCTGGTCATTGTGCTGAGGGCCAGCCCAATCTTTGTAATCGTCTGTGCAAGCTGCGAGCGATGTAGCAAGCACGAGAAGAGAAAATATTGTTTTTTTCATTTCTGTTTTCTTTTTAGGTTTCGTTTAAGGAGGGTTCTTCTATATGTGTTCCAAAGAAGAACCCGCCTTAAGAATATTAGTTCTGAGGAATGAAGCGATAGTAACCGGTGATATCGTTGAAGATAACCATGTACTTGCCGGCAGGGAGAGCGATGTCGCCACCACCTGCTGCGCCCCATCCGTAGAGGTCGCCTGTACTGAAGGTCAGCACGCCACCTGCATCAACACCCCAGTTGGTGCCCCATGTGCCGTTGTTGAACTTAACTTTACCTCCCTCAGGATTTGTGAATGTCAAGTACCAGTCGTGATTGTTTTCACCAGCGCATGTGTGAACAGGAGACATAGCGTTACCGTCCTCAAGCCAACCGTTATAATTACCAGTCAAACAAATCTTCGAGTAGGTAGGAGCGTTGCCCTCATAAGGCTCGATTGTGATCTGAGCAGGAGTGTTGCCTGGTGCACCTTGAGCACCAGTGCTGTTGAATGTCACGCGGTAAACGCCAGGAGCCGCTACCTTGATGTCTTTTGAGCCGCCGTTGTTAAGAACGAGCGGACCGCCAACGCCATCCGTACCAACCTGATTAGTCCAGTTGTCTGCTTCACCGAGGTTAAGCTTCAAACCGTTGCCGCCGAGGTAGCCGACCCATTCGGTTACACCCTCACCGGTCTTCTTGTCATAAACGCCATCCTTGATAGGCTGCATTGGTAACGAGCTTGTAGGAATATCCCATTTCCATAAGCCGTCACCGATGTCACCACCGATAAGATTCCACAGGAGAGGATCAGCAGGTGTGAGCACAACGTAGTAAGGAACAGCGTTGATAGCAACAACGTTAGATGTCACCTCAGAGAGGGTCACCATTGAAGCGTCCTGAACGAAAGCGCGAACACGAATGCTCACCTTCTGCTCGGCAGGCACCTGATCCTCTTCCCACTTGTTCAGCTTGGCAAGAGCGGTAGCGATGCTTGCTGTGGGAACGTCAGCCTTGCACAAAGGATAGACGTCATCGAGAGCGATGTAATCGGCACTTGAGTTGTCCTCTGCTTCCTCGTTATATTTTGTTGTGAATGAGCCAGTAGAAGAAACCTGTACCTCATAGCTTGCGGCAACAGGAGCGTTCATTGTGGTGAACTGTGGCTGCGACCAAGTGAGCTCTACCGACTTCGACTTTTCGAGGTCTACGAGCGCGTCACCCACAGCGGGGTTATTGACCGTGAACTCTGTCGGTGTGAGGAGCTCAGGATTTGAGTCGCGGTCTGAATCGCACGATGTGAAAGCCACCATGGTGGCCACCATCATCATTGCGTATGAAAATATCTTTTTCATAAGTGTTTGTTTTATTATTAAGTTTGCAAGTGGAGAGCAACAAGCGGGAAATGTTGTGCCGCTTGTTACCCGTCACTATTTAAAAATTAATTTCCGTATCCAGGATTCTGATGACCCTTCAAGTTGGGGTTAGCGTTAACGTCGTCAGCGGGCAACGGATACAGGCAACGATCCTTAGAGAAGCCTACGCCGTGCTCAGAACCACCCTTCCAGTCCCAGAGATACTCGTTAGAGTTGAACAGGCCGTAGCGGATAAGGTCGGTACGACGGAAGCCCTCGTAATAGAGCTCACGGGCACGCTCGTCGAGAATCTGGTTCAGGTTATACTGTGTCTGAGTTGTGGCGTGTGCACGGCTGCGAAGAGCGTTGATGTAGCCGGCACCTGTAGCTGTTGTCTTGCCACCGTTGAGACGTGCGTCAGCCTCAGCTGCGATGAGGTAAGCCTCACCTGCACGCATCAGGAAGAAGTCGGTATCGCAGAACTTGGCGTGGTGAGGAGTGCCCTTAGAATAGGTGTTGCGGAACTTGCCTACAGAATAGCCAGATGTAAACTCACCGGGCTTCTTCACAACGAGGTCACGCTCAGTAACAGTAACCTTGTCTGTGCCGTCATCGTTCTTTTCAACGAGAGTACCCTTACCGCAGAACAGCGCACGGTCGTCGCCAGCCTCTTTAGCAGTGTTCTTGCAGTTGTCGGGAGTGGGATCAGCGCTGGGGAAGAACTTCTTCACCAACTGAGAGCGTGAGCGGACACCTGCCCAGAACTCAGATGAACCGTAGTCGCCGTCCTCGTTCATGTCGTTCTTCCATGTAGCAGCCATGATGAACAATGTGCAACCGTAAGCTGCTGATGTGACACCGTCCTGCATAATAGAGAGAATTGACTCTGTAGCAGCACCTGTCTCACCGTTGTCACCCATGAAGAGCATCTGGTAGGGAGTGTAGCCACAAGAAGGATCATAACCAGCCGACTGGTCAGTGAACAGCTTGTGAGGACCGCCGATTACCTTCTCGGCATATTCCTTGGCCTCAGCCCAATGAGCTGTGCCAGTGTAAACCTCTGCGTTCAGATACAGACGGGCGAGCAGCATGTTGGCTGCATCCTGGTCAGCGCGGCCGTAACCCTCCTGTGAGCTGTTGCGGGCGGCAGGAGCAGAAAGAGAGTTGTAGATTTCCTTAACCTCTGTCTCGATCCAAGTGTAGAGATCAGCACGCTGGATCTGCTTAGGCGACTCGGCAGAGAGCTTCAAAGCGAAAGGAACGTTTCCGAACGCATCGAGCAGATAATAATAGTAGAGAGCGCGGAGGAAGCGAACCTCAGCCTCACGCTTCTCGTCAACACCTGCACACACGTCAAGATAGTGGTTGCAGTAGTTGATGCCTGCATAGAGACGATAGTAGAGACCTCTAATCATAGGATGTGAAGAGTCCCATGTAGCGTAGTTATACTCGGGGATACCAGGGTCACCCCATGCACAGATAGCCTCATCGGTAGGAAGCTCCTGAGTGTTGAAAAGCTGGCGGATGAAACCTGTTGTACCGCCGTCAAGACCGTCGATATCGCAATCGCCGTCAGGACCAGTCTGACCGGCCAGCGCCATGTTGGCGTAGCACTTTGAGAAGAGTCCGGGCTCATCCACAGTCATGTTGGTTGATGGGTCGATAGGAGTAACATCAAGGTCGCCCACGCAGGATGTCATGCCCGCAGATGCGAGGATGATGGCTGCTGCCGGGATAATATTTTTGAAATATCTTAAGTTCATAATATGTTTACCTTTAAAATGTTGTAATTAGAAGTTGATGTTTACACCCAGAGTCATTGAGAAAGGACGCGGGTAGATTGAGTTGTCGATACCACCGAAGACCTCAGGATCCTGTCCAGAGTAGTTGGTGATAGTAGCCACGTTGGTAGCTGTGAGATAAACACGTCCGTTCAAGCCGTTGTAAGAACCGCCCTTGAAGAGGTTCTGGAACGAATAGCCGAGGGTAATGTTGTCGAGCTTCACGAATGAAGCATTCTCTACATAGTAGTCGGAGAGTACCCATGAGTAAGTCTTCCAGTTGTTCTTGACAGCTGTAGGAGTGGTGTTCTGGAGGCAAGCGAATGAAGAGTCATAACGCTTAGCCACGTTGGCGTAGTCTGCCTGACGGTCGTTGTACACATAGTTGCCGAATGAGCCGCGGAGGTTGAAGCCGAGGTCCCAGTTCTTGTACTGGATGCGTGCGCTCAGACCAGCGAGGTAAGGAGCAGCGGGGCTCTTGTAGCAGTAGCGGTCCTCCTCAGAGATATTTCCATCATTGTTACGGTCAACAAACACGCCCTCAAGAGGCAGACCGTCGGCACCGTAAACCTGCTGGTAAACATAGAATGAGCTTGCAGGCTTTCCAACGGTGTGAACCTGACACTGGTTACCTGTACCTGCATTGATGCCACCGGTCTTAATCATAGCAGCCTCACCTGTGAGCTCTGTGATCTCGTTCTTGTTGTAAGTGAAGTTGCCTGTAACCTCAACCTGCCAATCCTTTGTCTGAACAGGACGAACGGTCAAAGAAGCCTCGATACCCTTGTTCTCAAGAGAACCGATGTTCGACTTAACCTGGTTACGGAAGTTAGAACCTGCCGATACCGAAGCGTCGTTGATCAGGTCTGTGGTCTTGCGATAGTAGTAGTCGACGCTACCACGGATGCGGTCGCGCAGAATTGAGAAGTCGAGACCTGCGTTATATGTAGTGGTGGTCTCCCACTTCAGATCCTGGTTGTATGCATCAGGACGCGACAACACACCAGAGGGGTTAACGCCTACGAGCGGATAACGGCCGTTGGTAGTATTGATGTTCTCGTTGTAAGAAGCGAAGTAAGCATAGTTGTTGTTGATGTCCTGCTGGCCTGTCTTACCATAGCCGAGACGGAGCTTCAACTCGTCGAGCCAATGAACGTTCTTGAGGAACTTCTCCTCGTTAACCTTCCAACCGAAAGCGAAAGCGGGGAATGTTGCCCAGTGCTCCTTGAAACGTGAAGAACCGTCACGACGTATTGTAGCGGTGAGCATGTAGCGGTCGAAGGCAATGTAGTTCATACGTCCGAAGAACGAAACGATATAATACTCCTGCTTCCACTCTTCTTTCTTATAAGAGTTGTAGTCCTTGTCTGTGAGAGCTGCAATCTGGTCTGCCGACTTGCCCATCTCTGTGCGTGTGTCACGGTAGAAGTTGTTTCCCCAATACTTAACGTGGGTCCACTCGTAACCGCCCATGATGTCGAAGTGCTGTGTCTTGCTGAAATCCTTATAATACTGAGCGTATGTAGACAGCGCGAGGTTATACTTGTTCTCCTTTACGAAGCCAGAGTTGCCCCAATAGAAGTTAGAGGGACCCCAGTCGGCCATGTCGGTTGTCTGCTTACCGTTAGCCCAGTCGCCAGAAGCGTTGGCATGCAGACGCAGGTCCTCGAAGCCGTGTACCTTATAGTCAACCTCAACGTTACCGAGGAAGTCGTAAGAGTTGGCGCGGTCGTTCTTCTCGTTAAGAAGAGCTACAGGGTTACTTGGAGCGTTGGTGTTAGCGAATGTTGGATAAGTGTCCTTAGGCAGCGGACTCTTATCATCGGTTACCTGTGTCCAAGCGGTGTAACCATTATAGTTTACAAAGCGTGGGTCGTCAGAGCGAACAACCTGTGTGGGGTCCATACGGAGAGCCGCGCCCACTGCGTCGTTGTTGGCGTAGCGTGTCTTGGCATACATGAACTTACCGTTAGCGTTAACCTTCAGGTGATCCTCGAAGAATGAGGGTGATAGGTTCAAGCTTGCCGTGTAACGCTGATAGTTGCTGGTCTTGAGGATACCGTTCTGGTCGGTATAGCCGAGGCTTGCGCGGAAAGGCATGCCCTTAACGCCGCCAGTCACCGTTACGTTGTGGTCGGTGCTTATAGCAGTGCGGTAGATCTCATCCTGCCAGTCGGTGTTAGCTTCACCCAAGAGCTTTGCTGCATCGCTGTCAGCGCCATAATAATTATTAACAAAGTCGCGGTATTCGTCGCCGTTGAGCACGTCAAATTTATTAGCGAGCATTGACATTGACACGTTACCCGAGTAGCTTACCTTAGGTGCCATGTTGCCACGGCCCTTCTTTGTTGTGATGATGATTACACCGTTAGAACCACGCGAACCGTAGATAGCGGTTGCCGAAGCGTCCTTCAAAACGGTGAAGCTTTCGATATCGTTAGGGTTAACCATAGCGAGGGCGTTAGGAGCACCCTTCACACCTTGGTTATCCATGGCCATACCGTCGATCACGATCAACGGATCGTTGTTGGCGTTCAGTGAAGAACCACCACGCACACGGATGGTAGCGCCACCGCCAGGGCCGCCGTTAGATGTTGTTACGTTCACACCGGCAATCTTACCCTGCATCATCTCCTGAGCTGAGCTCACGAGAGGACGGTTTTTCTCATCGGGCTTGATAGCGGTAACCGAACCAGTGAGGTCGTTCTTCTTGGCAACACCGTAGCCGATAACCACGACGTCGTTAAGAGTCTGCGACTCGTTCTTCAGCTGCACCAAAAGGTTGGGCTGTGCATGGATCTTCACCGTCTCATATCCAACGTATGAGATTTCGAGTTCCGACTTTGCATCGGCAGCAATAGAGAAGTTACCGTCGAGGTCGGTGACAGCACCGTTCTTCTGGCCCACCACTCTTACAGTAGCGCCAAGAACTGGTTCGCCGGTCTCGTCTTTCACGTTACCCTTCACAGTGATCGACTGTGCAAAGGCTGAAGCCGACAGGAGTAGTCCAGCCGAGAGGGTGAACATCCTGAGAGCATTTCCGAATTTAACCTGCTTCATCATTTTTTAGTATTGATATATAATAAATTGATATTTTTTCGCTTGCTTGTCTTTAAGCTTGCGCTTTATATTTCTTTGGTTTTTTGGTTTCGTGCCCAGAGCTTGTTGTGACGAAAACTTGTTTCGAGAGTCAAGCCTTTGGCCTAAAAAAATGTCATCTGTTACTTGCGGCCCGAAGACCATCCCGAAGGTTTTTGCGGTTCAGGAAATTGGTTGAACAAATGTCAGTCGGTTTTACCGTAGGTTTTACATTTTTTTGGATTTCTGCTGCAAAATTAAATGCATTTAGTGTTTCGTTATCATTTTTTTGAGTTAAATCAACCATTTTCTGTGCGCAAACGTTTGCACAAAACGTTTTGAAAAAGTGTTGCGCATGTATGTGTTATTTCAAAACTTTACAATACCTTTGCAGTAGACAAAACCACTCTTAATCCTTATGACTACAAAATGACTACAGAAAACCAGCCAACGACAATGAAAGACATAGCCGAGAAGTTCGGTGTGTCGATAGCCACTGTGTCACGGGCGCTGAGCGGAAGCAAGCGTGTCAGCGAAGAAAAACGCAACGCCATCTGCCGTTATGCTCGCGAGCACGACTTTTACCCAAACGACATTGCCAAGTCGCTGCGCAACTCACGCCGCAAACCTATCCGCATTATAGGTGTCATCGTGCCCGAGTTTACACACTACTATTTCTCATCGGTGCTCACAGGCATCGAGGAAGCGGCAACGGAACGCGACTACCGCATAATTGTTGCCACCAGCCGAGAGAGCTACGAACGCGAGGTGGCAGTATGTCAGATGTTTGAAGCGCACCAGGTGTGCGGTGTCATCGTGTCGCAAGCTAAAGACACGGTGAAATATGACCATTTCAAATCTCTGCTCTCAAAAGGCATTCCCATCGTCTTCTACGACCGTATATGCACAGGCGTTGATGCCAGCAGGGTGGTGGTTGACGACTATACAGGTGCTTTCATGGCTGTGCAGCACCTCATAGAGACGGGCTGCAAGCGCATAGCCTTCTACGGCATGGCGGTAAGCACCGAGATAGGCAAGAACCGCTACAACGGATGGCACGACGCGTTGCTCAAGGCGGGCATGCACCCCGACGACTCGCTCGTGCGCTTATGCGACAACCGCGAAGATGCCGAGCGCATAACACCCGAGATGCTTAACCGCACCGACCGTCCCGACGCGTTCTTCTGTGTGAACGACGACACAGCCATCGGCGTGATCTACACCGCCAAGCGCATGGGCTTGCGTGTGCCCGAAGACGTGTCGGTGTGTGGCTTCACCAACGGCCAGCGTGCCGTGGCTTGTGACCCGCAGCTCACAACGGTGGAGCAACGAGGCGTAACGGTAGGCCGCGAAGCCGCCAACATCCTTATCGACAAGGCCGAGGGCCTCATCCCCCCACAAAAGACCGAGAAGCGCGTGGTCAGAACAAGGCTCGTGGTGAGAGGCAGCTCAAGATAAAGAAGGAAAGAGGAGGAAGAAAAGACCTGTAAAACACATAAGCCTTATAAGACCTATAAGCCTTATAAGACCTATAAGCCTCATAAGACCCATAAGCCTCATAAGACACATAGCCTCATAAGACCCATAGCCTCATAAGACCTATTATAAAAAAGGAACAAAATCAACAAAACCAAATAACAATGAAACAGAAAAAAGATTTAAGCTTCTGGAAGCTCTGGAACCTAAGCTTCGGCTTTTTCGGTGTACAGATAGCCTACGCTCTTCAGAGCGCCAACATCTCGCGCATCTTTGCAACCCTGGGTGCTGACCCCCACTCGCTCAGCTACTTTTGGATTCTCCCACCACTCATGGGAATCCTTGTTCAACCTATCGTAGGCACGCTGAGCGACCGCACATGGTGCCGCTTCGGCCGACGCATACCCTACCTCTTCATCGGCTCAGCCGTGGCTGTGGCTGTGATGTGCCTGTTGCCCAACGCCGGCTCCTTCGGCATGGCTGTAAGCACCGCCATGACGTTTGGCCTCATCTCCCTCATGTTTCTCGACACCAGCATCAACATGGCGATGCAGCCGTTCAAGATGCTCGTCGGCGACATGGTGAACGAGAAACAGAAGTCGCTGGCCTACAGCATACAGTCGTTCCTCTGCAACAGCGGATCACTCGTGGGCTATGTGTTCCCCTTCTTCTTCACAGCCCTCGGCATTGCCAACGAGGCGCCCAAGGGCGTAATCCCCGACTCTGTGATCTATTCATTCTATATAGGTGCCGCCATCCTCATTCTTTGTGTTATCTACACCACCATAAAGGTTAAGGAATGGGATCCGAAGGAGTATGCCGAATATAACGAGGCCAACCCCGAAGCCAGCGAAGGCAGCGCCAACTGGATAGACCTTCTCAAGAAAGCGCCAGACATGTTCTGGAAGGTCGGACTGGTGCAGTTCTTCTGCTGGGCTGCTTTCATGTACATGTGGACCTACACCAACGGCACCATCGCCGACACCGTGTGGAACACCACCGACGTGGCGTCGAAGGGTTATCAGGAGGCTGGCAACTGGGTAGGCGTGCTCTTCTTCTGGCAGGCCATCGGTAGCGTGGTATGGGCAATGATTCTGCCGAAGATCAGCAACGAGAAGTTTGCTTACGCTCTGAGCCTCATCATCGGTGCCATCGGCTTCGCCATGGTTCCGTTCGTTACCGACAAGTATCTGCTTGTGTTGCCCTTCCTCCTCATCGGTTGCGCTTGGGCTGCCATGCTCGCCATGCCGTTCGCCTTCGTTACCAACGCTCTTGAGGGTTACGGTCACAAGGGCGCTTACCTCGGACTGTTCAACGGCACCATCTGCATTCCGCAGATCATCGCTGCCGCTCTTGGTGGCATCATCCTCTCAATGGTTGGCTCACATCAGTATAACATGATGATTGTGGCCGCCGTGAGCCTTGTTATCGGTGCCACTTGCGTTGGTTTCATAAAGAAGAAATAAGCAACGCACAAGAGCAAAGACATAGCATCAGAACGCATGACATAACGAACAAGAACGATTGTCATCATATCGTCAAGACCGTTGAAGACCCGTTTAAGAGTTGCTTAAACGGGTCTTCTCTTCTTTAAACATCTAAACCCCCAAAACACATTGTGCAAACATCATGTAAACGTTTACCCGCAAAAAAGCGAACAAAACAACGGCTTGACATATGACAAGAAAAGAATTATTAATAAATTTGCAAGCAAGAAAACAATTAAACCCTAACACTAAGAAACAAGCTTTGTAACAGCAAGCTAAAAAGCTTCTAACAACAAGCCCCAAAAGCTTCAAAGCAGCAAGCAAAAGCTTCGAAACAACAAGCAAAGAAAGCTTCCATAAATATAAAGATCTATCTTTTTTTAAAAATGGAGCCATCTTAAACAAAACAAGATTTCAATCATTCAACATTTTACATTATATATAATATAAGCAAAATAAAATGAAAATCGTTTTCAATATCCAATACAACACTCGCTTTGGCGAGTCGCTGCTCGTTCATGTGACCGACAGCGACACGGCAAAAGAGCATGTGTACGGTATGAACACCATTGACGGAAAGACCTGGACCTGCCAGATTGAGACCGCAAAGGATGAGCACCCCTCAGCATTAAACTACCATTACAGTGTAGACAACGCAGGAAGGGAGGAGCGTCATGAGTGGACAACCATCGCTCACCGTCTTGAACTAAACAACGCCAACACCTCTGAGATCACGGTCTACGACCATTGGTCAGACATTCCATACGACTCTTACTTATATAGCTCGGCATTCACCGACTGCGTGAACCGCCGTCCCGCTACCCCCATGGGCTCATGCGACTATCGCAAGACGCTCCGCCTCATTGTGCGTGCGCCGCAGATGCGCTGCGGCCAGCGACTGGCGGTTATAGGACGCGGCAAGGCTTTGGGCGAGTGGAAGCCCTCGAAGGCTCTGCTCATGTGTGAGCACAACTACAACGAGTGGGTAATCGACCTCAACGCCGACAGCTTCTGCAACGACCGTCTGGAGCTTAAGTTTATTGCCTTTGGCGACAAGGGCGAGCAGATGTGGGAGACAGGACTGAACCGCACCATCGACCTGCCCGAGTTTAAGGACGGCCAGTGTGTGGTCATGCAGATGAGCCAGGCATTCTTCGAGCTTAGCAACGACAAGCTTGCAGGCACGCTGATTCCCGTGTTCTCGCTGCGCTCTGAAGGAAGCTTTGGCATGGGCGACTTCGGTGACCTCAAGAAGATGATCGACTGGGTGGCAGAGACACACCAGCGCGTGCTGCAGGTGCTCCCCATCAATGACAGCACATCAACGCACACATGGACCGACTCTTATCCCTACTCTTGCATAAGCATCTTCGCCCTTCACCCACAATATGCCGACCTGCGCCAGCTGCCAGCCATCAAGGACAAGAAGAAGGCTGCCGAGTTTGCTGCCTTGCAGAAAGAGCTTAACGCCTTGACACAGATCGACTATGAGCGCGTGAACAACGCCAAAATCGAGTATCTGCGCATCGTGTTTGAGCAGGAAGGCAAGGAAGAGCTAAAGAGCGAGGCGTTCAAGGAGTTCTTCGCACGCACAGAGCATTGGCTCGTGCCCTACGCACAATATTGCTACCTTCGCGACAAGAACGGCACAGCCGTGTTCTCACAGTGGCCCGACCACAACCTGTGGAACGAGACCGACCGCAAGCCGCTCTCAACCTACGGCACTATGGCATGGCAGGAGGTAGAGTTTTTCTACTATGTACAGTTCATTCTCGACCGCCAGATGCGTGCCGCTCACGAATATGCCGTGGCACGAGGCGTGGTGCTCAAGGGCGACATACCCATCGGCGTGAACCGCAACGGCTGCGACGTGTGGCATGAGCCTCATTATTTCGACCTCAACTCGCAGGCAGGCGCTCCGCCAGACGGATTCTCTGTGAACGGACAGAACTGGGGCTTCCCCACCTACAACTGGCAGCGCATGATCGAAGACGGATGCCTGTGGTGGAAACGCCGCTTCCAGAACATGTCGCAATATTTTGATGCTTACCGCATTGACCATGTGCTCGGCTTCTTCCGCATCTGGTCTATACCTGTCGACTGCGTTCACGCCCTCACCGGACAGTTTGCGCCGTCGCTCGGCATGACACGCGACGAGATAGAGAGCTATGGCCTCCACTTCCAGGAAGACCTGTTCACCCGTCCGTTCATCTCACGCTGGATCGTGAACCGCGTGTTCGGCAAGCATGCCGACCATGTGATAGACAAGTTCCTGATCCACAGCCACGACGACATCTACGAGCTGAAAACCGAATACGACACGGAGCGCAAGATCGAGGCTGCCTTCGCCGGCAAGACCAGCGACGACGACATCTGGGTTCGCGACGGTCTCTACTCGCTCTGCAGCAACGTGCTCTTCGTGCGCGACAACAACGACAGCAACAAGTTCCATCCGCGCATCACAGCACAGCTCAACCTCATGTATGAGGCGCTTTACGACAGCGACAAGGCAAAGTTCAACGCCCTCTACAACAACTACTATTATCGCAGAAACAATAATTTCTGGTATAGCGAGGCCATGAAGAAGTTGCCCATCCTCGTACAGGCCACACGCATGCTCGTATGTGCTGAGGACCTCGGCATGGTGCCCGACTGCGTGGCATGGGTTATGGAGCAGCTGCGCATCCTCAGTCTTGAGCTGCAGTCGATGCCAAAGGACCCGACGGTTAAGTTCGGTCACCTCTCACGCAACCCCTACCGCTCTGTCTGCACGCTCTCCACACACGACATGCCGACGCTGCGCCAATGGTGGGATGAAGACTGGGACCGCACGCAGGAGTTCTACTCTACCATGCTCTACCGCGGTGGCGCCGCTCCTCACCCACTGCCAGGATGGCTCGCCCGCGACATCGTGTCGCGCCAACTCACCTCACCGTCAATGCTCTGCATCCTGTCTCTGCAAGACTGGTTCGCCATTGACGAGAAGCTTCGTCTGCCCGACGCCAACGCCGAGCGCATCAACATACCCGCCAATCCGAAACACTACTGGCGCTATCGCATGCATGTAAGCATTGAAGAGTTGATGGCAAACAAAGAGTATAACGACAACATCAAGGAGCTTATCGACGAGTGCGGACGCAGAGGCTAATAATTGCCGAAAAGCGAAAGCTATAGCAAGCTCGAAAAGCTTAAGCATCGGAAGACATGAGAAATCCGAAAGTTATCATAATATAAAAGAAAAGAGGAATGGTTAAGGAGCCGTGAGTTTTCAAAAAAACTACCGACTCCTTAACTCCTGTTTTCAAAAGCCACCTAACAAAGCAAAATTAACCATAAAAAACCAATGAATATTAACACAATCATCCTCTCATTCCTAACCGCCACAGCGGCACAGACCGTAAAGGCGCAGACCTTCAACGAGGTCTCTTACTCGCCCAAGGCCACAACCTTCAGCCTTGTCACAGCACCAGAGGTAAAGAAGGTCAACGTCCTTATTAGCGATGCCGACAACAACGAGGCACAGCTCGTTAAAAGCATGAAACGTGTGGGTGCAGGCAAGTGGCAGCTCACCGTCAAGAACGACCTCAAAGGCAAGTATTATCTCTTCGGCGTGTATAACAACGCACAGCCCGACCTCACACCCGGCGTCTTCGCCAAGGCTGTAGGGGTGAACGGACAGCGCGGTGCCATTATAGACCTTAAGGACACCGACCCCGAAGGCTGGAGCGAGGACAAACGTCCCGAACTGAGAAACCCCGTAGACCTTGTAATCTACGAGATGCACCACCGCGACTTCTCAATTGACTATTCGTCTGGCATAAAGAACAAAGGAAAGTTCCTGGCTCTCACGGAACCCAAGGCCATTGAGCACCTCAAGCGCTTGGGCGTGAACGCCATACACATCCTGCCGTCGTTCGACTATGCCAGTGTGGACGAGTCGCAGCCCGACAAGCCACAATATAACTGGGGCTACGACCCTCTCAACTATAACGTGCCCGAAGGCTCCTACTCTACCAACGCCGCCGACCCCAAGGCACGCATAAAGGAGTTTAAGCAGATGGTGCAGGCTCTCCACAAGGCTGGCATCCGCGTCATCCTCGACGTGGTCTATAACCACACCTTCAACATCGACGGCTCCAATTTCCAGAAGACATATCCCGGCTATTATTTTCGCCACCGCCCCGACGGCACCTACAGCGACGGCTCAGGCTGCGGCAACGAGACAGCCTCGGAGAAACCGCTCATGCGCGAGTTTATGGTGGAGAGCGTGAAATATTGGGTTAACGAATATCACATCGACGGCTTCCGCTTCGACCTCATGGGCGTTCACGACATCGAGACGATGAACCTCATACGCGCCGAGCTCAACAAGATAGACCCCTCGATCTATGTTTACGGCGAGGGATGGAGCGCCGGCTCATGCGCCTACCCACAGGAGAAGCTCGCAATGAAAGCCAACGCCCGCCAGCTTAACGGCATAGGTGCCTTCAGCGACGAGATGCGCGACGCTCTGCGCGGCCCCTTCTCTGACGACAAGAAAGGTGGCTTCCTCGCTGGCATGCCCAATTGCGAGGAGAGCATTAAGTTCGGCATCGCGGGAGCAATAGACCACCCGCAGGTAGACATGACAAAGGTAAACTACTCTAAAGCGGCATGGACAAACGAGCCGTCACAGATGATAGCCTATGTCAGCTGCCACGACGACATGTGTCTGACCGACCGTCTGCGTGCAACCGTACCCAACATCAGCGACGAGGAGCTTATACGCCTCGACCTGCTGGCACAGACAGCGGTGCTCACATCTCAGGGTGTGCCCTTCCTGCTCAGCGGCGAGGAGATGCTGCGCGACAAGAAAGGCGAGCACAACTCGTTCAGGTCGCCCGACTCGATAAACCGCTTCGACTGGAACAACCTCAAGCGCTATCCGCAGGTCTTCGACTATTACAGCAAGCTCATCGCTCTGCGCAAAGCTCACCCTGCCTTCCGCATGGGCAACGCCGAGGAGGTGAAGAAGAACCTCGTGTTCCTTGACGCTCCCGAGGGTGTGGTGGCGTTCCAGCTCAAGAACAACGCCGGCGGCGACTCATGGAAAGACATCATCGTGGTGCTCAACGCCAACAAGACAGAGAGAGCTATCAACGTGCCCGAAGGACTGTACACCAAGGTGCTCGCCAACGGCAAGGTTGACGAGAACGGACTGGGCATCCTGAACGGCAGCAGCGTCACAGTAGCTCCTCAGTCGGCACTCATCATCCACAACTAAAAGAATCTTTTACATCAGAAACAACAGAATTTATTGACACATGAAAAAAATATTGACCGCCCTGCTTTTAGGAGGCACACTCGCAATGAACGCAGCACAGAAAATTGACCGCATAGAACCGACCAACTGGTATGTGGGAATGAAGAACCCGTCGGTTCAGCTGATGGTGTATGGCAAGGACATTCGCTCGGCTGAGGTATCGACAAACTATCCCGGCGTGAAGATCGACTCGTTGGTGCGTCTCGACAGTCCCAACTATCTGCTCGTCTACATGAACATCAAGGACGCGCAGCCCGGCACCATGAAGCTCTGCTTCAAGGCTGGCAAGAACAAGACCAACGTCAACTATGAGCTGAAGGCTCGCGACATGAAGGGCGAAGACCGTCAGGGCTTCACCAACGCCGACGTGCTCTACATGCTCATGCCCGACCGCTTCGCATCGAGCGGCAAGAACCTTGAGGTCAAGGGCCTCAACGCCTATAAGGTGGACCGCTCGCAGCCCTCGCTGCGTCATGGCGGCGATCTTGAGGGCTTGCGCCAGCACCTCGACTATTTCACCGAACTTGGCGTGACAGCTCTCTGGTTCACACCCGTGTTGGAGAACAACTCGCCCGACCACGGCAAGACAAGCACATATCATGGCTATGCCACAACCGACTATTATCGTGTGGACCCGCGCTTCGGCTCAAACGCCGACTACCGCCGTCTGATCGACGAGGCTCACCAGAAAGGTCTCAAGGTGGTCATGGACATGATCTTCAACCACTGTGGCTTTGAGCACCCTTGGGTCAAGGACATGCCATCGAAAGACTGGTTCAACACACCCGAATGGCTCTACCCCGAGAACCAGAAATACACGGTAAAGACACAGACCATGGACGGCGAACAGACAACCAACACCAAGTATCTGCAAACAAGCTACAAGCTCACACCTGTGCTCGACCCCTATGCTTCGAAGGTAGACCTCCACGAGACCGTGGACGGTTGGTTCGTGCCTACCATGCCTGACCTCAACCAGCGCAACGAGCATCTCATGACCTACCTCATACAGAACTCGGAGTGGTGGATAGAGACCGTGGGCATCGACGGCATCAGAATGGACACCTACCCCTATGCCGACCGCAAGGGTATGGCTCGCTGGATGGAGGTGCTCAACGAGGAATATCCCAACTTCAACACCGTGGGCGAGACATGGGTAACAGAGCCCGCTTACACAGCAGCATGGCAGAAAGACTCGCCCCTGCAGAAGGAGAACTCTTACCTCAACACCGTCATGGACTTCGCCTTCTTCGACCGCCTAAACCAGGCCAAACACGAGGAGACCGACGCATGGTGGAACGGCTTCAACCGCATCTACAATTCGCTCTGCTACGACTACCTCTATAAGGACCCGAGCCATGTCATGGCGTTCATCGAGAACCATGATACCGACCGCTTCCTCGGCGAGACACAAGACACGCTCGCGCTGAAGCAGGCTCTCGCCCTGCTGCTCACCGTGAAGCGCATTCCGCAGCTCTATTATGGCACCGAGGTGCTGATGAACGGCACAAAGCAGGTGACCGACGGCAACGTGCGCAAAGACTTCCCCGGCGGATTCCCCGGCGACACCCGCAGCGCCTTCACAAAAGAAGGACGCACCAAGGCAGAGAACGACATGTTCCGCTGGACCTCTCGCCTGCTCCACTGGCGTCAGGGCAACGAGGTCATAACAAAGGGCAAGCAGACTCAGTTCATTCCGCAGAACGGCGTTTACGTTGTGGCACGCTCTTACAACGGCAAGAACGTCATGACCGTCATCAACGGCACATCCAAGGCTGCCACCATGCAGGCTGAACGTTATGCCGAGATCATCGGCGACGCACAAGAGGCAACCAACATCCTCACCGGTCACAAGATAAACATCAGCAAAGATGTGAAGCTTGCCCCAAGAGGTGTCATGGTGCTCGAATTTTAAAGACCACGAATAAATCAAAATTACAGTTTCGCATGCTTCGGCATGCGAAACTTCACTTAAAAACATCACTTAATGCTTCTTTCAAATTTTACACACACACTGCAGAATCTGTCTACCTGCATCTGCCGTAAGGGCAGAAGCCATGTGGCAAAGACCGCACTGGCTCTTTCGGCGCTCACCATGCTCGCTCCGGCCAACGCCAGCGCACAGGGATGGCCCGCAAACTTCAAGGGCGTAATGCTCCAGGGGTTCTATTGGAACAGTTATTCCGACACCAACTGGTCGGTGCTGGAGAAACAGGCCGATGAGCTGTCTGAATATTTTAAGCTTATATGGATACCGCAGAGCGCCTACTGTGGAGGTCAGTCGATGGGCTACAACGACCTCTACTGGTTCAACAACTACAACAGCTCGTTCGGAACAGAGGCAGAGCTCCGCTCCATGATCAAGACGTTCAAGGCCAAAGGCCTCGGAACCATTGCCGACGTGGTGATCAACCACCGCGGAACGCTTACCAACTGGGTCGACTTCCCTGTAGAGACCTACAACGGACAGACCTATAAGATGGAGTCGACCGACATCTGTACCGACGACGATGGCGGCAAATGCAAGGCATGGGCCGACCAGAACGGCTACAAGCTCAGCTCCAACAACGACACGGGCGAAGGCTGGGACGGCATGCGCGACCTCGACCACAACTCGTCAAACGTGCAGAACATCGTCAAGGCTTACCTCAACTTCCTGCTCAACGACCTTGGCTATGCCGGCTTCCGCTACGACATGGTGAAGGGCTACGACGGCAAGTTTACAGGCATATACAACAACGCCATAAAGCCCACCTACTCGGTAGGCGAATATTGGGACGGCAACGCCACTACGTTGAAAAACTGGATGAACAAGACGAAGGTGGGCAACAGCATCATGTCGGGTGCCTTCGATTTCACCTTCCGCTACTCTTGCCGCGACGCTGCAAACGGACAGAACTGGTCGAAGCTCGCCAACGGCGGCATCAACACCGACGACGCATACAAGCGCTATGCCGTGACCTTCGTTGAGAACCACGACGTAGAGTATCGCTCTGAATCAGAGCCTCAGGACCCCATCAAGCGCGACACCGTGGCGGTGAACGCCTTCATGCTCGCCATGCCCGGCACACCTTGCGTCTTCCTGAAACACTGGAAAGACTGCAAGAACGACATCAAGAACATGATTTTGCTGCGCAACCTCGTGGGCATAAGCAACACCAGCTCTTGGACAAAGAAAACAGGCAACAACAACATCTACGTTGTTGAGACCACAGGCGACAACGGCAAGCTCCTGGCTGCCGTGGGCAAGATGGCAAACAAATACACCCTCGCAGGCTACGCTTTAGCTGCCGAAGGTCACCACTGGCGCTACTTCCTCCCCACAAGCAGTGAGATGGCATGGCCCTCGCTGCCCTCAGGCACCTACTATGACGAGACGCTGCGCACAACCCTCCGCGCCATCTCTGCCAACAGTTCGGCAAAACTTGTCTACACCACCGACGGCACAGAGCCTACCGCCACTAACGGCAAGCAGGTAAGTAACGGCGCAATCGTGAAGATTCCCGAAGGCAACATCACGCTCAAGGTTGGTCTGCTCTCTAACGGCAAGGTGACAGGCGTGCAGACACGCTCTTACAACCACGCCAAATTTACCGCCTACGACATCAAGGTCTATGTGAACGTAGACAAGGTGGGTTGGACAAAGCTTAACCGTTGGTCATGGGGTGGCGACGGCAGCCACACCTCTGTTAAGGCATGGCCCGGCGATCCGATGACAACCACCACGACCATAGCCGGAAAGAAGTGGTATGAGTATGCCACAAGCATCAACACCTCAACCGACGAGGTGAGCTTCGTGTTCAGCACAGGCACAGGCACTCCCCAAACCGTGGACGTGCCCCAAATAAAGCAAACCACATATCTGGAGATTCAGAACGAGAAGAGCGGCGACAAATATATGGTTAAGAACGTGACCGATCAGATAACATCGGGTGTTAACGCCATCGTTGCCGACAACGCCGCAGCCACCGCGCCCACAAGCGTTGTTGCCCTCGACGGCCGCACCGTGCGCACCTTCAGCAAGCATGTATCTACCGAGGAGGCCACATCAGCCCTTCCCGCCGGTCTTTACATCGTGAACGGCAAGAAGGTTGTTGTAGAATAATCTCTCAGCCATAACAGGCTGTCAAGCCTCAACAGGTTATAAGCTTCAACAGCTTGTCAGCCCCAACAGCTTGTCAGCCTCAACAGGTTCACAAACAAGAGTTTGAAGAACACATCATCATACGTTAAAAACAATTCGGCCCGTTTCGAGAAGTGATTCTGGAAACGGGCCATTTTTTGTGAGATGTCATGCATTCTCATTTAATATGTCGTGGATGCGTCCAAGAAGGTAGAACGGCAGGTTAATGAGCTTAAACGCCTTTCCGTTACGCGTTGTCACGGTGTCAACAGAGTAAGGATTAGACCACACACGCACGGCAACATCAAGTTCCGAGTTGTCCATAAACACCTGTAGAGAGCGCAGATGCGAATTTGTGCCACTTTTCACCTCTATAGGATAGAGTTTCGATTCATGAGCAATCACAAAATCAACCTCTGCCCCATTGTTTGGCCTTGCCCAGAACGCCCTATGCTGCCCCACACGGTCTTCAAGCGACAGCAACTCTTGCGCCGTTACCTGTTCCGCAATATGTCCACGCCACGAATCGACCATTGCGGTAGAACCAATGATCTCTTGACGTATGCCTGCTTGATAATTCACCAAGCCCGTGTCAAACCAAATGAGCTTTGGCATGCGCCTTGTCTCAGGAATGATTGGCAGAAGGGTTGAAGACACAGGATAGACCATCTCTAAAAGCATGGCTTTCTCAAGAAGACGGAAAGCCTCGCCAACCTCACGCGATTTATACACTGAGTTGGCAAAATTGCCAAGCGTTATGGTCTCACCCGCAAAAGCCCATCCATACGACAAGATAAACCTCACGGTGTCGGTAAGCTTGTTGTTGGCAACATATTTCTCTGTGTCGTCCTTATAAGCCTGCACCAAGGTCTCATAAACGTCTTCAAGAGCCACGATGTCTTGTGTCTCTGCAAACAGGCGCACAGCTTCGGGCATGCCGCCGATTATTGCGTATCGGTTAAACCAGTGCATCAGCTGTCCATGAAAAGCAGTGCTTATCTCGGGCTTTCCTTGCAGCACAGCAAGCAGGTTCTGTTTGCCAACGGCACCAAGAAACTCATAAAAAGAGCATGGACGCAAAGCCAGATATTGCACACGGCCAACGGGAAAGCTCACCTTCACATCAATAAGATTTTCAAGCAGGCTGCCAGCTGCTATGACATGCAGGTCGGGTCTTTGCTCATAGAAATATCTGAGCAAGGCTATTGTTTTGGGAGAATTCTGAATTTCGTCGATAAAGATAAGCGTCTGCCCCGCTTTCTTTTCTTTGCCTTTGCTGGCAAAGAGCATAGACACGAGGTCATCGATGGGAATGTCCAATTCAAACAGACGCACATTCTCGCTCATCTCCATGTTAAAATAGAGATAATTTTCAAACAGCGTTCCGAGAGCGTTAACGACAGTTGTCTTTCCTACTTGTCGTGCGCCTCTCAATATCAATGGTTTATGCTGGTCAGAATTTTTCCATTTCACCAGTTTTTCCATTATTTTTCGTTTAAACATAGCACGTTCGTTTTTATTGTTATCTGCAGCTTCAACATGTCTACAGCTTCTGTATTTTTATATTTTCTACATCTGCATGTCTTCTACACTTCTACAAAGATAGTGTTTTTTTGTTATTGGCAAAAACAAAATCCATATTTTGTTACAAATCATGGGCAAGAACTACTCTTTTTTGTTGCAAATCAGCGGCAACAAGCCATTGTTTTGTTGCAAATCAGTGGCAACAAGCCTCATCATTAGCTTATCGTAAAACAAAGTTTGTGTAAAAAAGTGTAGACAAACATCAAAAGATCGTGTAAAAAAGTGTAGGGTATAAGAAAAGATCGTGTAAAAAAGTGTGGTAAAAGTTTGAAAGTTCGTGTAAAAAAGTGTATCTTCGCGGTTAAAAGTGAGCGATATTCGCTGTTTCACAGCAAGTTAAACAATAAAACCCCACAAGATGAAGCGAACAATAATATCACAACTAAAAAAATGGAAGGAAAACCCTTTCCGCAAACCTCTCATTCTTACAGGAGCACGACAGGTAGGGAAAACATATATCTTGAAAGAATTTGGAGCGCAAGAATATGAAAACGTGGCATACATCAACTGCGACGGCAACTCAGAGATTGCCGACATCTTTGCCGACGACTACGACATGCGACGCGTGCTCATGGTCATTGGAGCCATAAGCAAGCAACCCATCATTGCAGGCAAAACGCTTATTATCCTTGATGAGATACAAGAGCTGCGCAAGGGCATAACATCATTAAAATATTTCTGTGAGAATGCGCCCGAATATCACGTTGCTGTGGCGGGCTCTCTCCTTGGTGTCGCCATGCACCAAGGCGAGTCAGCACCTGTGGGCAAAGTTGACATTCTGCGCCTGTTCCCCATGACGTTTGAAGAATTTCTCATGGCAAAAGGCGACGACCAACTGCTACAGATTTTAAGGAGCAAAGATTGGAAAACCATAACAATGCTGCATGAGAGCCTCACAAAAGCGTTAAGAGAATATTACTTCGTTGGAGGCATGCCGGAAGCCGTTAAGACCTATCTCGCCACCAACGATGCCAACGCTGTGCGCACGGTGCAAGACAACATTCTCTTTGTCTACCGCAGCGACATGTCTAAGCATGTTAGCCCCAACGAGGCAACCCGCATAAGCATGGTGTGGCAGTCGGTGCCGTCGCAGCTTGCGAAAGAAAACAAAAAGTTTATATATGGTGCGGTGAGAGAAGGGGCACGCGCCAAAGATTTTGAAATGGCCATACAGTGGCTCGTTGATGCCGGACTGGTATATCGCATTTCAAGGGTAAGAGATGTAGGCATGCCTCTCAAGTTTTACGAAGACTTGACGGCGTTCAAGCTGTTTCTTCTCGATGTCGGTTTATTGGGCGCTCTGAGCGAGATGGAACCGTCGCAGATGCTTATCTCAAACAAGGCGATGACAGAGAGTAAGGGAGCCTTCACCGAAAACTACGTCCTGTGTCAGCTCATGAGCATGGAGAACATGCATATCTATTATTTCAGCAGAGACGACTCGCGTCTGGAGATCGATTTCCTCACGCAGCACCACGGCACCATAACGCCCGTTGAGGTGAAAGCTGAGGAAAACCTTCGCTCCAAGTCGCTCCGCACTTTTGTTGAAGCACATAACGGCATGAAAGGTCTTCGCTTCTCAATGTCACCATATAAAGACCAAGAGTGGATGACCAATGTTCCTCTCTATGCCGCAGGGGTAGAATGATGATTATTTGCTGGAAAAACCGAGGAAAGACAGGATTAAATGTGTAATTTTGCAGAACGCAACGAACAATGCTCGGCAAAAGAGCTTTGAGATAAAAAAAACGTTTAAAAAAGAGCTTTGAGATAAAAAGAGCTTGAGATAAAAAGAACAATGAGATATGTAGATGTCATCTTGCCGCTTCCGCTCGACGGACTGTTCACCTACACCTTGCCCGACGCTTTGGAGGACAAGGTGCAAGCGGGCATGCGCGTGCTCGTGCCGTTAGGGCGGTCGAAGACATACACCGCCATGGTGCTGCGACTGCACGACCAGAAGCCGGCGTTCAAGACCCGTGAGGTGCTGCAGGTGCTCGACACACAACCCATGCTGCTCGCGGCGCAGATGCGTCTGTGGCAGTGGGTTGCCGACTATTATATGTCGCCCTTAGGCGATGTGTTCAAGACGGCGCTGCCGCCTGGACTGAAATCGGAGGACGGCTACCGTCCACGCAAGGAGACCTATGTGGCGTTAGGCGAGAACTATCGCTCGGAACAGGCGCTCCACATTGCGCTCTCCATGCTGCGCAAGGGCTTGAAGCAGCACCAGACGTTCATAACCTATCTCTCGCTGAGCCACTGGGACACCATTGAAGGCACAACGACCGCGGAGCCTGTGGTGGAGATAACAAAGGAGGAGCTCATGAACGAGAGCCACTGCTCGGCGGCAGTGCTCAAGGCGCTGCTCGACCGCAAGCTGCTCTACACCTACGAGCGCGAGGTCGGCAGGCTGAACGATGGCGGCGAGGAGCACCGCGAGAACATAAAACGCCTCAACGACGCACAAGAAGATGCCTACAACAAGATTGTGGTGCAGATGATGCGCAAGAACGTGGTGTTGCTGCACGGCGTGACATCGAGCGGAAAGACAGAGATCTACATTCACCTCATAGACAAGGCGTTGAGCGAGGGCAAGCAGGTGCTCTACCTGCTGCCAGAGATTGCGCTCACGGTGCAGACGACAACGCGCCTGAGACATGTGTTTGGCGACCGTCTGGGCATCTACCACTCAAAATATTCGGATGCCGAGCGTGTGGAGATATGGAAGAAGCAGCTCTCTGACACGCCCTATGACATAATTCTCGGTGCCCGCTCGGCTGTGTGGCTGCCGTTCCAACGGTTAGGACTGGTGATCATTGACGAGGAGCACGAGTCGTCGTTCAAGCAGCAGGACCCTGCCCCACGCTACCACGCACGGTCGGCTGCCATTGTGCTGGCTTCGATGTATGGGGCGAAGACGCTGCTCGGCACCGCCACACCATCGGCGGAGAGCTACTATAACGCCACCACGGGCAAGTATGGTTTGGTGAAGCTCACCACACGCTACAAGGGCATTGAGCTGCCAGAGATAAGGGTGGTGAACGTTAAGGACCTGCGCCACCGCAAGATCATGCGCGGACCGTTCTCGCCCGACCTGTTGGCTGCCATGCGCCAGGCGCTGGACGAGAAGAAACAGGTCATCTTGTTCCAAAACCGGAGGGGCTTCGCGCCGATGGTAGAGTGTAACGTGTGCGGATGGGTGCCTAAATGTAAAAACTGTGACGTCAGCCTGACGCTGCACAAGAACACGAACCTGATGACCTGCCACTATTGTGGCTACACTTACGCCGTGCCAAAGATGTGCCCCAACTGTGAGAGTACGGATCTGAGAAGCCGCGGCTTCGGAACGGAGAAGATTGAAGACTTGATAAGCGAACTGTTTCCTGAGGCACGCGTGGCACGAATGGACCTCGACACCACACGCACGCGCAACGCCTACGAACGACTGATAGGCGAGTTTTCGGCAGGAAAGACCGACATTCTTATCGGCACGCAGATGATAAGCAAGGGGCTCGACTTTGACAACGTGAGCGTGGTGGGCATACTGGATGCCGACTCGATGCTCAACTATCCCGACTTCCGTGCCTATGAGCACGCCTTCATGATGATGGCTCAGGTGAGCGGACGAGCAGGACGCAAGGGGCAGCGCGGACTGGTGCTATTGCAGACGAAGAACGCTGATCTGCCGGTCATTGACCAGGTGGTGAGAAACGATTATGAGGGTTTCTTCCAGGCGCTGATGGAGGAGCGCCAGCTCTTCCACTATCCCCCGTTCTACCATCTCGTCTATGTGTTCATGAAGCATCGCGACGACCACACGGTAGAGTCGGCATCAATAGAACTGGCCGGCCGTCTGCGATCCTTCCTCGGCACACGCATTCTCGGTCCCGACAAGCCCGCCGTGGCCCGCGTGAAGGAGCTGAACATTCGCAAGATCGTGATAAAACTGGAGAACCAGATAGACCTCGCAAAGGTTCGCCTGTGCCTGAAACAGCAACAGGTAGAGCTGATGAAAGACAAGCGCTATGGTGCCTTGCAGGTCTACTATGACGTGGACCCGCTATAAGAAAGGGAGGGATGTTGCCCAGACAGCAACATCCCTCCCTTTCTTAATTTCTATTTCCACACAGGCACAACGTTTATACTCAAGCCATCGTGGTCTATGATGCGCTGTTGGTTGTAAGTCACAATTGTGCAGTTCTTGCAACCCGTATAACAGGACGCTGCCACAAGACCCTCCACTTCACGACTGAAGTTGTTATCGTCAAGTTGCCAGCAGACCTGTATGAGTTGCTCAACATGGTCGGCCTTCACAACAACAAAATCGCATTCTACCGTCTCGTTAAAATAGAACACCTGGTCTTCCTCTCCAAGGTCTCGCTCCAACGTCATGTAGACAATGTTTTCAAGCGCCTTGCCCTCATCATCGCTTTGCGGTAAGAGAATGGCGTTGCGCATGGCAAAGTCGGCAATGTAATATTTTGCAGGCGAGAGGTTCTGCTTCACTATCGATTTTGTGTACTTGGGCACCTTACGCAGCAAGAAGATGTTGCAGGCATAGTCGAGCCATTGATACAAAGAGTCTTTAGAGACACGCATGCCTTGCGATTTCAGTTCATTGTAAATATTGTTCACGCTTGTGGGTTTCGTGATGTTGTTCATGACGCGCTTCAAGAAATAGCGCACCACCGATGGCGAAGCCGAGATGCCGTAATGTTCTATCATATCGCGGAACAACATGGTGTTGAAGTAAGACTGAAGAATCTTAATCTTTTCTGTTGCCACATCAGCAAGCACCACCTGCGGGAAGCCGCCCTCCTTACAGTATTGCTTAAACTCGCTTGCCAGCACAGCAGCCCCATCCTCCGTAAACCGGTTAGCCTTAACATCCTTAAAGTCAAGATATTCGTCAAAGCTAAGAGGATACTCACGATATTCGTCTGGCCACCCACGAAGAGCCGACGCCATTTCGCCAGACAGCATCTTTGCCGTGCTGCCTGTTATGTAGATGTGTTTGCAATAGTTCTTGAAAACACGCAGCACGAAGAGTTCCCAACCCTCTATGAGCTGTATCTCGTCAAAAAACATATAGACATCCTTTAACGGTTGGGTCGGGTACATCTCGCGATAAGCTTGAAGAATTTCATCAAAGTCGGCTGTCTGCATTGAAACAAAGCGTTCATCATCGAACCCGATATATAATATTTGCTCTGGTCGAACACCGCTTTGGAGCAAACGGTTAACGGTGAGAGAAAGAAGTGACGACTTGCCGCAACGACGTATGCCGGTCACGGTGACGATGCAATCTTTGTTTATAGGCAGATGCTGCTTTCTGTCTTTTAAGCGTAACGGCAACTCCTCCTGATGAAGAGCTATAACCGATTGAAAAATGCTGCGTAGTTGCATATTGCTCGTTGTTTGATTCAACTGCAAAGATAACACATTTCCTTCTGAAAAGGAAAGAAATCAGGAAAAGTTTCCTTCTGAGAAGGAAAGATTTTGGAAAAGTTTCCTTTTCAGAAGGAAAGCCTGCTATTCTGTAGGGTTGTTCATGTCCTCAAGCAAGCCCATATCCTCAAGCCGCTGCTTCAGTTTGCCAAGCAACGATTTGCCCCATGTGGGGCGTTGGCGGTTCTCCACGTCGGCGTTTGAGGTTGAAGACTGTGCAGCGCTTGAGAGGTCATCATCATTGGCTGATGCAGCATTGTCTAAACCGTTGGTCGACGCAGCATGGGCTGAACCGTCGGCTGATGCTCCACGGGCAGAACCGTTGGTTTGTTCTGTGTTGGTTGAGGTGGCGTTTTCAGGAACATTGGTTTCAGCGGAAGGAGCTGCCGATGAAGAGCTGTCAGAAGCTTCGCCTTCCTTATTATGTGTGTTCGCCTTATCGTTTTTGTCTTCCTGATCTTCTTCGCCCACATTATTATATATGTCGTCTGAGGCTGTAGCTGTTGGCGAAGAAACAAAAATGTTCGGTTCTGACGTTGCTTCAAGTCCGGCAGAAGATTGCCCGGCATCGGGCTGCTCACCAACGGGCTGTTTGGCTTGCGAAAGAAATATCCAGTTGTTCTTCTTCAACGGCTTATAGAGCTTTGAAATGAGGGCGCTGTAATATTCCTCCTCGTGCGACCGGCTCTCTTCGTTATAGAGTTTTGAGCCAAAGCCATCGTCGAAACCCGTGGCGAGAATGGTGACCTTGGCATCGTCTTCGAGCGTGTTGTCTTCTGACACGCCCCAGATGACATCAATGTCAGGGTTGAGGGCATCCATGAACGCATCGATCTCGTTCATCTCGTTAACATGAAGCGGCGATTTCTCGCTGGTGTAGATGTTGAACAAAATGCGCTTGGCCTTGCTTATGTCGTTGCCGTAGAGCAGCGGCGAGTCGAGAGCGTCGACGATGGCTTTCTCCACACGGCGCTCGCCGCTGGCACGCCCCATGGCCATGATGGCACCGCCACCGCTGCGCATGGTCGACTCCACATCCTTGAAGTCGAGGTTGATGTCGCCCTCAATGGTTATTAGCTCCGAAATGCTCTTGGTGGCATTACACAAGATCTGGTCGGCACGACGGAACGACTCCTTGACCGTGATGTCAGAGTCGGCATAGATGTCGCAGATGCGCTCGTTGTTCACAATAAGAATGGCGTCAACGTTCTTGCGCATCTCCTCCACGCCCTTTAGCGCCTTCACAATTTTCCGTTTCTTCTCAAAGTAGAACGGTATGGTGACGATGCCGATGGTCAGCAACCCCATGCTCTTAGCCACACCAGCCACCACGGGCGCAGCACCCGTGCCTGTGCCGCCACCCATGCCCGCCGTGACGAACACCATCTGGGTGCCGTCGGTGAAGAGTTGCTTGATCTCTTCAAGATGGCTCTGGGCCGCCTTGCGTCCCTCCTCCGGATTGCCTCCCGCACCAAGACTGCCGATGGGCAGCTTCACAGGGATGGGCGACCTTGAGAGCGACTTGCTGTCGGTGTTGCAGACGGCAAAGTTGACGTCGACAATGCCCTCGTCATACATGTTGCGCACAGCGTTGCAGCCGCCACCTCCCACACCGACAACCTTAATCAGTCCGTGGGTCTTGTCCTCCACGGGACCAAAGTCGATGGCGGGCCTGTGCACAGGCTGCTCGGCGGCGGGCTTGTGCGTGGTTTCAGCGGCGGGCTGTTCCTTGTCGGCGGCAAAAGAGATCGGGGCGTTGCCGTCTTGGGTATCGAAAACGTTTATCATATCTTCCATTTTTTCTTTAACTGAGGGGGTCGCTTGCTTGATAAGCTTTTTTTATAAGCTTGCTTGAACGCTGAGGTGCAGCTTATCTTAAGACAATGCAAAGATAACAATGTGTTTCCAAACAACCAACTTTTCGCAAGCCTTGCAGAAAAGAACGAAAAACGCGGCTTCGTTTTGTCGGTTGAAACAATTGTCTTACTTTTGCAGACAGATTTAACGCGATGACAGAGGAAAACATGGACATGAAGCAGATGGCAGCAACGGTGCGCCAATTGGTGAACCAGATGATTGCTAACGGACGCGCCGACTTGGCGCTTCAAGCCATCGGCATGTCCAACCTCGAACTGCTTCGGCTGGAAGCGGCACGGGCACAGCTTAGCCGACTGCTCATAACAGCCGATTACCGTTTTCTGCTCCCCGACTATGGCAACAAGGAGGTCGAGATGTCACCCATACACAAAGCTCTCTATCTGCTGTTCCTTAATCATCCCGACGGCATAGAGTCGAAGCATCTGTCTGATCATCGTGACGAGCTGCTCTCAATTTACATGCGCGTGTCGTCGTGGCTCGACATCGACAAGGTGCACGATGTGGTTGACCGGCTGGTTGACCCGCTCGACAACGCCTTCAACGAGAAATGTTCACGCATAAAAGCTGCCTTTGCAGCCATCATGGACGACTATTCGGCTGCCTATTATGCCATCTCGGGCCATAAGCTGCGACACATCTCGGCCTCATCGAGGGTGTGGTATGAACGCAAGAAGATTATAACGCTGCCTCGCGAACTGGTGGTGTGGGAAGAGAAACGGTGATGCGCCAACGGCATGAAAGCAAGAAAGAAAGAATAAAGAGCTGACAATTTGTTTTTCTGATATTTTTTTGTATTTTTGTAGAACAAAAAACCTTTTGCAGAAAAAAGAACATCGTGTAAAGCAAAGACCCCGTTTTCTTCATGAAAGAGCGGTGGTTTTGTCAAACAAAAAAAAGGAAAACCATTATGGAAGCAACATATCTCGATTACATCGTGCGCCTCACCCTCGCCCTTGTGCTTGGTGGCGCCATAGGCATAGAGCGTGAATATAGAGCCAAGGAGGCAGGCTTTCGCACCCACTTTCTTGTGGCCTTGGGCAGCGCGTTGTTTTGCGTCGTGTCACAGTTTGGCTTTGGCATAGACCTCAAAGACTCGTCGCGTGTGGCAGCGCAGGTAGTGTCGGGAATAGGCTTTCTTGGAGCAGGCACCATCATCTTCCAGAAGAACGTGGTGCGCGGACTGACCACGGCGGCTGGCCTATGGGTCACGGCAGCCATTGGCCTGGCTTGCGGCACCGGCATGTTCGTGGCTGCAACCATTGCCACCGTCATGGTGCTTCTCGGCCTTGAGGTCATCAACGCCATCATCCCACAGCTGGGCATGTCGACCGTGGAGCTCTCGTTCTCTGCCCCGTCGACAGAGAGCGTGCGCGAGTTTATTGCCCACATGAGACACGACGGCATGGACGTGCAGTTGTATGAACTCAAGGAACGCCGCACATCAAAGGGCGAGTTTCTTGAGGTCAACATTCAGCTTAAGGTGAAGCGCGGCACCACCGACAACCTACGCGTCATCGACTATATGGACCAGTTCACCGACGTGCGCATATCGGCGGTGGAAGGATAGAAAGGAAGAAAGAGAGAAAGAGAGAGAGATAGATAGAAGAAAGAAGAAGGAAAGATAGAAAGATAGAAAGATAGAAAGATAGAAAGAAATAAAAACAAACAAGCCAAAGGGTGTGGCAAGAGATGCCGACCCTTTGGCTTGGTGCGTTATGGACAGTTTTTAAACGAAGCGCTGTCTTTAAACAACGACGCTTAAAACGATGCGCCTTATCCGTAGATAATGTTGCCGTTCTCGTCGCGGTTCTCGTCGACGAACGACTTGTTATATTGCGTCATTCCGCGGAGCGACATACCCATGTTAGAGAAGCCGCCATCGTGGAAGAGGGTCTGCATGGTGACCTTGCGGGTGAGGTCGGAGAACATCACGACGCAATAGTCGGCACACTCATCGGCAGAAGCGTTGCCTAAGGGCGACATGCGGTCAGAGAAGTCGTAGAGACCGTCGAAGCCCTTGATGCCGCTGCCTGCGGTGGTGAATGTGGGCGACTGAGAGATGGTGTTTATGCGCACGCCCTTCTCGCGGCCGTAGATATAGCCGAAGCTGCGGGCAATCGACTCGAGCAGCGACTTGGCGTCTGCCATGTCGTTGTAGCCGAAGAATGTGCGGTGCGATGCCACATAGGTGAGAGCCAGCACCGAGGCACCCTCGTTCAGGGCGTCGAGCTTCTTTGCCACCTGAAGCATCTTATGGAACGAGATGGCCGAGATGTCGAGCGTCTTGTCCAAGAAGCCGTAGTCGAGGTCATCGTATGTGCGCTTCTTACGCATGTTCACGCTCATGGCACATGAGTGGAGCACGAAGTCGATCTTTCCACCCAGAGCCTCCTGTGCCTGAACGAACAGGTTGTTGAGATCCTCCACCGATGTCGCATCAGCAGGGATGACGGTAGCGCCGGTCTTCTTTGCCAGCTCGTCGATGGTACCCATGCGACAAGCCACAGCCGTGTTTGTCAGCACGATCTGTGCACCTTCCTCAACGGCACGTTCTGCCACTTTCCATGCTATGGATGCGTCGTTCAATGCGCCGAAGATTATACCGCGCTTTCCTTTCAATAAATTAAAAGACATAAATTTTCTTTCTTGTGATTATTAATTGAGCCGACGTTTTTAGGCAGCGACTCAGTAGAATTTATTATTTCTGCATGCAAAGGTACAAATTTTTGCACACTTACGGGCATAAATGTGCAAAAACATAGTCCTTTCACGGTTCTTTCTTGATTTAAGCCATTATGCCGAACAGGGCATTCCCCCTTTTTTACATGCTAATGGCCTTCGCCATGATGCCAAGAAAGGCTTTTTGTCAAAACGGAAACAGGGAAGCACCGTGACCTTAAGGAAAAGGTTGGGCGTTCCCCTGTTTTCGTTTTTTATTTATACTAAACTCAAGTTTCACATGTCTGTGAGAAGCGAAACATGCGTTATTTAGAAATGGATGTCGAGACCCACGCCGAAAACGTTGTTGTTGCGGGTATAGTCTGACGAGTAGTTGATGCTTGTCTGAGCGTTGAGAGCCACGCTCTCCGTGGTCTTCTTGTGGTCGTAGAAGGTGTGGAAATAGGCCACGTTGAGATCCATCTTCTTGTTGATGTGGTAAACACCGCCGACGGCTACCGAGTTGGAGCTAACCACAAACGACTTGTCGTCCATATACTCGTCTGACACGCCATAGCTGGTGTTCTGCCAACCTGTGCTGACGGTAAACTTCTTGTTGAGGTCATACTCGACACCGGCGTTATACTCGAACGTGCCGCGGTCAAGCTCCTTGTTACGGTTGTTATAAGAGGTGGCGTTCTTGTCGTCGAACCAGTGGAAGCCCACGTTTATGCGCAGAGCGTCAACGGGCTTGTAGCCTACACCCAGAGCGAGGTAAGAGGGAATGTCGCCAGCAATCTTCTTGCCGTCCTCATACTCGCCAATGGCGTCCTGGAGCTTGGTGTCAAACTGCTGCTTGAGCTGTGCCATGGCACCCTGTATGAGGGGGTTGCCAAGGATGGCTGTGGCTGTGGTGGCAGAAACGTTTAGCTGCTCGGTGTAAGCAGCATGCAGGTTGTCGGCGAGGGCACCGATAGAGGGAGCCTTGTTTACCGACTTGTTCTTAAGGCGCATGCGGGTCTTGAACTCATACTTGGCAGCAAAGTTCCAACGGCCAGCCTTGAAGTCGACGCCGATGATGGGTGTGAAGCCCAGACCTGTCTGGTCGCAGCTCAGCTCAATGTTGGCTGCATCGGGCTTTGTGGGGTCGAGCACCTTGTAGAGGGGCATGTTGCCTACCTTGATGTCCTCAACATATCCGTAATAGTTGCACGAAGCATAAACGGTGCGCAAGCCGGCGAAGGCGCTGAAATGGTCGTTAAACTTATAGGCAGCACCTATAGACAGACCATAATAATATTGGCGGCCGTGCATGTAGCTGTTGTAAGAATAGCTACCCTTGCTTCCGAACATTTCGTCTTTAGAGAATACCTGTGCAGGCAGACCTGCAGCATGACCCACCTGGTCAATGGCTCCTGCAAGAGCGCAAGCACCCATGGCTGTCTCGGCTACGATCCTTTCAAACGAACCCAGTCCGTTGTCGAACGTACATTTGCCGCCACCGCCAATGAGGTTGAAGTTGGCCTGGAACGACCAATTGCCCTTGTTGTAAGCATACTGAAGAGAGGGAATTACGGGAGCAAAAGCCTTGCCCTTAAATTCGCGGGGAGTAATGGGAGCGTTCACGTTGTTTGTGAACAGCGCATAATCGTTCTTGATGACGCGGTCTTGGTAGGCCAACTGCCAGTTGAGGGCAAGATGATGACCTTCGCCCAAGAATGCCACACCGGCAGGGTTGAAATAAACACCGTCAATCGCTATCGATGCCTCACGGCTCATCATACGGTTGAAAGCGATGTGCTGATTTGTGTTTGTCAGCAAGCCTCCTGCCAACATGTTGCTGCCCTGTGACAACGCTATTGCCAGGCAGACCATTTTAAATTTATTCATCCTTTTTTTGTCAAATTATCTTTAAATTGGTTGCAAAGGTATATAGATTGTTACGTTTTACCTATTCTACACCTCTCCTTTTAGTTTATATTAACAAATAAGCGCAACGTTTCTGCACAAACCGTTTGCTTTGTGCAGAAATTTGGATGAAGAAACGAGGACAATTGATAAAAATCAAGAGCTTAAAAACAAGCGAAAAAAACTGTAAAACAAAGGAAAACAATGGCTGTTGTTTTATGAAAACAAGGCTGTTGGTTAAGGAAAACAAGGCTGTTGGTTAAGGAAAAGAAGGCTATTGTTTAAGGAGAATAAGGCTGTTGTTTAAGGGAAACAATGGCTGTTGTTTTATGAAAGCATTGTGTTTGTCATGTCAAAGAAGCATGATTGTCATCGTACCCCGACCGAGGTACGCATGTACCCCGACCGAGGTACGCATGCACCCCGACCGAGGTCAGGGCAGACGCACCAAAATTATTCGGATAAAAACTGCAACATTTTCAATTGTAAGACATTGATTATTAATGTATTATACTTGCTTATATTAGATGTTTTTCGTATCTTTATAGTCTAAAAAATTAACAAATTGAAGTACGAAAATGAGCATAATTAAGTTATCTAAACAGATGGTG
>OQVS01000240.1_pt1 | contig 34742 bp, 27 predicted proteins | sample 1691601 | NCBI WGS metagenome assembly OQVS01 (sample SAMN03418268, study PRJEB22391) | human gut metagenome | biome: human-gut; feature: organic feature; material: feces | host: Homo sapiens | place: Tanzania | collected 2013-01 | reverse complement strand
GCAGCTGCTTTACATTTGGCATGGGTTTCGGCATGGTGATAGGCGTTGTGCAGGCGATAGGCATACCCTACGAACTCGTTGCACCAACGAAATGGCAGAAGGAGATTATAACGGCCGCAGACAAGAGCGAGTCCACAAAAAAGACATCGCTCAACGCCGCCGTAAGGCTTCACCCCAATATGGATTTACGCAAGAGCCGCCAGGCGCGCAACTTCGACGACAACAAGGTGGATGCCACACTGATTTGCGACTACGCGAGAAGGAAGAACCTTTAATACTTGAAAAGTTGGAAATGAGAGAGAAAACGGAATTGGTTACTTTGTCGGGGATGAGAGTCAAGACCGACATAACCGTTTACAGCGGCGGGTGCATACGCTTCGGCTCGCACATCGCCCAGTCGCTCGGAATGTGCGAGGGCGACGGCGTGGAACTCGTGCGCTACGGTGTGGAACTGATGCTGTGCGTGGTGCATAAACCCGACACGCAGAAGTACGGCAACCTGCTCGTGCGCTCGTCAAGCGGCGGACGCACGATGCAGCTGCACAACAAGGCGATGGCCTCGGTCATACTCGGAGAGGACAAATTCGGCAAGTACAGGTGCGGAGAACTGATGGAAATAGGCGGCAGGACTTACGCGCCAATAATAACACGGAGAAACTATGGCATTGAAGCAAATACAACTTAACGGCGGAGTGACACGCAAGCCAGATGGCGCGCTGAGCGGAAACGGAACACTCTCGGCGTGTGTGAACATGTGCAGCGACGGCGCGGGGCTCCAAATGCTGGAGAAGCCCACTGAACTTTTCACACTCGGCACAGGCGAGAGGTGCGTGTACATACACCAGACCGCCACTTTCAAACACTTCATCATCTACAACACAACCACGAAAAAAGTGCTGTGGATTGATGCCGACGGCAGCGGATATGCGAGGAATGAACTTATCGGCTGCTCGTGCGAGGAACTCGGCAATATAGGCTCGATTGGCAACACCCTCGTGCTGCACGACACGCACAAGGACAGGATGGAGTACGCCATGTGGAAGGACAGCAATTATGTGTTCCTCGGTGCGATGCCCGAAATGGTGCAGATGCAGTTCGGGCTCACCTCGGAACTCTGCCACTACCCGGAGAACACCACAACCGCCTACAAGTCAAACGACATAGCCGACGACAAGTATAACCACATGATACCTGTGGCTAACGAGAGCACGGTGATACCCTCGCTTGCGGAACTCCAGCAGCAGGGTGTGGCGCAAGGCTGGCTGGGCTATGATTTCAGTATCGAGGGCGAGGACTACCAGTTTCGGGATATAGACATCGGCAAGGCGTTCAGCGACGGAGTGAGCAACGCCCTGCTCGGCACTGTGAACAAGTTGATAGCGAGACTCACGGAGAAGAACAGGTTTGTGTTTCCGTTTTTTGTACGCTACGCCTACGAACTCTATGACGGCTCACAGGTGATGCACTCTTACCCCGTGCTGATGATACCCAACTCAAAAGGCCCGGTGTTCGCCATCGACAGAAACTATTTCAAAGTCAATTCTGAGGACAGGAGCGAGAACCGAATAGTTTACGACCTGTATATTTCGGGCAATGCCTACTGCTACGGCTCGACACTTGAGGTGATGTTTGGAGCGATACCAAGCGACATCGCCAAGTGGGAGGGCATTATCAAGGGCGTGGGCGTGTATGTGACATCCCCAGTATATACCTACGACCAGTCGGGCAAGATATACGGCTGGCATAATATGGAAACCGCCACAATAGGCGGAAAGCCAATCAATAACGGAGAGCGGTGGAACGACTACTACACCGTAGGGCGTATCACGAAAGAGGGAAGGCAGTACGGCAAGAATATGATGCTCGACTCATTCAAGGCGGAGTACTACGAGTTCAATCCCCACAACCTGCCCGACAAGGTTAAGGACAAGTACCCAGTGTTCCTGCTCGACATACCGCAGAAGGACATCGAGGAGATACGCGACAATCTGCACGCCGCAGGGCAATTCTACAAAATCGCAGACTTCACCATCGACGAACTCGCGAAGATTAGAGACGGCAAGCACAGCGACTACAACACTACCGCCGCCATGCCGCTGAAAATGCAAGACAAGCGGCTTGTGAACATCGCCACACGCGAGCAGATGAAGGATGACTACCGCACGCATGACCCGATCGCTCCACACTCGCAAATATACACCTACAACAACCGTGTGAACCTCGGTGGCGTGCAGAGGCGGCTACACAACCCGATAAGCATGGCCGAGCAGCTTCCGATACGCAACAACGGAGCCGCAGGTTACCCGTGCCGTGTGGCCGTTGAGGTGAGCGAGAACGGCAGAACCTACACAGTGGCTAACGAGGGGATAACCTACAGGACAAATGACAAGTTTATCGACTATATATTCTACCCCAACCGCAACGCCAAGAAGGCGACAGTGCAGTTTCGCGGCGAGATATTCGAGCTGAAACTGGAGGAGCACCCGACACTTGAGGGCGCATACTGGTGCACTCCGCTTTGGGGAGCGACCGACGGGACCGATTATATAGTTAATAAGTTCCCGACCGTGAGCGAAACCCCGGTTGTGCAGGAGTTCGGCAAGGTGTACACCTCGAACGACAGCAACCCTTTCCGCTTCGGCGCGGAGAACATCAACCAAGCGGGCGACGGTGAGATATTGGCACTTTGCGCCAACACACAGGCGGTGAACTCATACAACTTCGGGTACGCCACGATGTACGCCTTCACAGATTGCGGCATCTGGGGGCTTAAGGTGAGCGACACGGGCGGATTCCAGTCGCTTCAAGCAACCAGCCGCGATGTGCTGACACGGGGCACCGCTCCACTGCAACTCGGACAGAGCATCGTTTTCCTCGCCGAGCGTGGAGTGCTGAGGCTCGACATCAACTCGGCAACGCCAAAGGTGATGAACGCGCAGATTGACGGCTTCGGTGTGGCGATGCCAGATGGCGAGAAAATAAGCGCGCTAACGGCCGCGACACTCGGAGCGGACAGCGGTGCCGTGAGCGAGGCTTGCGCGAAACTGGCAGGCACGCAGAGGTTCTGGACAGGAAAAGACGCGGTGATGGTGTATGACTACACGCACGGCAGGATATACTTCACGCCCAACGGCGGCACGGACAGGCTCGGCAGCTGGGTTTACAACCTAAAGAGCGAATCGTGGAGCCATACCACAACCACGGTGAGGCGCGCCCTGAACTCGTACCCTGAATGTGTGTTCGTGAACACGAATGGCAAGGTGGTGCAGATACCCTCCAACGCCACACACTACGGCGGCGGACTTGTGATAACACGCCCCATCAAGACAGGCGGCGAGTGGCTGGCGAAGGTTGACGCGGTGGTGTGGCGCGGCAATTTCCGTGCCGACACGGCAATGGTGAAAACCGCCCTGTTCGGCAGCCGAGACTGGCGCGCATATCCGCTGATAGCCACCTCGGCCATGGCGAGGCTCACACGCCGCCACGGAACAGGCTACCGCTCGCATATCGTGGCCGCCATGGTCAGCGCAGACACGGCGGAGAGCGACAGGCTCGCCATAGACTACCTGACAATAGAGGCGGAAGGCAAGCAGGCGGACAAGCCAAGATAACACATCCATATTTTCTTGATGATAATAGATGTTTTTTGCATTAGTTTAATTGCTTTTTACATGTTGAGGTTGAGGGCCGCACCGTCCGTGATGGATAGTGCGGCCCTTTTTTTGTTGTATCTAATTACAAAATTACAAAATCTGAAAGCCATTCACAACCTATTCCTCGCTTGGTCGCCTGACCACGAGTATATCGTAGCCCATGGCATCGCACAGCCTTGCGGCGGTAATAAGGTTCGGGTGTCGTTTGAATACCTCGACGGCCCAAACAGAAAAGTTTGTTAGACCGCTTTTTTTAGCCAGTTGCAAACGGGTGAAAAAAGTCTCCTCACGCAGTTGCCGTAATAATTTTCCGTTTTGCCGTATATCGCCAGTGAATTTGCCTGCTACGTCCATACTCCGTTTACCTTTTTACGCGTGTATTTGGGTTTGTAAGGGTCGGGTTCGCTCCATATCCAGCGGCCGTCGGGGTTGATGATAACGAACGGCTCATCCTCTGTGCATCCCCAAGTGCGCATCTCCCGCGGAGTGGTGCAGCGCAGCAGCAGCACTCGCTCGTAGGTGGTGTTCACCAGCGAGAACGCATCGTAACCGCGCCGTGTTGCCCAGTCGAGAACCTTCTTATTCACCCTTTGCACGACTTTCATACCTGTTATTTTTATGCAAATCTACAAACTTTCAGGCAATTAACCAAAAAACACCCTCACATTAGGGTAATGTGGGGGTGTGTGGATTGCTGGGTAAGCTTCGTTTCGTTACATTAAAACACTTGGCATACCATTGAGTATAATTGCTCTCTGCATAGTGTTAGCGCAAATCCAATCGTAGTCACCTACATCGCTTACAAATTCAGGGTAACCGCTTTGCCAATCATCAAGCACAAAAACGAGTCCATTAATATCAACGATTGCCACGGTTGTTATTTGTCTGGAGTCGCTGTAAGTGTTTCTGAATGTCATGAAATATCCACTTTCAATTTCTTCGGCGTTGATTATTTCGTTTGAGACGATTTCATGGTCTGTTTTTACAGACGTATCGGCTTCGCAAATCACCGTATCGTAGGCGTTGATTACCTTGAATGACTGCTGTAAAAGTTCTTGTTTCTCCATAATAAGATGTTTTTTTTGTTTTTGCTGTTATTATTAGTTTTAATCTGTTTCTTTGTGTGCGCCACCAAAGGTACACAAAACATTTGACGGCGCAAAGGGTTTAGCCGTTTTTTATTTTCTTGATTGTGCTTTCACTGTTCAGCACGCCGAGCATGTAATACACGAGCGTGTCAAGCGGCAGGCACGGAGTGCATGGGTTTCCGTTGCTCTTTGAGTAGATGGCGAACCTTTTAGGCACCTCTGTTTCCCTTAACTCGGCATCGCCGCCGATACTGCCGAGAAATATTTTTATCGTGTCGATGTTCTTCGCTCTTTTTGTCCTTGCTTTCATAATCCATTAATCGTTAGTTAGGTAAACACTTAATTCTTTCTTTGTCATTTCGTTTGCGATATGCTCGGCCAAGTATTCGCACAGGCACTCGCAGAATGGCCTATCGCTATCCATGTAGTCGCGTGTGAAGTCGAGCATATTCAGGTGGAAATTATCGCAGTATATCTGCCACAGGCGAGAATAACCGAACATATCCTCCACCTCTTCCGGACTGTAATATTCCTTTTCTTTCATAACTTTTTCGATTGATTTATATATCTGTTTTTTTTTGTTGTTGTTAACACGCTGTGATGGCGTACTCTATTCCGAGGTAAACGAAACTCCGCCTGCCGTCCTGTGTGTTGGTGGCCGTGTCGTCCGATGCCATCACCGAGAGCCAGCCCACGCACTGGGCGCACTCCATATAGTGCAGCGAGTTCCACAACTCCAATAACCGGGCTTGCGCCTGCCCCAGTTCCACGCCGCCAGCCACTCCACCGTGGAGAGGAAGGCGCGAACCTTGATTAACTGTTACTTTGTACTTTGCCATGATTTGTTATTTTTAATTGGTTCGTTTATTGTTTTTAAAATCCCAAGCCGCCACGCCGAAGCACGGCGGCAGGGTGGTTATTTCTTGTTAGAATCTCTCGAAAACGGTGCCGTGGCTGCCGAAATAGTAGTCACCAGTGAACAACGAGCGCGCATAAGCCGCATAATCGAAATATAGCGAAATGTCGCCAATATTCGGCAGATTGAAAACCTCGTCGGCCTTTTCATAGGCGAACTCCCTCGGGGTATCATACACGCCCACATAGGCATCGGGCATCCTGTTTAAGTCCTCTGGGCTCCAACGCTCCAAGAAGTCATTAACGGCGAATACGTTGTACTCATTGCACATTTCGCAATACTCCATTATTTTGTTAAACCCATTTTCTCCCATACTTTCCTGATAGAGCGAATCAGGTATATTTGTGTGGTCCTGGTACATTAATTCGGGGTCCGCCTCGTCTGCGTGAATGGCGCGACAAAAGGCCTCGAAGTCCTTGTAACTGTCGAATGTGGAGAGGTTCACCCACATGCCGCGCACGTTGAATTTGTTATACTTGCCGTAGGTGCCGCAGTAGAGGGCGGGCGATTCGCTGGGGTATTTCCATTCGTGCGCCTTGATTGCTTCCTTCAGGCTGTCGGGAGTGTAGCCCAGTTTGTTAAGCCTGTTAATCACTTCGTTTGTCAATTCCAAATCGCCAAAAACAAATTTAATTGCTTCCATAATTCTTTTTTTTAGTTATTGATTAGTTAATATATCCTGGTGCCGGTGTGGATGCTCGCCACCCACTTTGTGCGGTCTTTGGCCGCTCTTACCGGCTACGGCTTGGCTTCGCTTACTTGTTCAACTCCGCTAAAATTCGCTTCGTGTCATACTTGCAGTTTGGCGTTAACTGGCGTTGCCATGCGCCATTTTTGGGCGACCATTTAAACGCCTTGCGCTTCATCAGTGCGCGAACCTCGGCAGACGGCATTTCTTCAAAATAGAACCTCATTCGCTCGTCGGCGTTGCACACGACCACACGGCCGCCATTAAATGTTATTTCCTTGTCCTCTGCCTCGGCCATCGCCTTGTGTCGCTCTATAGCCGCCTGTGTCGCCTTGATTTTAGCGAGGTTGTTAGACAGCGAGGCGGCGGAATAACCTTTCCACGGATATACTTCGCCCATCACTTCGGCTATCTCCCTTTTGCCGAGGCCGATTGCCGCCAGTTCCTCGCGCTGCTCGTCGGCAGTGCTTTTGCTCTTGATTATCCTGTTAGCGGCCTTCATTTGCTCGTGCCACTCCGTGAGCGTGTCCAGTTTGTTTTGCAGTCGCTCGACCTCCTGCCAGCCTGTTAGCCTCTCTTGGCGGTTGATGCGCTTCACGACCTTTTCGCACCAGTCTTGCAGCCTTTGCTTCGCCGCCCTCTCGTAGTCGTTCATTTTGGCGTGGCGGCGTGTGTTGAATCTCGCCGGGCCAACGACAAGCACCGAGTAACAACGGCTGAGAGCGGCCAGCCACTCGCGCCACTTGTGCAGGTATTTCGCTTCGTAGTCGTCGCGTAACTCTTCGGGGATCTGCGCCAGAAACTCGGCTAACTCATTGCTGCACTCGATGCAAATGTTATTACCCATTCTTTCGGGGTCCATACTAACCAAACGGCAGGCGTTAACCGCCATTTCCCTAAATTCTGATACTGATTTTCTAATTTCGTTCATAATCTTTTTAATTTTAGTTATTAGTAATTTGTTGTCAAGACCCACCGCGATAAATTCGCGGTGACGCTCACGGCCTAACCTGCTTTTTATACTCGCCGTGACGAGTTAATTATTAGTCGGCTTGCTGCTGCTCGCTCTCCGCTTTCCGCTGCTCGCCAATGGCGATTAACTCGGCTTCGGTCAGGGTCTCGAGTTTAACCCCTAAGAGTTGTAAAATTGCATCTTTGCGCTTGTTGGAGCCAAGCCAGCCGGGGCCGCACTTTAATTTCGGGTTGTAGCACAGTTTGGTGGCTTTCAGCATCTTGCGGATGGGGTAGGTATCACCAAACACGCAAAATGATTTTTCGCTGTAGGTTGCCACTCTCACGTTTGCGCCCTCTGCACTCTTTTTGCTTGTAATCATCATAATTTTTTGCTTTTAGTTGTTGTTATTGTCGTTTGTTACTTGTTGTAGTCTGCTACTTGGCGGCGACCCTTGGCGGTCAGTTTTACATAATACCCATTTTTTCCACCCCTTGGAGCATCGTTGCCGGTTGTGTAGTCTATTCCGAGGATATACAAACCCCATTCGAGGTTAGCGCTGCCATCGTGCAGCGATTCGCCTTTTCCTCGCCAATATATCGGCCTCATGATACGGTCGGGGTTGTTTAACAACTCGATCACGTCCTCATATTTCTTTGCCAGTTTGCCGCCCTTGGTGTAAAGGTGCTTTTCGATTCTCGCCTGTAAAGTCTCTTTTTTCATGTTGTTTGTCTTTTTAATTATTAGTTTGTTTCAATTCGTGCCAGCGGTCAGGCTCGCCCAGACTGGTGCGCGGTCGTTCCGCTCTTCGCTGGCTGTGGTTCGGCTATTTGTCAGATTTTGACAAATTATTTAACTGCGCCTTAACCTTTTTAGGCAAGTAGGTTTTTTTGCCTCCAGCCCACACATACAAGCCGCCGCGCTTGCCCTTGTACACCTCGAAAGTGCCTTTTGAGGTTTGCAGCTTGTAGCCCGTTATGCTGTCGTGTGGCTCGCTCTTTGCGCCCTTTCGCTCCACCAGCGTAATAACTTTGCCGTTAACTTTGTACTCGCTTTTCGCATCGGCTGGGATGCATCCCCAGATAGTGGCCATTAATGCTACTAAGATGATAATTTTTTTAAATGCCTTGTCGCTCATAATCTTTAATTTTTTAGTTAGTTATTAGTTTGTTTCGTTTTGTTGGTGCAAATGTAATACCGCAATATTACATAACCAAATAAATAATCAAAAAAAGTAATATATTTAACAGAATTTAATAATATCAATAATATAACATTATAATATTAATATCTATTCACAAATAAATAGCGAAGTGTTAATTTTGTAACCTTAAATAAAATGTGCTATCTTTGCATCCGTGTTAATATTGTAATATCATGGTATATATTAAAGATGTGCTAAAAAAATACGGCATCACGCAAATAGAGCTTGCCGAAAAAATGGGGATTAATAGGGTATCACTCAACGTGACACTAAACAACCCGAATATTAAATTGTCAACTTTAGGCAAATTAGCCGATGCCATCGGGTGCGATGTAGCCGAGTTTTTTACACCAGCCGACAAAGCAGACCACAACGTGATTACATGCCCACACTGCGGAGCGAAACTCGAAATTAATTTGTCAATTTCTGACAAAAAACACGAGTAAATAAGGGACGGCAAACAAAATAACACAAAATCTATTAGCAACCGATTAATTAATAGATTTTGTCTATTGTATCATAAATATTTTCTATCGATGGCGAGGGTAAAATACTCGCACGCATTGTCGCGCCCGAAAATGCCGTTATTTGCGTGTAGGGCGGCTTCTGTGGCGTTTTGTCGCTCTCGGTGGTGTAGTTGGTCATTTTGGCAAAAATAACGCCTTAAAACGCAAATATGGAGGTCGTTTTGTTTTTTCGCGCCGCCGCCCCCCCTAATCGCTGGAGAGTTGCACCAGCCGCGGGGGCTTCGGCTTTTAGTGGCGTAGGGGTGTTTTTGCGTGGTATTATGCCAATTTGAGCGCAATTTCTTTAACATTTGGTGGTGTTAGCCGTTTAACACTCGTGTAACTAATTGATTGTAAACATATTAACACACACCGAATTTAACATTTAACATAATAATAGTTATCGTTTTTTATTTTTTCGCCTGTGTGTGTTAAAAATGGGTGGGGTGGAGTGATGCTCTACTGCTCGCCTGTGTGTGTCTCTCCGTGGTGTTGGTGGGTGCGTGGCTGGTGTGCGCTGGTCAACCACCACGGGAGCCATGGCAAGGGACAGGGAAAGGCAATGCGCTCGATGGGACCCCCACATGCGTATGTGTGCGACCTTCTTATGAAACTCTTGCACTCCACAAGATTTCTGGAACCCCTTTGTTCTATTTGTCGAAGTGTGACAAATAGTCACGCCAAGGATTTGTATATATTCGGGTAGTACCTTTTTGTGGTGGTACAGTTCTGATATATAAAATTTCGTTTTGTTTTTTTTGTTAAACACTTGTTAAGAATGTTGTTAATTTTTGTCTAAATCAACGATTGGGAAATTTCCCATTCCGAATGGTTTTTTTTCACCGCGATTGGGTTTAAACCCAAAATCAAAGAAAAGGTATATTGTTGTTGTAGTAGTAAAAATATAAAATATTTATTTATTATTTATTATTTATTTTATTATATATATTATCACTTAGTATATAAGAAAGAAAAGAAGTATAGAAGAAAAGAAAGAAATTATTTGTGAAAATTTGTGAAAAAAATAGGGGTGTTGATATGTCGTGTGTGTGCATGTGTTGAAAAGCACGCCCCAAAGATTTGATATATACTCCAGGTACCCTTTCGTGTGGGTGGTGTGCGCGATTATATATATAAAAAATAAAAAAAATCCTCAATTTCAATCTTGACCTTAACCCCAGCCAGTTCCATTTACCTGTCGTGCTTGACTTGAATTGTTGGAAACGTGTTGCGTTTGTGCCTGTTTACATTTGTGCAGTTTAATATCAAATCATACGGATTATGGGATTTTTATTAGGAGCGTTGGGGTTGGGTCTTGGTGCCGCTGGTTCGGCCACCAATTTCATATCGCAGGCGAAGGAGGCCCGCAAGCGCAGGCGCGCGCTTGACGAGAGGGAGCGAGAGAACAATGCGTGGTACAACCGAAAGTACAACGAAGTGGGCACCGAGTCGGCAACGGCGCAGAGGGCTTTGACCGCCATGCGCGATGCCCAGCAGTCGAGAATGAACCGCGCATCGGGTGCGGCGGCCGTTTCGGGCGCATCGTCGGAGAGTGTTGCGGCGGAGAAGGCGGCGGCTAACAAGACGATAGGCGACACGGCATCTGCAATCACGGCGCAGGACGATGCGAGGAAGGAGCGCGTGGAGAACGAGCACAGGAGGGAGAAGCGCGCCATCGAGAACGCCCGTGACAACATATCCTTGCAGACACAGCAGAACACGGCGGCTGCCACCTCACAGGCGTTGAACACCGCTGGCAACATCATCGCCCTCGGGGGTGAGATGGGCGGTTCGGGCGGCAAGCAGCCCAAACAGCAGCAATCTCCCACCGCGACAACCAGCACGAAGGCTGGTTCTACAAGTCTTTTTGACCCCGATTACGACATGAAGCGCAGGGGTGTCGAGTTCAACGGCTTTTGGAACAGGGATTACTATGACATAACTATAAAGAATAGATACAATGGCAAATAGGAAACCAAACGAAGAAATAGAGCCTGTTGTCGCAGGGCAGGTGACCGACCATATTGCTGACGCCAACAAAAAGGTTACGGCAGACGCTGGTGTGGCTCCATCCACACAGGCCGCAGAGCCAAAAGCCGTGCAAGCCACGCAAGATGCCGAACAAGGCGCACAGGCGGCCGCCACAGCCACGGAAACGCCAAAGGTGAGCGATACCACCATACAGGCGGAAAACGATGCTCAAAGCGCGCTCGGTGCGGCGGAAAAGACCATTAACGACTCACAGGGCGTAAAGGTGCTTCAAGGTTCGGTGTCCGAAGTCAATGTGGCTGACGAGGTTCAGGCGAAAAAGAACGAGGCGAACGCAATGGGTGCAGAGGCCGATGCACGGTTGGACGCGGAAACATTTCGTAATGGCGATGCTTACAGAGGCGTGCAAACTATTAGTGCAAGGGATAAAGGTTTCACAAAAGAATATGCTTCAAGAGTTATACAAGACTTGGAAGCGGTGCGTGCACAAAGAGGGTTGACACCAAACCAGAGACAGTTGTATCAGTACGCGCTTGACTATTTGGACGGCAAGTTTGACAATGGCACCGTGCAGCCATCGCCACAAGAGGAACAGGGTGGCGATACTGGTGCTTTGGAATCGGGAGCCGCCCCCAGCGTGACGGAAGCCGAAGAACCGAAGCAGACCGCCCAACCGCAGGAAACTGCAACCGAAACGGAAAAGAAAAAGAAAACTGAAACGGAAGCCACCGCCAATGTGGAGCAGCCGAAAGCGGATGACAAGGGGAAACCAAAGGAAAGCGCAGAGCGCAAAGGCCGTCCGGTGGACACGGGCGTTGTTGACGCGAAGGGCAGGACTGCCGAGCAGGTGATAGACGAGGAGGGCTACGAGCGCGACAAGAGCGGCAACAAGGTAAGGCCAAAGCCCGTGTCCTTCACGCCAGCCGACAACTCGACATCGCAATACGACAAGGACTTGGCCGACTTGGAGAGGGAATACACGAAGAAAGTCGAGGAGGCCACAAGGAAGAAGGATGAGGCATTGGAGAGGATAATGGACGACACAAGCACTATTTCCGACAGGGCGGATGCCATAGAGCGAATGGCGGCCGCGGACGAGGTCATCAAGCGTTACTCAAGCCCCGGCTACGCAAAGCGCATGCACGCCACAAAGATACTCGCCATGCTCTCCGACGCCCTTTCGGCAATCGGCAACGTGCTTACCGCCACAAACGGCGGCGTGGCAATGAAGGTTGACAGCGCGTCAGAGAAGGTGCGAAAGGAAGAGAAGGCGAACGAGGCGGCCTTGCAGAAGCGCATAGACTACTGGACTAAACGCATGGAGAGCGCGAGAAGCAGCGACGCGAAGGCATCTAACTTCCTCCGCTCGCGCAACATGACATCCGCCCTCGAGGCGTACAAGGCATCCACAAGGCTCGCGAAAGACACATTCACGTCTGGTGTGGGCGCGCTAAACAACAGGTACCGCAGAAGCGGCGATGCGCTCAAGGCGGCCAAGGCGACCGTGGACGCGCACAACAAGCGCGCGTATGACTACGAGAAGCAGAGGCGCGAGCAGACCTTCAAGCACAATGAAAATGTGTACAAGGAAAAGCAGCAGAACATGCGCACCGACAAGAACAACGCGACAAAGATAAAGACGCAAAAAATGCGCAACAAAAATAAAAAAGATGGTTTCAGTCTTTTTAGTTAGTAATTTCATTATTCAGTAAAGATATGGCACACGATACAGACAGCGTATTCGCGGCAAACCACCAAAATGGCGATGGAGAGTTGCACAGGTTCATAATGTCTATTTTGAAAGAGGGCGAAACGGACGAGCAGGAAGCCGCTCAACAGCAGCAGAACCCCGAAGTGAAGAAAGCGAAGGATGAGCCAGCCGCCCAGTCGCCAGCGGTTCAGACAGCAACCGAGCCTCAGAGTGTTCAGCAACCGGCTGAACAACCACAAGAGCAACCGAAACAACAGGTGGAGCAACCCAAGGGCGAGGTGGAGCAACTTGTTCAACCTGTTCAGAGTGTTCAAGCAGACGAATTGGACGACGACACCAGAGACCTGCTGGCGATAAAGAACCACAGCATTGACGATGCGAGGAAGTATGTGGAGCAACTCGGAAAGGACACTCAGGAAATTATGGCGAGTGGTATGAGCGAGGGCGCGAAACGCGAGGCGAAGGAGCGCTACGAAAACGCCGCCAAGACCCTGAACGAAAGGATAGAAGCCTATAACGCCGAGCAAAAGGCGGAGAACGAGAGGCTCCGTGCGGAGGCCGAGCGCAAACAGGCGCAGGAAAAGAAAGAGCATGAAGAGAAATATGCCGACATCAACTACATCTCCGACTGGATGGACAGCCACAAGGTGAACGAAGAGAATAACACCATGCTCGCCTCGGAAGGCTTCAAGGAGGGCGCGGCAGCCGCGAGCGGAAAGGACATATTCGGCATAGCAAAGACCGCCAAGGAGTACATATCGGAGAACACCGGCAAACTTGCTACCGCCGCCATCAACGACTATGTGAACGGCATGCTTGCCGCCAACAGGATTAAAGAGAAGTATGGCGGCATATATTCATATGGCATCGAACCAATCGACATTTTAGTGCTTGAAAACAAGTATATAACCGACAGCGTGAAGAAAGAGTTTATCAAAGTGCGCACACCGAAGGAGTATGGCGACAACAACTACCAGTCAATCCTCGGCAACGCTATTGACGACTTCGTAAGACTGTTCGAGAAAGAATACAAGCGCGAGCAGGGCAAGGTGGGGAAAAAGGCGATGGAGGACTACGAGAATATCGTCAAAAACCCATTTGCTGCAGCTGACGACAAGGATGCCGCACGGATGGTGTTCGCCTCCAAAGTGCTCACAGGCGTGGACTTGAAGCCGATGATTGACCGAGCCTTCAACAGCATCCCGAAGGACAGGCTGGCGGCGCTCACTCTCGCGCTCTCAAAGGATTTCGGATATGACGAGAACAAGGCGGCGGAGTATATCGCCAACGAGTTCCAGCGCGTGTGCCTCGCGCGTACTGGCGCGAAAGTGAACAGCGACACCGAGGCGGTCATTATCGGCGGCCTGATGAACACGCTCGTAGGCTCTATTGCGCAGGCTAGTATGCGCTCGACTGGCGGCGGCAACGGACTGACCCTGCTTGACGCATACAACATGAGCATTGACGAGCGCGCGAAAGAGTGGGCGAAGCAGGGCATGGCTGGCTACGGCAAAATCGCATTGAGGTCGGCTACGACGATGTTGGGCGACTCTCCAGCGTTCGGTGGAATAGGCAAACTTGTCGGCAGCGGAACGAAATGGTCGCTGGTGAGACTTCTCCCCCGCCTCTCAAAAGGCGTTACCCCAAAGGCTGGAGAGGCGGCCTTCAAACTGCTCTCTATGACCAATAGCGGCCGAGTGGTCATCGGTGTTGCGAACGGCGCGGGGCTTGGCGCGATATACAGTCCTGCGGCATACAGTTTGGGCTCGCTCGCCCGTGGTGTGACACCAGAGTTGGGCGAGGCGTTGAAAAGTTCGGCATCGGGCGCGGTTGATTTCAGTATGATGGGCTTCACGCCGTCAATCATGAACTACGGAGCCGACAAGGTGCTTAAACTTTTCAACGGCACAGGCAAGGCCGCGACCGCGATAAGGGTTGCGACCAACATCGCCTTCAAGGACATATTCGGACCCGGAGCGAACGCCGCGCTCGTGACAGCGAAGGATGTGCTGTTGAGCAGCGAGAAGATTAGCGAGGACTTGAAGTCGTACTACTTCGAGAAATTCGGTGAGTTCCTTGGTATGCACGTTCCCGGAAAACTCTCCAACATCAGGCATATAGCCGACGAGTACAAGGTGAGGACGCAGCTCAACGAGTCGGTGTTCACCAAGGAGGAGTTGCGCTCGCTCGGCTACAAGAGTGTGAAGCAGATGTTTGACGACATATACGCTCCTAACGGAAAGAACTCACCCGGCTACTTCATGAAGGACGGAAAGGCCATCGCGAGCAAACTCTACGGCATCACCGTGAACCCTAAAGTGCTTGAATCGGCGAAGATGAAACTGCTCACCGCCATCGGTGGCGGAGCTATAGCCACGCCGACCATCACAAGGAGCGAGATTGTGAGCGAGTATGGCGAAAAGGGCAAGGAGGTTTACACCGTAAGGACATACACCGCCGACGGGAAGGCTTTCAGCGAGAGGGACTTTGGGTCGCTTAAAGACGCAAAACTTGAGCAAACACGCCTCGGCACCGTAATCAAGCGCAACAATGTGGCCATAGCGGAGGGCGCGAGAGACGCACAGTGGATGGACACATGCTCGGAGCGCGCGACACGAGCCGTGCTTTCCGAACTCAACGGAACGGCCACCGAAAAGGAACTTACAGACATGCTCAAGACAGCGTTCGAGAAAGACAGGAACGGCGAGCAGTTGACCGATGGCGAGAAGAGGATGCTCAAGAGGTTTGACGAGGTGTACTTGCAAAACCTTCGCTCCGAAAATGCAGACAACTCCAGTTCGGTGAGGCGCGACTTCAACAAGAGTAGGGGTGTTGACATCGACAAGATACTCGCGAAGGACTACTACAAGTGGAGTGAAAGCGAGAGAGAGGCCGTTGACGAGTACATAAAGGCTCTCAACGGGGAGAACACCGCAAAGGATATGCCGTCAGAGCAGACCGAGCCGACAGCCCCAAGCGAGCCGCCAGCCGAGCCAGCCAACGAGTCACCTGTGGTAGAGGCGGAGAAAGTTGATGTAGAGCCACAAGAGGAAGCCGCTCCCGAAAAAGACACGGAGAAGCCAAATGCGGACACCCCAAGAAAAGAGGATGTGGGCATTGAGGACTACATCAAAATCAACAAGGCGGACGAGGAAACGGCAAACGACATCAGGGATGATGTGGATAACTACACCGACGAGGTGAACGCTCTCCGTGCGGAATCCGAGCAGGCGGTGAAATACTCCAACGGAGAGAGTTCGGAGAAGCCCGAACACTGGGACTACTGGAAGGAGAAGTTCGGATTGGAGGAACCCAAGGTTGAAACCGAGAAAGATGTGCGGCCTGTGGAAGAACCAAGGAGCGAGAGTGAGCCGATTGAGCCAGCGGACGAAAAACCCACCGAGCAACCGATGGAGCCAAAGGTGGAAGAAAATCCTGTGGAAGCCGAAGCCCCAAAAGAGGAAGCCAAGGCAGACACGAAAGCCGAGGTGGAGCAAGCGGCTGAAACCGAGCCTGTGGAAGAAGTCGAGCAGGAGCAACCAACGGTTGACCAACTCAACCAGTATTTCTCGCATGTGCACCTCGGCCACGAACTCACCGAGAAAGACTTGGGCGACAAGGCGAGAATGGAAATGTTCACCAAACAATTCCTTTCCGACAAGGAGCAGGCCATCAAATACTCGAACGGTGAGTTAAGCGAGAAGCCAGAGGGTTACGCGTACATGAAGCAGATGTTCGACCTGAAAGACCCGGTTAAGCAACCGAAAGGTGAAGAAACCGCATACAAAAAAGGCGAAGAACTTGTTGCGGAACACGATGGCAACCCTATGACCATTGTCGTTGATGCCGTTGGCAAGGATGGCAATGTAACCAAGTCGCATGTGAAGTCAAGCGGAGAGCCGTACCACTCGAACGGCAAGGTGGTGTTCACGCCAAAGGGAAAACCACAGGAACAAGCCGTAAAGGATTGGGTTGACGATACGGCATCAGAGGCGAGATTACAGAAGGCGGAGGATTATTCAGCCTTTGCCGAACAATATGGATTAGATGCCGAAGATGTGGCTATGTATGCCGAGGGCATGAAGAAAGGTTCAACTTCACAGGCAATGCGTGCACGGGCAATGATAGGCAGGAAGATTATTGCCGCACATGAGGGAGAGATACACTCGTTGATGGATGTGCGTAAGTTCAGAAGGCCAGTAGAGGAAGCATTGAAGGAGAAATTCGGTGATGTGGACAAACTCTTGGAGGAGTATCGCAATCAAGTTGAGGACGAACACAAAGCCATGGAAGCTGCGCACAAAAAAGCGCAAGAAGAGGAAGCAAAGCGAAAAGCGCACTTGGAAGAGTTGTCTTTGCTGTCTGATGACGAGATTGACCGCCGCTACATGGAGGCGTTGGATAACGGTAACGAAGTAGCAGCGCGAGATATGCTTGACGAAGCCGCACGCCGCAAAGGGTATGCCGACACCGATAGCGAATACCAGGGTGTGGGTGCATGGGTGGCTCCATCTAATCCCGGTTATGAGAGTGACGAGGCTCGTCGCGCCGATGTGGAGGATAACGCTCCCAACGTGAACTTAGAGGACATGGCTTTGGGGTATAGCCTACAGCCTGATGACTATTTTACACATCCCGAACGCTACTCACAGAACACGCCTCACGGATTGGAGTCTGCACGCTCCATACAGGCTGCGCTTGAAGCATTGAAGAGAGGCGAAAAGGGTGTGAAGGTGAAGGTATATCGTGCCGTGCCTATTTCGGTGAAGGAGAGCAAGCTGCGCAATGGCGACTGGGTGACTCCATCGAAGAAGTATGCTGAGATGCACGGCAACAGCCGTCTGGAAGGTAAGTATCGCATCATTGAGGATGAGGTGCCTGCCAATGAACTTTGGTGGGACGGAAATGATGCCAACGAGTGGGGTTACGATAACGGCAAGGAATATAAGTACAAGAACACGAAGAACAATCGCAAGTTGAATGACCTTGTGGTACGCGACGACAATGGGAATGTGATTGTTCCGTCGAAGCGTTTCAACCATCGTAAGGACGACGAGCGTTATCAGATAGGCATGGAAGGCGTGAAGCCTTCTAAGGCTGAGGTGGCTCTGCGCGATGCCGTGATAGGTAGATTGCGCGAGAGCGGTATGGAGGTCATAACAAACGAGGAAGAAGGACAGCGCGTGCTGGACGAGGCTAACGGAAGGGCTCGTGAGATGTCGTTCGGCGAGCCTTATGACTATGAGGCTTATCCTCTTGGTCGTGTTGAGTCAAATCTTGCCGATAAGGAGGTAATGGTTGTGACGGCTGAGGCTGACCATGGCTTTATGAACTATAAGGAGGCTAAGGAGTGGGCCAAGAAGAATGTTTCGAAGGTCTATAACAATGAGGAGACTGGCGGCAAGGGTGATGTGCGTATCAGCAATGCTGCCATTGACAAGTTCATGTCGCAGAGTGCTGTTGATAAGAGTGACAGCAAGGATGTGCATTTGTCTGTGTTGAAAGTGTTGCCTGAGGTCTTGAGAACGAGTATTGATGTAGAAACTCATCCTGACTTTCTTAAGGGTAAGGACGGCAAGCGTAGTGCCGAGAATGGAATGAACAAGGATGTTCTCGTTCATAGATGTTACGGTGCTGTAGAAATTGGCGGCAAGCCTTATCGTGTGAAGATAACGTTGAAGGAAGATCCAAGGGATGTTTCTTTCCCTCATGTAACACATAGCTATGAAGCAACAAAAATTGAGTTGCTCGCAGGAACATGGGAAAACCATGAAGGTCCTTCCCCCAATACGAACAACTCTATCAGTGCTGCAAAGTTACTTGAAAATGTTGAGATGTCGTACAATCCAAGCAAAAAAGTTTTGGATGCGAGCGAAAAACGTTCTGTTGGTATTCGTGAGCAGCGTGTATGGCATAGCAGCGGTGCTAACTTTAAAGATGCCAAAATTACTGACCACATCCGTTTCTTCCGCACTGCGAATGGTGAGGCATACGGCTTCACTGTTGGCGGAAAGATATACATTGACCCAAAGATTGCCACGAGCGAGACTCCGGTGCATGAGTATGCTCATCTTTGGGCGAGTGCCTTGAGAAGCGGCAACCCGAAGGAGTGGCAGAACGTTGTGGGTCTGATGAAGGGCACCAGTGTTTGGGAAGAAGTGAAGAAACGTTATTCGGAACTGAATACGGATGACGATATTGCCGACGAGGTGATTGCTACCTACTCAGGGCGGAGAGGCGCGGAACGCTTGCGCGAGGAAGCGCATAAGGTTGCCGATGGCAATGGTGATTTGTTTGAGAAGGCCGAGGCTATCAGTGCGCTGGGTCGTGTAAAGGAATCCTTGAAGAAGTTTTGGAAAGGCGTGTGCGACTTCCTGCATATCCATTACAAGAGTGCGGAGGAGGTTGCCGACCGTGTGATGAAAGACTTGCTGGATGGTGTTGACCCGAGGAAGATGGTCAAGAGTGAGGCTGGTGTCAGGTTTAGTGCCAAACAAAAAAGAGCACTTGAAACCGTGTCCGCTTCCCATAATGGAAAACATCAACCTACTGTCGTTTCAAGTGCTGATGGTGCAAAGATACTAAATGAACTTGAAAGAACCATAGAAAAGTATAAGAATATATCAAATCGTGCGAATACTTTCATTGGAGATGTTGCAAAGGCTCTTGGTGCAAGCAGGTTTGGCAGTAGTAGCGAGTATGCTACATTTGAGGCCATGAATGGCGATGTTGTAACAATTCGCCTCGCAAATCATAATGCTCATGTTTCAGGTTTTAACCATAACGGCAAGGATAATGGTATTAGCATTGTTATCTCTCCTAAGCCTAATGAGGGCTTGATAAACGATGGCGATGCGCATATTGTGGAGTTTTATTATGATTCTATCAAGTTGCGCAGGGCAGAAGGGAAGCCCTTGGCCGAGATTGTGCGCTCTATCAAGCAGGCTTTGTATAGCGGTGAGTTCAAGGACACAACTGGTCTTGCTGAGCGTCAGGAGGTGAATGGCGAGGATGTGGTTCGCTATCAACTCTCCGTGGCTGGGCGAAAAGCGAATGGTGGAAACTCCGGGTATGACAGCAAGCACTCCGAGATTGAGCAGGCCGTAAACAGGGACCTGGAAAAAAATTCCACCTCTGACGAGATAAAAGCCGAGATAGACAGGGTGAAGAAACTCCGTGCCGAAGCCACGAAGGAGTATCTATCGGGCAAGCCGCACTCCGAGGTGGCAAAGGGTGACGCGGCCGCATTGCGCGAGAGGCTGAACGAACTCAACGCCAAAAAGACAGTCGCCGTGGAAAACGAGCGCAGCGCGAAGTTGACCGACAAACTCGCAGACCTCAACTCCAAACTGATAGAGGCGACCGAGAACAGCGACACGGAAAAGGTCAAAAGCCTCACCACCGAGATAAAGAGAGTAAAGACCGACATCGGAAACACAGGCATCCGCTCAAGGTACAAGGCGAAGATTTCGGAAATCAAGTCAAAGAGCGAGAATGTTTCCGACTTGGCCAAGTCGCTTGTGAAATACATCAGCGGAGAGTTGTCGCCAATACTCGCGAAGGAGATGGGCAAGGCGGAGTTCAACACCCTTGTCAGAAGCGTCCGCGACATCGCCAAGCAATGGAACGCGAAAGACGGAACGGAGCAGGACAGGAACAACCTCGCAACCAAACTTGACGACACGATAAGGAAGGTTGACGATGTGATAGTGGGCATTGAAACAAGGAAACTCATCAACGACCTTGCCGACATGCTTTCCGTAAAGACAACAAAGAAGGACAGCAGCGGCAAGAAGATAGGCGTGAAGGTGAGCAACACCGTGAGGATAGCCATTGAAACGCTCAAAGGAATGTTCCGTGGTTTTGACGGGGAGTTCGGCAACGGGCTAAAGTCGCTTGTGAAGTCACTTGACGGAATGCTCGCAAAGAAAAAGTCGCTGCAAGGCAGACTGAAAGAACTTGAACTATCGGAGGCCAGCGCAAACGAACGCCTGAACAGCGGCGCAATCACCAAAGACGAGTACGACGCGGAGATTGAGGCCATCAACAGGGAGCGCGACGATGTAAAGTCGGAAATGGCGAATTTCGACACAGTGTTCAGTGACGCGCTCTCGGAAACCAACGATGCGATAGACACTGCCGTTCCGAGGACAACCGTTGAATACGACAAGTTATGGAACGACCTGATGGCAAAACAGCAGGACGAGCAGGACGGTGTGGCGCAAATGTCGGCACACGACAAGGAGATGCTAAAAATAATGCCGTTTGTCCGCTCTCTTGTTGATGTGAGGGAACTGTTTGCGGAGGCCGACAAGTCGCAGAGCAGGCTAAAGGCACTTGAAGAGCAATGGAAAAGCGATGCCCCGACACCTACCGACACCGAAATGGAGGCCGCCAACCGCAGGGACAGGAGATTGCAGACCGCGCTTAAAATCAGAGAGGAGAGGGCGAAACTCTATGCCGCTAAAGATGCGGCACGGAAGGCGTTGAGGGATTTGAACAACGATGTGAGGTCGCTTTTAAAAATAGGCAAGACACAGTACATGACCCAGCAGCAGGAGCGACTTGAACACAGGAGCGAGGTCGCCCATATCGGCATCGCTGCTGTTGACACCGGCAAGGAAAGACCCGCTGGCGTAAAGGGGCAGCAGCAGGCCAAAGAGAGCGAGGAAAAGTCTGTTGGCGTGTTAAGGAGGATGTGGAACTGGGTGTTCCTCGCACCTACGGAATCGGCGGAGAGCATGTTAAGCCGTGTGGATGTGAACCATTTCTCTGGCGAGGGTGAACTCTACCACCTGATTATGGAGAGCGAAAGGGGCTATTCAAGGTCGGAGGACAGGCGGATTGAGTCGGTCGAGGGTCTGCGCTCGGAGATACAGTCCAAGTGCAAGGAACTGTTCGGCTCGAAGAAGCCAAAGGACGGCAACAAGAGGATTAAATTCACACAGACACTTTCTGGCGAGCCAGTACCGGCAGAGGTGACAAAGGGAGAGGCGTTGTCCTTGTACCTGTGGAGCCTGAGCGAGGAAGGCAGGGCTAAACTCGAAAGCCAAGGGATAGACGCATTCTCCATTTCAGAAATCAAAGCCGGGCTTGGCGATAACTGGGTCAAGTTCGGTGAGTGGATAGTCGGTGACTTCCTGTCAAAACTATACGACAAGTACAACGAGAAGTATGTGGAGAAGTACGGCACCGAAATCACGCGCCACGAGAACTATTTCCCGTTCAAGATTTACGGCGGCGACATCGTGACAAAGGACGAGTTGGAAAGTTTCGACAACGGCAACACAATCCCGATGCCAAGCGCGCTTAAAGAGCGCGTGAAGCACAGTTACCAGTTGAGCACAACCGAGGACGCGCTGAAAATCCTGAACGAGCATGTCGCCGAGATGGAGGACTGGTACCACTTCGCGGACATGCGCGAGGATATTTCGACACTGTTGAGTTCGCGCGCTTTCCGCGAGACGCTGAAACTGCAAGGGCCGAACAAGTGGAGGAAGTTCAGGGACGCTATGCACACCCTCGCTGGTGTCGATAAGCGCGATGAGAGCGTGACATCACAGGTGATAAACGAGGCCCAAAGTATGTACGCAAGTTCGGCCGTTGGTTTCAGGTACTGGACTGCCTTAAAGCAGTTGCAGTCAATGATCGCTGGTGTGAACTACTCCTATAACCCACGCTTTCAGGCAAGGCTTTTCGCGAACATACTCATGCCAGTAGGAACGGAACTACTCGCCAGTAAGGTGAAGAACGCGGAAAACACCTTTGCCGGTATGGTCGGCTCGTGCTATTGGGCGTGGAAGAATCTGCCGCAGTTCAGAGAGCGTTACCGCAACGGCAAGATGGGCAACATCATGCTGGAGTACGAGTCGGTGGTAGGCAACAGCAACAGCCTGTACAGGTGGATAAAGAAGAATGTCACCCAAAAGGGTCTTTTCCTGAACCAAGTGTTCGATGCGGCGGCTGTGGCCGTGTACTCAAAGTCGATATACGACTACGAGTACAAAAGGTCGATACGCAAGGGTGCGACAGAGGAGGATGCCCACAAGTACGCCATGACATGCGCCGAGACAAACTACAACAAGACGCAGCAGTCGAGCGGCCGTGCCTATGTCTCCAAGATGCAGGTAAGCGGAAACCCTATCGAGAAGGGCTTGACCACATTCCAGACGGCATCACTCGGCTTTATGCGCAAATCAATCAACGACATCAACGACATACAGCGCGCGTACAGGCTGTTGAGGCTCGGCAAGGAGAAACCGCTTCACAGCATAAGCAAGGGCGCGAAGGCCACCGTTGACCTGCTTTGTGACGGTGTGGTCATGCCAGCGTCATGGAACCTCATCAATGTTATCGGTGTGGCTGGATTCTACTATGGGGCGAAAGCTATATTCAACGCGCTTTTCGGCGGTGACGACGACAACGCGCCCACGAAGGACGCGACAGGCAAAACCGCTCTTGACAGGTTTATCGAGGGTCACGCCGGTGATGTCGCCTTTGCCACAATCTCCGCTCCACTCCAAGGCACTATCCTCAACAACTTTGTGAACTCGGTATGGTCGGGCTACGGAGGGTGGACACCTACAATGGCCGAGGGTGCAATCAGCGAGGTATTAAGAAGCGTTGGCGAAACCCTGAAAGGCTACAAGGACAGCGACAGTTTGAGCGACTACCTCGATGACTTGGACGAGGATGCCGCCAAGTACACCATCAAGACCGTGCTGTACGCGTTGTTCAGAGGATATACCGGTATAGACATGAAGACCGTGGAAAGGTTCTACAACGCCTTCTACGACTACAAGGTAAAGGGCAGTTCGTTAAACCTCATCAGCGCGGCCAACTTCCTCTCAACCCCAATGTCGAGTATGCGTGACCACGAGGCGAAAGACTACTACCTCGGCGCATACGGCAAGACGAGCGAGACAGCCAAAGACCTTGAGGACTACATCGTCAAGCGAGCATACGCGGACGGGAAGATATTCAAGAGGGAGGTGGAAAGCGGAGGCGCAAGAGGAAAGGTGGCCGAACTGTTCCGCTCGCGTGCTTTCAAGCGCGACCTGAACAAGTATGTTGACGAGTGGGCGGAGTACCACATCAGAGACGCTTCCGACGCAGCCGACTATCACGACGAATGGCTCAAAAACCACGAGAGGAAAGAAATCATTCGGAAAAACAGGGAACTCGAATACTCCGACGAGCAGGCGAAACAGAAGACAGACTCGCTTAAACTCGCTCTCGGATATGAGCAGAAGAGCGGCAACAGCGAGCGCACATTGAGGCACAACCTTGTTCAGGGCATTCTCCGACAAATCAAGAAGAAACTGACAGGCGGTGACAAGGAGAGGAGAGAGGCGTTCGCGCTGATGAAGGAACTTGAGCGAATTGACAAGGTTCAAGGCCACACCCACTCCGATTATGTGAAACTCGCTGAAAAGGCTGGCGTCAACGATTTCCAGATGATACCCAAAGGCGTTTCCGAGAGCGGCAAGTATGTGAACAAGTCCGACATCGACAACGGCACGGTTGCGAGAGGCGAAGTGAAAGGCTCATACGGAATCATAGCCACGGCTGACGATGTGAAAGCCGATGCGAGGCTGAGGAAACTGCATGACAGCAGCGAGAAGCAAAAGGCCGAGGCGAAAGAGGTCATGAAGATGTATTCAGACGGTGACATCGGTTACCAAGACGCGTACAGGAGAATGACCGCCATTGGTGACGGCCTTGTGACGGCAGTATATGCAAGCGAGGCCGACAGGCTGATAAAAGACCTGAAAACGAAACTCACAAAGGCTGTAAAGGCTGGTGACGACAAGGCGGCCGATGCCATAATGGAGAAAATTCGCTCCATTAGGGGCAAAGTCATCGACGGTGATATGAAGTCAAAGGAGGAAGTGGCGAAAATGCTGTTGAACTCCATCCGATAATATTGCCAGACAATACACCACAACCCACGGTGGCGGCATCACAGAAGGTGCCGCCACCGCTGTTTTATAATCCTTTCCAGTATTGCAAACATTGGAAAGGATTGCGCTGTATGGGCTTATGTTGAATTGTTGGAACAACACCGAAACGATAAAGGCATTACTTTGCTGAAAAAGTTTTTATCTATGGCCATAAATAAGAACAGGAGCAAAATCAGACTACGCTCACGGCTGACCGTAAACTCCAAGGAATCGGCAAAGACAATCGATTCCGTGAAGTACATCAAGGACGGCAACCGCGAGATTGACATATTGATGAAGGCACAGTCGTGCTATGACGCGCTTTACGAGTTCAGGGAGAGCGCGAGAAGAAACTACCGCTATGTGATTGGCGACCAGTGGGGTGACGAGATTTGGCAGAACGGATGCCGATGCAAGGAGCGCGACAGCATCGTGGCGCAAGGGAATGTGCCGCTCACCAACAACATGCTCAACCGTCTTGTGCGTGTGCTTGTTGGCGTGTGGAGAAAGCAGAACAAGATACCTGCCTGCTCCGCAAACGACCCCGACGAGCAGGGTGCGATAGACCAGTTGACCGTGGCAATCAAGAGCATCTACGACCTCAACGACAAGAAGGGGCTTGACGCGGAGGGACTTGGCAGGTTCCTTATCACGGGCTGGGCGATGCAGAAGGCCGTGTGGGATATACACGGCGGAAGTCAAAATGTGTGGATAAGCAACGTGCCTAACTTCGAGTACGCGTTTTGGGACACCAACATGGTCGATAGCCGTGGTTGGGATTTGAGTATTATAGGCGAGATTCACGACATCACATTCAGCGAACTGTGCAGGACTTTCGCGCACAGCAGACAGGACTACGCCAAACTTGACACGATATACAACAGGTGTTCGGATATGGAGACGGTGCGCGAGTTCAACAGTCAGATGTGGAACGGAAAAGAGAGCCACTCGGCCGACTTCTACGTTCCAAAGGACAGGTCGCTTTGCCGTGTTATAGAGGTGTGGACGAAAGAGCGGAAACCCAAATACCTTTGCCAAGACTGGGCGCAGGAGGAAAGCGACAAACTATTTGAGATAGACGAGAAGGACAAGCCGCTTTACGACCTCATCAACAGGAACAGGATAGAGAACGCGAGGAAATGGAACACACAACACCCCGACGCGCCGATAGACCTTGACGATGTGGCGTTGATAGAGATGAACTGGATAATGTCGGAATACTGGTATGTGCGCTACCTCTCACCGTTCGGTGATGTGCTTGACGAGCAGGAGTCGCCATTTGAGCATGGCGAGCATCCGTATGTGATGAAACTGTACCCGTACACGAACGGCGAGGTTCACTCCTTCGTTGCCGACCTTATAGACCAGCAGAGGTATATCAACCGACTCATATCGGTAAACGACAAACTGCTCCTGTCGGCGGCAAAGGGTATTCTGCTGTTCCCGATGTCGCTTGTTCCAGAGGGCAAGACACCCGAACAGATTCAGAGGGAGTGGACACAGAGCAACGCCGTGATGTTCTACGACGACAAGGCGAACCCGGCAAGCATGGCGCGACCCGAACAGGTGGCGAACAGGCTGACCAATATCGGAACGGCGGATATGCTTCAACTGCAAATGAACATACTCGAAGAGGCTTCGGGCGTGAACAGCGCGCTTCAAGGCAAGCCCGGATTCAGCGGACAGAGTGCGGCGCTATACGCGCAGCAGACACAAAACTCGTCTGTGGCTATCCTCGACCTCTTGGAATCATACAATCAGATGATGACCAACGTGGCGAGAAAGGTGCTGAAACTCGTGCAGCAGTTCTACACGGAGCGCAAAAGGCTGACGATTGCAGGCTCACAGGAGCCAATCATCTACGACCCCGAACTTTGCGGTGACATCGACGCGGATGTGACACTGTACGACAAGGACGACGCACCGAACGCCAACAGCGTAAGCCCCGACCTGCTCACCATGCTCTTGAACCGTGGCGACATTGACGGAAGGCAGTATGTCGAACTTGGCGACTGGAACTTCAAGCAAAGGGTGCTTCGTGCGATGGAGCAGACAAGACAGGCGCAGATGGAGCAACAGGCGCAGATGGCTCAAAGCGGACAAGGGCAACAGGCACAACCACAGCAAGAAAAGCCGCAAAGTGTTCCGAGCGACTACGAGGGAATGGTTGACAACGGCACCGTGGCGCAGCACAACGCCGAACGAATCCTCAACCAGTACGACCTGCTTTCGCCAAAGGAGGCGACAGAGCGAATGAGAGAGCAACAACAAAACAAGCATAGCGATGAAAAGGTTTGACATAAAAATCCCGTGCAGGGAGATAATGAAAAGCATCGCCACTTGGTCATACACCATAGGCGAACTGATGAGCGACGAGCAGATGAAGTTAAGGCACACCGTGCAGGGCGCGACAGACTTCGGACACGCATCACTCATCAAGGAAGCCTTGGATATGGCGTGGGTGGAAATGCTCGACGCGTTAAGCGCGTACACCGTGGCGCACGACTGCTGCTGTGGTCACGAGGGTTGCGACTGTGGCGAGAGCGTGCATAACGACAGCGTGGAGTATGAACTTTGCGGCGACACGATAGACATGCACGACTACAACGTGAGCCTGCAATTCCCCGACGACATATATCCGCAGATGGGCTACAAGATAGCCGTGACCGTGAAGCAGTACATGCTCATGAAGTGCCGTGCGCAATGGGAGACGCTTGTGGGCCGCGACCCGGCGGCGAGCGAGGTGGCGGCACAGAGCGCAAGGTCAAGGCTCAAAGTGACAATCAACACGAGAATACCTATCGGCCACACAAATGACGAATACTCGAACTATCTAAAATTCTGACGATATGGCGAAAAAGGAACTGAACGAGGAAAACCTCGGCAAACTGATAGACATACGCGACATGAAGAGGTGCCTTGCCGAAATGGAACCGGGCGACCGTGTGAAGGCGTATCTGAAACTCATGGAGTTTGTCGTGCCCAAGAAACAGAGCATAGCGCAGGACATCAACGCGAATGTGAAAGACGATGCGGAGGTGCTTGTGTCGAAACTCGCTGGCACATTCACCGAATGACGGGAACAAGAAAAAAAACAGCGGCACGCATGTTGTTTGTGCCGCTGTTTTTTTTGTGTGTATATAAATCAGAACTGTGACTCGTTAAGCCAGTTGCCGCCACCGTACCTGAACCTGTTATCACCACTGTTGTCCTTGACCTCACGCGGTATAGGCATTGTAGAGGAAACGTACAAGCCGATAGCGCGGCACATCAGGCGGTCGTCGTGGTAGCCGACAGCGGCGTTTGCCGCACCCTTCTCGTCACGCTGGTAAACGCCATATTCAGCAAGAGCCTCCACCTCCCGCTCCGTATATCCGTGCGTGTTGATGAGCATCTTCAAGTGGTCTATAATCATCTCCTTTGACGAGCGGCTCGTGAAGAAGCCCCACTCGCGCGCCCTTCCCTCGCGGATTTTCTCTGGCGATGCCTTGCGCGTGTACATATTGCGGTATATGCCGCCTATCGTGTCAAGGATAAACTGGGCGTGGTCGCCCTCGGTCTTGTTGTAGTCCTGAATGTATGTGTTTGCCTCGGGAACAAGAAGCGCGTCGTTGTAGAATGTGGCTATCTGCAACATCTTCCACGCCAGCAGTTCGTGCCGTATGTGTCCGTGCCACTCCGCCACAATCTCGTCATTCTCGCCCTCGGTGCGCCACCAGCGGTCAATGACAACAATAACCGAATAGTCGCTCTTTGAACTCACACCGCCGACATCAACCGACACCACATAGCGGTCTGATGCCCTGAAAGACTTGTCGGGCAGCTCCCACACACGCAGGCACCCCTGTGTGTCGTCAACGAATTTGAGGTTGGAAAGGGAGCGTGGGCCGCTTATATCATCACCCATCACCTCGCCGAGCCTTCGTGGAGAGCAACAGTCCTTCCTCAACTTCTCTATCCTGTACTTGTCGAATATCGCCTGACCGGAGTGCGCGAACGCCTCAATATCATCCGAGGGGAACTCCGATGCCATCGAGTCGTGGTTGCGGAACTCCCTGCGCTTGTTCATATACCAGTTGATAGCGTCAAGGCTCGCTCCCATTTCCCACAGTTTCCAAATGTACGAGCCGGGTTCCTCGCGTGGTGATTTCGTCTCGGTCTTGTCCTTGCCCTTGAAAATCTTCTCTGCAAAGGCGCGACGCTCCGCATCATCAGCGAACGGACGGCGGTAAATCTCGATATAGTACCAAGGGATAAACACGGGAGTGCGGCCGCTCCAGCCGTCATTCTCTGGCTTCTTCGCGTCAAGCCACTCGTGGTGGAACAGGTTGTTCTCTCCTTTTGCCGTTGACTCCATCACATTCATCGCAAGCGGGGCATCGGGGATTGATGCGGAAATGGCCTGAATCAAATCCTCCGGTGTCTTGCCCTCTGTGGTGCGGTAAAGGCCGACCTCGGAATAATGCACCATAGACACATCACCGGCACGCACCGAGTCGGGCGACTGCATCGAGCCGATAGAAATAACAACATCACGCACAGGCTTTTTTGACTGCGTTATGGTATAGTCGGTTCGTGAGCCCGAATACGGTGTCAGAGCCATCTTGCCCTTGTCGGGAATACCCAAAAGCGAGGGTGGAAAATCACGAATCATCTTATCGTACATCGCCTTGATTTTCAAAGCCGCCGACGACTGGTGCGCAACTATAGCGGAGTACCAGCCCTCCTTGTGCATGAGTTGAATCCATGCCATGTAGTTTTGGGTCAGCGTCGAGCCACCCCATTGCCGCGCCTTCAGCACGATAACCTTTATCGGCTTGCCCTGTGAGCGCAACTTCTCGAACACGCCGCAAAGTATTCGCTGTGGATAGTTCAGCACGAACTTCACATTGCTGCCGCCCTTCTTTGACTTGATTGACACGAACGAAGCGGCATAGAAAGGGAAATCGTATTTGGCACGCAACTTTATCAATTCGGAAAGCACCATCTCGTCCTTTCCCTCCATACCGTTCTGCTTGCAAAACAGCCTTATCGAGCCGCACTTGTTCAACTCCCTCACAAGTTCGTTGCCAGCGAGTTCACGCGGAATCCACCACTTGTACTCCACACCCTGCTTCACACGGAGAAAAAAAGGCACCCTGTCCCCGACCGAGTTATAGCCTGTAATCGGGTCAAATGTGGACTGTAGGGCCTTGTTGCGCTCGTCGTCCTCGACAAGTATAGCGTTGACATTTTCACGCAAATCCTTTTTGGCCTGCAAAGTCCTCTTTTTCTTCTCAAGAGCCTCTGGCGAGTGCATCTTCTTCCTGTCCTCGTCGTTGTACCTGTGGTTAAACGGTGTGCCCATGGCGTGCTGTTTTAAAAATCCTGTAATAGACGAAACCTATCACGAGCGGCACGATATGGACGCACCAAGACGATGGCTGCACCGCCGTGCATATCGCCGTTGCGATGGCCACACGGGCATAATTCCCCCTTGTCGGATATGCCGAAAGAACAAGCCCGGTGATGGTGAATATGATTCCCGACGTGCCTTGAAACGGAGTTGGCGACAGGTACATGCCCACCGTAGCGGAAACAAGCCCGGCCAAAAGCATGTGCGTGTTTGACATCGGGCGGTTCACAAGCATCGCCCACAGGCAATAGCAGCACAGGAACAGGTGGAACACGTTGCCGTGCATGAAGATGTTGAAAAACGGGACACTTGTGTACTTCACACCGCTTGCGATTTCAAGCGAGTAGATGAACACAAGTGGGAATATGACTATTTTTCTGATGTGCCTCTGCATTTCTTTCTCTTGTTTATGGTGTTGTAGATGTATTTTTTAGCGGTCTCGAAAGTGAGGAAGAACCGTGGTGCCTCCGAATACACCACCCTCTCGATATTCTGGACAGAGTAGTCGCCGCCGCACCTGCACATGATGTGGGCGAACATTGACAGGCGGCTCGCCCTTGTGCCTTTTTTCGTGTACTCCTTTCCACGTCGCATCGCGCTTATGCGCTTGAAGGCGTTCTCCGGTGAAGTCCAGTACCTCGAACACGGCGTGTCGATAGCGAGGCGCACAGACTCGTCTGTGCCGTAGCCCATCGTGAGGTACGACAGGAAAACCCTCAACAGCTCATTGTCGCGCTGCTCGCCATAGTCCAACTTGCTCGCTTTCATATAATAAAGTTACCAACACTTTGTGAATTGTTGGAAATCAGCAGTGTTGTATATGGGTTAATTTCGTAAACAAATAATAGAGGGTATCTATATGGAGAACGAGAAAAATATTGAAAATCAAGAAGTTGTGTCCGCAAAGAAGAAGTGGGACGACAATTTTGCAAAACGCCATGCCGACATTGACCGCAACGACGAGGAAGCCTACTACGGGGCGATTAATGCTGACTATGACGATTTTGACAGTCGTGTGAAATCCTACGAGGAGGACAACGAGAAGATTGCGCAGATGCTGAAAAAGAACCCCGCTTTCGCTCAGATGCTTGTCGAGGCGCACAACGGCGGCAACCCTTGGAAGGTGCTTGCGAAGATTGGCGGCGAACCCCTTATTGAACTCATGAAAGACCCGGAGAACGAGGAACTCGCCAACAATGTGCTTGACGGCATGAACGAGTACGCCAAGAGTGTGAGCGACAGGGAACTGCTGGAGAAGGAGCAGCTGGAGAATATCGGCCCGTCGATTGAGGCGATGCTCGAGGTGGCGGACGAGAACGCGATGACCGACGAGCAGACCAACGAAATGTATTCGCTTTGGGACAGGATTCAAGAGGGCGCAATCAAGAACAAGGTCGACAAGGACATTTGGCAGATGCTCGCGAAGGCTGTGTTGCACGACGAGAATGTTTCGGCGGCCGAGACCGAGGGCGAGATGCGAGGAAAGAACGCCAAGATGCAGGTGGAGAAGAACCACATCATCAAAGGCGCGTCGCCAAGCATGTTGCGAGGACAAGGCGGTGGCCCACGGGAGAGCGGAGCGGAAAGGCGAACACTTTCGAGCGAACTCGGCAACTCCATTTGGGACCGTGACAACGAGAAGGAATTATAGTAAACAAATCAATATACAAGTATTTTAAGCATTATGAAACACGAGAGAATTAAGAGTTTAGTGTCATTCATCGGCCAAGTGCTGATGATGGCTGTGGCTGTGTTTGTCGGCGGTGGCGTTGGTCTTGCCGCAGGTGTTGCGGTTACCGACACACCGGAAGCAACAGTTGTGAACCCAACCGAAACAACTGAAACCGCCGATGGTGGCAAGGCGGTGTTCCCCGAGCAGTCCGTCACCACCGTTCAACAGGCGGCACCTGAGGTTTACGAAGACCAGTACGACAAACTGCTCACCAAAATCCGACCAGTGCGCACGCCTATCGACCAAATCAGCCGTAGGGCGGCGAGAAGCAAGAACGTGAAGTCGATGGAGTTCAAGTTCGGCACCATCGACTACCTGCCAATCAAGACCACCGTCAGCGCACAGGTGACAGTTGAGAAGGCGAAAATCTCGGAGGCGTTCACCATTGTGCCAAGCAAGGTGAACATCTTCAACCGCCGTGACGTGATTATCGTGAAGGGTGTAAAGGGCCTTAACGACGAGGACTTGAAACTTTGGGTGCTTGACCGCGACAAGAACACCAGCATTTCGGTTATCGCCATCAACCCAAAGGATGAGATACTCACCATTCCAGCCAACAAGGAACTTATCCGTATCGCCAAGGCTTGCGCTGAACTCGACAGCCAAGCACCGGGCTACGCAATCCTTCCTGTGACAGGCGATCAATACTGCCAAAAATTTATGGCTCAAGTTGAGCAATCGACCATCGACAAACTCACCGCTAAACGCTTCGACATCACTTTGAGCGACCAAGAGGAAGCCGTGCTTGCCGACATGCGACTTGGCATGGAGGGCGCGTTCATCTTCGGCACAAAGGCCAAGTTCCTCGACCCCGACACCAACCGCTATGTGTGGACTACACAGGGCATCTGGAACCAGGTGCCAACCGAACACACCTATCAGGCGAAAAAGAACTACTGGACTATCCCACAAATCATCGACCTCTCAAAGATCGTGTTCACAGGCTCTGGCGCGGGCAAGAGCGACAAGCGACTTGTGATTTGCGGCAGCGAACTGCTCGCTGAACTTGAAAAGGCGTTCGTGGGCAACTACACCTTCATCCACAAGGTCTCGAAGTGGGATTTGACCTTCACCGAGGTACAGACCAACTTCGGCTCGTTCATGTTTATCCTCGACGAGGTGTTTGACCTCCACGGACGCGCTGGTGACGGCCTTATCCTTGATGCGGAATACCTCGAAAGGTTCACATTCGAGCCATTCCACGCCAACACCCTCGACCTTGACGCACAAGGCACAAGGGACAGCAAGGCGCGTGTGCTCCGTGAAATCTCCGCCATGGTTCTCAAGTCACCAAAGAACCACATGAGGATTGTGGCGACCGCATAAGCGAACGACTACTTATACCTACAATAGAAGGGTGAGCGTGGTAGAAAACAGCCTCGCCACCCTTTTTCTAATTACTAACAACACAACACGAGATGAAAAGGTTTTTATCAAAGAAAGAGTTTTACATACCCCTGAACGTGAATGGCGTTTGGCGCACCGCCCACTTTGTTGAAGTCAACAGCGGATTCGCATACAACAGCACCGACGATGAGGAGAGCGAGCAGATAATGAGCCACCCGTATTTTGCGGATGGCATGATTCGCTTGGACGAGAGCGAGCAGCCGCAGCCGAGGCGGATTGCCGAAACCCCCGAAGGTCAAAGGTACTACGACAAGCGCGACGCGATAGACAGGAACATGGAAATCATCGATGGTGTAGGCTCTTGCTCTGACGCGAGGTCGTACCTTCGTGAGCGTTTCCCCGACGACAATGTGCTGTTGCGCAGCAAGCGCGACATTGTGGAGTACGCGCAATCAAAGAACATTTATTTCAGCGAGTTATGAACTACGACAAGGCGAGAATACTGCAAGATGTGCGCACCGTCATAGACCAAAACCAGACGGAGAGCGGAATTGGCGGCGTGGCGACCGATGCCGACACACTTGAACTTGACGACATCATATCCAAGCACATCACCACGGCGGCAAGGCACATACTGCTCAACTGCCAACTCCGAATGGTGTCGAACGACGGTGTGAAGGACTTACCGAAGTTTAATAAAATAGATGCCTCCATAGAGGGCGAGACAGCAAACCTCGGCGGAGCTATAGACACCCCGATAGAGACAAACATAAAGATAACGGCCGACAGCCTGAACAAGGCGGTTATGACACTCCCCGACGACTACCTAAGACTTGTGATAGCCGAAATGGACGGTTGGGACTGCCCTGTAAGGGTGCCGACCGAGGACACGAGCGTGGCGAAGATGGTTTGTGGCAGCCGTTTCCGTGGTGTGCGCCCGAACAACCACAGGCCGTGCGTGATAGAGGGTCAGCAGGTCGGAAAGCCAGTCTTGCTCCTTTACGGCGCAGACGAGGGGAAAGGCATCACACAGGCGCAGTATCTCCCTGTTCCGAAGTTCAACAGCGAGGACAAAATCAACCTGCCCGAAATGCTTTACGACGCAATCATATACCAGACGGCGGCAATGGCATTGCAGACACTCGGCTCGCAACTGTGGGCAACGCTGGCGCAGATGGCGGAGCGGTTGTCGGGTATAGAGGAAATCCGCGAACTCCAGCAGAGGGCTAAAGAGAAAGGCGTATGAAAACGATTACGGTAAAATTCGATGACGTGTTCACCGACGTGTGCAGAAGTTCCGAGTATATCGGCTCGAAGTTTGGCGTGTACGACAAGGTGAGGGTGATTGAGTACGACAACGAGCAGATGATGCTGTGGTTCGCCGATGCCATGGCGAATGTGGGCGTTATTCTTGACAGGCTGCTCGCAAGGAAAATAACCACCTCGTTCATCACAGGCGAGGCGGCGATGACGCTGAATGTGCAGAACAACAACATGGAGCAAATCAAGGACTGCATCACAAGGCTCGCAACGGCGCACATGCTTGCGCTTTGGCTTGAAATCACCGCCCCCGAACTCGTGCAGACAGCGAAACTGGAGGAACAGCAACTATCACAACA
>OQVS01000239.1_pt1 | contig 34750 bp, 32 predicted proteins | sample 1691601 | NCBI WGS metagenome assembly OQVS01 (sample SAMN03418268, study PRJEB22391) | human gut metagenome | biome: human-gut; feature: organic feature; material: feces | host: Homo sapiens | place: Tanzania | collected 2013-01 | reverse complement strand
GCTCAATGAGTTCTCTGCGGGTTTTGCCAGGGAAAAACTCATGGTAATAGGCGAACGGGATCTGCTTGAGCCGGATCTGCGCGGTTCGCCTTCCGTATAAAGGGCTGCCGTAGGCCAGTGTCTGAGACTCCATCATGGAGATCAGGGAGCCGCAAAGAATGACCATAACAGACTGGTTCTTTAATATCTCTTCCCATATCCGCTGGAAAATGGAAGGGAACGCAGGCTCCGCTTTGCCCAGATACTGAAATTCATCCAGTACGATAACGGGCTTGCTGTCATGCTTGGCATCCATGATTGATTTGAATATCACGTCCCAGCTTTTGACATCTGCATTACGCAGAAGATCGCTATCAATAAATTCTGCTGCCTTCTCCTTGAATGCCGCTCGGTTTTGTGCTTCGGACTCTTCACTCGCAAGGAAAAACAGGGCGTTTTTATCCCGAATAAACTCGGATATCAGCGTAGTCTTTCCCACTCGCCGGCGTCCATACAGTACGACAAGTGCGCTGCCATTCCGCGCATACTCACTTTGCAGCGTCTCCATCTCCTGCTGCCGATCAACAAATACATGCATGCGATCACCACCTTCACAATTATTATACTCCAAATTATAATAATTTCAATCATAATTTCATTCCGCTTCTATAATTCTTTGTGGCAATGTAAGGGACAGCTTTTCAATAGATGCGGTAAAGTGTTTCTCAGAGTATTCATCTCGATGCCACGCCTCATAAAAATCTGTGCAGTAGTCCTCCTCCAGAGCATCCCTATCTGCCCAATCCTTTATACAGCCTTCTGCCTGTTCTTCGCGGATGCCCTTCAGCATAGCAAAACGCGCCATATCATAGTCGGCGTACAGCTCTGTAATGCAGCCCGAATCCCAGCTTGTGGTAAACTGCATTGTAAGGAGATAGACCTTGCATGTCTTGCACACTGAGGGATCAGGCGAGATCACCCGAACCATCTCCGGTGCCATGATAACCATATCCAGCGTGATCTCATCGAGCTTCTTAGGCGATTGATATAGATCTGTGAAGCGTCGCTCCAGCTCCCGGATCTCCTCTTGAAACAGAGGCGGTTCAAAACAGCAATAGATGTCAGGCGTATCATTTTCTGTCTCTCGGTCAGCTCCGTCACGGATCTCCGTGATGGTGCCATAAAGTCCACGATATTCACTTGCCTCTGTTGCCATGACAGCGGCACCGACAGTGTAGGTCATGCCGTTGTATGTATAGCGCATACCCTCTTGGTTGATGATCATTTTATGTCCTCCTGATTATATTCCTCCCAGACTTCCATGCAGTTGGTGCGTGCGCGATCAGCATCGAAGCACTGACAGCGCGTATAGCCTTCTTCCGTTTTGAAGAAAAAGCACGGGGCAAGCCCATCGTCTATCTCTACTACGGACTTGGCTTTGACCTCTATGCCTAACAGCTCCGTATCCTTCTGTGTGAGCAGCTTTAGCCAAAACTCCCGCGGGGAGAGCGTGGAAGTTCCCTCATATGCCATTGCATAGCGGCTTGCCGTGGGCAGCGGTGTGAATGCAAAGCCCTGATGCAGCACGTTGTCCAACATATACGTTTCCGGGCTGCGGTAATAGTAGATCCGCAGCGTGTTCGGCACTTTCCGCTTCGGGCACCATTCCGGTGCCCGTCTGTTCAGAGCTCGGCTTTTAAGATGCCTGGCTCTCTTCGGCAGGGTGCAATAGCTTTCGCCAAAGTGCATCATGAGTCCCTTTGACTTCTGGGGCGCGGGGATCGCATGGTAATACCGTTCCGGGCAATTCCGACAGGTATACTCCTGCGGGGCAGATTCTCTTTTCATGTTTATACTCCCCTTATTGACTTATATTTGAGGCCCCGGAAATCATCCGGGGCCTCTGACTTATGGGCGCAGTGTAAAGCGGTTTTCGCCCGTAAATGCACTTTGCAGGCGTCTTACTTCCGCCTCCAGTGCCGCTATGATCTGTTCTACCTGTTCCGGCGTGTAATCGTAACACACGCGGCTTGCACAATTAGAAAGCGAATGGATAGCGTCTACGGCTCGTTGTGTGCGCTGCTCAGCCACACGCACGAACCGTTCCGCCTTGGTTTCTCTTTGCCTCAATGCTCGATACCTCCTTTACGCAATTTCCTGTTCGCCCCAGCGAATGCTGAAACGGCCGTCTTCATCTATGTCGCGGTATAACAGCAGCGATGTGAGATCGTAGTCCACTCCAAATCGTTCGTAAATATCATCCATATCTGCTTCGTCGCCCTTCATGAAGAGATTGAGCTTCTCTTTTGCCAATATCATCTGCATCAGGTTGGACTCAATGCTCTGTGCATAGGTCAGGAAATAGATGTCCTTCCAGTCAACGGAATTAAAGCGGATGAAGCGCATGTAAAACTGGCTCATGCGGGAGTTGTTATAGTGCAGCTCCGGGATGATGACTTTGTTGACGAACTCGAAGTTGACTGAACTGGGCAAGCTCTGCTGCGTACACAGCAGGATGCCGTTTCCGCTCTCGCGGAGTGTTTGCCGTAATGCCCTGCGTTTCGCAAAGGTAGTCGTCGCGCCGGTCACAATGAAAAGCGGCCGGTTGGGAAACGCTTCCCGCAGGGCTGCCGCATAGGCGTCCAGCACCACGGTATGGCGGACGCCTATGGCCACGATCTCTTCTGCCCAGCTGCGGGTAAGCTGGATCGTTCTCCGCAGCTTCCCGGGAAGCTCGCCGCTATACTCCGAAACCGTATTGGGCGCGGCACTGATCCGCAGCAAAAGCGTAATCTGCTGGATGATCCGCAGCATGGCGTCTTTCCTCGCGTTATTCGTTGAGGTGAAATATTTCTGGCGCATGGTATGGAACTCCTTGACCGCCTGTACCCATACGGCCTTCTCCTCCGCTGAAAACGGAATGGGCTCCTGATGGATACGTTTGATGTCCTTCCCGGTGACCTCCTCAAAGGTACGGGTGATTACTGTCTTGGCGAGGATATCACGCAGAATATCTGCATTGTAGATGTCCTGTGTGCGCTGCCCGACACCAAATACGGTGATTTTCTCCGGCAGATGTGAATTGGCAAACAGCGTGTACCCACGACGATAGGCCGGGATCGGTTGACCGTACCACGGGTTAGTCTCTCGTGTCGCCGTGCCGTCCTTATCATAGTGATAGATGGTGTGGCAGCAGGATAGCATATTGATGGAATTGTTATAAAGTAATTCCATCTGCGGTGCGAACTCAGAGATGTTGTTCCGGGTACTGGTTCCTGTGGTCAGCAGCTTTGATTGGCATCGTCTGAAGCAGGACAGCACCGCCTTGGCACGGCTGCTGTACGGATTGCATATCTCATCGCTTTCATCCAGTACAAGACAGGTCTTGCGGCTATGGATCTTCAGCCATTTTTTGATCTGCCTGCGATACTTGCACAGCGCATTAAAGGTCATCAGCACAAAGTCGCCGGGCTTGATCCGCTCCAGATCCCTCAGCCGTTCCACGAACACATACGACACGTCATAGTTGGGCAGCACCACATTCCAGTTATTGCGGATAGAGATGGCCGATGAAATGACCCATGTGTTACGATACCCTTGTCTGTCCATGCGGTATTTCCCAAAGGCAATGCCAGCCAGCGTCTTACCGGAACCCTGTTCCCATTGCAGCAGCGTATAACGCTTTTGCAGAGCAAGATTCAGGTCGTGGAGTTGGGTATCGTTCAGCAGGATCTCCTCCTCGTTCTCGGCATCCCATAACCAGAAATCATCCAACCATTTCCCAATTTCCGTGTCCGGGGTCATTTCCTGAAATAGCTGGTTCTGGATCAGGTATTCATGCCGCTTTTTACGCAGCAGCCGTTCGTAACCGGGGAGTGTTTCACCGCGCAGCACTGCTTCACAGACCGGGATAGGTTGGCGCAGCTCTTCGCTCATGCGGCGTCGCACTGCGGCACTATACCCTTTATAGGCGAATGAATAATCCCGCTTGACAAGGTGGATCTCATCACGTTCCGGATGCCGGTTCTGACGTCTGAGTGTCTGACGAAGATAATGCAGTACCTTCGCCTCGGTCAACCGCCGTTTGCACCATTCCTCATATCGCATCTCTGGCGGTTGTGTCTCCGTATAGAACCGATGCAGATACGCGCAGCATTGGGCATACCGATCCTTCAGGGACGGATGTATCCTGATTTGGTACAGCATCTTCTCTACCGTATAAGTAAACGATGCAGAGGTTTGACGCTCCTTTGCCAGTTCCCGCAGGATCTTGGCGCGATTTTCCTTCAGCATGGCCTTTGGCATTTGCAGCAGCGACATGTGGATCGCTTGTGCTGCACCAGCATAGATGCCGCCGGAAAGATCGTTATCCATTCCTGTGTGATAGCGAGCCGGTGTTTCGGAATCCACGCCCTTCTTCTGCCAGAACTGCAGCTTTATTGGGAAGTGCGAAACACCTATCTGCGCAAAGGTATCATCCGGCAACAGGATCTGACCAAGAAACCGGAATTGTGCCTCCATCTTCCGAATCATTGAGCTGTCCGAAAACGAGTCGGCCAGAAATGAGTTGGGTACGATCAAAGCCAGGATCCCCAGCGGCTTCAAGAATTGGGCAGCCTTCAAGCAGTAGTAGAGCTGTGATAGATACTCCTTTCCATTCTCAGCCATCCATTGCAGGTTGAAGGGCGGGTTACCTACCACATAATCAAAGCGTACCTGCGGCATATAATTGCGAATATCCTTATTAACCAGATTGGCCTCCGGATAAAGATATGACGCCACCTTGAATGCCTTGGTGTCCAATTCACAGCCATAGACATTGGCTTCCACCGGCATTACGTTGAAGAAGTTCCCCATCCCACAGGTGAGGTCCGCTACCAGATCGTCCTCTTCCAGTCGAAGGCAATCCGCCACAAACTGACACAAGGCGGGCGGTGTAAAGAACTGGCCGTTTTCCAGTTCTTTTTTTGCCTCACTGTATGTATGGTAGCTCCGATAGTTCTTCCGGGAAAGCCCGTGCAGGCCCCCATCCCCTGTATAACCCTGAAAAACATCCTGCTTCGTGATACCATACGCTTCGCAGCAGTTGTTGTCGATCAGGTACAGGAGCTTTTCGTTAACTGCTCTGCGACTGCTCTGGGGGATCGATTCTGTCGAGGGTGTATACTTCATGACGACACCTCAGCATGAATAGTCAAGATACGTTTCGGCAAACTCCTTTGCAATAGATGCCGTCTTAAACTTCAGATCCACGCGCCCGTTTTTGAACATGCGCAGTTGTACGAGCTTCTGGCAGGTTGGAAACTGGAACTGCGATGTGGATACGTCAGAGTACCCCAGAAGCTCGGAAAAGCCTGCGGGAAAGCGCCCAAATGTATTGGTCTCATAGTGTGCTACAGCGGTAAAAATGTCCTGCATACGTTCTGCAAGCCTCCACTCTTCATGGCCCCATCGTTCATCGCAACTGCAAAAGTATCCGCCAAAACGAAGCGTATCTCCTTTTCTATCGTAACCGGCATTGCTATTACTCCAATATGCCGCCTTATGGCATTTGGTACGCAGCTCCTGAAAAGCACGTTCTACGAAGCTGAGTCCGTCCAGCTGTATAAACATCTGGTCAACCACATCTTCATAGTGCAGCGCAAGAGTCCGCAGATTACGATGATACTCCTTGCTCGTATCCATATCGCACCTATACGGGTCCGGCTCTGCGGGGATCAGATGCTCTTTGATGGCATCCGTTGAGATCGTTACGCTATATTTCTCATTGAAATGCTGTGTGAGCTCAGAGATGAACCTACTGTGGAACTTCTCCAGTTCTCGGTTCAGATCCGTTATCCCGAACCGGTAATTGCTCCCAAAGTAGGGCAGCGACCCATCCTGCCCTATGCCGAGCAGGTCTCTTTGCGCCTGAATCGCTTTTTTCCACTGTTGGCGTATTTCACGGAGCGCACGGCAGGATTCATCATACGCCTGTTGCTGGGTTTCGCAGAACATCAGGTCATCCTCCGGCAGGCGGGAATCCGCCGTAATCTCAACTTGCTCCAATTTATCGAGTAATCCCATAATTAAAAGTCCTCCTACAAAAACAAAAGCACCGCTGAACTGTCGTCAAACAATTCAGCGGTGCTTCTCCGCATTTATTCTTATTGTGCTGCTTCGATTAACACGTTTGGTATCGGGGGAAGGTGCATAGATTTACACTGGGCTTTACTGTCGCATAAATCGGTATGTTAGCTTCCTTCGATCCCATTATACCCATTATACTGGGAGATGGGGGTATAGGGGGGCGGCATTTTTTGCCGCCCCCCTGTACCATTCGTCATACTATGCGCACATCGCTTCCGGCAGCTCCATCACAAAAGGGTACGTTTCCAAGGACACATGATACATGGAGTTCATGGTCTCAAAAACGGCCTTTCGGTCAGTGAGAGATTGGATACGGACGACCCGTGAGGTGCAGACCAGACCGCTATGATGGCGTATCCATGCACGGCTGCCCTCGCAGAGCGGTGCGGCCAACCGGCCGGTAAGAATGACCTGCTTCTTATTCATTTTCTTTCTCCTTCCTTCGACCTGTGTGGTCGTGAAGAGCGCGATCATTATCCGAATCGAAAAACAGCTTGCGAATGATCTAATAGGCACACTTGAGAATACTCCGCACCATGTGCACGGTGGTATTCTCCCTCTGTGCGATCTCCCGCGTACCGTAGCCATCTGCCTTGAGTCGCAGTACGTTCATATCACGGCGGGGCATATGCCGGCCCAGATCGTGGAACAGCAGGCCGATCTCCATCTCCAGAAAGCTCTCATCCGTTGCGGAGAGCATATCGGACAGAGACAGGCCGGCATCGTCCATAACAGCATTGAGGCTGACCGTCGGTGCTGCACGCTTGGTAGATGCCTGATGGCGGAAGTGGTCTGCCAGGCGGCTCTCCATCTTGCGCCATGCAATGGTGGCGAAGCTGAAACGGCTGGACTCACCCTGCGTGGTATAGTCCATGACTGCCTGCAAGTAGCCAAAGACCACCACATCGTAATACTCATCCTCCGGCAGCTTCTTCTCATTGAGAAAAGCATAGACCAGATTGTGATGCTCCTCCGCAAATAACTGCTGCGCCGGGGTCATGGGGGTATTTTCATTCATTACAGTTCCTCCTATATGCCGGGAGCCGCAGCCTGTGTTTTACACAGACTGCGGCTCTTCACACGTTTCAGATCCTTATAAGGTCTGATTGGTTCATTTAGTGGGGAAGCTCCTCACGCTCGCCATCGATCACATCCGCACCGGAAATGCAGAAATGCTGGCCGCTGTCGGCAACAGCATACTCGGTGTTTGCGGTGGCATACTGGTCCTCCTCACCCTCACGGGCAGCAGACAGCTCCGCACGGTTCTTCAGCATCTCCTTCGCCTGCTGGCGGAACGACTCTACGAAGGCGCGGAACTCGCCCACCTGTTCAGGCTGGAGATCTTCCACCTTACGGAAGGTCGCCACGCTGTAGGTGTTGTTGCCGTTGTCCACGCGCTTCAAGCCGATCTGCACCACGCTGCTCCATGCCGGACGGCGCCGGGCCACAAACGCGGCGTTCATGAAATCATTGAACGGTCGCAGGCTGGTAGGCGGCAGAGAGAGCTGCAGCGGGATATAGTCGCCGTCCTGCAGAAGATACAGAATACGCATATTCTTGCAGGCCTTCCCCTTTCCGTCTGTTGCCGTCCCGTAACGGTTCAGCTCACAGGCAGCACAGGCGCCGCCGGGCGTACCGTAGCCCTGTTTTCCGTCCACGGTGGAGCACAGAGGGACGGTGTTATCATCGTATTCGCAGCCCTCGGGCCAATACGCGCCACTGGCATGGTGATACAGGATAACGCCCTGCAGAAACCGGGTATACTCCGGATTCTCCGGGTCGCCGGTAGGCAGCTCGAATTGCAGTGCGCCGCCGGACGGGATCTTGACCTTGGGGAATGAGAGCGTCAAGCCCTCCATATCGTCGGCAAGATCATCGTTGCCGAAATCAAGGCCGGCCATGGTGGGAAGGTTGAATGCACTGGCAGTTGCCATCGTAGTAGTTTCAGGATAACTCATTTTTTGATCCTCCATTTTATCTTTTTTGTTTTTTCACATTACGCCGCGGATACCTGATTCAGCCGCGACCACACACTTCTGGGCATTGCCAGAATGTTGTAGCCGATGATCTCCAGATCCGAGGCGCGGTCATAGCTGCTTACGTCTTGACTGTACCGTGTTACCGCATTGGAAAGACCATACAGGCTCAGGTCATGGCCTTCGATCAGATGTTGCAGGATGCCCTCACCCTCCGAGTCCGTAAGGCCGAACTGTCTGCTGGCCAGCTTCACAACGCCGGGTACATCTGCGGTGTTCATGGGAACAGCCGCAGCCTCCCGCATCATGCCCACCACCTGAGCGAACCGCGCTTCCTCTGCGGCGGCACGGACAGTGTCCTGCACCTTCAGCAGAAAAGCGTGATCGTCTGCAGCCAGCGTTTTTTCGGAATAGAGCTGGAAGTTCTCCTCCGCATCCGTTGCCCGGCCAATATGGTTGCGCTTTGTGGCGGCGTCGTTGACCACCATACCGTTGCTGCATACCAATCGGTAGATCAGAGGCTGGATGTTGACAGAGCCTAAGCCCACCTCGCTATTGCTGATGACCACACCGGCCTGCACTGTGTCACCCGGCGTCACATCCTCCTGTAAACGGGGATTGACCGCCTTGATATACATGCGGGAGTCGGTGATCTGGCAGCTCTCGATGCGCACATCGGGGATCTCCGCCAGGATGGGCAGCACCGCTGAGGCGATACTGTAGTTGTCCATACGCAGATAACGATTGCTGAGGTAGGCGCGTGCCTTACCGTCCAGCACACGGATCATGCGCTGGGCAGGTGTCCGCTCCAGCCACGTGTTGACATTGTGTGCCAGTAGTCCGGGGTCTTCGCTGCGCATTCGCTCATAGTACTTGGCAGGGATACTCAGATGCGTACCGATCTGCCGGTGGGCGATGTCCCCGATCTCCAGCGGTTCGATACGGTCTGCGCCGTCACTGTCCAGCACACGAAGTGTCAGATCGGGACCATAGCTTTCCAGACGAAGATTGCCGGTATTGACCACATAATCCTCTTTGGCACTCTGCTGCCGGGTGATCTCCGCGGCAAGCTGCTCCAGGGTTAAGCCTGTTTTCATGGCAGCACCCTCCTTACCAGTTCAGCGCGATGGCATCATCCGTCATGCTGGCGGCGATGCCCTCACGCTCGAACACCTTCAGGAGCCGGGGCCAGTAATGCTTCTCTGGCAGGCTTTTGAATGAGGTCTGCGCTTTCTCTACGTCACCCTGACGGATGCAGATGTCACCGTTGTCCTTGATGACAAGGCTGCTATAGCCACGGGAATTGAGGTCGTAGATCAGATCATCCAGAACCTTGCGTCCCTGCTGCTCGAACCAGACCTGCGGATCGATCTCACGGGGCGGAGCAGGCAGCTTCTCGGAGGTGCCGTTCTCTGCCGCACTCTGTACCACAGGTGTGACCTTCAGCAGTGAGCAGGAGAAGTTGGCCTTTTGGTCAAAGGTCACCTCCGCCTGATCATAGTCGGGAATACCAGAGATGGTGATACGGCCGGTACCGCCGTGAAGGATCAGCTTCTCCGGCTCTGGGCTGCGCCACTCCCATGTGGCATCCGGATACACTGCTTTCAAATATGCGGAGATCCGGTGGTTAACATGGCGGAGCAGCAGTGGGCCGAAGCCATCCTCCTCTTCCACAGACAGTGCGCGAAGACTCTGGCGCTGTGCGTCATAGGCTGCTCTGCGGGCGGCGCGCCGCTTTTCGTTTTCCTGTTCCTGTATATAAGGGAACACGAATGCGGCCGTGACCCAAATCGCCCAAATGGTAAATGCGGCTGTCAGAAGCCAGATCTGTGTGTCGCTGCGTACAAACGCAACGATGGCCAGAACGGCTGCGATAAGGACAGATACGCCAGACCAGATGGACTTCTTCTTATTCATGCTTTGCACATCCTTTCCTTTTCGTGATGAAAACAAAAAAGAGGAGCTGCCACGCATCCTTTTGATACATGACAGCTCCTCTTATGCCCGGCATCCTATCCGGGCAAGGGTTCTCGTTCTCCGTCGATCTCCGGTACCTGTTCAGGCACTTTCGTGTCATAGGGCTGGAGATACCGCCATCGCAGCGCGATGACCTTCAGACGCTTATCCCGCGTCCAACCATCCCGTTTCAGATAGTCCTCCAGCTCCAGTGTGCCTTCCACACTGATCAGCGCGCCGCGGCACAAGCCTCTTTTGGCGAACTGTGAGGCAATAGCCCCAAAGGCAACGACCTGATAATACTGCGTTCTTGCGTAAGCCCCCTTACCGGTACGCTCCGCAAGGTCGAACCGTAGATAGGGCCGATTATTGGCGCTGATCTTCAGTTCAATATCATCCGATACAATACGGCCAACGACGGATATGTTTGCCATTACACTCCTTTCTGCCTTACGGCTTAAATATCTATAATAAAAAGTGCCGGCATACAGCATCAGCAATAAGCCAAAGCTGTCATGTCGGCACTAAATTACAATCTTAACAAACGTGTGCGATCCGAAAGGTATTCGGAAACCCTGAATAGGCGATGCACAAAGAACAACTACAAGTGCATTGTAACACTATATATTGCGATTGTCAAGAGTTGCAAGCCAACATATAGATATTTATTAAAATACACAAGAATCAATGATGTGCTGCAGCGCAGTGATTGCGGTGGAATATGACACGTCTTCAAAAAGGAGTGCGGATGTAATCTGCTCATAGTCCCTCCTATATACATCGGAGTCAACGATCTGCCGAAGGAGATTCCTCGATTCGGATTACACTATAATCAACGCACCGTGTCAATATTGCTATAATCCGACGCCGCCTCAAGCCCAAGAAAGCCATCGGTCGGGAGAGCTTCGTCTATGAAGCTGCTGCCGGTCTGTACCTGTGCAGGAGATTTATGTGCAGAGGATTTGAAATAGAAACGATATCGGCGGCCAACCTCTATCTTGTCCTGCTTAGGCAGTACAAGTGCCCTTTCACGCTCCTGACTGTCTATGATCCGGATATTGCGGTACTTGCGGAGCGGCGTCTGTGTGATGGCAATGCAGGTGCCATCAACGGTCGTGTAGTGCCCGGCGATAATTAGGCGGTAGAGTTCTGCCGTTTTAAAAGCAAGTCCTATGGCGAGGATGCCGCTGAGCAGAGCTGTAACGGTATCGAGGGAAAAGAAAATGGCTGCCAGCCCTACAAGGAAGAAAGCCGCCCCTGCCAACGCGGTGAGGAGCAGCTTTCTTCTCAGAGGCAGCGGTGCTGTCCTGAGCTTGTCCATCATGACAGCCTCTCAAAGATGATCTGACGGCGCAGATAGAGGTTTGCCACAGCCTGCAGCACGGGGCGGCAGCAGACGAAGGGCCTGACCATATCCGCGATATTGTCGCTGGTGGTGGTATCGTCTGCATACAGGGCGTCCATCAGCTGCGAATCAGAGTGGATCGTATGGATGTCATACTCCACACACTTGATCAGTTCTGCCGTGGATAAGAGTGCCTGACGGGACAGACGATAAACCCGCCGTTCGTTTGCGCTGCGCCGCTCCTTGCGAAACAGCTTCCTGGTAACCGCAAAAGGGACATGGCCGAAAACCGTCAGCTTGATAAACGAGATCAGCCGCAGCAGCAGACTGTCTGAGATCGGCACCACGTAAAGCCCTGACAACAGAGCATACAGTGCATCCTCATCGGTTTCGCCGCAGCCCTCCACCACCAGTCCGCGCTGCATCAGTCGGCGCATACAGTCGGAGATACTGCGCTGGGGTCTGATGCCGCTGGCTTTCAGCTTGGCAGAATAAGCATCCTCAAGGGATCCGGCGTCCATGATCTGCCAGTTCAGCGCAGCCCAAAGGATCATCTCCTGGATGTCCAATGCATATTCCCGGTTGTTGATGATGACCATAGGGCAGGTCATATCGCCCATGCGGCCTTTGCGCTCGAATCGGCCGACGGCAGTATAGTATTTCTGCATGAATTTCACCTCACATTTTTCACGAAGCCTTGGAGCTTTTCTTCAACGGCTCATATTCAAGGCTATTCAAAAACTCCGCGTTATTCCTCAGCCGCTCGGCGGCTCTATGTACGGCCGCACCCAAATAGTTGGCCTTGATGCCATAGTGGGCAGCAATGTCCGTATTGCTCAGGCCGATAAATTTCAGCTGCATCGCCTCGATACCCAGCCGTGCGACACCGTTGTATTGCTGCTTCGCGCTTTCCAGAAGCGATAACGCATCTACCTCAGCCAACTGCTCCTGAAGACTGCGGATGCCGGAGGCCATGGCACGGTGATTGTCAGCCTCCGTGTCAAAGATCTCCGATACAGGAAAGCTGCGCAGCTCCTTGCTGTGCTGCAGCCGGCAATAGGTACGCAGACCGTTCTCAACGACCCTCTGAGCATAGGTAGAAAAGCTGGCGCCGCCGTCCGGGTCATACGTCACTGCGGCCTTGCAAAGCCAAATGCAGCCCTCTTGAAACAAATCGTCATAGCCGAAACCATAGCGCTGCTCATTGACCTGAATGCTGGTACGGATGGCCCAGCGTACCACGTCCATATTCGCCTCTACCATACTGCGCTGGGCATCAGTAAGGGCAATATCCCTATTCTTCATCGTCAGATTCACCTCTCTTTCTCTGTGGTTTTAGGCGTGCTCTCTATGCGACCTCTGCGCCGTGGATACGAAACTTATCGCAGGCGCAGATCAACCGCTCACACATGTACGCGCCGAATTGTGCGATATGCGCCTGTTCCTCGTGCAGACCGAACTCTGTCTGCATCCATTGATACGCCTCTTTCTTGGTCATCAAGCCGGAACGCCACAGGCGGTCAAAAGCCCGGTGTGCCTGGATACGCTTATGCCGAAGCTCTCCGTCAGCCAGAGAGCCCATGGGCTGCCGTGTGGCGCGATGGGCAGCCACATAGCTGTTGCAGGCGGGATAGCGGTCACAAACATACAGATAGCTTCCTGCACTACGACTGTTGCCATATACAAAGCTGGCAGGATGCAAGGTAGCCTTAGCTCCGCAATTAGGGCAATGGATATTGACTCTTTTCAGAATGTTCACCTCCTTCTTTCGGCTTGTGTGCGTTCATTGTTGGCAGCTCTCCCACAATTGGGATAAACTGCACCGTTTCGGGTCTTCTACGTTCCAGACAAGCCAGCTGGTGTAGAAGCGTTGGAATCCCTCCAGCGTCATAATGCCGATGCAATCATATTTATCCACGGTCTCACCGGACAGTTCCTCGAATACCGCCACAGGGATGATTGACGGCACGGCATTGTGATTTACAGACAGAAGAAAACCGGAGCACCCGTCACAACGCTGGCAATCAATGAAGAAGCTGTTGCGCCAGTTACAGCAGGTTGCCTGTAAAAATCGGTAAAAACGCTTGTCCATAAAATTCCCTCTACTATCATTATCCGTAAAACGAAATCAAAAGTGCGCCACTTTTTGAAAAAATTTTCAAATTTCTCTGCGGCCACGGGGTCGGAGGCGTCTGGAGACGATAATTGCCACGGCAGCTGCCGCAGCCAAAATGATACAAATTGCTTTTTTCATTGTGCATTTCTCCTATTATCAGTTCGTTCACAGTAGACCACAAACCGCTGCCGCCCGCCGCCGGCGTAGGGGTGGCAAGTGACAAGCGTCAGCATGTCACGGCCTTGCTGTATTTTGATTTTCTCCACCTCGTGGGGCTGGATGATCTGGATGTCGGCCACCGTGTAGGTCAGCGTTTCCCATAGATTCGTCAGCGTAACAGTATCGCCCGCCTGCAAGCGGTCGATGTGCCGGAAGTAGTCCGCACCGCGCCAGCCCCGGTGGCCGGCAATGACGCAGTTGGTGTTATCCCCACCGATGGGCGCGGATGTGTTTCCCAGCACCGCCGCGCCTGCGGCAAGGTGAGCGTCGGATGCACCCAGATAGACCGGCATGGTCAACTCCATAGCAGGTATCTCCAGCACACCGATGATCTCATCGTCAATGCCATAGGCGGTCAGATCGACGGCGGGTTCTTCGCAGGCTCCGAGGTCAACGAGGTTACACTGCTTTTCCGCATAAATCTGGCGGTTGTACTCCTGTAAGGCTGCCAGCAGTTCAGGGCACTGCTGCTCCGGCTTCCGTTCTTCGAGGAAGCTCTGCACGGCAGCGTCTGTATCGGCTTGCAGCATATACCCGGTAAAAATCGGCCACAGTATGACGCAGATGCCCGCCATGGCTAACAGCGCCGCCAGTACAAGAGGTGTCTTACGCATGGCGCACCCTCCTCACCAAAAAGTAAGCGCCGCCAGCCACAACCACCGTGCCAAGGCAGATGGTAAGACCGGTGAGGTAGTGGTGTGTCCACGAGGATGTGGCAGACTTTTCTGCGGCAGCGGTCGCTTTCTGCTCCGGCACATACGGCACCTGATGGCTCCGCACCAGTAAGCGGTAGGTGTTGACGCCGAAAGGTGTACACGTCACCAGCGTCACCAAATCTTTGCCGTCCTCGATTTGCAACAATGATGTATCCGTTGGCAGTACAGTAGCGATATTGTCCACCTGATATGCCAGCACCTCGCCCAGCACATGGATATAGAACATATCGCCCACTGCAAGCTGGTCTATGTCCGAAAACAGCTTGGAACTTGCCATGCCGCTGTGTGCCGACAGCACCGCGTGGGTGCTGCTGCCGCCTACCGGCAGAGATGTGCCGACCACATGGCCGACTGACTTTTCAAGCGTTTCCGCGCCCGTTCCGTGCTGCACGGGCAGATAAACATTGATTTTAGGAATATCAACATAGCACATGACACCACCCACTGTGAGCTGCTGGGCATAGGCCAAGGGAGGGGCGGATACCCCTCCCTCGGTAATGTTCGCCGCGCCGGACAGCATAGCATTGTACCGCTCTGCGGCTTCACGCTGGGCAGTCAACTCGATGTCATCGGTGTCCGCAATAGCGGCGGTGTAGGCGGTTTCTATGTCCGAATGATACCTTTCGCTCAAAAGTTCTCCCGCCAGCGGATAAAGCATCAGTCCCAGCGCCGCAACGCCGCAGACCGCCGCCAGTAGCCAGCGCTTCACTGCTCGTTCTTGTGCTTGCGACTGCGGATCACGATGAAGGCCGCCGCACCCAGCAGAACCACGCCACCGATGGTGAACATCCATGTGCCATAGCCACCAGTCTTGGGCAGATCAAAGCCGGGGTTATTGACCACAGTCAGCGGCACAATGGCGTTGCCATCGGTCATGGTGACATCCTTGCCGTTGACGGTGGCGGAGGCGGTCAGCAGCTTGGCGCCGCACTTCTCGCACTGACCGTTCTCGGCGGTCTTGATAACGATCTTGACCGCGTCCCTCAGCAGCACATAGCCCTTATCCGTGGCGGTTTCAGTCAGGCTGTAGCTATCATCCTCCAGCCCTTTCACGATGATGTGGCCGCTACTGTTGGGGACAAAGGTGGTAGCGTCGGACTTCTTGGTGGTGATACCCTTGGCGTAGTAGATGCCACCTTTCAGGTCGGCGATGATGTAGCAGTCGTCACTGTCATTATGCAGCAGGAACTTGACGTCCTGGATGTCACCCTTGCCATCGCTGAACTGCTTCAGCACATCAATGCCGTAAGTAAACACATGGCAGCAATCCTCCAGCGTGTCATAGTACGTAGTGTTGGTGCGCTTCCACGTCAGGGTCACAGTGTTGGGATTATCCTTGTCGCCCATCTTGGCGTCGGAGGTCAGGGTGGCCGCGTAAGTAATGCGCATGGTGCAGTCGCTGTAACCGCGCTTCACGTTGTCGATATACACGGCAGCCGCCTCATTGATCTCGCTCAGGCCGGTCTCCGTCATCTTGATGGTCATGATGTTGGCGGCATCATCGTAAGTCACCGCAAATGTGCCGGAATCCTCGGCCCATGTAGTGATCTTGTCGGTACAGGCGGAATCGCGGAAAAACTCGATAACCACGTCCTGCTTGTTATACTTAATGCCCTTGGACATGGTATCGACGTAAGTATACTCGCTGAGAGAAGACGCCTTGGAGGTAATCGTGGGCAGGGTGCTGATGATCTGATAATCCACCGTGTCGCCCACGGAGGCGGTGGCAGTGTGAGCGTACCCATCGGTGATGTCGGTCAGGCTGCCGTTGTTCTTTCCGGTACTGCTCTTGCTCTCACGGACGGTCTTGTCGAGGGTGGGGTTGCCGGTCTGATTCTTGGGGTAGACGGTCACATCGTAGTTCCATGCCGCACCGTCAATGGTGGTCATGGGCAGAGATACGAAGAAAGGATTGCAGGTGGAAGTCACGTTTTCAGGGACGCGGGTTTCCGCCACCAGATAAAGCCCCTGCTCCATATTGGAAGCGGAGGTGTGTCCGGTGGCATCGGTCTCCGTCATAGTCACGCCGCCGTTCTTCACGGCGGCCTCCAGTGCATTTTTCACGGTGGTGGCATTGGCAGTCAGCGCGGTGGACAGCTTGTTGTTGAGCATATCGCTGGTGAAGTAGTTGATGCCATTGGCGGTCTTGTGGGCATCTGCGGCAGGCAATCCGATAGCGGACAGCACGGCATTGGATCGTTCAGAGCTGTCGAAGCCATACAGCACACCCACCTGACGCTGACCGTCCACCAGTTCATTGTTCATGGCGATGTCGGCCACGCGGAGGTATGTGAACTCCACGCCCTGAATGGCGTACTTGCTCAGCTTGTCAATAACCGCGTCGTCATGCAGGCCGGTGGAAACGTAGGACTCGGCATCCCACGCACCGTCGTTGCTGGCCTTGGTGATGTCGTATTTATAGATGCTCAGGGATGCTTTCTTGCCGGGGTCGATGGTAGGCTCTGCGAACGCTGTGGTGATGAGGCTCAGAGCCATAACAACGGCCATGAGCACGGCCAGTACGCGGTGGATCTTTTTCATTTGGTGTTCTCCTTCATTTCGATTTTTTTGTAAAAATAAACACCCGCAAATGCTGCGAGTACTGCAAACAGGAAATAGGTTGTAAATCCCGTGCCGCCTGTAAACGGCAGGGCAAATCCCGCATTGTTGCAGGCGGTGATGGTGACATCACGGTTGCCGCTGTCCAATGCTCCCGTGAACAGCGGCTCAGTCAGCAGCGTGTACCCTGCGGGAGCTTTGGTTTCCGTCACGCGGTACTGCACACCGATCTTGAGGTCGCTCCACTTGGCGATACCGGCCTTGTCGGTGGTGATTTTGCCCACCTCCGTCCATGTCTGACCGTCTGCGGAAGTCTCCAGCAGCAGCTCCGCACCAGCAAGCGGACTGCCCGTCACATCCACCTTGCGGACGGTGATGCTGCCCTTGGCGGGTGCGTTCTCGCGTGTGACTTTGATATTGAGGTTTGCTGTGGTCAGGCTGAAATCGTATTTGGTCTCGTCCAGCACATAGCCATCCACGGTGTTGATCTCCTGATAGAAGTATTTGCCAAGTCGCAGGCCGGAGAATGTCACCTTGCCGGTGACATCGGTCGTGCCATCCGCGATCTTGTTGCCATCGGCGTCGAAAAGACGATACACCACGCCTGCCAGCGGCTGTTTGGTTTCTGCGTCCACCTTCAAGACCTCAATGCTGCCTTTGACCGGTATATTCTCGCGAGTGACCTTCAGCACCTGCCCGTTTTGGTTCAGCACAGCGGAGTACGCCGTGGTATCCAAAATATATCCGTCCGGTGCTTTGAATTCCTTGTAGGTATAGCTACCCAACCGCAGGTTGGAGAAGGTCAGCTTACCATTGACGTCTGTGTTGCCCTCCGCGACCTGTTTACCAGAAGTATCATACAGTCGGAAGCCCGCGCCTTGCAGCGGTGTCTTGTGATCAGCGTCCACCTTGACGATCTCAATACTGGCCTTGGCAGCTGTGTTGGTCCGCTTCGCCGTAATATTCAGCACTGTGGCCGTAATGGTGATCTGATACTTGGTTTTGTCCACCACATAACCGCTGGGCGCGCTGATCTCCTGATAGCTGTACTTGCCCTGTGGTAAATCTTTGAATACCGCCTTACCGTCCGCGCCGGTGGTAGCGTCTGCCACCTTTTTCCCCGTGCTGTCGTATAGCCGGTAGGTCACGCCCGCCAGAGCCTTACCAGTCTCCGCATCCACCTTGTTGATGGTCAGGCTGCCTTTCTCCTCCACAATTTTGACCTTAAAATGAATGTACGCCCACACGGGGTCGGGCAGCGAGGTCAGCGCGGCGCAAGCCTGATAATTGCTGCCATTGCTGGGCTCCAGCAGCACAGACTCCGTACCCTCCACATCCAGTGCGTAGCCGTAGTCGCTGCTGATATAACCGTTCAGCTTCGCTGCGGCGTCCTTTGTGGCCGTCACGGTCAGTACATTACGCCGCTGGCTGACGGTTACGCCACTGATATTGGTCCGGAAGTAGTACTGCGACAGCACACCGTTGGTGTCGGTGGCCGTACCGGTGTACTGACTGCCGTCCCATGTCAGCGTAATGGCATTGGCGTCCGAAAGCTGATTGCGGTATTTCACCGCAAAGCTGGGAATCACACCATGACCTATAATGCGGTCAATAAGGATGTCATACGCCTCCTGCACACCGTCGCCGGCGTAGTGAAACAGGTTGGCGCAGGTGGTATCATACAGGGTGTACGGATAGGTCGTGCCGCGGTAGCCGCACACGAACTCCCAAATCACCGCCTGTGTCGCCAGCTGCGCGCAGTCCGGGTGGATACCATAAAAATCATAGTTGCCGCCGTAGCCGTAGGAGAGCGCCAGCGTCACAGCGTACCGCTGATTCCAGCTCAGGCTACTCCAACTGGTGGAGGAGTAGCTCAGATCACCGCTGGCAGACCGAACGGACGGCTCCATACAGTAGGCGGGTACGGTTGCGCCCGTATCATTTCGGGTAAAGTATTTCAGCTTTGTGCTGGTAAACGCGCCCCATTGCGGCACGGGCGTTTTGTCCTCATGGTAACGGTACTCGTTACCGCCGCTGATCGTGCCTGTGACCGTGGCTGCGTGGGCGGTCACGATGGACAGACCCATGATTGCTACTAAAAGGCATACCAGCGTCAACAGCTTAGGAATTGTTTTCTTCATGCTCGTCCTTTCTCCCAACGCAAAAGACCGGCAGCTCACGCTGTCGGTCTTCTGGTCGGGTATTCAGTTGGTTTATCCGTACAGCACCACCACGATGTATTCGTCCGATGCCGCATCGTAGCGAGCGGTGCAGTTGAACCGCGCATACGCGCTGACTGTTTCCGCGCCGTCCATGGCGGCGAGGCAGGCGAAGGTGGCGTCCACGTTACCCTTTACGGCGGCGGTCAGTGCCGCCTGTCCGCCATTCTCTGCCAGCCATGCCACGCTGTCCGCTGTACCGGGGAAGAAGCTGGAGTCAGCGGCGGTCATGCCGGTGTCGATGGTCACGCCGTACTGCGCTCTTGCGTACTCGTTGCCTGCTTGAATAGCCTCCGCGATGGAGTAGATGTTCCCGCTGGCGGCAGGCTTCGGCGTGGGCGTAGGTTCGGGCGTAGATTCTTCCTGTTTCTCCTCTGCTGGGGTAGGCACCGGTGTGGGTGCGGGAGCAGGTTTATCCTCCGGCGCAGACGCGGGTGTCGCCAGCTCTTCCGGTGCAGCGGGCGGTGCCGTTTCAGCGGGTGCAGGCTGTTTTTCTGCGGCGTTATCCGCATTCTCTGATGCATTTGCCCGCTCAGGAGCGACGCTGCTCTCAGATGTATCGCCTCCATCTTCTGTTTGCGGCAGCAGGGATTCGGCCTCCGTGCGCTCCTCTTCGTTCTGCTCGGCCTGACTTGCTGCATAGGCAGAGACCTTGGTGTTGGACTCAGACGAATCCGAGACCGGTGCCGGCTGGACTGCGCAGCCTAACAGACACACGGCACTCAAAATAAGTGAAACTAAACGCATTCTTTTTCTCCTCATGGGCGTTCTCTCCTTTACGTAAATATCGCAGCACTGTTTAATGTGCTTTGAAGATATTTACGACTGGAGCCTCGCCTTTTTCAACACTATGTACTGTTGTTTGGGTTTTGCGGCGATTGCATTTGCCGCTCGGGCGCGAAACGCTGCTCTGCCTACCACATATAAAACACCCTCTTCCTGTATGCGAAAGACCGCCGAGTTACCACCCGGCGGTCTTTACAATTTTGACTGTACCAAGTATAGCACATGGTGATTTACGGCGAAATCGCAAAACAGTGCCAATCCATTGCCATACCCTGCCGATACCGTGTCAGATCAGACATGCTGCTTGATAATTCGGGTGATGATCCCCAGTGCAACGCCGTGTTCCTCATCCAGGTGGGTAACGGCAAAGCTGACATCATCCTTTCGTCCGGGTCTGCGCCGATCATAGCAGGAATGTGCTATGGCATTGGCACCGTTGCTGAGGCGGATATACACAACGCCCTTATGGATATGGGTGACCTTCCCGGCATATTTGCCCTGAATACGGCATTTCTGGAGATTGTCATTCTTGCTGTTGCCGGATACGCTTTTGATGTCGGCTTTAATTCTGATGTGCTCCGGCTCTGTGCGGTCAATCTCCAGCACGCGTACCAGAGTCTTGTCGCCCACAGCATAGCGGTCATGAGCATCGCCGATCCAGTCCCACGAAAGGTCGCGAGCCAGAATGGATGTCTCCACGCCAAACACTTCGACCCGGACGACTTGCTCCGCCACGGCGATCACACGGGCTTCTACCACGCGTCCGTCATAGATACGATACTGTCCGTCACTGTCCTTACCGAAATAGTAGATCTGCTGCTTCTTCAGCATGGCGTCCTTTCGGCTGGCAACAACGGTTCGGCTTTTGGCGTCGATGCCCTTGACCATAAGATCCACCTCTGCGCCCAGCATCTTATTGAGGATCTTCTGGTGTCGGAGGATCATCTCATTATAGTCAGCACCGTACATATCTGCCGGGAAGTCCAGCACCATCTCCTTCAGGGGGATCACAATGCGGAATCCCTTGTAGTCCACAATGGCAATGGTTTTCCCCGCCTCCGTTCTTTCAATGCCGCTCAGCATACCGGAGAGCATGCGCCGGGTGCGGTAGGCATTGTGGATCTCGTGCCAGATAATGTCCTCCATCTGCGCCTGCGTTTCCGCTTCGCCCCGGGCATCCAATGTCAAAATATCTCTCTGCTGGACAGCGGCAGGAGCAGGTTCAGCAGAGGCGGCAGCATCCTCAGTAGGCGGCGTAGCCTGCTTCTCCACCTCTACCGTCTTTTTTGCAGCGGTTCGTTTGCGGACGGTGCGCTTCGGCTTTTCAGAGGGCTGGGGATCCTCCGGCACAGTCACCACTTCCGCAGGCTCGTCGAGAACACCCTCTGTAGGTACAGTATCCTCCACAACAGGATCGGCTGCGTTTTCCGGCAAACACTCTTCTGCCACCGGCTGTTCCGCCGTCTCCTCCGGGACGATGGGAAGTGCCGGTGCTTCCGGCATCACGGCAAGTTCTTCTGTTTTCTTTCTCGGCATATTACTTTCCTCCTTAGCTCACATTTTGGTTGACATGATGGAATCCTTATCGGTTTTTACAAACTCACTGCGCCTGTTCGGCACCTTCTTTGACTTAATAGGCTGCTCTGTTTGTTTCGGTGCGGGCGAAAACACAGGGCTTTTACGCCATTCCGGGATATGGGCAGAGGCCTTGCAGTCCCGCAGCTTCTTTGCCTCGTAGTGATTGGTATAGTCGTACTTATTTACCTGCAGCACCTTGTTGCCGCGTGCGATGACCAGCGCGCGGTTTACCGGCAGGCGCAGCACCTCATCCATAGTCAGTAGCTTGCGCTTGCCCACGCCGCTGGTTTCGCGGAACTCCGGCGTGTAGTTGCTGATACGCCATGTACCCAACTGCTTGGCCTTGCTGGAGACATGGACGCTGACCTCCCCGGTGCGGTCACTGAGGAATTTGGCAGTCAGCTCATCGGTGCAGCCCAGTGCAAGCTGATAGTCGCAGCAGCCCAATATCTCCTGCCATTGGTTGTAGGGATACCGGTTCTGCAAGCCCGCCAGATTCTGAAACACGCAGCTCATGCTGACGCCCCGCGAGCGGATCACACTGATCTTCCGGCTCAAGTCTGGAATAACACCGCAGGCTGTCAACTCTTCGCCCAGCACATGAACGGGGACTGGCAGCCTGCGGTCGGCACAGTTTTTATCCGCGTAACGGATCAGCTTGATAAACGCGAAGGACAGAAACAGGGACGTGAGAAAATCAAAGGTACTGTCCTGATCGGATGTGATACAGAAATAGGCACAGGGCTGCTTGCCCGGCAGCTCCATGTCAATTTCATCATGGCTGGTGATCTGGCAGATGGGCCGATTCTGAAACACCTGCAAGCGGCTGCCCAGCCCAATGATAACGCCGCTACGCACCGTATCTGAGGATTGGCTGAACAGCGCATAGGGTGCTCTGGCAGGATGGCTGGCAGGCAGCATGGAAAAACGGTTGTCCAGCTCCTTCTCCGCGTTCAGCACCAGCAGCTTATAGACCTCACCGATGTTCCGGCTCTCCGGTGGATAACCCAGTGCCACATACAGTACCAGCGCTTTCAGCAGGTTCATCTCGGCAGCGTTCCAGAAATGGTCGCCCTTTTCGCTGCCGGTATTCCTGATGATAATGTCGCAGAAGATCTGCGCCATCAGCTCATCACCCTCAATCTCCGCCAGGCAGTTCCATGAATCAGAGTTCTCCGGCTGGATCAGGTTGAACACCTTTACCACGTAGCCCTTGCTGCGCAGATATTCGCTGGTCTTTTCGTAAAGCTCCGATTTCGGGTCAGTGATGATCAAGGACTCCTTGTGGCCGTTGCGGGCCTCGGACGCGCTTTGCAAAATGCGATTGATGCAGTAGGCTCGCGTTTTCATAGAGCCGCTGGCGCCGAACACGGCGATATTGCCGTTAAGCCGGGAGTTCTCGGGAATGCACACCACCTGATTGTCCAGCTTGCCCAGTATGACGCCGCTGTGTTTGCGGATATCGGACACCAGATCAAGGACGCCCTTCATCTCCGCTTTCTCCATGAAACCAGCCGTTCCGTAGGTGCCTTTGTTGGAGTAGGTCAGGTTGCGCTCCGCGTCATACTCCCCAACATCGGAATAGCCCATGCGCATCACCATGACGATCAGAAGGCCCAGCAGCAACAGACAAAGCCCTACGCCGATGAGCCCGCTCTTACTGAACAGTGCTTCGCAGCAGGCGGAGAAGGACAGCACCGGCGCGGCCGGGGAGCTTCCGTCGCCTGGCGTTCCGCCCGCGTCCTTCCACTGTTGATAGTTTCGGACGAATTGCGATAGATAACCGCCGCCAAACAGCAGCCCTGATAGAAATAGCGGGAGTGCGAATAGCAGAGTTCGCAGTTTCTTTTTTTCTACGGAAAAAACCTCCTCTCGAACACAGCAAAGTCAATGGCCTGCACAACAGCCCTGTCGCCGCAGTAGCGGCGCAGCACTTCGGTCTGATGGTCGAAGCAGATCAGGATGCCATAGCGGTCTTGAAGCCGCAGTGCCGTATCGAACCGCCTGATTCGCGGCAGGTCACAGTCATAGGCAAGCAGCACCGGCGCGCCATCCGGCGTCATGGCGTCATTCTCCACTGTTTCACTCAGCTGCCGGGGCTCCAGATCAAGGAGCAGCAGCTCGCGCAGGTCATTGTCCAACTCTTCATCACAGAGGAGGCGCAGCAGCACCTCTCCATGATGGTCGTTGGTCAAGAAGCAGAATCGCTCATAGCTGCCATCCAGAACGAAATAGTTTTTGCCACCCTGATCAGTCAGCAGCTCATAGGCCAGCTCCATGCTATCACCCAGCAGAAGACCCCGCACCGCATCCGGGTGATACTGGTGCGGCATTCGTTCACGGCACAGCACCGTCTGCATGAGTGCCTTTGTCCGCATCTCAGCTTTATAGCTCCATTTCATCAGCGCGTTGCCCATGTTGTAAACCACGTGGATATGCTGCGGTGTCAGTAAAACGCCCACGGACCGGGCACCACGGATTTTAACAAAGGTTGTCCCCATCTCCTTGATCTCACGGGATGAGTAGAAGGCAGGTGTGCAGATGCTACCAATCGCTGTTTCGCCGGGGCGGAATACGCCGGGTTTTTCATCGCGGAAGATACTAACGTTGGCGTTACGCATGGTGATCAATGTCTGAGAGACACGGTGGAGTCGAAGCCTCTGCTCCGGCTCACTCCTGATGTGGTTGGTGGCACAGGCTCCGGACAGGTAGAAAGAAAACCTCTCTGGGTTGTGCTCCAGCAGCAGCTTTTTCGCCGCGGCGGTGAGCCGGTATCCACGCAGTCCGTTCTTATAGTAGGACAGCAAAAGCCGCTGACGCTTCAGCGACTTGACCACGTTCTCTTTGTAGCTGGTGCCACCGGCGAGCCTGCTCAGTTGGCTGGCCGGCAGCTCACCGGACAGGGCGACCAGTGCCAATAGCTGATAGGCTTGTGATAGGCTACCGGGAGCTTTCTGTGGTAGGGTACTCATACTGACCACCTCCTTCTGGTGTGCAGTACCCAGACTGCCATGACCACGGTATTCTTCGCCCGCACCGGTCATGTGAAAATGCCCGGAAATACAGGCTTTGCCGTACCATCGTCATGTGTACTGTTTTTGACACGGTCGAAACACTATAAATCGGATATAGATCTGAGCCGATTCTCGCGGTCCGAAAGCCAGCCCTGAAAACGCTCCTTATCCATCACCGACACGCGGGTACAGTCACCATCGCCGATCTCCGTCGTGTTATAGGCATCGCACAGCAGACCTGTATCATCCTCCATAACGAAAGTGGCAATCACATCCAAAAGCTGCTTGAGCTCCAGATTGTCATAGTCACGCACCCGGTTGGGCGACAACTCGCGGCTGTAGATATGAGAAAAGCAGACAACACAGTGCCGGAACTTGGGCAGCGTGTGTGTCTGCGCATACTTACTAAGCGTGTAGTAGATGGGGTCTGTCAGATACTCGCAGCTATGCTTCTTGCTCTTCTTAGGCAGTAGGCAGGGGAGCGTGATCTCCAGTATGCCATCTTTCTCTATAACAGAGATGCCCTGCATGACACCAGCCGATGTCAAATACTCGGCTTTTCGGATGGTGGTCGTCTCATAGATCAGGTGCCGCAGCCGGCAGGCAATGACCTCACCCCGCAGTGCGGCCTCTGTGGACAGCATTTCATAGTTATCTGAATGCCGCTGGATATTCGTGTTGTCCATAGCGTAGAGCGTGTTGGACAGGCGGGTGATCTCATTCAAAATGCTCTCTATCCGCTGCGAGAGGGTGGCTCTGTCCACAAGGTTCCTCCTTCCTGAAGTACTGTACGCAGCCCTGCTCATCCACCATGCAGTAGGCGGCGATATGAGGGATGTGCAGGTGCTGCATTTGGTCTTCTTCCTCAATGATAACGAGCCGTTGCCCGGAATCATCTTCCGCGGCCAGCGCGTGCTGCAGCAACGCTTCCTTACCCGGGCCTACATAGACAACCTCATATACCTCGCCATCGGCGAAGAATACCAGCTTTGCCGGCATATTGTCAGGGCTGTGATACTCCACCTTTTCGATAAAGTCCAGCAGCACCCATAGTGCCGCTGTCAGTTCTCTGTCCTCGCGGCAGTCAGGGACATCTCCGTAGCAATCCCGGTCAGTGTTATAAAATATCCGCTGCTGCTTGACCAGATAGCGCAGCAGGTTTTCAATCACGCCCTCCTTGCCTGGATACAGGCGTAGAAGCTGGTCACGGCGCATGCAGTGATAGACGGTTATGTTCCGCAGCAGCTCTGCGGCCTCCTGTCCATAGATCTGCTCTCTGTTTCTCATAGGCGGCATCACCTCCGTAATGCGTATTAACTCCGTATTATATGCGTATTGATTTTGTAATGCGTGTTATCTCCGTATAAACGCCGTATTAGGCTTCCGGACGTTTCATGCGGCGCAGAAGATCAAGCAGCTCACGGCGGTCTGTGGTGATAAGGTCGCGTTCCAGCGGACTGGCCTTGAACTCTACCGTGATATTGTTGTTATTGCTGCTGATCAGGCCGTTACCCCGCTCAAAGTGGGTGATCTCCATGACCTCCGCTTCGGAGAGATGCAATACCTGCTGAACGCGCTGGGCCTCTTCATCCTCCAGATTCAGTATGACTTTCGTGCGGCAGTTGTTGATAATCCCCTTGCCGTACTTGCCGTTGTCCAGGGAGAAGAAGTCGTTTAGATCCTGCGTCGCGCAAATGCCGCTGCCGGAATAGGCGCGGATGGTCTTGAAGATCTCCAGCACCATTTCAGCCGCCAGACGGTTACCGATGCCGAAGGTGCCGGAGCCGCCGCCGATGAGCTGCCAGCATTCGTCGATGAAGATGGCCTTTTCCTCCGTGCGGTTGGCTTTGGCTTTATCCCACACGAAATCCAGAGCTACGAACATGCCGATAGGCAGCAGATCGCCGCTGAGTTCCGAGATGTCCAGCACTGTGAATTTGTTGTCCAGATTCACATTGGTCTGCTGGTTGAAGGTGCTGGCCGAGCCGTGTACAAAGCGGTTGATGATGTTGGAAAGGCGTTTGGTATCGCTTTCCACCTTCAGAACGTCGTAGAGGTCTCCCAACACCGGCATCTGGCGGTAAACGTCGAGGTCATCCGGATCACGGAGAGAGTCATTGTCGTGGGTAATGCCTTTCCGCGCATAGGTGCGGATCAGGGCGTCATCCAGCAGCTGCTTTTCCTCATAGGACATATCCGGGATCAGCAGTGCGAAGAAGATGTGAAGCCTCTGGATCTTGGCTGCCAGTTCAGAGCGTTCGATGCCGGGGCCATCCAGCATGGTTTCTACGGATTTGTCCACCTTGCGGATCTCCAACACATTGATACAGCTCTTGGAGGCGGGGGAGATACTGATGAACTCGCCGCCCGTATTGACACAGGCACGATGGAACTCATGACCCTTCAGGGGTGCCAGCATGAAAACCTGTATGCCCTTGCGCCGCATACGGAGCGCCATCAGCAGGATCAGGAAGGTCTTGCCCGCGCCGCTGGTGCCGCATACAGCAATGTTGGCGTTCTTATAGACCTTGGAATCAAAGATGTCGATGATGACCGGAGAGTTGTTGTACTTGTTCAGGCCGAACAGGATGCCGTTTTCATCACTCAGCTCATAGGACGTGAAGGGATAGCAGCTTGCCACGCCGGTGGTCAGCGCATTGCGCTTGGAGCGTTCAAAGAGGTGCTTCTCCATGCTGACCAGCGGCAGCGACGATAGAAACGCCTGCTCCTCATGAAAGGCGCAGCTGCACACGTCCATATCACGGGACACGAGCAGTTTTTTCAGTTCATTGACCTTCCATTCCAGTTCATCCACTGTGGGAGCTGACACTGCGATCAGCAGGTTCAGGTAATAAAAGTCCTCGTTGTTGCCCAGCCCTTCCTTCAAAAAGTAGCCGCTTCGGATAGCACCGTCCAGATCATCAAAGTCCGTGTTGGTATCGCTGGCGTCCTTGATCTTACTGCGATTGATACGAAGCTGCTGTCCCAGCCGCTGTACCATGCGGGCTTTCGGCTGGCGGCTGATGAACATATCCAGGTCAATGCCATCCCCGGCGTTGACAATGAGAGACAGCCAGCCGGCCGGCACCTGCGCCTTATAGCCGGTAGAGGGCACCAGCAGATAGGCATAGTAGAGTCCGTCAATACAGATATGCCGCCCGTTGGTGAAGTCGATGCTGTCAGGGGCGAAAAACTCCGTACAGGGAATGGCGTCGATCTCAGATTCCAGTCCTTTCGCCTGATACTGGGCAACGATCCGGCGAACTCGATCCGGCAGCGACGTGGTGGTGTTGCGGCACAGCAAATGGTAGAGGGTATCGACCGTAAATTCATCATCGTTTTCCGGGATCAGCACCTCATTGCCGCATTGCTTGAGATAATTGACTGCGGTGCGGGCTGCCGTTTGCAGGGAGGCGATGGCCTCCGCTTCCTCGTTATCCCGTTTCCGACCTGTCCATGCCTCATATTCAAATACCATGAAGAACCGGCGCGAGGTGGCTTCCCGTGCACCGATCCGGTCAATGAGCGTCAGGTAGTCCTGCTGCAGCAGGCGACAGTTTTCATCGGTTTCCTGCGCCATCTCCTGCTGCACAATCTCTCTGTGCCGGTTCAGGTCGGCGCGTTTGGCAATGACCTTGATCTGCATTTTGACCGGGCTGATCTTCAGAAACGAAATAAACGAATAGATGATGTTTCGCTGTTCTCTGGCACTGCGCAGCAGGAAGTTGATGGGCACGACCTCAACGATCTTCAGGTAACGGTGATCCCGTGTGTAGATGATGCCGTTTTCAATCTTCTCCACAGGCAGGTATTCTGCCACTGGATTGATGTACTTGGGCGCGTCGTCACCGCTCTTAGCTTTTCGCTTCCTACGTTTTTTCCGCTTGTCCTGTTCCTCTTCATTGCGTGTAATAACACGGCGGTTGCAGAGATATTTCAGAACAAGAAAGATAAATGACGAGAGGCTTTCGCCGTTGATGCCAACCAGCGCGATGATGCCAAGAGGCAGTGCGGTCAGGCACAGAATGATGATCTTGGCAGTCAGCGTCAGTGCGGACACCGAAAACACCGGCATGCCGATAGCCAGCACGATAACCAGTGCCTCGGCTGTATTGCGGAGCTTCAGCAGTCCGCCGAAAAAAGTCCCGCCCTCAATAAAATTGGGCGGGATGATATAGGTGTCATATTCATTTGGTTTACTCACATTTAGTTCTCCTTCCTACCCTACGATCCAGAAAGGCCCACCGGCACCGGCACGGCTGCTGGCTTCATTCAGGATGATAGACAGATCCCATGCCTGTTGGCTTCGGGTATAGTTGGCAGGGTCGGCCACCGGTATCTTTCCGTTCTCCACACCGCGCAGCACGATGAAGTGTCCTGAGCTGGTGAAATGACCTTTCAGCATGATTGCCACCACCAGCTTGCCTTGAGAGAGCGCATCCACAATGCGCTGCCCTTCTGTTTTCCCGCAGCCCTGTACCGGAAGCCCCCACGCTTTGGCAGCACCGGGGATCAGCGAATGGTAGGAACCGCTTCTACTGCACCAGTAACCGTTTTCATAGGCCCAACGTGCCATCTCAACGGGATCGACCGTCTCGTTGGTCAAAGAAGATACCACCATTGCCATACAGGTAGGCCCGCAGCCGTAGGTGCCGATGTCGTCAGTGCCGTAGGGCTTGCTCGCGTACCGCTTGTCCAACTGATTATAGTAGACCACCTGCGTCGCGCCATCCGAGAAACGAATGTCGCCCAAAGATACAAGGCCGATGGACTCGGCGGGCAGCAAGCCCTGCATCATACCATCGCCCAGGAATACGCTCAGGTTCTGGGCGTAGTTTTCCGCCAGTCCCTTTTGTTCATCCGACAGGGCGAATATCTTATCCTCAAAATAGGCCTCTCCGTTATAGACGATGGTATATATCTTCCATATCTCCGTGACTTCCGTTTCCGTCACCGTGACCTTACCGGTTTTGGGATCCGTATTCGTTTCCGTTACCGTAGTCGTGCGAGACTCCTCCGTGCTCGTGAAGGTATAGAGGGCGTCCTTGGCCTTGCGGATCAGCGTTTCCATATCCTTGAGGGAAATGGAGGCGTAGTCCTGATCCTTGGCGGCGCAGTACATGGCGATGAAGCGGTTGGCGTTATAGGCCGGGGAGCTTTCGTATGGATTGATGATCTCCTTCTGGTCAGCGCCGGAAGCGGTAAAATCCGCGTCAATCCGGGCGCGAACATCCTCCTGTCCTTCCTCCAGCAAGTCGCTGATCGCCTGCGAGATCTGATTGATGTTCTCCACAACGGCGGCGTTGTCGTTGAGGATCGGTGTGTCTGGACTTCCTTCAACCCCTGCCTTGGTCAACCCGCCGAAGATCAGGGAGGGCAGCAGCATGATGAACAGGACGGGAAGCACCAGTAACCCGGCAATGATGGCAGCAACCGCCTTGCGATGTGTCCAGAGTGCCGCTGCCGCCGCACCGTAAGGGCCTGCGGCAGCAGCACCTTTTGCCGCACCGCTTACCGCTTTTCCTGTCTTGATGGCGCCGCGCACGGCACCGCCAGCGTGTGCGCTGATCTCAGCGGCTTCGTTCAGACCGCTGCGTTCTTGCTGGGTCATATCAGGTCTTGTCCTTTCTGCGAGGCGGGTCAGGCAGACGCCGGATCAGGCTCTCACGATAGGAAATGCCGCCATCCGGATTCTGATAGGGCTTTTTCTCCACTACGTCCTGTGCGTACTGCCTATACCATTTTGCGCCGTCCACAGTGGTGACGGTGGTGTATTCTCGTTTTGGCTCCATATACTGTTCAGTGCTGTACATGGCAAAGGCACGACCGGCAGGTTCTTCCTCAGAGGTCTCCGTGCCGGTGATATGCCCACCGCTGATCTCCACATTGGAGAAGTTCGGAATGTCAGCCGCGCCTTCACCAAGAGCCGTATAGCCCATATAGGACTTGAGAGCGTCCGCCGCCATATTGCCGGACATGACATCCCCAGATCCCGCACCGCCGGTGGCAATCCGGCTGATAACGTTATTGGCAATATCGCCGCCCTTGGTCATAGAGGCACGGAACGCCATGCCGCCAACGCCGCCGCTGCCTGTGCCGGTGGCGTTTCGGTATGCGCCGTTATAGAAGCTGCGATTGGCAACACCGGCCAGACCGCCTTGCAGGAAGGTATTGCTGTCACCGCCACTGCCACCGGTGCTTCCGGCTCGCCCTGCATTACCGCCTCGACCTCGCCCGGCGACGCCACGGGCGGCAGCGATGCTCCGTGCGGCCAGCATCGCTTCTGCCAGCATAGAGCCACCTGTATGGCCCACATTGATGCCAAGGCCCTGCATGAAGCTGTCGATTTTCTGTGAGATCTTCAAAAATGCCACTGCGCACAGAAACCAGATGAACAGGTTTCCGGCCACGCCTTCTTTGCCGGAGGCTGAGACCTGAGACTGCACATCTGATTCCGTCAGAGCAAAGGCTGGGATTGTGAGCGCACATATAACCAGTACGGACAACACGATCCCTGTGATGTATTTCGTTTTTTGATTCATGATCGTCTCCTATAGGGATAAGGGGTTTGCCAGGAAGGTTCCCACCATGGTGATGAACAGGCGCAGGCACCATGCGTTCATCAGCAGCAGAAATATCTGGCCGCCGAACATCCGGCACCACGCCTTGAAGATGTTGGAGGTGGCCTGCGCCGCGCCCGTAGCAAAAGCCACCGGCGCCGTGAATACCAGAACGCCCAGCAGTACATAACGCTCCGCCGCCTCAAATAGCAGCTTGATATAATTCCACGCCAAAATGAGCACGAGGATCAGGGCGATTAGAGCCACCGCGCCGTTGGCGCAGACCCCAAGGATGGTAAGTATGACCGAATTGAAGTCGGCAAAGTTCAGTGCGGGCAGCTCAGACGACATGATCCACGCGTAGGGCGTCCCGCCGATTTTCAGTATCAGCTCTACGATTTCATCTGCGAAATAGGTCAGCAGGATAAACAGCACGGAGCGGATCGTCAGCTTTACCGGGTCTTCTGCCTCTACGCCTGCTATAAGGCCGTAGTTCTTGAATAGCTGCCAGATCAGGTTCAGCAGGATCATGCCGATAGCCAGTGCCACGAAGATGTTGTACATCGTCTCCGCGGCAGGGAAGTAGCGCAGGAAGGTGGTCATGTCGCAGCCCAGAGCCCCCAGTACAGAGGTGTTGATAAGGTCAAGACCGTACATGACCTGTTCCGCGATCCATTCTACAATGCCATCTAATATGCCCATAGCACCTCTCCTTTCTCAGCCGGGCAGCTTGGCGTTATCCGTTCCATCTGCCATCTGCGAAGAAGGGCGTCACATAGGACATGATGAAGCCCAGACCGTTAAGGATCGCCCATGTGATGATGATACGCTTGAGCCATGCGCGGCTCTCGTCCACAGTGCGACCGCTGCGGGAGAAGTTCATCATCAGCAGTGCCACCGACGCGGTGACAATGGCGGCAATGGTGGAGATAAGAAGAATCTGGTTATAGACATCCTTCATGATCTCATTGGCTTTCTCCCAGACGGTGGCGGCAAAGACCGGCTGGCAAAGCATAGCGGTCATGGTCACGCCCGCGAAGGCCGCATATAGTGCCATGCCGGGGCTTGCCCTGTGGAGATGTGTCTTGGTCAGGTCATGTTTTTTCACTCGTGATACCTCCTGTGATAGAAAAGATGTGGAGGGACAGATCCTTAAAAGCCGCCCCTCTTGGACTGCCCAAATACCCGGAAACAAAATAACACCACCCCGTAGGATGGTGTTACTCGTATCGCCTTGGCATAGTTTTGAGCATACACAGTATAGCACACTTGGATTTACGCCGAAATCGCAAAACCGTGCCAATGTTGTGGCGGGAGAGTGCCAGTGTAAATTTGTCTTGATCGTAATGGGAAAACGCGGATGAGGCGAATTGAATTACCGTCCCATCTGCGTTGAAAAAGAACAAGGCTTGATACCCCCACTCTCGTAGGAATTTCAAGCCTCGTCACTTTTTGAGTGCAGGAGCGCAGCCCCGTACACTCGATCAGATAAACCGATCTTGCTTGTCGCCTTTGAACACAAACAATCCGTATGTCTGCTCTCGGGGCGACAATCTGACACTCTCGGTATGCCGACGTGCCACCTTGTCAGTAGTTCCGTATATTTTAGCAACTAATGCGGCGTTTGTCAAGAAACTTTTTTGATTTTCTGGAACTACATTTTATAATATGCTCAAAATCAGTGGTTATTACTCGCATTTACCATTTATCGTCACTTAATCTCTAAAACTTTATTTCTGTCCAGATATAGCTCAACATACCCATCCGTTGAAATCTTCACTGCCATCCCGTAATGTGAAAGCGTTCTGCTGGCCGCCCCCCTAGCACCACCCGAAGACTCGGTGTCACTTCGGATGATTGCTCCAAAAGAAACCACATTGCCTTCTGCATCTAGTATGCACGCACCATCCATTGCTGTAAGCTCGCTACGAAGTTTACGATCAAGCTCCGGAAAGCGCTTGTCATTAATGAGCATTTTAATAACTTGTCGCTTGATTTGTGTAATTTCCTTGTCCTTTAATGGTAGCTTGTCCAAACAATTCTCTGGCGGATCACGTAGCAAATCATCGTAGGGTTTCAAAACAGGTGAGTTAGATGGCACTCGTAGTTCTCCCGGATCCCTTACAATAGAAAGAATTCCGCCGGTATGCGCAAAGGACACATCCAGCATAGTAGCATAGATTTCCTTTAAGAGAAACTCATCCCAGTTGGTTTGTTGGCTACACGCCGCTGCGCGGAACGCATCAAAGCTGAAATTCAGCCATCGGAGGTTTCGCTTGACAAATTTGATTTCTCTGTCCTTTGACAAAACAATATCTCCGTTATTAAGTAGAAATATTCCGACTGCGTCGTCATGAACGTGTTCGTAAATACACTGAGAGAATCGGAGTGGGAGAAATGGAGAAAGAGTATGTAATGGAATTGTTCCATTATCTGATAGTGAGAGAAACCTTATAAAGCGACAGTTTCCATCCAATTGTATAACAGAATGAATGCAGTCCGTTAAAACCGCCGAATAGTCATCGCTGAGAAATTTGAGCCACTTAGCTTTGGGAAGAGACTTTGCCGGTACTGAAGGTGTCAGAGTAATAACAAATCCGAAAGTCACCTTTTTACCCTCGTATGTTTGTACGGCCCATTTTTCCATTATGTTGAGCAATTCCTCTATGGCACCGTTCTCATTGCCTACAACCCAAGTAGAGATGCCCCTTTGAATTGCCATTTGACTGACTTTTTCGCGATGAACATTTGAATAGAATGAGGTTCTTCTTCGATAAGAATCTTGATGATACGGGGATACTTTGAAAAAGGCTACGCAAAGGTTCGCAGCTAAATTGCAAGCTTTCTCTGTGACTATATCGTTACACTCTGTATAAAAGATAGTACTTTTACCATTAGTAAAGCAAAGTCTCTGAAGCTCCCTATCATAAATGACAATGGGACAGTTCTTACGTGATTCCATTTCTTGCTCTGGCACGTCGATAAACTGGCGCTTTTTACGCGGTAGTCCCATTAAAGGTAGAACATACTCTCTGACAAACTCTTTATATTCCCACTGGAAATCCCTTAATGACATATTGTTCACATCCCGTTTATTGTTAGTAGTGGTATAGCTAAAAATCAGTACGCATCAAAATTCTTTGGTATAATTAGATAGCTTAGATAATATAAGTAGGGGGGAAATAATTTGGTATTTAAAATAGGGAACAGAAAAGCGCAGACACATTTAAGTTATGTACGCCCCTCCTTCTATGTGAATTTCCGAAGTTTGCGGATTCGACTCAAATTATGCTTTTTATCAAAGAAGCTATTGTAACGATGCAAATCTGTATCTTTGTGTCTCTGTGTCTTTGTATCTCAAGATTAACATGTCGATATTGTAACATATCGGTCGCCGCTTGTCACCCCTTGGAATTCTCCGGCACAAACTTCTCCAACAGTGCCAGACTCTCCTTCGACGAGTACCCCCACAGCATCGAACTCAGGGCATCAATCGCCATCTGGCGCTTGCGGAAATAGGTGCGGTAGCTGATGTCGCGGATATGCGGCTCCAGCTTTTCGATGATCTCCTGCGTGTTCGCCAACTGCTGCGGTGACA
>OQVS01000237.1_pt1 | contig 34912 bp, 27 predicted proteins | sample 1691601 | NCBI WGS metagenome assembly OQVS01 (sample SAMN03418268, study PRJEB22391) | human gut metagenome | biome: human-gut; feature: organic feature; material: feces | host: Homo sapiens | place: Tanzania | collected 2013-01 | reverse complement strand
CGAGGAGGAAGCACTGATGACCGAATTCATCAAAGGCCTGATCGAAGCCAAGGCCAGTCTTTTTCTTCTCGCCCTGCCTTCAAACACGATGGAGCTGAGCGACGCCAATGCAAAGCTGGCACAGGACGGTGGTCTGCCGATACTGCTGATCCCGTGGGACGTGCGCTTTGCAGATATCGTAGAAACGGTTCTCGACAGACTGCACAAGGACTACAATACCGCTGTAGACAAAATGAAAAAGCTGCAGGAGGATATGCTCAAAAGCTTCCTCAACGGCTCCGATATAGCCGCTGCAACGCAGATAATCCACCGGGCGCTCGGCAATATTATCAGCGGCTCCGGCAGGACCGCGGAAATGACTGCGCTGCAGCTCAAGTCGAACGGGCATCTTTACGGATGGCTTTTCCTCGACGGCATGAAGACGCAGAAAAGCCTTGATCTGCTGGCGAGCACGCTTTCCCCGCTGCTTTCTCTCTGGTTCTACCGCGAGGAGATCATCGCGACCACGCAGAGCATGGCAAAGGAGGATCTTATCTGGCGACTCGCGAACGGCGGAGACCCCGGTTCGGAAAAAATCATGCGCTCCGCAAAGCTTATGGATCTGCACCTCGGCCGCACGTACGCGTGCATCGTCGGCCGCGTGCGGCTCGGCGCGAACAGCTCGGACGACTGGCAGAAAAACTGGATCGACTCCAACATGAACACAGTGCGCAGCATCTTTGCCGAAACTGCACGTTCACTCGACCGTGAGGTGATGGTGACACACCACAACAATGCGATCATCATTTACTTCGAGGTCTCACCGGCCTCTGGCAAGACGCAGATCGCACATTTTCTCGACCTTATCGAGGAAAGGTTACGTTCGACATCGAAAAGACTTCTTTTTTCGTGGGGCATCAGCGAGATCCGTGACGGGGCTACGGATTTCAGGAATTACTATCTTCATGCAAAGCTCGCGGAGGAGCTGTGTGCGAACGACAACAGGCTGGGCCGCCGGTACTACTACGAAAACACGCTCATATACAACATGATGTCGCTGCTTTCCTCCGATGAGGAAGTGATGAGCAACGCATACAGGATAATCTCTCCACTGGTAGAATACGACAAGAAACACGGTTCCCAGCTCATCGATACACTGCCGGATCGTTGTTTCTCAATTCAATGATCTTGCCTTTCGTCTCCGGATCGAAATCTCCGTCCAGCCAGCTCTGAGCTACTTCTCTAAAATCTTTTGCCATAATTATATTGTTTTTTGATTTTTACACCTTTAATCAAATCATACAAAAATACTAAATTTGTGCAATATTGTGAATAGTCGGGCGGGAAACCGACACAATTCCTGGAATTATGACATTGAAAGAATTCATACAAGAACACGAAAACGATGACACGGCGAGGCTGATGCTGTCCGGAAACAGGTGGCCGGACATAGATATCGACAAGGCGGTGACCATCATAGAGTGCCGGAAAAAGATCCGCACCAAGCTGCCGGAATGGTATGAAATTCCAGAAATTATCTATCCCGACAGGCTCAGCTCCGAACAGTCAAGTTCTTCAGCCACAGCCAAATACAAGGCTTCTATTGCCGACAGGATTGTCAATGGCGGCAGAATCGCCGACCTTACCGGAGGACTCGGCGCAGACAGCCTGGCATTCTCTCGCGTCGCCTCACAAGTGATGTACAATGAGATGGAGCCCGGACGTGCCGAGGCTGCCCGCCACAATTTCCCGCTTCTCGGCGCTGAAAACATCTCTGTTTCAAGTTTCTACGTCGAAGAGGCCGGCAAATCGGAAGTGGCGGCAAATTTCTGGGCGACATTGAAAAGATTCTCCCCTGACCTGGTCTACATGGACCCGGCACGCCGTTCCGCTACCGGAAGCAAGGTGTTCCTGCTGGAGGATTGCAGCCCCGACGTCCTCACATTGATACCGGACATTTTCGGAATCTGCGGCAACCTGCTGCTGAAGCTCTCCCCCATGGCGGACATTTCCATGCTGCTGAAACGTCTGCTGGAACATGGCGCCGGGACGAAGGAGCTCCACATCGTGTCGGCAGGCGGCGAATGCAAGGAGCTGCTGCTTTGGTGCACGACGTCGACAACCGACGACACCGCATTGATAATCAATGAGAACGGCAATATCCTCCGCACCAGCATCGCCGCAGAATCCGCCGCCGTCCCGCAATTCCTTCAGGACGCAGCCCAGTTGAATTCGATGCAATTCCTCTTCGAGCCGGGAAAGGCTCTCGCCAAGGCAGGCCTGTTCAATGCCATCTGCACAATGCAGGACAATGCCTATGACGGGACAATGCTGCTGAAAGCCGGCCGTTCCACGCACTTATATTTCACTGACAGTCAGAACAGTGCATCCAATTTTGGAAAGACATTCAAAATCATTGGCCTGGCTCCGTTCTGCAAGCAGGGCATCAGGGATTTTTCCGCAAAATATTCCAGGGCCGAGGTCTCGGCGCGCAATCTTCCGCTGACAAGCGAAGAACTCCGCCGGAAACTGAAAGTCCAGTCCGGCGGAGATGTACATATTTTCGGTCTACATATCGACTTCTGTCACGGCGCATCAGCCAATTATTTGGTCGCAGCTACCAGACAGAAATGACAGAGGATTATTTCCTGCTGCTGAAAACATCAATGACGGTTTGACCTACCTCATTGTTTCCCATCACTTTAGAGAAGCTGTGGGCACGTGGTCCATAGGCAAAAAGCGGAACGAGCGAAGGTGTGTGCCCGGTAGACGAGAAGACCGCGCTCACTTTATCCTTGGCCCCCTTGGCCTTGCGGAGAATCAGACCGCCGGTCTCATGGTCGGAAGTAACGATTACCAATGTATGACCATCTTTTTCCGCAAACCTGACAGCTCTTTCCACAGCCTTGTCGAAATCCAATGTCTCCAGAACGACCGAATTCAAATCATTCTTATGGGAAAACTTGTCAATGCGCGCCCCCTCGACCATAAGGAAGAAGCCTTTTTTCGACGTCTTTTCCAGATGGGAAATGGCAAAATCAGTAGCATTCGCCAGCCAATCCTTCCTTTCGGGAGCCTTCATATCAGTAATCTGGTTCAATGCCGGGAAATAACCGACTTTCGCAGCATCCGGTTCACTATTCATATCGTAAACAATCTTGAAGTTGCCCTCAAGAGCAGAACGGAGGCTGTCAGACAGTTCCTTATAGGCTTCCTGACTTCCGCCGGCAAAGAAAGACAAATGACTGGCAATCAAGTCTTTCCAAACCTTTACATCATCACCGCGGTCTGAACTGTGGGCATAGAAGGCAGCAGGTGTGGCACCGCCTATGAAATCAGTCGTCACGACACCGCATGAATATCCGCGCGGGGCGATTTTTTCCACGACCGTTTCAAGTGTGCGGCCTTCCGGATCGACACTTACAGAATAATTGTTCGTCTTATGCCCAGTAGCATAAGCAGTCGCAGAAGCAGCGGAATCCGTGGTAAAATCCGAAGCCGACTGTGTCTTTACCCAGCCGCAGACCCCCATACCGGTCATGGTAAGCTGGCCTCCATTGACATACATTGACGCGGAAACATGCCCCATTCCCATGCCGTCTCCAATCAGAAGAATCACATTGTCCACACGTGCCTTTTCATTGGCCTTTGTCGGGACATAGACTTCCTGCGGATTTTTGAAAAATTCGATTGCCCCCTTAGTAACATGCTGTGCATAAAGGCATTGCGCAGCAAGCGCGAATATCGCGAATAAAATAATCTTTTTCATTGAAATTATAGCTAACGTACAATAGCAGAGTTGATTCTATGGAACATTCCGTTCATTGAAATTTCCAAATCTTCCGAGTCGGCATCCTCCCCCTCTTCCTTTGCAGCAAGATGCCGTTCAGCGGATATCAGGACAGGCAGATTGCCGGATTTCGAGCTGAAAACAAACGGATTCAATACGGAGTCATTGACACGACCTATGGCGACAGCCCCCTCCGGAATAGACTCCGACGGGCCGATTACCTTCACGCCGTAGGCAATGGCGAAATCCCTGAGCCCAGCGTCGTCGGCAGTTGCCACGACCACGATATTTTCAGTCGCATAAGATTCAGCATCAGCAGTTTCCACGCCACGGCAATCCTCCAGAAGTTCAAGTCCATAAGATTCCATCTTGCCCTGCAGGCTTTCATCCGCCATAATGGCGTCCAAAGAAGAGGCATAGGCCGTAGCGGCATTGACCGATTTTTCATTGCCGGCAGTGTAAAGCACATATCCTTTCACGATGCCGGCATCAGCATATTTGCCAAGCAGTTCCCACACATTGGTTTCGATGGTAGTGAACGGTTTGATTGCCCTCACCACTGCTTTGAAGACTGCGGAGCCATCCGGAAATGAAGTCCATACCATTTCTTCATAATCTTCCGCATTGACCGATTTGGCAGCCACTCCCGACATGGAAGCCAGCAGCATTGCCTCCGGCACATTGTCCGGCTCTGCACAAACCGAAATCGTCTGCGGTGAAATCTGGTACGGCCACGCCGCATCAGTCCCGACATTCTGAGCATAGCTGCCGATAGCAAGGCTGCCCGACAGCAACGTCGCAATGATTTTTTTCATAATTCTATTTAATTTCAATCGGACATCGAATGCGGTCTCTCCAATGCCACATGGTCATTTGAAGGTTCCGCGCCCATAACAAATTCAAGGACACCGCCTTCCATAATTTCCTTATGGGTGATATAACTGCGGTTGAGCGGCCGTCCGTTGAGTTTTGCGGACTGAATGTAGACATTTTTCTCGGAATTTCCGTGCGCCTTCACCTCGAATGTGCGTCCGTTTTCCAAGTTTATCACGGCATTTTCGAACAGCGGACTGCCTATCACATACTCACCGGTACCGGGGCACACAGGATAGAAGCCCAATGCACTGAAGACATACCATGCCGAAGTCTGCCCGTTATCCTCGTCTCCGCACAAACCGCATCCGTCATTCACGCCTGAATGATAGAACTTTTCCATGATGTCGCGCACATGTGCCTGAGTCTTGTTCGGCACACCGGCATAATTATACATGTAGACAGCATGCTGGATAGGCTCATTGCCATGGGCATATTGTCCCATGTCGCCTGCGACCATTTCGGCGATTTCGTGGATAACCTTGCCATAGTTCGAGCATTCGTATGTAGGTTCCGCCATGAATACCGAGTCAAGTTTCGCCTCGAACGCAGCATCGCCGTCCATCAGGTCAATGAGGCCCTTCGGGTCATGATATACGCACCAGGTCCAATGCCAGGAACTGCCTTCAGTAAAGCTGCCGCCCCAGGTATCCGGCTGCCAGCCTTCCCGCTGCCAATTTCCGTCCTTGTCCTTCGGTCTGACAAAATTGATGCTCGTATCTAATATATTCTTGTAGTTCAATGCTTTCGCACGATAAACCGCAGCTTCTTCCTTCCGTCCCAATGCTTCCGCAAACAGGCTGATGCAATAATCATTGTATGCGTATTCCAATGTTCTGGAGACGCTGCCCTTGATACCGCAGTCATAAGGGACATAGCCGAGTTCATTGTAATACTCGAAGCCTTTACGTCCCGTCGCATTCGGACCGGCAGAATTGGCTCCTTTTATCATAGCCTCCATCATCTTGTCACGGTCGAAATCGTCAATTCCCTTAAGAAAAGCGTCCGTGACGACAGCCACCGAATGCTGCCCCAACATACAATCCTTATAGGCAGGACTGAACCACTCCGGAAGATATCCGCCTTCATCGTAAATGTTCAGAAGTGCATCCATGAATTGTTCGGACAATGACGGACAGATTATCGTAAAGAGCGGATGGACCGCGCGGAAAGTATCCCAAAAACCGTTGTCGGCAAACATATATCCTTCGCGGACGCCACCATTGTAAAAATCAAAATGGACAATACGACCGTTTTCGTCAGCCTCATGGATTTTGCGAGGGAACAACATCGTACGGTACAATGCCGAATAGAACGTCCTCAACTGTTCTTCACTGCCACCGCTGACGCTTATGGATGACAATGATTTATCCCACATTGCCGCAGACTCAGAGCATACTGAGTCGAAATCCTTCTCTGCCAATTCCCTGTTGAAATTCAGTCGGGCCTGGTCATCGCTGATGAAAGATGACACGGCCTTCATCTCGACCGGTCCGTCAGCATCCAGAGATACAAGAGCGACTTGTTCCTTCCCTTTGCAAAGCAGACGGAAACCCGTCACGGGAACATTGAAACTGAGTCTGAAATGTGTTGCGAAATCCTCGGGGAGAACAGCTGAATTATTGTGGGCGTAATAGGACGACTTGCCGCTGATTACGCCGTCTTCACACACTATTTCGCAGTTCGGCCCGAAGCCGTCTACTACAACATATGCCTGTTCGTCAGCAGGATATGTGAAACGCATGACTGATCCGCTATAAGTAGGCGTCATTTCCGCAAATATTCCGGTAGAGAGTTTCACTCCATAATAATATGGATGGGAAACTTCATCTTCATGAGTGAAAGATGCCACGCGATTTTTCCAGAACACAGCGGAAGAATCTGTCACAGGCATCACAGAGAAACATCCGTAATCATTGATCCACGGACTCGGCTGGTGAGTCTGCTTGAATCCTCCTATCTGACAATCAGAATAGACATATTGCCATCCGTTGCCGTTTTTACGCGTCTGAGGAGTCCAGAAATTCATTCCCCATGGAACTGCAACGGCAGGGTATGTATTGCCAGTGGAAAAGCTATCCACGGACATGGTCCCCTGCAAGGGGTTCACATAGTCGGAGAGTCGTGTCCGGGAAGACTCACTCCCGCAGGACTGCATTGACAATGCCATGACAGTCAGCAATATAAGCATTCGTTTCATAATCAATACTGTGGAACGACAACTTCAATAACATCACTATAGTTGTACAAACGTCCTGCACCGAAACTGAAAGCATAGTCCAGACGGGCGCCCACACGTACATAATACTTGTGACCAGGAAGCATCGGATAAGTATCTCTGGTAGTCAGGGACGATGTTTTCCCTATCATTGCAGTGGCCTTTCCCTTATCTTCCTCCCGCACACAAATTCTCGAATCATAGTTGTTCTCGCCTACATATTTCGTCGTACTGACAAACAGGCCCACGTCATAAACATCCAATTGCCAGGCAGGATCCGAGGTACCGCGCTTGATATTGAAATCTACAGTCATGATGCCCTTTTCGAAACGAGGTTCACCTTCCAATTCCACACGGAGGAATGGTTCAACCTTGAAATTCACGGTGGTAGTCCCTTTGACCCTTACATTCTTTTCAGTCTTGTCCACCAGAACATCACCTTTATCATCTACCTGATACAGAGGGACAAACGGACCTTCTGCGACAATGTCGTAGGTTCCGGAGAATATCTTGGTATTGATGTATGTGCCATCCATCTTAACCTTAAGATACTGCTCTTTCGGGTTGTCGCTGTAGCCATACTCCATGAGTTTTATACGGATGCCTTCACCGGATTCCACATTTAGAGGTTTCCCGTCAAGATCCGTGACAGCACCCTGTAAAGTGGCATCAGGACCGTCATAGTTATCATATTTCCCGAAGCATGAGGTAAGAGTCAATGCTGCGGCGAGTAGAATTATAGTTGAAAAATGTTTCATATCCAGTTCCATTATTTAGGGTTCTGTACAAGATTATGGTTCTTGGCAATGTCGCTGTCAGGAATGCTCAGGTAATACCAGACAGGCTTGAATGTATATGTGGTGGAAGATTCCTGCAACTTTCTGTCAATTATCCACTTGCCATTCTCCGACACCCGGAAAGGCATCGCCACGTGGTAACGGCGTTTGGAAGGCTGTTCCTTGTCGTATGTACGCCATCTCACGAGATCCCAATATGCCTTGTTCTCGAAGCCGAGTTCCCTGAAACGTTCGTCACGGATGAACTGTCTGGTCAGTTCCGATGAAGAAGCCAGAAGATTTGCACCAGCCCGCTCCCTTATTTCGTTTATCAGCTCAAATGCCTCATCCACATAGGCTGAAGGCTTGCCGAGCTGCGCCAGTTCGAATGCGGCTTCCGCTCTGATAAGCATGACCTCTGCATATCGCATGTCAATCCAGTCCGATTCAGAACGTCCAGGCACCCAAAGCCCGTCACCCAATGAATAATCCATCCACTTTCGGAGGAGGAAGCCTGTATATGTTCCATATCCTGAAGAGTTGAATGACCCGCTTGCACCGGCAGTCTTGGTCACTTCCCCTGTCTTAAGAGTAAACGCCTCTACACTAGCTTCTTTCGGCGCAGTAACGATGTTCTTCACCTTGTCATATTTAGATGTGGAAGACTCCTTGATGAATTTCTTGAGTCCGTCTTTGATGCTTCCGGTATAGATTCCTCTCCAGATTTCAATCTTCTCCTTGCGGAATACGTCTCCAGGGAAAATGACTGTCGCCCTGAGCCTAGGCTCCGCATTGCGATATGGATCCATCGGGTCATCGAACATCAGGTATTTGCCGGAATCGTCCAGGAAGCGGATATGCCCGTCAGAATCACGGTCGAATCCATCGAAAAGTTCCACGTAATCAAGAGTCGGAGACGCACCGCCTACAGTACCGCTGATTTTCATCTGCAATGGTGCGAAAAGGCAATCATAGGAGTGTGTATACACATCATATCCATATTGACGGACCAGAATGGACTCGCAGTTGTCTGATTTCTGGAGGACATTGTGGAAATTCTCAATCTTCGATTCGTAATTGTCCTTTATCCAGTCTCCCTTATAGAGCGAATAATGTCCTTCGACCATCTTGGCAGCGTCATATGCAGCCTCGTAGTATTCCACAGCCTTCTCGTGCGGCAATCCGCAAAGGCGGAGCTTGCGCTCAGTATCGAAATGACTGATTTCATTGAAATTGGCGATTGAAGCAGCATGAAGCATTGCCCTTGCCTTATAAGCAGCTGCTACATATTTGTTTGCGCGGCCGAAAGAGTTGCTCTCCGGAAGGAGTTCGATCGCCTTGTCATAATCAGAAGCCACCTGTGCCCATGTTTCTTCCTCTGAAGAACGTGGAATCATATAATCTTCCAGATTACCGCTCTCGTTGAGATATTCCAGAGTTTTGTTCACGATAACGACACCGCCGTATCGGATTGCCATGGTATAATAGGCGAATGCACGCAGAAAATACGCCTCACCCAGCCATTTGTCCACATCGTTCTTGCTATATCTGCCAGCAAAATCAGGAAGCGTTTCCATAAACACATTGATTTCACGAAGCATTGCGTAACCCTCTGAAAACCAGTCAAGATGAGACTGGCTCGACTGGCTTCTCGCCAAAGCTTCACCAGTAATGCCCGACCAAGCGCCGAAACCGGAAGAAATGTTGGTGGCATTCCAGCCCTTGCGGGGACTGCACTGGAAATCTTCCATCGGCATATCCCTGTACATCTTCGCCATATATGCGGTGATACCATATTCGCTTCCGAAAGTATCCTCGTCAGTAAGAAGATTTACAGGAGCGATATCAAGATTGACACAAGATGACAACGCCACCGCAGCAACCAAAACCAGTATATATTTGATCCTTTTCATAAAGCCATTAGAATTTACAGTTAACACCGAGAGACACCGTCCTGTTCAGAGGATACATATAAGAGTCCGATGAAGGATGCTCCGGGTCCACAAACTTCAATCCCGAGAAAGTCAGGATGTTATAAGCATTCACGAACACACGCAGATTCTGAATGCCGACCTTTCCGACAATCTTTTTAGGAAGAGTATATCCCAGTTCAATGTTCTTCAGTCGGAGATAGCTGCTGTTGTACATGTTAGCCTTAGAATTCTCTTCAGGAACGCTGGAACCCATCATGGCGAATTTTCCAGGAATCCAGGCAGTGAACTCGTCGAACGGATCGGCATGAGGGTCTGCCGGACGCCATCTGTCCAGGAACATTGTCAAAGGCGTAGCTTTTCCTGCGTAAAGCGGATGATTGAGCTGACCGGTGTAGGCGACATTGGACATCGCCGCTCCCTGGAACAGGACATTCAAATCAAATCCTTTGAATGAGAAGTTCATATCCAGGCCGAAGTTTATAAGCGGCTCAGAATCATAGCCTATAGGGTGGATATCCGACGAATCTATGAAGCCGTCGCCATTCCAGTCCTCGTAGTAATAATCACCTGGAAGAAGGCCGCGTGACGTATGCACAGGGAATTCAGCAATATCATTCCATGAAGAGTATTGTCCGCCATAACCGTAACCCCACCAAATATTGGTGTAGCGGTCCGACTTGTTGGATTTCCAGTTTTCCCATGCGCTGCGGTAATCAGCATGCTGCCTGTAACGGATCATTGTCCTGGTGATGGAGAAATTACCTTTCAGAGAGTAGAACAAGTCTCCGACATGGTTTTCGTGACTCAACTCAATTTCATATCCGAAAGTCCTGTCAGAGTTGAGATTTTCCTGAGGCAATGCGGCACCGACCGTTCCCGGAAGCACGGTATTGCTCGTGGCGAGCAGTCCGGAACGGTCACGTTTGAAAATATCGACAGTAAGGCCTGCCATGCCTTTCCATGCCTGCACATCCAGACCGATATTCATTGTCCTGGCCTCATACCATGTAATCTTCTTGTTAGGCACACCTGCACTGGCGAGGCCGTTCACATAAATACCGTCGAAGAAATAGCCTCCCGGGATAGGATCGCTGCTATGGTTCAGAACAGTCGCCGGGTATGTATAGCCGGAAAGGAATTGATAATCAAGCGCATTGTCATCACCCATCACGCCATAGGAAGCACGGATCTTGAAGTTGTTGATGGTACTCAGCACCTTGTTTTCGCGCCAGAATTTCTCCTGGGATATACGATATGCAGCAGATACTGACGGGAAGAATCCCCAGCGCTTCGATGAAGCGAAACGTGAAGAGCCATCATATCGGAAGGCTCCTTCAATGATATATTTGCCGTCAAAGTCATAATTGACACGTCCGACAAACGACTGGTTCGCATATTCATATCTGGAATTCGGGTCCATGGCACCGACTTGATTGGCAGCATTGCCGGCGAAGAGTTCATCCACGTCAAGTGACAACTCCCGAAGTGCATAGAATCCGTCACCCTTGTTCTTCCTTCCCTCGGACAACAGCATTGCCCCTACGTGATGACTGCCGAAGTCATGGTCATAATTGATCGAATAAGAGAAAAGGAGCGCGCCGGCATCGGAAAATGACCGTTTCAGCTCCGACGGATTGTTAAGGGAGATACCGTTATATACCTTATTTACCGGGTCATATTCATAGTATTTGAACTCTTTCTTGTAATTCTTGCGGTTCACAAGACTGTAATCATAGCTGACCTCTCCCTTGACTGACAGCCCCGGCACCCAAGGCAGTCTATATGTAAGAGAAGCCGAAGACTGGAACCATTTCTTGCTGTTCTTGTCATATCCCACCTGATCAGCCTGCATATTCTGCACCGGATTCATCTTGTTGTCCGGGAACGAATAATATGGTGCCTGATTGTTCTCATAAATGGTCTGGGTTGGATATTGTCTCCACATGCCATATATTATACTGCTCGAACTGGTGGAAGCGGAATTGCGGGTATCCATGATTCCGCTCAAAGAAACCTTCATGGTAAGATTGCGGGTAATGTCAGAAGTGATGTTCGAACGGACATTGAACCTGTTGTAGTTATAATCTCCTGATCTGATGAAGCTATCCTGATACTTGTATCCGGCACTTACGAAATACTTCGTGCGGGAATTTCCGCCGGAGACATTGACATTATGCGAATATTGCGGAGCCGTCTTGCGGAAAACGGCCGAACACCAGTCCTCGGATTTCTTCTCTCCATTCAGATAAGCGTCAATTTCCTCCTGGGAATATCTCCATGACCCGCCCAGGCTGTTGTTCATACCTCTTTCATTGTCCATGAGCATGAGGTCCACAGCTCCGACGGTCTTGGGAAGTCCGGCAACATATTGCCAAGTGTAGTTGCCGTTGTATGAAAGACTGACCTTGCCGCCGGTATCGCTTCCGGACTTGGTGGTTATGAGAACGACACCGTTGGCTGCCTTGACTCCATAAATTGCGGCTGCAGCATCTTTAAGCACAGAAATACTTTCAATATCTTCTGAATCAATGCGTTCCATATTGTTACGCGGGACGCCGTCGATTATGATGAGCGGTGTTCCGAGACCACGGATATTGAAAGATGTATCGAATTTTCCAGGCTCACTGCTCCGCTGAACGACTCGAAGTCCCGCAATCCTTCCGGTCAATGCGTTCTGGATATTCTCGTTCTTGGTACGGACAATGTTATCGCCGCCGACCGACGCCACAGAGCCGGACAATGTCGCCTTTTTCTGTACGCCGTAACCGACCACGACCGCATCATCCAGATTATCAGAGGATTCCATCAGCACAATCTCATAATGGGTCTTGTCCCCTACCTTGAATCTATAATCAGCGTAACCGAGACATGATATTATCAATGTCTGTCCGGGTTCCGCCTTGATGGAAAACTTGCCGTCAAGATCCGTGACGACACCCATACCGGTTTCATGCACATGGACACCAGCTCCGATAATCGGTTGGGAATCCTTGTCTGCAACAAAACCTGTAATTACATTGCCGCCGGACGCCGATGCCGACAACGACACCAGGAATAATAATCCGGCCAGCAGATTGGTCAATAGTTTCAAGTGCATATCATTTGTGTTTTTTCGTAGCACAAAAGTAGCTGCCCGGCATTAACGGCAGCATTAATTCAAACGTTAAAAAAGAGTAAAATACTTAATAGAGACGTTCACAGAGGTATTTTATGAAAAATCTTTCCATTCCAGGCGAGTGCCGTACGCCTTGAAGTATTCATCCGCGAAAAGATGAAATTTCAGTTCGGCCTGACGGGATTTCCCCATCTTTTTCAATGTATGCAGTTCAATTTTGAACACGTCCACGTTCAGGGGGTCCAGACTCAGCATTACGGAAGTAGTCTTGAGCACAGCCTGGTTGGAATCAGACGCCAGGGCATCCGAAAGGATTCCGGAAAGCAATGCAGTGGACATTTCCTCATACTCCAGTTTGTAGCTGTCAAGCCACGGCTGGTTATAAGCATTCAGGAAACGGCCGCGCATGTAGCAACCCACGACTTCAGCGCCGTCAGGCTTGGCCGTGGCTGATTTCTGCGCCATCAGATAACAATAGTCGCAGTACAATGCCGGTCCGAAAGTGAAGGACCACTTGGAATTTTCCTGATTCAAGCTGATGTCGTCCAGATCCGCAATGATGTCACGTATGGATTTTATTGAGACGCGACGGATGTTTCCGGTGTTTTCGCGCTCTTTCTCAGGCCAGATGACGGCAGAAATTTCATCAGAAGATATACCCGCACGTTTTCCGACGGAATTCAGCAGAACAAGTATGAAGAGTTGACGGAGCTTGTTGCTCAACCGATATGAAATATCATTGCCGTTACGGTCATAAAGGCGGAAATCACCGATAAGATAGATGGCATTGGATGTCTTCCTTTCTACAGATGCGTCAGGAACGATTTCCGGCAGCACAGAGTCAACTTCCTGACTTCCAGAGGTTTTACGCCTGCGGCAATACTGCCATCCGAGAGTCCCGGCAATAAAGAATACAGCAGTCCACATCCACCACAGATGATAACCACTCCGCGTCTCCTCTTCTTCACACACGGCAGGAGGAAAATCCAAAGTATACAAAGAAACCGTCACTTCTCCGGAAATGCTGTAATCATGCACGGCAAGAATCAGCCTGCGATACTCCTCATCATACCAGAGAGCCAGTTTCGACTCGATTTTTTCCGATACAAGTCCCAATGTATCAGACACGCACGTGCAGCTCATGTCCTCCACATCGAACCGGTAGAGAGCACCCTGAGGACGGGCATTGTTATGGTCGTAACAGAATGTATAGAACGCTTTGCCGCCATTCTCCACGACAAGATTCGGTGCCGGAACGAAATCAATGCCTGGAATGTCGAACTGCCCCACGGCCTTTACGGTGCTGTCCGCGAAATTCACTTCGAACAGGTCATACAGATAATCAGCTCCGTCATTCTGAAAGCCGGAATGATTGCCGAACCCGCCGAAAAGATAATAACGTCCTGCAGAAACCTCTCCCATGCCGGAAAAGAAGCGTGGAAAAATCTGTTCTCCTCCATGGAATTTCACTTTTTTCCAAACATCTTCCTGGACATCGAAAGTGTAGAAATCACCGGAATACTGATGTTTGCCGTAACCGCCGAAAAGCCAAAGACGGGAATCGCCGGAAGACCTGTCAATGAGCCCGTTTCCATGATACAGACGGTTGTTCACCGTAGCATGTGATATGGCCTTGATGACGACAGGGTCGGAATAATCCATTTCCGCCACCGTCGTGCTGCCGCTTCTGCGAGGGTCAGGATTATAAATCACCATCTTCCGGCTCAGGCTGTCGAAAACCATTTCACCGAAATACACACCTGCATCGCCACATGGCTTTCCGGAAATGGAGTTCGATGAAGAAGAAACATTCCACACAAAACAGGAATCAGCATTGTAGATGACGACATTATGACGCAATCCATCATAAGCCAAGCCGCATAATTTCTTCTGTCTCAAGTCAATGCATTTCTTCCAATGATAATGGGAAAGTCGGGCCCAATCGGGATTGAGGACTTCTCCATAGGCTCTTCCCATGCTGTCCGTCACCTTGGTTCCAGAATACTCGTCCAGCGGGAAAAACCATTCTCTCCTCCCATCGCTGATGCAGACGTTTCTCAATGTCATGGAAGCCACGTCGCTCGCTTTCTGAATCTTTCCAAAAACGCAGTTCATGCTGCGGAATGCACTGAAGTCATAATGAGCCTTGACTTCATGTCCGTCCAATGCGAATGTCAGGCTGTCCGCTTTTCTGTCGAAAGTAATCTGCACATCATGCCAAATGCCGTCTTTCCCTTCATACGTAACTGGTAATGAAAGCTTTACTTCATGGGAAGACGTATTCAGATCCATACGGGCCTCACGCTGGTCCCGGTAATTGACAAGAACGAGATTGAAGTCATCATGTTCGCCGTTGATGTCAAGAATATAACCGAAACGCGAGCCGTTCGGGTCCAATGCAATCTGAAAACCGACTGTAGTACTGGTACCATGCAGACGGACATCGCCGCCGAATACGTCGTACGATGTCCGTTCTATAACAGGTCTGTCATTTGAAAAGAAACGCAGTCCGAATGATTCGGATTTGCCATTCGCGGTTTCAGCCTGTAGGTCCAAGACTGAAACGACAATACAGAATAGTGCGAAAATCCAATGGTTTCTTTTCAATTGTCGGTGCATATTCAAATTTACGAACTATCTGCCGAAAAACAAATATTATTTTCCGCAAAGATAGTGCAACCAGAAGGCGCGGTTGGCTTCATCGAAATGGGCGCCCTGGTAGCCGCGGTAGCCGTGCATGCCGTCAGGATAAATCATCAGCTCGAATTTCTTGCCGGCTTTCTGGAGGGCATCCACCAGCTGGAGGGTGCTCTGGAAATGCACATTGTCATCTCCGGTACCATGGGTAATCTTGAGCATCACCGAGCCGTCATAGTTCGCTTCGGTAACGGGATAATTGGCTGCGCTCGCGAGGACGCTGGTCTCGGCATAGCCGTCCGGATTATTTGCCGGAGTATCCATAAAGCGCTCTGTATAATGAGTATCGTAAAGATTCCAGTCATAGACACCGCCGCCGGCAATGCCGTAATGGAAGGCGTCGGAATGGTTCATGAGCAGGAGAGCGGTCATCGTTCCACCGAAAGAAAATCCCTCGACACCGATCTTGTCACCATTGACATAAGGAAGCGTCTTCAGGTATTCGGCCCACTCCACGAAATCGAGTACTTCCCTCTCGTCCAGGCGTTTGTAAATCTGATCCAAGCCCTCGCGACCATTATGGCCGGAAGCGCGGCAATCAGCAATTATCTCAATGATGCCGTTTTTGGCATACCATTCAAAATTACGCGGAGAACGGAAATTGTCCACCACCTGCGGAGTATCAGGACCGCCATAAATATACATGTATACCGGATATTTTTTCGACTTGTCGAAATTTTCCGGATAGACAATCATTGCCGGAAGCTCCAGTCCGTCCTTGGTCGTCATCGTAATCACCTCAGGAAGAGCGTAATCAGCAGCATTGAAACCGGCACCTGCCATATCAGCGACCTTGAAGGACTTGGCAGGTTTCGCAAGGTCATAAATCCATACCTGCGAAGGCGTCTTGGAGTTGCTTGCCGAAGCCGCGGCATATTTCATATCTGGAGACACTCGTACAGACCTGACGTGAAAAGAAGGATCCGATACGTTCTTCACCTCTCCGCGGCATACGGAATAAAGCCCGCAACGGACACGTGAATCACGTTCTGCCACGAAGAGAATCTCAGAAGTGCTGCCGTCGAAGCCCTGTGCGGCCTTGCCCTCTTTCATATCCACGAGCGACACTCTCCAGTTCTTGCCGTCAGTCAGACGCTTCAGGACATTGCCGTCATAAGAAAGATAATAAATCTGCTGCCAGCCGGTCTCGAAAGAACGTACCATATAGATACCGTCACGGCCGAAAAGCATACCGTCGATCCAGTCCAGCCATGTAGCGTAGATCTCGTGATAAATGTGCTTCTTGGTTCCGTCATTCACGGAAACGGCGTAAAGATCCAGCGTATTCTGTGTCCTAGGCTCACGCTGGATATAAAAATCCTTGCTGTCAGCACCCCAGAACGGTGTTCCGAAATACTGGTCCTCTTTTTCATTGAAATCAGCCCAAACGATGCCGCCGTCGCCGACATCAGCTATTCCAATGCGTACCTGCGGGTTGTTGTCACCGCATTTCGGATACCTGGTCATCCGGACGGAACCGCCGGCCGGCGACATTCCAGGCAGTTCTACGGCAGCCCCTGCATTCTGCGAGTAGGAAAGCCCCATTCCGGAACGGGACGAATCATCCGAAAACGGCGAATAAATCGGGAAAACCGGAACATCGGCATTGTCGAAACGGTAGAAACCTATCTTCTTGGAATCCGGAGACCACCAGAAAGCACGGTACATCGACGGGCGACCGAAGATTTCCTCGTAGTAAACCCATGAGGCATAGCCGTTAAGGATAGTATCGGAGCCGTCGAAAGTCAGACGTTTCTCTTTCCCGGATGCAATGTCATATACATAAAGGTCATTCTCCCTCGTAAATGCGAGCATTGACGAATCCGGCGAAAATGTCAGATTCACGGCACCTGCCGGTTTTGCAGGAAAGTCAGTGTACTTTTCAGGAGCGGTGACCCCGTTGACAATCTTATGATTCCCGGCCTTGACAGCAAACGCGCCGGCGTCGGTATAAGTGCCGTCATAAGAGAAGATAACTTTCTCATTGTCAATCCATTTCCATCTCAGCGGAATCCTGTTGAAATCCTGAGAATAAACCGACATTGAAACTACGAGCGTCGCTGCCGCAACAATGGCCCGGCGCCAAAAAGCATTGATCTGAATCATATGAAACAGGTATCCTTAAAGTTCACCAGATAAACTTTCTCCACGGCTCTGGTGAGTGCCGTGTAAAGCCATTTATAATCGTCGACCGTGAATCCCTCCTGCCAGAAAGGATTGTCGATGAATACGCATTTCCATTGTCCGCCCTGTGACTTGTGGCACGTAATCGCATTGGCATACTTCAGCTGCAACGCATTGTAGAACAGGTCCTCGCGCACAGCCTCGTACCTTTTCTTCTTCGTGGGAAGATGCGCATAATCTTCCGATACGCCTTGATACAGAGCGTTTTGCTGTGCGTACGTCAATGATGCGGATTCCGAATCCAGAGTGTCAAGACAGACCTTGGCGGATATTTCCTGGTCTCCATAATCAGGAAAAGACAGCCGTGCCTGGGCGAAATGCAGACCATATCTGTCTTCATAATGATTGATGGAAATCAACTTGGCAATATCGCCATTTGCAATGTAGTCAATATCCTTGACTCCTTCAAGGAACTGGTAACAGTTTTTCACTATCATCAGCTTGTCATTGCGCACAAGACGTTCCTCCTTATACTGTACGGAGGCACGTATACCGGCATTGTACCTGTTCGCCCGCTTGTTCGAACGGCAAAGGACAATGGTCTCGTCCTCGCCGTACTTGTCGTACGCATCTGTCAGTGTTTCAATGAGTTCCCCACCGGAAAGCCGCTGTATGTCATCGAATCCGTCCGTCTTCAATTCGAGCGACTCCACAGGAAAGACATTGCCCCCGGACTCATAATCCTCGGCTATCATTGTCCTTAACATGGTAGCATTGAGCAAGATACCTGATTCTTTCTGCTGGCGCACCACGGTCGTGAGCATTGACCATGACACTCCGCCGAAGGCGTCCATATATTCCTTGGCGAGCGCCGGGCTGTATTCGTGGCCGACAGGCGGGAGCTGGGCTGCGTCGCCGATCATCACCAGGCGGCAGTCCGTCCCGTTACGGACGTAGTTCACAAGGTCTTCCAGCAGATTGCCGGTGCCGAACATTGCCGTGGACTGCTGGCTGCCGGAATCGATGCCGATAAGCGAGACCTCATCTACGACGAACAACGTATCCTTCGCCTTGTTCGGGGCCAATGAGAATTGCCCGAAGCCTTCCGAGCTGACAGATTTTTGTCTATATATCTGTTTATGAATGGTATACGCAGGCTGACCGGTATATATTGACAATACTTTCGCGGCTCTTCCGGTGGGCGCGAGCAGGACGCAGGGCACCTCGAATTCTTTCAATGCCGCAACGACGGATGCGACGGCCGTGGTCTTTCCCGTACCGGCATAACCGTTGAGTATCAATATGTCGCCGTCGTCACCGGTGAGGAATTCGCCCATCCGGCGCAGGAAATTGTCCTGACATTCTGTTGGTTCATAGGCGAAGTGTTCACGGAATCTGGAGTATAGAAAATCGGCTCGCCCCATGCTATTTCCTCCCGTTGAAAGCCATAGTCACCACTGCCAGAACCGGATAAATCTCCACACGTCCAAGGAACATATCCACGATAAATACGATCTTCGCCAGCACAGGCACACCACTATAATTACCCATTGTACCCACAGATTCCACCGCAGGCCCGACGTTGCTCAGACAGCTTATGGACGCAGCCATAGCATTCTGCACATCCATGCCGGAAAGTATGGTCAATGCCATCGAGGCGGCTATCGTGATGAAATACAGGCCGATGAATACGACATGTGGATATATTTCATTATTTCCCAGCATGTGGTTGCCGATATGGACCTGATTAATGGACGAAGGATGCATGGAACTTTTCACCTGCTGGCCTATCGACTTGAACATCAGTAGCATACGGTCCATTTTTATACCTCCGGTAGTGGAGCCTGCCATTCCGCAGGGCACGGTAATCAGGACTGTGATTATGCAGGCGAAAAGCGGCCAGGTATTGTTGTCGGATATGGCGAATCCGGTAGTGGATATTGAGCTGACAACCTGGAAGAACCCCGTCATGAACGATTCTCCCCATGTAAATCCGGCAGAGCTCATCTTCAGGGAGAACGCAACGAGCAGAGCCGCCACAAGTATGGTTCCGGCATAGAATTTCAGCACAGGATTGTTCAGCGGCTTGAGGCTCCGGGACGCGAATACCATGTATATTATACCGAAGTGTATCGACGATATGAACATGAAAAATATCGTGACGATATTTATAAGCGGAGAACCGAACGACGCGATGGACAAGTTCTTAGTGCTGAATCCGCCTGTCGCCGTAACGGCAAATGCATGATTTATAGCATCGAACGGAGACATCCCTGAGAGCCAATAGCATAGAAATGCGCAGATGGCGATGCCGAAATACACGGCCGTAAAAACCCATACCGTCTTGTTCGTACGTGTCTTGTACCCTTCACGGGACAATGATGAGACTTCCATATTGGTGAGCCTGAGCCGCACCGGGCTGGAGGACGGGATGATCAGAAGCAGGAATACCACGACTCCCAAGCCGCCGATAAAATGCGTGGATGACCTCCAGAACAGCAGGCTGTCAGGGAGTTGCTCCACATTGGCGAGCACAGTTCCGCCTGTGGTCGTATATCCGGAAACAGCTTCAAACAGGGCATTGATGACAGAAAAAGGACCGCCCCAAAGGACGTACGGCAGCATACCGAAGATGAAGGACAATGTCCATGAGAGGACAATAATCATATAGCCGTCTTTCAGGCTGATATTCGGGGACTTACGTACGAAAATGAAGGGAAATATTCCCACTATGAAAGTAATCGTGAAGCTGATTATCAATGCCGCGAGCGCACTGTCGTTGCCGTTCGAGATGGAGACAAGTATGGACAGAAACATGAAGAACGCACTGGCCAGCAGTGCGAACCCCACATTCCTGGATATGACTTTCAGATTCATTTCTCTGCCTCCTGGCCATGTTCATGTTTCTCCAACGTGTCACGCATCATCTTGATGCGCTTGCGGAGCTGGATATTCTCCCCTACCACTTCCGTGACACCGTCATTGAGCTCGGAGAGCTGGTCGGCACCCTCGAAGGTATAGGAGTATTTGCTGCCGAATGACCTGTAGTTTTTCAGCCCGGACAGCATCTTGTATATAGGATTCACGTAATAGGCCATGAGGAAGAACATCAGGAGCAGGACCAGAAGCAGTCCGACCGCCACCGCCACGGCTCCCGGGATGATGCTTCGGTAGAATCCGCGTTCAAATGTGGCGGAGTTCTTCTGAAGATCATTGTAAATGGCTGTATTCAAGATATTTAAATCGGAGCGTAGCCTATTGTACTTAGGTTGCAGCCTGTCGAAATACCACTCGCGGGTATTGATGAAATCCGACAGGATAGCTTGCGGAAGTTCCAGAGTAGTAAGCATATACGCCGAATATGAGTACAATACCGAGTCCGCGAGCGGAAGCATGCTGGCCAATGTCAATGATGATTTCAAGCTGTCGCAATGCGCGATGAAGTCGTTTTGCCTGAGTTCCGGGATGTGTTCCGTGGAGTTGTCTCCGATAACTGCCAGAATGCCAAGGTTATAGGCATTCGCTGCGTCGGCAAGTTTCTGTGCGGCATTGATACTGCCGATATTTCCGGCAATGAGGTTGGACACATAGCTGCTCATCCTGCTGTATTCCATAATGGAAATGAAGCTGGACACCAGCAATATCACGGCTATCGAACTGAGGCTCAGGACGAGCTTCATTTTCATCGTAAGCTTGAATTCACGTATATATGAACGTATTTTTCTGAACATTGCGTCTGCATTAACATGCAAACTTACATAAAAAACGTTTATTCAGCAAACAGATATTTGGAGTTATAGTCGCGTACAAGTTTTTTCAGACGGGCTTTCCCCTTGATCATCATCGGAACGCCTACCAGGGTGCAGGGCACGATCACCGCTACTGCTACCACGGCCGATGCGGTGAGCACGGCTGCGAAACTGTCTTCCCGCCCTGACGACGCATCCGCTGCCATGAATCCCAATGCACCTCCCAGTCCGCCGCCTGCTCCAATGGTGGCAATGCTGTTTCCCGTGGAGAACACCTTGGAATTACGCATATAGATCCGCACCTGCTTGGGTGAGAAATACATCTTGGAATCGGAAATGCTCAACGGCTGATTGTCAGATGTATATATGCAGCCCTTCCTGTAAATCAATGTTCCTTCGACCTTGCCTTGACGCTGATGACGGGAGTCCGTGCGGTAATCGTAAGATTCGGATTTTTCCCGTATTGATCCAGACGAGAGTATGTTCAATGTGTCCGTGTCGGTGCACATGCCGAATCCTGACGTCGCCGCTGCCATGGAAAGCAATGTCGCCGTCAGGATAGCAATAATCAGTTTCAAGTTTTTCATCTTTTATAATTTCAACACACCTTATATTGATGCAATAAGGGAGTGTTTCGTTGCAGCCGGGCCGCTATTTCAGCACCTGTCTGATGATTCTGGTCAGCTGGTCAGTGCAAGATGTGCCGCGTCCATGACAATTTACGCCATCAAGAATTTCCACGGCTTTCTCTGCGGACATGCCTTCAAGAAGGCGTCCTACAGCCTGCAAGTTACCGTCGCATCCGCGCAAATACTTGACATTGTGCAGATTGCCATCCTTGAGGTCGAAATCAATCTGCTTGGAACATACCATTGCGCTAGGCACGGCAGTTATATGACGGACGCCGTCTTTCTCACTGTCCGACACTATTCTGTAATCTTCTCCTACGTTTTCCATATCTATATTTTATTCAAGTTTCTTTTCTTCCGGAAGAATTCCGTGACAATGTTTCCGCATTCCTCCGCAAGAATCCCTGTCGCGACTTCCGCCTTAGGGTGCAGAAGTGAAGGGGTGAACTTGGAGTAGCCGCGTTTCGGGTCAGCAGCACCATAGACGATTCTGCCCACCTGAGCCCACGCAGACGCCGCAGCACACATCGGACACGGTTCCACGGTCACATACAATGTGCAGTCATTCAAGTATTTACCGCCCATTGCTTCCGTAGCGGCAGTTATCGCTATCATTTCGGCATGAGCGGTCGGATCATGCAGACGTTCTGTCATATTGTATCCTTTGGCAATGACTCTGCCGCCGAATACAATCACTGCTCCTATCGGAATTTCATCCTCCGCCCCAGCAGCCATGGCTTCGCGCAATGCTTCACGCATAAACCGCTCATCCACAGCTATATCCACGACTTTATCCATATTAGTCCCTACCTCTTGCGATACCTATATAATATAGCAGTGTGGCAAGTGAGCTCAACGCGGCAATCACATAAGTGTAGGCAGCCCATTTGAGCGCGTCGACAGCCATCGGACGGGTTTCATAGTCGGTAATTCCTGCATTTTCCAGCCAATTCACGGCACGTGCACTGGCATTGATTTCCACCGGAAGGGTGACGAAACTGAACAATGTGGTCATCGCGAAGAGTGCGATTCCGACCCAAAGCAACATAGGGAAAACATTGACCATCAATATTCCCGCGAGTAGAATCCACTGGACGGTGTTGTTCGCGATGGATACTACCGGCACCAATGCCGTGCGGAGTTTGAGCGGCGCATATCCCACCTGATGCTGGACAACGTGGCCGCATTCATGCGCTGCGACTGCCGCTGCCGCCACGGACCTGCCGTTATAGACCGCCTCACTGAGGTTCACAGTCTTGGTTGCAGGATTGTAGTGGTCGGTGAGCTGTCCGGGGATGCACATCACATTGACATCATATATTCCATTCTCCTGCAACATTTTACGGGCAACGTCAGCACCGGACATGCTGTTTCGCAGCGGAACTTTGGAATATTTGCGGAAACGGCTCTGGAGCATATTCTGCACGAATATGCTGAGGACCATGAATAATGTAAAAATTAACCAATAAGTCATAATATTCATTTTTAATAAACCACATCGGTCGGGCAAAAAGCAGACCAACGCGAAGATAACATAAAAATTATTCCCTCAGTCAGATAATTTTGGTATTTTTGCATCGCTAAAAGGGAACGCCGGCCGGACCGGCAATTATTTCTTGACAATGTTGAAGGAAAATGATTTTTCAAGGCTGGAGCTGAAACTCAGCGCATGCCGCGACAACTATAGATATTTCAGAAGCCTGCTGGAGCCGTCCACCAAGCTTCTCGTGCTGGTAAAGGCCAATGCCTACGGACATGGAGCAGTCGAATTCGCATCTGTGATGCAGAAAGAAGGTGCTGATTATCTGGCAGTTGCATACCCAGTAGAGGGCATTGAACTGAGACGTGCCGGCATCAGTCTGCCGATATTGGTGCTGACCGCCGGAACAGATTATTATAATGAAATCATTGACAGCCGCCTGGAGCCGAGCATCCCGAACATGTATTCATTGAGGCTGTTCTGCGAGACGCTGGAGAAGCGTGGGATCACGGATTATCCGGTGCACATAAAGCTGGATACGGGCATGCATCGTCTGGGTTTCATGACAAGCGAAATCCCGGAACTGACAGCGTTCCTGAGGGACTGCAAATTTGTCAGGGTGAAGTCGATATTCTCTCATCTCGCCGCTGCCGAGGATCCTGATTCGGATGATTTCACATTGGGGCAGATACAGATGTTCGAGGCCAATGCGGGTAAGATTGTAGATAAGATAGGCTACAAGCCGATGCTGCATATCCTCAATTCTGCCGGTATCGAGAGGTTCCCTCAGTTCCAGCATGATATGGTCAGGCTGGGTATCGGCATTTATGGCATCAGCGCATTGCCGGGCGTAAAGCTTTCACCTGTGGCATCATTGAAATGCAAGATATTGCAAATCAAACATTTGAAGCCCGGAGACGGCACTATCGGCTATGGCCGTCACGGAATCATTGCCCCGGAGGGGACGACTACCGCGACGATTCCGGTCGGGTACGCGGACGGCATTGACCGTCATCTCGGGTGCGGTCGCGCGTCGTTTTCGCTGAACGGGCATAGGGTGCCGACCATCGGAAACATCTGCATGGATATGTGTATGCTGGATATTACCGGCGTGGATGCAAAGGTCGGGGATACGGTGACGATTTTCGGGGATGACCCGACGGTTTCTGAACTCGCAGAAATACTCGGCACGATTCCTTATGAAATCATGACGAGCATTCCACGTAGAATTGACAGGGAAATTATCCGATAGCAGCTACGCTACGCAAGCATGAGGCCTTGCCTTACTTTAGCTGCAACTTCCTCTCCTTTAAGGTGTTCCAGAATTGCCAGACCGAAGTCGACGGCACATCCCGCTCCACGGCCTGTGATGAGGTTTCCGTCTATGACAGCCGGTTTCTGTTCGTATATTCCTCCGCGTGCAACAGGTGCGTCTTCGAAGCCGTCGAAGCATGTGAAGTGTTTTCCGGCAAGGCTAGGGAGCTGGGAGATGACCAGGCCAGGTGCCGCACAGATGGCTGCAAGTGCCCCGCCTTCAGCGTAATGCAATCTCATGAAATTGATGATTTCTGCATTTTCCGCAATTCTTCTCGTGCCAGGCATTCCGCCAGGGAATATCATCACGTCATTTTCTTCTGTTCCGTCGAGCTGCACTTCGGCTTTGAATTCGTCGTAGGTCATGTCTGCGACAACAGTGGCCTTGTGTGATCCGGTAACGTATTTGTCCCTATGGATAGAGACTGTCTTCACGTCTACGCCACCTCTGCGAAGGATGTCGAGCGGCGCCAATGCTTCCATTTCTTCGAAGCCGTTGGCCAGAAAAATATATACTCCTTTCATAATTTATATGTTATGTTGTTCGTTGTCGGGTTACAGGATGAGCATCAATGTGAATGTGTAGAGCATGAAGGCTTCGAAAAGCAGTTTTCCCTTGCCGTCCGCATCGAGCATCACTTCCACGCGGTCTTTGCGTATCAGTTTTCCGAGTTTCCTGTTGCTCGGAAGGCTGCGCGCCGCCCATTTGGAGATGATATTGCCGTCGTTGAAATAGACTGCGCCTCCGTTAGAGCGGTTCAGAGATATAAGTGTCTTGTAATCAGAGTAATATACTGATGTAAGCAATGTCATTGATTCGGCTTGCGTGTATTTTCCGGATGCGATGAGACTTGAGAATGAGGCCGGGTCGGATGCTGTAAGGAGGAGCGGCGTGAAGCCTGCTTCCGATGCGGAGGCGAGCAGCCTTGCCGCGTTTTTCCATGCAGTTTCTTTCATCTTTTCCGGTTCCGGAACTGATACCGCCATCACTAATCCATCGGCAGCCAACGTATCACGGTATTGTCCCGCAGCGTCGCGGAAGGAGAGGCGCGGATATTCGGTTTCATCGATATGGTCTTGTTTCTTGACCGTGCGAGCTTCCACGAAGGTCCAGGTGGAGTCCGGGATATTGTTCAATGTGAATACTCCGGTCTTGCCGTTCTTTTCGTATACAAATGTCGCAACATATTCGTCTTCAACGGCTTCCGGGATTTCCGCCGCGCTTTCCAGTCTTGACGAGAGGTTGAACGGCGTGAGTTCCAGGAGCGGGATGAACATCAGCGAGTACACCGCAAATATCAGGACCGCGACCAATGTCAATGCGAATGTGAGGTATTTGCTTTTCTTTGGCTTTCCGAAGTCATTGTACGGAACGAATGCGGCCAATGTCAGCAGACACAGTACGATATTTTTCGCAAACGACTGGAAATGAGTGAGATGCACTGCTTCGCCGAAGCATCCGCAGTCCATGTTCGGGTTCAATATCCAGAGCAACAGGGTAAGCAGGGTGAAGCCGCCGAGGAGTATCGTGGTGGCCCATGCTGTCACTTTCCGGAAGACTCCCGTGACGAGACAGATTCCGAGTGCGGTTTCTGCCAATGCGAATGTTTCGGCTATCGGGCCGGCCATTGCACGCAGGAATCCGAGGTGAAGGAAGTTCAGGTATTCCCTGACAATCAGCATTGACCCGACCGGGTCCATCAGTTTCAGGACTCCCGCTACGAAGAATACAAATCCGAGGATGACGGCGCAGAGTCTGCGGAACCTGCTTCCGATATAGTGCAATTTCATATTTATTTAAGTTTCTGTTCTACAACTGCTTGCACGGCTGCCGAGATGGCGTCCGGCGGTAGCATCATGCCATTTTCGTCACTGCAGTCGATACGTATGAATCCAGGGTCAAGTTCGCATTGTCTCAGGTATACTCTCCTGACGTTTTTCTGGAATTCGATGTCGGCTTCGTGTATGTCGCTGCGTCCTTCGAGGTAGTTCCTGTCGTCGCCGCCACGTGGATTTTCGAGTTTCTTTTCCACGAAACCAATCGGCACGTCAAGGAAGATGTTCAGGTCGGGCCTCGGAAGTCCGAATTGGCCGAATTCAGTGTCGAAAATCCATTCCCGGAGTTCTTCACGCTGGGTTTCGTCCTCGATTTTGGCGCATTGGTAGGCGATGTTCGAGTAGACGTATCTGTCGAGAAGCACTATTCCGCCCTTGTTCAGGGTGTCCCACATTTGTGGTGCGGCGCCGTGTCTGTCTTCGGCATAAAGCAACGCAACAAGCTGAGGGTGAACGGCGTCAATGCTACCGAATCCGCCTCTCAGGAATTTGCCTATGAGTTCCCCATAGACCGGAGAGTCGTATCGCGGGAAGTGTATGTATTCCAGGTTTCCGGATTTGGTTTCCAGATAGTTCCTGAGTCGTTTCACTTGTGTGGATTTTCCGGACCCATCCAGTCCTTCTATTACAATCAGCATATACGTGTCGGTATTATTCCGATTACAAATATAATAATCTTTCGACGTTTCGCCTAGGGGTGGGGGTCAGTTCTGGCTCCCTGGCGGTGAAGTTTTTCTATGGCGGCGTGGAGGAAATTCCGGAGGATGGCGTGCGCGTTAAAACGTTTTTTACACACGTCGTGTTCATTTTTCGACTTGACGTGCGCGGAAAACGTTTTAGTTTGCACGGGAAAACAATTTTGCCCAGTCAACAAAGATTCGTACGCGATGGAATAACCGGACACAAATCGAAGTCAAATATGGTTTTTCGCATGTCATTTGGTCGAAATATTTTATATTTAGGTATAATAGGTCTAGTTTTGTCGACGTTTTTACAATATAAAGCGACAAAATGTATAAAAGACTTATTCTTACGGCGGCACTCGCCGCTGCTTCACTCTCCGCTTTTGCTGGCGGTTATGTGACCAACACGAATCAAAATGTGGCATTTCTGAGAAACCCTGCACAAAACGCAGTCATAGGTGTACAAGGAGCATATTTCAACCCTGCCGGTATCGCATTCATGAACAATGGCTGGCATCTCGCACTGGATGTCCAGACAGCAGTCCAGAGACGCTATACGACATCCACCTACGAGCCGCTGAAATACGGCATTGACAATGACGGAAAAGGTTATAAGAAGTATACCGGCAAGTCATTCGTGCCGGTGCTGCCTCACCTGGACCTCGTCTACAAACATAACAACTGGTTCGGCTCATTCCACTTCGGCGTAGTTTCCGGAGGCGGCAAAGCCGTTTATGATCAGGGACTTGGCTCATTCGAAGCACCTGTTGCCATGATTCCGGCATTGATCAACACGTTGTCCGGAGCCCAGGCAGTCTCAGCATATTCGGCAGACATTGCCCTTACCGGCGAGCAGTATAATTTCGCGGGACAGCTGAACTTCGGATACAAAATCAGCAAGAATTGGAGCGTGGCAGCCGGCGTGCGTCTGAACTACATCTCCAATTACTACGTGGGAAGCCTGAAGAACATCCAGCTGCAGCCTACCGGCGGCCAAATGATGCCGGCATCCGCCGTTCTTGCCAATGTCATTTCACAGCTTACAGGCGGCAAGGTACCTGCAGAAAATGTGGCGCCGATTGCGTCTGCTCTCGTGAGCGACAAGGAACTTGACGCCCATCAGAAAGACATCGCCTACACGCCGATCATCTCAGTGGATTACAAGACCGGAAAGTTCAATTTCTCAGCACGTTACGAATTCAACACCAAGGTCCGTCTCAAGAATGACACCAAGGCCAATTCCACCGGCATTTCCCAGTTCGATGATGACAAGGTCATCGCTGCCGACATCCCTGCGAACTTGAATCTCGGTGCGCAATATGCAGTCAAGCCGAATTTCCGCGTAGCGCTCGGCTTCAACTACTATTTCGACAAGCAGTCCAAGCAGTACAACAATGAAACCGGTCTCAATGACAAGCAGAATTATCTGAAACACAATTCTTTCGAGATTCTCGGAGGTCTGGAATATGACGTCTGCAAGTTGTTGACCCTCAGTATCGGTGCAAACAGCAGCACCTTCGGTTTCGGCAATGATGCCCGTTACATTTCCGACATGAGCTACACCACGAGTTCCATTTCAGGTGGTCTCGGCGCGCAGTTCCATGTGACTAAGAAAATCAATATCGACCTGGGTGTCTACAAGACATTCTTCCTCCACTTTACCAAAGAGCAGAAAGATTACGGCGGAAATGGCGCCCTCCTTTACAACAAGCTGGCTCCAGTCCTCGCCACCCTTCCGATCGACCCGTCAGTTGTCGGCAAACTTACTCCTGAGGCTCTCGCCGTGGTAGGTCAAGATGATTTCTACCGCACCAGCATAGTAGCCGGCGTCGGCGTCTCCTTCGCATTCTAACCCAAGTTTCGCAAGTTGTCGAACTAGCTGAACGGTAGTGCGAATTTGAGGGTTGTCACTCGTTCGTAGGCTGTTAGCCCAACGCACTTTTTCTTGTGCACGTTACCCTCTCCCTAAATCCCTCCCCTCGGGGAAGGGACTTGCCCTCGCCCTCGCGGGCTCTAACTCAAGTTTCGCAAGTTGTCAATCTTGCTGAACGGTAGTTCGAATTTGAGGGTTGTCACTATCCCTTGATAATTTTAGAGTGGAAACGTGGCCTTTTTGGCTGCGTTTCCACTCTAATGTCAAGATGATATCTGACTGGCGAATTGGAGTTTTGCCCTCGGCGGTCACCTCCCGTGCGTACTAAAACGTTTTCCACGCACATCGTGCTGAAAAAACGTGATGTCGTGAGTAAATCCGGCCTTTTTACGCACGAGAGGCATGCGTTTACGTGGCCTCCTCCCGCCATGAATGATGCAAGCCCGGGCGGGGACGGAGGGTGGAGCCGGCATTGGCTCCCGAAAAGAAGGGACCCACGCAGTGGGGAGGACCGGCGGAACCCTCCGTCCCCGTCCGGGCGTATGGAAACTAAATAGTTTCGTCAACCACCATCGAGGATGTATCAGAATCCTCTTCCGGGGAAATGCCGGAAAAATCATCCAAGGAAATGCTGTCGTGAATCACCGTGATGCTGTCTTTCAGCGCCTTGAGATCATCTATCTCCTTCATGATGGCCTTCTTGTCGAACCTGACGGCACATGAAGAAAGCGACACCATGGCCAGGACTGCAAGAGCAACTATAAAACTTATCTTTTTCATAATCAACACAATAAAAGATCATCTAATTATCGAATATCTCCGGACCGATTCCGAGAAGCTGCATCTGACGACGGATCTTCGGGAAGACATCCTCCATGAACTCCTTACGCTTGATATCCAGCACCTTGTCACGGGCATCCGGGGCAATGAAATACCCCAGACCACGCTTATTGTAGATGATACCGTCATTGGTCAGACGCTCGTAGGAACGCATTATCGTATTGGGATTGACACCCAGCTGGGCCCCGTACTCACGGACGGAAAGAATCCGCCCGTCGGGCTCCAACTTGCCGTCAAGAATCTGCTCGCAGATGCTGTCCAGAATCTGAAGATATATCGGTCTGTTACTGTCAAACTGCATAACTGATTAATGTTTAAGGGTTTTCAGACGGAAATATACCGCAGTCGCCAGGGCGGCGAAGACAATGATATCCCACAATGTAGCCAAAACATTGAAAGTAGGAATCGCCCAGTTCAGGAAGTCAGGATTCAAGATAAATCTGTCGGCAAGATTCTGGGCAAACAGCGTCAAGTTCTCGACATTGATCAGCCCCAATGACACCACAAGGCCGAAAACCATGCTGAGCGCCATCTGGAAGCACACAATAATCAATATAGGATACAATATCTTATGCTTCTTGAAGAAAATCGCGCCGAGAAGGAAGAACAATGCCGTCGAAACCGAAGACATGTACATTGAGAAGAGACTCACATGAACAGGGGCATCGCTGGTGAAAGCAAATGTCACCAAAGACTCGAGACTGCGGGCCGCGCATGAGAACAATGAACCGCCACAGGTGCCGTCCAGAAGGCAAATTATTCCGTCAATCGAAAGATAGACAAGCCCGAATGCAAGAGGGACCACTACCACGGTATTCAAAATCATTGACAAGAACTTCTCGAAGACCGAAGCCGGCATCAGAACGAACGTACTGCCCGCGCGCTTCTCGGTAACATAACCGTAAACACTTGAAGGATAAGTCAGTATCATGACGAACGTCACCATGCAGGCGATAAGGATCCTGGTAGTCTCGCCCGGCGTCCCCCACTCCCCTGCAAACAGCAGAGAATATACGACCGTAAGAGTATAAAGAATCAGCGGGGCAGCGGACATCAGCAACAATGTCGGTCCGTAAGTGGAAACCCAACGCTTGAAATCATATTTGAAATATCTGCCGAAACGGCTGATTGAAAATGTGTTGTTCATGATGTTATTTTATAGCGAAAAGACCTTTGATTAATTCCTTGTTCTTATGCACGGCGTTGAACAATGCCTCGATGTTCACCTTGCTCTCCCTGCCGTCCGCATTCGGATAAACCTGGATGAAGCCACCTGGAAGTTGCTCACTGTAAAGCGATTCCGGATGAAGTTCCGTGCCGTAATCGAAATATAGTTTCTCCGAAATCGTCTCGACGTCAGCATTCAGGAGCACCTCCTGACGGTCCAATATTATAATAGGGTCAATGATGTTTTCCAGGTCCCTCACCTGATGTGTCGAGATTACAATCGTGCTGTCCTCGGAAGTATATTTCATCAATGCGCTTCTGAACTGCGCCTTGGACGGAATATCCAGTCCGTTAGTCGGCTCGTCAAGATAGATGTAACGGCATCCAAGAGCCAGAGCCAGAGAAATATACGCTTTCTTCAACTGACCGGCAGACATCGCTATCAGCTTCTTCTGCGGATCATTCTCGAACAGTTCCATGATTTCCAGGAACCTGTCCTGATTGTAATTCGGCCAGAACTCCCCCGTCATCCGCGCATAATCTTCCGCCTTGATCGGCAATGCCAGCATCTCGTCAGCAAGATAAAACTGCTTCGCAAGCAGCTCAGGATTACGGCTATACGGATCAATGCCGTCGACACTTATGCTTCCTTCCAATGCTTTTTTAAGTCCGCAAAGCAATGTCAGGAGCGTGGTCTTGCCTACTCCGTTTTCACCCAGAAGCCCGTAAATCTTGCCAGGCTCCAGGTTCATCGTTATGTTCTTCAGCACCGGAACTTTTCCATAGCTGAAACCCAGATTTTCAATTCGTATCATAGTGTATGAGTTTATTAATACACTGCAAAGATACAACAGTTTTTCTAATCTCCAACAGTTTCGACAAAAAAAATTTATCGGCGTGCGTACTAAAACGTTTTCCACGCACGTCACACCCAAATCAGGGCATGACGTGCGTGGAAAACGCCAAAATACGCACGAGAACTTACTTCTCCCGGAACTCTATGGCAAAACCGCCGCCTCGGGCCATGAACACAGGAACCACACTCTCAGATGTGACATCCTGCTCCGTAATCACGTAAGCCTGAGGATTCTTCTCGTAGTCTGCATCAGGAGCATCAGCGTAAATCTTCGCCACGTATGTCTTTCCTGGGTCGAGGAAATTCATCGGGATATCCAACGTCCTGCTGTTCTCGTCAGTAACGCCGCCGGCAAACCATTGACCCGACTTCTTCGCCTTACGTGCCACTACTATATAATCACCAGGCTCGGCAAGAAGGTATTTGCTCTTCTGCCAATCCACTGCAACATCCTTGATAAACTGGAACGCATCAGCGAACCGGTCGTAATGCTCAGGGAAATCCGCTGCCATCTGGAGCGGCGAATACATTGTCAAGTAGAGTGCAAGCTGGTTGGCGATGGTCGCCTTGACCTTGGAAGTATTCGAGCAGAACTTGGAGAGGTCCATCTCGAAGATGCCTGGAGTGAAATCCATCGGACCGCCATTCAGACGGGTGAACGGAAGAACGGTGACATGCATCGGCTCAGTACCACCAAATGCCTGATACTCAGTTCCCCTCGCACTCTCATTGCCGACAAGGTTAGGATAGGTGCGGCACAATCCCGTAGGGCGGACCGCCTCATGGGCATTGACCATGATATGGTGCTTGGCAGCCTCCTTTACAGCGTAAAGATAATGATTGTTCATCCACTGACCGTAATGATACTCGCCAAAAGGCAGGATATCGCCCACATAACCGCTCTTCACTGCATCGTAGCCATACTTCTCCATAAGATTGTAGGCAGCATCCATGTGACGCTCGTAATTACGTACAGATGAGGAAGTTTCATGATGCATGAGGAGTTTCACGCCCTTGGAATGAGCATACTCGTTAAGTGCCTTGATATCGAAATCAGGATAAGGTGTCACGAAATCGAAGACATAATCCTTATTGCAGTTCGCCCAGTCTTCCCAGCCGACATTCCAGCCCTCTACCAGAACCTCGTCAAAGCCATGTTTGGCAGCGAAGTCGATATAGCGGCGCACATTCGCATTGTTCGCAGAATGCCTGCCGTTAGGCTTGGCCGTAGAATAATCGGAAACGCCGAGATGCACGGAAGAGAAGTCATCGGTATATGCCCAAGTGCCTTTTCCGGAAATCATTTCCCACCACACACCGACATATTTCACAGGATGAATCCACGAAACGTCATCATAGGCACAAGGCTCATTGAGATTCAGCACGAGCCTGGACTCCAGCTGTTTACAAGCATTGTCCACCACCTGAATCGTCCTCCACGGGCTCTTGCACGGAGTCTGGAGACGGCCGCGCCAGCCCTGGGCGTCAGGCGTAAGTTCCGAGCGGAAAGTCAATGTCGCAGGGTCCAAATCGAGGTGCATGCACGCGTAATCCACCAATGCAGCCTCATGGATATTCACATAGAGCCCCTCGTCGGTCTTCATCTGCAGGGAAGTCTGCACGCCCGTCATCGAGAACGGCGTCTGCGAAGAATTGCCGCAAAACGCACTCTCCATCATGGATTTGATTTCGCTCAGCCGGGACACGGTATATTGATACTCCTGAGTATCGTAATCGCCTGGAATCCAGAGCGCCGTGTAATCGCCGCCCATGGCGAATTCCGTCAGTTCATCCTTGATTACGAAATAAGTCATATTCTTCTGTTCAGGGAACTCATAACGGAAACCGAGACCATCATCGAAAAGACGGAAGCGTATGGTCATCCGCTTATCTGAAGCAGTCTGTACCAGATTGACAGCCAATTCGTTATAATGGTTGCGAATCTCCGACTCCTCACCCCATACAGGCTGCCAGGTCTCATCGAAAGAGCAAGTGTCAATGCTCTCGACCTTGAAGCCGTCATGGAAAGACCAGCAAGGTTCCTCGTCCACTTTCTTGATATCTTTATCCCCGTAAACGAGTTTCTGGGCCTTGAGCACACCGCGCATTTCATATCCGAGATGGCTAGGCCTGATTACCGCCGTTTCCCCGTAATTCAATGAATACATGGGACTTCCGTCTGGCGCAATGCCGAATTTCATGGAGAGGTTGCCGTCCGGAGACTTCAAGACAGAAACATCGGAAAGTGACACCGCTTTCTGGCCCGGACCGCCGCAGGACTGTACCAATGCCGATGCCGCGCAAATAGCAACACCCGCAAAAAGGACTTTTCTCAAAAGGTTCATATCAATGTTCATTTACGTTTATACTCTACTACCAATGCCTGACGCGGACCCACTACTGTAGAATCATTGACCTCAACTGCTTCGCCGGTCATGACATCGCAGCCATCATACAGGCCGTCAGCGATTTCCGCATAATGCGACCACGGAATCGACTTGCGTCCGCGTGAATTGTTGATGAAGACAAACACCGCCTCACCGGCATTGTAACGGAAATAAGCGTAGGTGTTGTCCCTGGTCAGGAAATGCATGGTCTTGCCGTCGTGAATCACGCCCTTGCCCTTTCTCCACTGGAAAAGCTTGCGCGTATAATCATGAAGATCAGCGACTTGACCAGCCGGAACAGGCTTACCGTCGGTTCCCGTCAATGCTGCCTTGCGGCCTTCTTCAGTAAACCAGTTTTCCTTGTCACCTGCCCAGCCGCCCGGGAAATCGACGCGGAGACCGCCATGTCCCTGGCTCTTGTCCTTGGAGACGAACATCATCTCGTCACCTGCGAAAATCTGAGGGAAGCCACGCATGGTAGCCATCATGGCCATCACAATCTTCATCCTGTCAGGATTCTGCCTTACCACGTCACCTATACGGTCAGTATCATGGTTTCCAGGGAAAATCATCATCTTGGAAAGGTCATGAT
>OQVS01000236.1_pt1 | contig 35019 bp, 42 predicted proteins | sample 1691601 | NCBI WGS metagenome assembly OQVS01 (sample SAMN03418268, study PRJEB22391) | human gut metagenome | biome: human-gut; feature: organic feature; material: feces | host: Homo sapiens | place: Tanzania | collected 2013-01 | reverse complement strand
GTTGGATAATACATGAGGCGTCCCCCGCCGGTGCCGACCGTTATTCATACGCAAAGGGCAGCACTTCCGGCGGCGCGATTGTCTACGACGACAAGTTCCTGTTTTCGCACCATGCCACTGACCCGTGCTCCGGTCGATTGGTCAATGCGTTTGACCTTGTTCGACTGCACAAATTCGGCGAGCTGGACGAGAAAGCGGCTCCGGGCTGTCCGGTCACAAAGCTGCCATCTACAACGGCAATGCGTGATTTTGTCCGAGAGGATGAAAAGACGCAGGCGGCACTGGCGCAGGAGCGCTCAGCAAATATCCAGCTTGCCTTTGAACAGTCGTTAGATGCCAAGGGCATGACCGCTGAACCGGATTTTGCAAAGCACATGGCTGACCACCTCGCAGCACTGGACGGTGTGATGTTTACCACGGACGTTCTCAAGCAGACGCTGAGCGTCGCCGGTGTGCAGCTCTGGTACGACGAGATTACACACAAGTTCCGTTCCGTGGGCACGGAGCAGGCATTTGGCATCCCCGAAGCAAGCGTGGGCAACGCGATGCCGTCCGTGATTGACGACCTGTATCGACAGGCAAAAGTGGACAGAGCCGGAACAACAACCATCTCTGACCGAATGGGCTTGATTTGGCGGCAGAACCGTGTGAATCCGGTTACGGATATGTTGCAAAACGGGTTGTGGGACGGTGCTGACCGTGTATCAATCCTGCTGGATGAGCTTATGCAGCTCCCGCAGGACGACAACACGAGCCGGTTTCTCGTGCAGCGCTGGTTATCACAGTGCGTGGCGCTTGCTCGCAACAGTGACCGGCAGCCGTATGGCGCAGAGGGCGTGCTTGTCCTTGTTGGCGGTCAGGGCATCGGTAAAACCAGTCTGTTCCGCAGATTGGCAGTTGAACCGGACTGGTTCAACGAAGGCGCGGTTCTGAACTTTCGTGACAAGGACACGCTGATTGGCGCGACGGACAGTTGGATTTCCGAATTGGGAGAGATGGAGCGCACGCTGCGTTCGGACGAGGGCGCGCTGAAAGCGTTCATCACTAAGCCGTCTGATACGCTCCGACGTCCATATGAGCGTGCCGCAGAGATGCACGCACGCCGGACTTCCTTCTGCGGCACACTGAACAGCGAACGTTTCTTGCGCGACGACACAGGCAATCGCCGCTTCTGGACAGTACCGATTACCCATATCGACACAGACCGGCTTTTCAGTTTGTCGGATGATTGGTTCAGGCAGTTGTGGTTTCAGGTGTACGATATTTGGCTTGAAGCGGGTACGCAGAGTTACCGCTTGACCAGAGAGGAACAGAAGTTGCTGAACGCACGCAACGCAACCAGAATGGAAGAATTGCCGGGCGAGGAAGAATTGCTGGAAATCCTTGACCCCGACTTGCCAGAGGAGCAATGGACGCTTGCCAGCGCGACAGAACTTGTCAAGCTCGCAGGTGTGCATATGGATGCACGGCGATTCAGCAGAGTAGCGAAAAACGTGATTGCGTCCGGTAAGTTCCCCGGCGCAGCACAGAAACGGACGATGTACAAACGCGGCTTTTGGTTGCCAATAGCAAAAGATATTGATTTAGTGTAGGAGGATGAGGAAATGCCAAACGATATTATTCGCGCGTTGGACAAGATGATTTGCGACAGGGAAGAACTTTTGCGGCATGTAGCAAACAGTGACATCCGCAAAGAGGTTGATACCCTGACGGCTTTACGCGACGGCTATATCTCGATACTTGACGTTGAAGCAGAATATAAGACCGTGCTGGAAAAGTATAAGCACAAGGAAGATGAAGTAAACAAATTAAGATATGCGCTTGATAATCTGCACAAAGAACTGGATGAAGCCAAGAAGCCGAAACGGTATTATGAAGTTTTGTTCTCTGATGGTTCGTCAACGAGGGTTGCAAACGCAGTTATGTGGACTAGGAACGATAGTCTTACCCGCCTCAGAGACGAGGGTGGATGTACGGTTGCCGCCTTTAAGACAGATGACGTACGCGGACTTATCAAGAGAGGGGAGTGGGAAAAGGATGAAGATGACGAAAGCACACGTCCCGCTGGAACGTGACATTGAGAGGTACTTCGTAAAGGAAGTAGAAGCGCACGGCGGATGGGCGATTAAGTTCCAGTCCGATTCCCAAGCAGGCGTGCCGGACAGAATCGTGTTCTGGAAGGGCAGCCGCAGCGTAGAGTTCGTAGAGCTGAAACGTCCGGGCGGCAAGCCGAGACCTTTGCAGGTGCATGTCTGCAAGAAGCTCTCCGAGTACAATAACGTCCGTGTATGGGTGCTTGATTCTTACGAATCGGTCAATGAGTACGTCAACAATCCGCCGTTTCCGCGATTCGCGGAAGGGCGAGATTGGGAGGCGGTACAATGATTTTCAAGCCACACAACTATCAGCAGTATTGCGCTGAGCGAATTGTTGAGGACAAGAACGTGGGTTTGTTCATCGACATGGGTTTAGGCAAGACGGCGTCAACGCTGCTTGCAATCAACGAGCTGATGTACAACCGATTTGAGGTTGGCGCGGTGCTCGTCATTGCGCCAAAGAAGGTCGCAGAAGCGACTTGGCAGAACGAGATTAAGAAGTGGGATAACTTATCCCATCTGACTGTATCGACCGTTCTTGGCTCTCTCAAGCGGCGGATTGATGCGCTGGCAAAACCGGCGGACATTTACATTATCAACCGTGACAACGTGGCATGGCTGGTTGATTACTGCCTGTTTGAGCTGCACGCATGGAAGTTTGATATGGTTGTTCTCGATGAGAGCAGCAGTTTCAAGAACCCGCGAGCGCAGCGATTCAAATCACTCAAGAGCGTCAAGTCGTCCATACAGCGCGTAGTAGAGCTGTCAGGCACACCGGCGCCGCAGGACATGAAAGACCTATGGTCACAGGTTTTCTTGCTTGACGGCGGCGCACGGCTGGGGCAATCGGCATCTGCATTCAATCAGCGCTACTGCGAGATTGAACGGCGGGGAAACCGAATGGTTTACGGGCGGTTAAAGCCCGGCGCAGACACGCAAATCAAACACGCCATTGGTGATATTTGTGTGTCGATGAAAGCGGAAGATTATCTGGAACTGCCGGACATCACATACAGCATTGTACCGGTCGAGCTGGACGCCAAAGCGCGAAAGAACTACAAGACCCTTGAACGGGACATGCTGCTGCCGGTCGATGATACGGAGATTACAGTCGCCGGTGCTGCTGCCCTGTCAAACAAGCTGTTGCAGCTGGCGAACGGCGCACTGTACGATGAGAACAAAGATGTTCATCCGGTGCATGACGCAAAGTTAGACGCGCTGGAAGAACTCATGGAAGGTTTGCAGGGACAACCGGCGCTTGTGTTTTACTCATTCAAACATGATATTGACCGCGTCGTTGACCGGCTCGGTAAGAAATACAAAGTCCGTGTCTACAAGGACAGCAAGGATGCGGATGACTGGAACGCCGGTAAGCTCGATGTTCTTCTTGCCCATCCGGCAAGCACGGCATACGGACTGAACCTGCAAGCAGGCGGACACAACGTCGTCTGGTTCGGGCTGTCCTGGTCACTGGAACTGTACCAGCAGGCGAATGCCCGATTGTACAGACAGGGACAGGACAAACCGGTAGTCGTGCATCACCTTGTCGTGCAGGACAGCATCGACATGGACGTAATTGACGCACTGGACGCAAAGAAAGACGGACAAGACGCGCTGCTCGATGCTATCAAGGCGCGTGTAGACAAGATTAGGAGGAATGGATAATGGATAAACAGGTAATTAAACCGGATAACGTCAACCACCCAAGCCATTATGAGACTGGCAAATTTGAGTGCATCGACGTTATGACAGAGACACAGGGCAGAGATGCCGTGTACGAGTTCTGCGTCTGCAATGCGTTCAAGTACCTTTACAGACACCGCCGCAAAAACAATGCGGAGGACATCAAGAAAGCGATCTGGTACCTGAACAAGGCGCTGGAACTGAGTGGGGAGGATAAGTAATGACGCCGAATGAATATCAGAAACTTGCCATGCGCACGTGCAACATCCCGCCCGAGGATAGCGGAGACATGCTTTATCACGCCGTGTTCGGTCTCACGTCCGAAGCGGGCGAGGTTGCGGGAATCTTTCAGAAAGCGTTTCAGGGGCACATGCCTAGCATCGAGCATTTGATGAAGGAAGCCGGAGATTGCCTTTGGATGATCGCGGAGCTGTGTACGGCGATTGACGTTAGCCTTGAGGATGTGATGCAGCTGAATATTGATAAGCTCCGTGCCCGCTATCCTGATGGGTTCGATACAGAAAAGTCGTTACACAGAGCAGAAGGAGATGTATAATATGATTAAGATTACAAACACAGAGGTATTCGGCTGGGATGCAGCTATCCGGGGAATGCGCAACCCGATGAACAGCTGGGATAAGAGCGACAGCGAGTGGTGTCTGGGTTGGTGTGACGCTTGCCCAGCGAAAGATAAGGATTGCAAAAGCAGCGCTCAGTATCCTGAGTTTGTAGTTGGTGTAAATGACCTTGATCTCATGAAGAAGCTGGTCACGGCTGGTTCTGACCACGCAAAGTTTATGCGCATGATTAACGTAACGATGGACATCACTGCGCCGCTGTATTGGTGGAAAGAATGTGATACCTACAAGGTGGGCACTGTTGCAAATAGCTGCTCCACCATGCACAAGATTGCGGATAAGGAATTTAAGCTGGACGATTTCAGCCACGAGCATTTAACCCCTGCTGCGATAGCGACAATCAGAACTGTGATTGAACGTTTGAATTTTGCCAGAAAAGAATTTCTGAAAGGCAGAAAGGGTTCTGAGTTTGGAATGCCGTCTGCAAAGGAATATTGGTGGGATATGATTCAACTGCTCCCGTCCAGCTACAATCAGAAGCGGACGGTACAGCTGAACTATGCCGTCCTGAGAAACATGTACCACGCCCGCCGGAATCACAAGCTGGACGAGTGGCGCGACTTCTGCTCGTGGGTGGAATCCCTGCCGTATGCCGAACTGATTACCTTAGGAGGAAATGACAATGGCAAAGATTAAGTACCTTCCGTTCCCAGAGTTCTGGGAGACGATGCTTCAGACCGTATACAAGGACAAGACCATCACCGGACTTTCGGTGGTGGTCAACCATGGCAAGGGCAACGCGGAGATTTACCACACCGGCGATATGGACGAGATGGAGCTTATGGAGCTGTCGTTCCACGCAGCCACGAACCACCTGCACGGCTTACTCGATAAGGTCAAGCAGGAGCATGAGGACGAGGGCTACACGTGGGGCGACTACGAGAGGGACATGCAGGGTGACGACGATGACGACGACTGAGGCGCAGGGCTACCGCTTGACGTACTACCGCGTAGCAGCCAACGTATCACGCCTTGACCTCGCAGCGCAGACCGGCATCACGCCGAACACACTGCGCTGCTGGGAGCGTGGGGACACGACAATCAAGTGCTCCGTACTGCCTGACCTGTGCACGGCGCTGGGCGTCACGCCGAATGACATCGTGGCGCCCAAGCTGTTCGACCCCGCAGAGCGCATGCGCATGGTTGCGGAGACCTCCCGCCTCGCACGCAAGGACGATGCCGCGTGTGCCGAACTGACGAGGTGGCTGACCTTCGTTCGGCAGCGTCGCGGGCTGACCCGTGAAGTGCTTGCCCAGCGCGCCCAAGCCTGCCCATCTGACATCACGGCTTACGAGCGGCAGGGATATAAGGTGCGCCCCGATACACTGCTCAGGCTGTATGCCGCGTTGGATATTCACTTCGACCCCAGAGAAGGGAGATGGGTTGCGTGAGGAAACTGTACATCGACGGGCACTATGATTTCGTGGAGGATTTGGCGGACGCCCTTGGCTGGGTTGAAGCGAAGTGCGGGTATGATCTGCGAGAATACCTTGAAGAATACATGGACGACGCCATCTCGGACGAAGTGGAGAAGCGCGTGCGGGACGTGGTGGGTTGTGTCGAACGGGCGCAAACCGCGATAGAAAAAGCAATTATGAAATTAGAAAGAAGGTAATATATGTGGGCAGAGGGAAGGATAAGCAGCCAAGGCGGACGGCAGGGTATCAGAAGAGCAGCCCTACAAACTTGGAGAAAGCGAGGGAAAACAGCCCGATTGTACAAGGGCGTAACCCCGATTTGCCGGAAGGGTATAACACACGGATGATTCAGTTCACAGTGGAACTTATGCCGACGGAAAAATTGGATTATAACGATGTTGAAGAGATGAAGAGACGATTTATGCATTATCTCGATACATGCGCAAAGTATGACATGAAAATAGGCAATCAAGCCGCATATGCCGCTATTGGAATCGACAAAGGAACCGCATGGGATTGGGCGAATCGTTGCACTACAAACCCCGCACGCGCCGACTTCATCAAAAAAGTTCAGCGATTTTGCGCTCTGTACAGAGAGGGACTTATGCAGGACGGCAAGGTCAATCCGGTCACAGGCATTTTTTGGCAGAAGAACTACGACGGCATGAGAGACCAAACGGAAACTGTCATCACCGCACACACGCCGCTTGGCGCAGAGGTATCCGGCAGTGATGCAGAACGGCTTGCCGAGACCTACCTCAGCAATGCCAAGGGAGCGCTCCCGCCAGCGGAAAATATGAACAAAAGCGATATGAAATAACGGACGAAAAGGCAAAGCCCCGATGTGCAAATCTGCATGTCGGGGCTTTTGAATGCTATGAAGCGGGGCATGACGATATGACGCAAACATCGTCATGTATGACGGTGCTTTAGCTGACTAAAATGACGATATGACGATAGCATGACGATGAAATTAGGGTTATCGTCATGGGTGCAATATAAATAAATACGATTAAAAATAACCGCACACCGTCTAATTCATGCAGTTATGCTAACCGACACTTTACCCTATGACGATATGACGATAAAATAAGCTGAAAACATGAAATTATAGAATTATAGATTTTTATAGAAAACATAGACCGGAAAATTTTCTATAAATTCTATAATTTCTATAATACGATACCCCTAACCGATTTTCGCGTCATTATCGTCATATCGTCATGCCTCCTCTTTTTCACCCGCCCGCCAGCACGTGAGGTAAGCACACAAAGAAGGGCAGAACCGCCGGTATGCAGTCCTGCCCTTATGTGATATTCTGTTTTATTCTCCGGTCAAAATCCATCTGAGCACGCTGCCCTTGCGGCGCTCCAACGGAACTGTGTGTTTGACGGGCTGGCAATTCGCCTTGACGGACGACACCAGCTTTTCAATGTCTCCCGCCGGTGTATACGCCGCTTGGAATCTTGTCTCACCGACCGAACCGGGGCGACGGATAAGCGCATCACCGGCACCCAGCAGCTTTTCCGCGCCGCCGCGGTCGAGAACAATCATAGATTCCCGCACGCCGTTGCAGGTCAACGCGATCTTGCAAGGCATGTTGGCACGGATAAGACCGGTTACCACTGCGGCGCGTGGGGATTGCGTCGCAACTACGAGATGGATTCCTGCCGCTCTGCCGAGCTGGGCGATGCGGACAATATTGCTTTCAACCGCTTTCTTGCTGACCATCATGAGGTCTGCCAGCTCGTCAATGACGCAGACAATACGGTTCATGCCTGCCTCATCGGCGGTTTTCACGCCCAGAGAGGACATCTTCTCATATCTTGCGTCCATCTCATCTGCGAGGCTGTCAAGCGCCTGTACGGCGTTCTCTGCGCCCTGCACGATAGGACAACGCAGGTGCGGGATGCCTGCCCATGCGTCGAACTCCACACGTTTCGGGTCAATAAGTACCAGCTCGCAGCTCTGCGGCTGATTCTTATAGACAAGACCGGCGACAATGCTGTTGAGCAGTACGGATTTGCCGCTGCCTGTCGTACCGGCAATGAGGACATGCGGCGCTTTGCCGATGTCCAGCATTTCCGGTTCGCCGGTCATGCTCACGCCGATAGACACCGACAGTCCGAGACTTGCGTGGACGATGTCACCGAGAAACACGGAGCCGCGCGGATTGCGTTCAATCTCGATACCGAAATCACCATACTGGCAATTTTCGATAAAGCGAGCCTGCACATGGCTGCGTGTTCCTACAAGCCGCACAAGCCGCTTTGCGAGTGCTGGCTTATAGTCATAGATGTCGCCGCATTCAAAGCCGTACACGGCGCTCTGAGGCGCGATATTCTGCTTTACGCAGGTGCAGGCAAGCCCGCCGCCTGTGATGAATTGGGCGATACTGTCGCCCGCCAGAATGGCGGCATTGCTATTTTCCGATTTTGTGAAATCCATGTTTTGTTTCCTCCTGTTGACCTGTCATCATCAGTGGCAGTGGGTCAGTTCTGCCAGACCGCCGGAACGGCGGTTTCGACTCTTATAAACGATATATTTTCTGATTTTTCTCGTCCACAACAACGAGATTTTCGATGTCGGGGCAGAATGTCTGTTCCCAGATGTCGCCGAGCGTGTCGGTGAACATCTGATACAATACACCGTACAACGTCCACTCAGCATAGTATCTCTTGTTCATGCCCATTCCTCCTGTGTTGACCTGTCATCATCAGTGGCGGAAGGTCATCCCCGCCAGACCGCCCGCGATGGGCGGTTTCGACTTTTTTTAGTTCACGGTGAGCCGATTTGCTTCGGTCACCTTCGTGCATTCTTCGGCGATTTCGGGATACTCCCGCCGGAGCATCGCGGAATCAATCCGCGCCGAGCGTACCGTTTTGTACATAACTTTGTAATCGTCGCCGATTACTGTATCCACGCCGCCCATTTCGGCGATGATTTGAGGCTTGAGCTTGTCCAGCTCAGTTTTCGCCTCATCACAGATGCGCTTGTATCTGCGATACTCCTTCACCAGCTCGTTCATATTCTTTTTCATGATATGCGTACCTCCTATGTTTGACCTGTCTCATCAGTGGCGGTGGGTCAGTTCTGCCAGACCGCCCGCGATGGGCGGTTTCGACTCTTATAATCCACAGATTTTGATGTCATTCATCACCCCCGCGAATACGAATATCCACTCATATTCTCGGATAAGCACGTCGCAGGCTTCCGGATTCGATAAATCCGGAATCACATCAAAGTCAATGCACGCTGCCTCCAACAAGTCAAGGTTGTGGCAGAGGTTTTCTTCTGCCTGCCATGCGTTGCAGGTATATGACCCGCAATCATTTCCGGTGATGGCGGAGCGCATTTGGGCTTCCAGCTTGTCCAGCGTTTCCTCCCAGTAGAAGGTAAGCTGAGGACGGAGGGATTCCAGACTATAATTTTCTTTCACCCACTCGCGGATATCGTGGCTGATTGCTTCTCTGTAGTTATAAATCTCCATCTTGCATTCTCCTTTTGTCCGTGGTATAATAACCATGCAATAAATTTTCTTGTGCGCGGTATGTTTTACACCCGCCGCGCCGGGTATCCTTGGCTATAGTTCGTCATATGAATCAGTGGCGCGGATTACACCATCTGACCATAACCAGCCATAGCCGGTATTGTAAAGAGGATGAGGCATTTTCTCACCTTCTTTCTTAGAGCCATTGCTTTGTGGGGCGTTGGCTCTTTTCTTTTACTCAGTAAGTTCTGGGAGCTTGGTTTCTTTACCTTGTTCCCCTTTCTTTACTGTAACTATATTATATCATGTGTATACACATATGTAAAGTAAAATATAGCGAAATCATACACAAATAAATGTGTATACACAGTATATTTTTGTATAATATGACGTACACAACACACGAACGCATGTGCACCGGTGGGGGACTATGCCGTAGCGACCGCGGCGGGTAAACCCGAAAATTTCTCGCAAAATAAAAAAGTCTGTTGACGTGTGTATACACATGTGATAAGATAGGGTAAAAAGAGGTGTGCACACGGGAGGTTCGGATATGAGCAAAGAATCAGAAGCAAGAAAAAGGGCGTTGAATGGGGAAGGCGGACGTGATTCGGCGCGTGCGTCAGTAGCACGATACCACGCCAAACTAGATAACGTGGTTACACGTGTTCCCAAAGGCGAGCGGGAGAAATGGAAAGAATTTGCTGCGCAGAACGATACCAGTCTGCAACAACTCATCATCGGAATGATGCACGACGCAATGGATGCAGCAGGGTTTGACTACTCGGTAGGAGATGAGTAAATGGCGACAAGCAGCATATTCAAACAGGTAACAGGTGATGAACGCCTGATTGCCGCTATGGAACGAGCTGTGAGGATAGCGGAATCAGATACGGCTAAGGTGCCGGTTGAAGATATTCGCGGTGAGGACATAAAGAAATTATTCCGAGAATGAAAACAAGGGCTATGGCGAAGTGCCGTAGCCCTATTTTTGCGCTTATGTGTATTGATTTGTGCAAAATACCCTTGAATGCTAATTGACAAATAGTGTATACTTATGTAAAGGGTAATTTAATGCGGGGCTGTAAATGGAGATGGATGTTATATGAACGCGACAGAGAATGAAATAACATACAGACCGGTAACAGAGCAGCCAGACCTTAGCAACTTTAGTTGCGGCAAGCGCACTATTGACGATCATATTAGAGAAGCTTGGCAGATAGTAGCTGAGAGACGAAGCATTGTACTTGAAATCTTGATAGATGGATATTTAGTAGGATTCATGTCATATAAAATTAATCCATATCCTTCTACACCTATTGATTGGGATGACGAGGACTATGTAAGCAGTTATGATTATGGAGCCGAGGAATACTATTACGCAATACACCTTGAGTATCTTGCCCTTAATGAGCCGTTCCAGAGTAAAAAGATAGGCACCGCGGCGTTGAACTGGTTTATCAATCTTGCGAAAACGAGAATTCCCGTTAGATATATAACCCTTGAAGCGACGCCGGATAATATCAGCTGGTATAAGAAAAACGGATTCTCAGAAACGGAAAGCACAGACGTGGGGAATGTGTTTATGTATAGAGACCTCAGAGATGTCGAAACTCTGGAAGAAATTGTGTGCCAGATGGAGTAAGGAGGAATGCAGACATGACTAACTCTGAAATTTACAGACGTGTAGCAGAAATGCTTTCCTTTGCTGACCAACACCCTGATTTAGAGGCGGCAAGGAGAGGACAAAAGGCGCAGGACGAGTATCATGCGCAGGTAATCAGCGAAAATAATGTCGGCGCAGCTACTAACGTGCGCACCACCGCGCTTAACCTCGACATGGAGAGCCTTATCGCGGCGGCACGGTCAAAAGCAGAGACGAAAGCAGGGCAGGTGTCCAGTCAAAAATGCAAGAATAAGGAAGTTACGTCGCGTGTTATAAACCGCGAGAGCATTGCACATTCAGCGAAAAGAATTGCTGTTGACCATGTAACTAAGCGGACTAAACAGAAATATAAGACTAAGGCTATGCATTGTACAAGCGGGGTAGCCTGCAAGATGACACAACCGATGTGTGTAGCATAAAAAATACAACCAGAATGGAGGAGATTACTTTTGGTGGAACCAAGCGAGTTTCAGTTTTCCGAGCCTTATCTAGTGAACTTGCGTTTTCGTATGAACGATGCCTTCCATGATACAGGAGACGACCCTATTGGAGTAAATCTTCAAATCGAGAACGTGATACGAAAGCACAAAGATAATCCGAATGCGGCAACAGTGGACGTAACTGTGTCCATGGGAGATGAAGATGATTCCCTGCCATTTAAGCTGACCGTTACAATGCGAGCCGATTTCAGATGGGCGGATGGCGCATACGACGATGATACCCTACACATTCTGCTGAAACAGAATGCTACGGCAACATTGCTGTCTTACATTCGTCCGATTGTGTCCATGACCACAAATGCGTCTCCGGTAAGCGTGTACAACATCCCGTATATTGACCTGACCAAGGGCGGATTTGAATAACGCCGTTAGATTTAGCTTGATAAGCTAAAATTAGCGTGCAATTTGCACGGAAAATACACGTTGCTATAGTAAAAATCAAATGACATGCACCTGCGCAAGCGACGCAGGTAGACCTAAAGAGGTTATCAGATTAGTCTGGTAGCCTCTTTTTTTTATTTACAGGAAACGGGGGAATCTTATGAATTACTCAAAAACCGCTTCGGAAATTTTGAAGCATGTCAAAAAAGACCCGTTTGACGACCAGCCACGGCAGGACTATTTTGAGCTGTGCCGCGCATGGTTTGCTGAATGGGAGGCGGCATCACGTAAAAAGATGTTTCACCAGTATCAGATCACCGGAGCAACAAACAATGTCGGAAGATACACAGAGTTCAACCACCCAGCGCAGCTGCATAACCGCAAGGATTTTCGTCCGCTGCTGACAACAGCGTTACAGCGGGCGGTAGAAAACCGTGATTGGGCAGCAGCAGAGCGGCTTGACAGCATGTTGTTCAAGTCCCTGCTATTCGGTGCACCACACTTCTTTGAAGATTACCTGAACGCCGTAGAGTATGGAAAACCGTATGACAAGCGTTTCTACGCGCCGCGGCAACACTATCTGCACCGGTACACACAGGCGTATCAAGAAGTTCTGGAAGGAAAGCTGCATTTTCTGTCTGTTTCTATGCCTAAACGAGCAGGAAAAGCTGTCACCTTAGACACCCTGCTACCAACCCCAACCGGATTTAAGCGAATGGGGGACGTTCATGTTGGTGATACCGTTATCGGTGCAGACGGGTATGAGACTTTGGTTACACACGTGTTTCCACAGGGCAAAGTTCCAATCTATGAGGTAAAATTTACTGATGGCGCAAGTGTGAAAACATGCGGAAACCACCTCTGGGAAGTGAAGATGCATAACGTGAATTCTCCGTCAGGGAAAAGCGGGTACAGCACACAAATCCTTACAACGAAACAGATGCTTGAAAACGGGGTAAAGGGTGGTAAGGATAAGCACAGCATTTATGCCGTTAAGTTCACTGAACCCGTAGAATTTGCCTTTCAGGATGTGCCGCTTGACCCGTACATCTTTGGTGCGCTTTTGGGCGACGGATGCCTGCGCGGCGGTTCTGTGGAGTTGACATCATTCGACCATGAGGTTACCGACTACATAGCAGACAATCTTCCGGGGGATGATGTTCTACGATTGCAGGATGCAGAACGCGGACGCTATTTTATCCTATCCGGCAGTGGACATGACCAGTCAATCACGATAAACGCACTGCGCAGCATGGGAGCTTACGGGCACAGAGCGTGGGAGAAATTTATTCCGCGAGAGTATCTATTCAACACGTCTGTGATGCGCTGGGAACTACTCTGCGGATTACTGGATACGGATGGCTGTTGTTCTAACCGATTGATTGAATATTCAACAACTTCGCCAATGCTGCGGGATGATGTCATCTTCCTTGCTCGCTCATTGGGGGGTAAAGCAAATTATACGGAGAGAATGGGACGGTACAAGAAAAATGGAGAGGTTATCTACACTCGTCCGAATTATCGGGTTCACATTCAATTCCCTGCGGGAGATGCGCCCTTTAAGATTGCTCGTAAGCGAGATGTATATAAACCAAAGCGAGACACGTTGTACCACTACATTGACAGCATTACGCCTGCTGGTGAAGATTATGCGCAGTGTATTTGTGTAGACAACAAAGATCATCTCTTTCTGGTGTCTGATATGTTTATCCCTACGCACAATTCACAAATGGGCATCAATTTTGTAAACATGCTCTCCGGCAGAAAACCGAACCATTCAACGCTGATGGAGGGCACCGGCGATGACCTTGTGCAGTCATTCTACAAAGGCTGTCTGGAATATTTGGACGCAGAATCGGAGTACCACTTCTACGACATTTTCCCAAACGCCAAGCTGGTACAGACATATGCAGACCGCAAGACGTTCAATCTGGACAAGAAGTCACGATTCCCGACGGTCATGTGCCGTTCCATCGACGCGCGACAGGTCGGCTTGTCCGAAGCAACGAACCTGCTATATCTGGATGACTGTGTAGAAGGTCGAGAAGAAGCCAAGAATCGGCAGCGGCTTGACGACAAATGGGAGGTTATCTCCGGTGACATTATCGGTCGAGCGATTGAAGGCACGCCAATCGTCATCTGCGGCACACGGTATTCCCTGTATGACCCAATCGGACGACTGCAAGAGACCGCACGCAAGTCCGGCTGGAAATGGAAAGCTATCGAGACACCGGCGCTTGACCCTGTAACCGATGAAACAAACTTTGAATACATGCGCGACGGCAAACCTGTGTTTACGACAGCATTCTTCCGCGAACAACGTGAAATCCTGTGTGCAGAGCAGTGGGAATCCGAGTTCCAGCAGCAGCCGTTTGAAGCAAAGGGTTTACTATTCAACAAGGACGAATTGAATTATTTCTTCGAGTTGCCGGTCGGCAGAGAGCCGGACACCATCTTTGCGGCATGTGATACTGCTGACAAGGGCGCCGACTTTACATCCATGCCAATCGTGGCGATCTACGACCAAGAAGCATATCTAATCGACGTAGTTTTTGACGATGCGCCGCCGACGGTCACAAAGCCGGAATGCGCAAAGGCGCTGCGGGATAATCATGTGGCATCCGCCGTATTTGAATCCAACAATGCGGGCAGCTACTTTGCGCGAGATGTGGAACAGCTGTTAAAGGGCATGGGATACACGTGCAGTATTCGCACGAAGCGGACAATCTCAAACAAAGAGACCCGCATTGAATTTGCGTCGGACAATATCATCAAGAAGTTTTACTTCCGGCATCCGTCCACCTACAAAGCGGGCAGCCAATATGACCAGTTCTTTAAGCAGCTGACCACGTATGTCCGGCAGGGAAAAGTGCCGCACGACGACGCGCCGGACAGCTTGGCAATGTTGGAAAACGAGATTCGTATGCGCATTGGCTCTCGGATTGAAGTGGTCAGCCGGACATTCTGAGGAAAGATGACAAAAACTACGCAATATATCTTGTGTATTGTGTTGATTGAAGCACAAGATATGGTATAATTATACGTGGGGTATCCTCTGTTTTATCCTAAGAAGTATTCGAAGGGAGGGCGCTGCATGCGTGATGATTTTTCTGCCGGTCTGTATCACGGACGGCGTGTTATACTGACCGATGCCGAAGAAGTCACTCCGGCAAATGTGCTGGACGTGCTGCATGCAGCGACCATCCAACACGACCTGAACCGCGTAGACATCCAGTATTTGTGGAATGTGTACCGCGGACATCAGCGCATCGAAAACCGCGAGAAGGAAGTCAGACCTGAAATCTGTAATAAAATTGTGGAAAACCGTGCGGCTGAGATTGTCACTTTTAAGACCGGATACTTCCTCGGAGAGCCGGTGCAGTACGTGTCCGCTTCTGCCGATTCTGACGACGACGGAATTAAGCAGTTGAATGAATACATGGTTGAGGTGGATAAAGCCGCAAAAGACCATGAATTGGTTGACTGGATGCACATTGCCGGTGTAGGATACCGAATCGTTTTACCGAACACCGACCCGACATATGATGCACCATTCGACGTGATGACGCTCGACCCACGCAACACTTTTGTTGTGTATAACTCCGGTTTCTCACATGTGCCCGTACTGGGCGTTACATATGTGACCCGAGAAAACGGTGACATTGTGTACAACTGCTATTCGCAAACACACTTTTTCACCATCATCAACGAAAAGGTACAGGCAGAGCCGAATTTTCTGGGCGGAATCCCGATCATCGAATACGCGCTGAACACAGCTCGGCTTGGCTCTTTTGAAGTCGTCTTGCCTTTGCTCGACGCAATCAACACTGTCGACAGCAACCGTGTAGACGCGGTCGAACAGTTTGTACAGGCGTATTTGCTGTTCAAGAACATGGACATCAGCCCTGACGACTATGACCAGTTCCGCGCACGCGGCGCGATTAAGTTTGGCGACCGGTCAGAGACCATGAAGGCGGAGATTAGTTACATCACTGCCGAGTTGGGGCAGACCGAGACGCAGACGCTTGTTGACCACATGTACAACGTGGTACTGACTATTTGTGGCATGCCGAACAGAAATGGCGGTTCGTCCACATCGGACACCGGCGCAGCAGTAATCTTCCGTGACGGCTGGTCTGACGCGGAGGCACGAGCTAAGAACACAGAGCTGATGTTCCGTCCCGCCGAGAAGCGATTCCTGCGCGTGGCGCTGAACATAGCAAAGTATCTTGCTGGGCTGAACTTGTCCGCATCGGCAGTAGAAATCAACCTGCCGAGAACGAACAGTTCCGACAAGCAGTCAAAGGTACAAGTCTTGACTACTTTGCTTGCCAGCAGCAGCGTTCATCCGCTTCTGGCATTCAAGACATGCGGCTTATTTGCTGACGCGCAGTTGGCGTATGACATGTCCATGAAGTACAAGGAAGAACAGGAACAGAAGGCACGAGAGCAGCAACAGCAGATGGGAGCAACGGATGAAGGCAACAATGACCCCGAAGCTGGCAGCGGAAATCGAGAAACAGTTGAACAAGACCGGTCTGCTGGAACTGAAGGTTGAGAACGGCAGAATTGTTGTCATCACAGTAAAACGAACCGCAACAGCTAAGTTTTGAATAATATGCGCCCGCGCAAGAGGCACGGGCTGTCCGAAGGGACGCTGAACCAGAAATGGTTTGGTGTCCCTTTTATATTTTTCGCGGCAGAGAAGCCGCGTAAACAAACCACACATGAACAGAGAGAACTGTAAACGCAAGGAGCTATATTATGAGTTATTTATCTGACCTGCTCGGAGAGCAGTACAAGGAAGGTATGTCCGAGGACGAACTGTCCGCAGCACTTGAAGCAGCTGTACCGGAACTGACGGCAGCAGCTACTAAAAAAGTCGAGGCAAAGTGGAAAGGTGCAGTCGATAAGGCAACTGCCGAAGCGGCAGCGCGTAAGCGCGAACTGAGAGAACACAACTCTCAGGAGCAGAACCAGATTGCAGACCTGACCGAACAGCTGAACGCAGCAACCGGCAAGGTGGCAGAGCTGGAAAGAAGCGCCGCGCTGAATCGACACGTGACCGATTATATCAAGCTCGGCTATGAAGAAAAGCTGGCAAAGGCAACTGCAAAGGCGCTCGTTGACGGCGATTTTGACACCGTCACAAAGAACCAGCAGGCTTTCCTGAGTTCCTACAAGGACGCAATCATTGCAGACCAGATGAAGCACATGTCCAAGCCGACCGGTGGCACAATCGGCAGCGTGGACTACAACAAGAAGATTGAAGAAGCAAACGCAGCTGGCGACGTCACCGCCGTGGCGTACTACACACGCCTTGCGGGGCAGGCAGCTGCAACCGAATAAAGGAGGTATGACTGATGGCAGATCAGTTTGCTACCAGTTTTGGCGTACTGGAATATTCCGGTATGCTGTTCAATAAGGGCAACACCCAGTGCCCGTTCTCTACTGCAATCGGCAGCAGAGCAAAGACTACCAATCACGTAGAGTTCGTGGTAGGTCAGGAGTACAACACCGACAAAACGCTGGCGCAGCCTGCTATTTCGGAGACTGCATCTCTGACTGCACCGGACGCAACGGTTGTTACTCGCAAGCAGACAACCAACGTGACCCAGATTTTCATGGACTCCGTAGGTATCTCTTACGCGAAGCAGTCCAACATGGGTACCCTGTCCGGCATTAACATTGCGAATCAGTCCGGTAATCCGATTAACGAGCTGGATTTTCAGGTAGCTGCGCACATGCAGCAGATTCGTAACCAGATCGAGTACACCTTCATCAACGGTGTGTATGCCAAGGCGACGACTGACGCGACAGCAAACAAGACCTGCGGTATGGTTTCCGCCATTAAGACCAACGAAATCAAGATGGCATCCAAGGAACTGTCCGTGTGGGACGTGGCGGACATGCTCAAGAAGATTCAGGACGCACACGCGCCGACTTCCGGTCTGACCCTCTGGGTGGACGGCATCACCCGTTTGCAGCTGAACGCAAGCGCGGTACAGAACAAACTGACTATCGTGCCGTCTGACAGAACCATCAACGGCATCAACATCTCCACGCTGGTTACCCCGATGGGTTCTATTGACCTTGTGTCCGCACAGTATCTTCCGGCTGGCACTGCACTGGTCATGAACCTTGGCATTATTGCTCCGGTATATCAGCCGGTACCGGGTAAGGGTAACTTCTTCCTTGAACCGTTGGCAAAGACCGGCGCCGGTCAGAAATATCAGCTGTTTGGTCAGCTGGGTCTGGACTACGGCGCAGAGTGGTATCACGGCAAGTTTACCGGTCTGTCGACCACCTACACCCGTCCGGGCACTACTTCCGGCGCAGCGGCAGGCTAATCAAGATAGGAGGCAGACGGCATGACCGACAAGGAAAGAATCAAATTTGCAGCAGCAATGACTGACGAAACCGACGAAGCTGTGCTGTCTGCCTATATCAACATGGCGGAGAGCATTGCTCTCCACCAGCTGTACCCGTTCGGCGGTGATGACAGTTCTATCCTGCCGGACAATTATGAGTATGACATGCTACAGATTGCCGTTTATCTCATCAACAAGCGCGGCGCAGAGGGCGAGACAGGGCACACAGAGGGCGGCATCAGCCGGAAATACAGTGCTGCCGACGTCCCGCAAGCTCTGTTGGCGCGTATTGTGCCAAAGGCGGTGGTGCTATGAGATGCATGTGCCGCAATGAGAGAACGGTGTATTACCGAAAATACACAGGACTGACCGATGTGGTCAACGCAGATGGATATTACACTGGTGAGCAAGAAGCATCTTACGAAGATGCTAAAGCGATTAAAGGTGTCGTATCTCCCCCGACCGGCGAGGTGTATCGAGACATGTTCGGCATGCTGGATGACTATGATTGTGTGCTCACGGTCAGTGACCCAGAATGCCCCATCCGCGAGGAAGATATTGTGCTGTTTACGCGGCGCAAGTCTGACGACACGCAGAATGAGTACATCGTCAAACGCTGTGCGCCGTCGCTGAACACGTGCGCATATGCGCTGACGAAGGTGAACCGGACATGAGACTTGATATTCCACTGACACAAGCCGGACTTAAAAACGCAATTCGTGTGCTCAAGCAACGGCAGCAATGGTTGCAGCGCAAGACTGACGAGCTGGCACAAGAGCTTGCGGAGAGAGGTATGTCCGATGCGCGGATACGGTTTCAGAATGCCGAATATGACGGCATGAAAGACGTGTCGGTATCCGTGCAGAAAACCGGCGAGAACACATACGCCACGGTTGCCGTTGGTTCTGCCGTGCTGTTCATCGAGTTCGGCACTGGCATCCGATACACGGCACCGGCTCATCCTGACGCTGACCGCTTGGGTTTTGTCCGAGGCGGATACGGCAAGCATCAAGGCTTGAAAGAAAGCGGCTGGGTGTACGAGGGTGCGTCTGGCGGCACACGCGGACGAGCGGTCAACGATGCGCAGACCAAGTGGCACACTTACGGCAATCCGGCAAATATGTGCATGTACTATACCGTACAAGACTTGAAACGAGAGCTGGAACAGATTGCAAAGGAGGTGTTCGCAGATGAATGATTGCGAAGATTACATCTTTGACACGGTGCGAAAAGCGGTGTTGGCGGCGTACCCGAACGCGAGCATTGCGAGCGAGTACATCCAGACACCTGCAAAGTTTCCGCACATTTCGCTCTGGGCGCACGATAACACGCCCGCCATCGGGAAACAGACGAACGGAAAGCAAGAAGCGGTTTCAGCACTGGCGTTCACTGTCAACGTGTACTCCAACTTGCGAAACCGAAAGAAGTCTGAGGCAAAGAGAATCATGGAGCTGATTGATGCAGCGCTGTACAAGCTGAACTGTATCCGAACATCTTATTTGCCTGTTCCGAACATGTTAGATACAACAATTTACCGTCTGACCGCAACGTATCGTGTGGACTACGACGGCGTGAATTTATATAGGAGCTGATACAATGGCACTGAATTATGCACTCTCTGGTACGGCTACGACTGGCGCGAGCGGCGCAACGTCTACTTACCAGACTTATCTGTTGGCGAATGTCTCCTACTCCGCAAATTCCCTGACCACCGCAAAGGCATACAACATCCTTTGCGACATCATTGACTTTCCTGACATGGGTGGCGCACCGGAAACTCTGGACACCACAACTTTGTCGGACAACATGAAAACCTCTATTCTGGGTATTCAGGAGAACGAATCCAAGACATTCAACGCCAACTACGACGAAAAGACTTTTGCAATGCTGAGCGCATTCAAGCCGGACACCGACTACAAGTTTGCACTGGCAATGGGCGCAAATGGCGAGCACGGCGTCTGGACATGGACTGGTCGTCTGTCTGCGTATGTCACCGGCGGCGGCGTGAATGAGGTTCGCAAGATGGCAATTACCATCTCTCCGTCCTCTACGATTTCCTACGCGACTACTATCCCGACACTGGCTTAATCACCGAATATTTTAGGAGGATACTCTACCATGAAAACAATCAATTTTAAGTATGACGACGTTGCATATACCCTGTGCTTTACGAAGCGCACTGTACAGCAGCTTGAGGCATCAGGCTTTAACATCCAGAATATTGACGGCAAGATGGCGACATCTATTCCGCTGCTGTTCGCTGGCGCATTTAAGGCAAAGCATCCGTTTGTCAAGCAGGCAAAGATTGATGAAATCTATGCAGCGCTGACCAATAAGGCAGACCTGATTTCCGCACTGGTGGATTGCTATTCCGAAACACTTGAAGGTCTGCTGGCAGAGCCGGAGGAAGGCAAGGGAAACGCCGTGGCGTGGACGACTACGGAGTAAGTCAGCCCACGCAAATCAAATACGGAGAAGTGTTCAACACACACTTCCCATATTATCTGTCTATTGGGATGACAGAAGAACAGTATTGGGACGGAGACAACCTGCTCCCAAGGGTTTTTCGGAAAGCGGAAGAATTACGACGCGACCGGCAGAACTCGTATTTGTGGTTGCAGGGAAAGTATGTGTATGACGCGATCTATGCAATGGCGCCCGCGCTACAAGCAATGGGCGGCGGCAAACCTGAATCGTATGTCAACGAGCCGTATCCACTGACCGAAGCCGCAGTGAGAGAACGCGACGAGCGAGAGCAGCAACGCAAGATGGAAGAAAGAAAAGCACAGATGCTTGCGTGGATGCAGAGGGTTAACGCAGCAAAGGAGTGATTAGATGCCTGAGATTGAAGGTTTACAATTTAACGTCACGGGCGAATCAACGAAGGCGCAAGACTCTCTGCAAGCCACGATTGATAAGCTGGAACAGCTGAAAACCAAGCTGAGCGAGACCAAGACAGAAGTCAGCAGCTTAAGCAAGGCAATATCTGGTCTTGGCAACAATACAGGATTCAGCCGGTTCAACGAGAACCTGAAAAAGCTGAACGCTTCTCGTTCGCTCGGTACACTCGTGAAGAACCTCAAGGCTGTGCAGGGCGAGATGCAGGGAATTGGCGCGAATATTGGCGCAGGCTTGGTCAAGGGTATTGTGGTAAACTCTGGGCAGCTGTCCGGCATAGCGAAACAGTATCTCGTTGACCCAATAATTGAAGCCGTCCGCGCTGGTTTTGAAGTCCATTCTCCATCCCGTGTTATGTTGGAGATTGGCGGCTATCTTGCCGCCGGTCTTGCCGAGGGCATTCACGAGAAGGGCGCAACTGCCGTGAACGCTATGTCCAGCTTGGTGAGACAAGTCACAGCCGCCGCAAAATCAGCTGCGGCAAACGGCGGTACATATTCTGACCAGCTGGGTGACACGGCGTTGCAAGGGCTGCATGACGCTGTTGCGGGTATCCCCGCGGCAGCGAGCAAAGCGAAAAAATCAATATCTGATTTGATTGACCGAAGCGGGTATTCTGACCAGCTGGGCGACACCCCCCTGCAAGGCTTGCATAATGCAATAGCCCGCATTCCGGCAGCGGCGGCTAAGGCAAAATCAGCACTATCCGACTTGATTGATCGAAGCGGGTATTCTGACCAGCTGGGTGACACCCCACTGCAAGGGCTGCACGATGCAGTAGCCGGAATCCCAGCGGCAGCAGTCAAGGCGAAAAAGTCTTTGTCCGATTTGGTTGATCGAAGCGGGTATTCTGACCAACTGGGTGACACCCCACTGCAAGGGCTGCATGACGCGATAGCTGGAATCCCAGCGAGGGCGGCTAAGGCAAAAGCGGCACTGTCAGATTTGATAAACTACGGTGTTAACAAACCGTATATGAACTACAGCGAAACCCCAGTTCCGCAAAGCCTAACTAATCTCAAGAGTGAGATTTCATCTGCTGTGAAAATAGCGCAGGCTGGCGTCACATCTACAGCCAAAGCGGCGAAACAGGGTTTGACTTCTGCTGTGAAAGCTGTCCCATTAGGTCTCGCTTCTGCCGTGAAAACAGTGAAGGCTGGGCTATCCTCTGCCGCTGCAAGCGTGAAGTCCGGTATATCCGGCGGCGCGGGCAAGGTAAAGTCCGGTGTGACGGATGCATACTGGACGGGCGCATACAAGATGATGCAAGCCCAAGAGAAGTTGTCCGGTTGTTTTAGCAGAGCGAAGGTGTCAATCTCCCAAAATGTGAGTGCCCTCAAGCAGTATAACGCGCGACAGAAAGAGCTGGATGCGACTTTTGGCGCGACAAGCAAACGGACACAGGTTCTTGTGCCCCAGCTTGGTAAGATGCGAAACCTGTTGGGCGGCATCGGCACCGGAGCAAAGCAGACGACTTCTGCAATGGGTAGATTGGCATCCGCGCCAGTCAAGAAACTGCTCTCCCCGCTGTCCGCCGTGCAGGACAAGCTCAAGCATATCAAGTATGCGCTGCTTACTGTAGTTACTTACGGTTCGATTTACCGAATTATTAGCCTGTTCAAGACCGGATTGACAGACGGATTGGACAATCTGTACCAGTATTCGCTGATTACGGGTAACCAGTTCGCGGCAAGCATGGACAGAGCAGCGACAAGCCTGCTGTACTCGAAGAACTCCATTGCAGCAGCAGCGGCGCCGCTGGTTAACGCACTTGCTCCGGCACTGGACTTTGTCGTTGACAAGGTGGTTACTTTGCTTAATCGGTTTAACCAGCTCGTGTCCGCGCTGTCTGGTAAGACGACATACACGAAAGCTGTAAAGCAGCAGACCAAGTATGCAGAAGCGGTCAAAGATACATCCGACGCAGAGGACGACGCTAAGAAGAAAGCGGACGAGCTGAAACGCAGTCTGACCAGTTTTGATGAAATTCATGCGCTCGATGACAATTCCAGCAAAGACATCAGTTCCAGCAAGAAGAATGATTCCGGCACGGAAATTCCTGATTACGGTGGGATGTTCACCGAGGAAAAGATTGATGGTGGAATCTCCGATTTTGCGAAGAATCTAAAGGATACTATCAACAAAGGCGATTGGCAGAGCTTGGGCAAAGTGCTTGCGGACAAGGTCAACAGCGCGATAGACGCTATTGACTGGCAAGGCGCGGGCAAGAAATTCGGCTATGGGCTGAATGGCATTATCCAGACGTCATATTATTTCCTCAAGTACACAGACTTTGCGAAAATCGGCAACCGATTTGCTCAGTTCTTAGATATGGCGCTGGCACAGGTCGACTTTTCTAAGGCAGGCGGACTGTTGGTTCGCAAGTTTACCAGCCTTCTTGACTTGATAGGCGGTTTCCTCTACGGCTTGAACTGGGGCTTGGTCACGAAAAGCATAACGGACTTCTGGACGGGATTCTTCGACGAGTGGTCTGCTTGGCTGGATGAACACGACTGGACAGACGTAGGAGAGATTTTCCAGCGAAAGCTACAACAGGCAATAGACAATCTCGGAATGGATGACATTGCAAGCAGTTTTTGGCGGGCATTCAACAAATCCGTAGATGCTGCGGTAGATTTCAACAATGGTTTCTATGAAAACATCTCGCAAGAACTCAACGGTATCATGATCGCACTTTCCGGCGCGGCAGTTGGAGTTGGTGCAATCTTGGCTTTCTCCGGTGCAAATATCACGCTCGGTCTTGCAATGATGGCTTGGGGCGGATGGGAAGGTTATCAGGCGATTAAAGCAAACTGGGGTTCCGCGATGATAGACCCTGTGCAGAAAGTAGTGAATACCGTTCTCGGCATCCTTGCACCCGCGCAGATGGCTATTGGTGCGATTCTTGCTTTCTCCGGTGCAAGTCTGCCTTTGGGTATTGCTTTGATGGCAGCAGGCGCCGTTGAGCTTGCATCAATTGCTGCCTTGAACTGGTCAGGCTTGTCAAGCAATGTGAAATCGGTCATCAGCACAATTGCAGCCTTTGCCGGTGGCGCGCTTCTGGCACTGGGCGTAGTGCTCACGATGACCGGTGTGATGCTACCTCTGGGCATTGCACTGATGGCAGCAGGCGCGATTGCGCTTGTAACATCAGTTGCACTGAATTGGAACAAAGTGAAGGATGGTACATCCGGCGTACTCGGTACAATCCTCAGCACTGCCAGCAAGGCTTTGCTCCCCCTAGGCATCATTCTTGCCCTGACCGGTGTGGCATTGCCGCTTGGTATTGCGCTGATTGCGGTTGGCGCAATCTCTCTCGTGGCGCAGAAGAAACTGAACTGGGACTCGATAGGAGACAAGATCAAGTCCATTCTTGGCACCATCTTGAGTGTCGTGAGCAAGGCGTTGCTCCCGCTTGGTGCATTCCTTGCCTTGACAGGTGTGGCATTGCCGCTTGGTATTGCCCTGATGGCAGCGGGCGCGGTAAGTCTGGCGAAGGCAAAAAAACCGGACTGGGATACGATGAAAAAGAATGTCGGTTCTGCGCTGGATAATGCGAAGAAAACAGCAGATGACAAGCTGTCAAAGTTGAAAAAAGCTTTTTCCGATGCTGCCGACGCGGCATCGAAAGCGTGGGGCGACATAAAACTGAAATTCGGTCAGATCAAGCTTCCGTCAATCAAGACGATATGGAGTGCGGCAACTGGCGCACTGGCGCAGTTCATTCCCGGACTTCCGTCATTTAGTCTCGATTGGAACTACTATGCGAAGGGCGGTTTCCCTGACGTAGGCGAGATGTTCATTGCACGAGAGAACGGCAGCGAGATGATTGGTCGAATGGGCAACAAGAACGTTGTCGCAAACAATGAACAGATCGTGGAAGGTATCGCTCGTGGCGTAGCGTCTGCAAATAGTCAGCAGAACGCACTGTTGCGAGAGCAGAACGAACTGCTCCGCGCACTGCTTGAAAAAGACACAGGAATCAGCATTGGCGACATCACCAATGCGGCAAGACGACAGAATCAGCGGATGGGCAAGACAGTCATCCCTGTAGGCTAAGGAGGCACAGAATGGCAAATCCAATCAAATCTATTGATGGGGCGACTGTTCTGTGCCCCTCGTCGTACAAATGGTCGCAGGAAGTTGTGTCCCGCAGCACAGCTGGACGAACCGAAGATGCACTGATGCATGTCGAGAAAATCCGAACAGTAGACAAGCTCGAACTGGGCTGGCAGAACAAAACTTACGACGAATCGAAATCCATCCTGTCCAAGTTTACGAACGAATATTTGTCCGTCAGTTACTACAACCCTATGACGAACTCATACAAGACCGGCAAGTTTTACGTCGGTGACAAATCAGTTGACACGTACAATCACACACTCGGCATCAACGCAAGTATCAGTTTTAGCTTAATTGAGGTTTAACAGATGGTAAATCTAGCAAGCACAATTAAAGAAAAATGGCAATCCGGTGGACACCAGATTGCCAAGGTAGAGTGTACCGGATTGCGGTACGTCAGCACGGGAAAGCTGCTGAACACAACAGACCAGACTATTACGTCTGACCGAATCTGCGATGGTGGTCTGTCTATCGACAGAACCGCTGTTTCTGGCAGCAAGTTGGAGCTGGGTTCTGCTATTGCGGCAACCCTGTCTCTGACGCTCTACAACACGGACAAGAAATACGCCGATGTGAATTTTGAGGGCGTCGAGATGAAGGTCTCCGTTGCAGTGGACGAGGACAGTCCGACGTGGGTTCCGCTCGGTGTGTTCATCGTCGATACGCCGCCGCGCCATCTGTCCACCATCTCCATCTCAGCAATGGACAGAATGGTACTGTTTGACAAAGACGCAAGCGGATTTGACTACGATACCAACTCGACCGTAGCGGAAGTTATTCAAGCCTGCGCTAAGGCAGCCGGTGTACCTCTCGCAGACACGAACATGAAGAACCTGCCGAATTACAATGTGCAGGTGAGCAAACCGGAAACGCAGAGCACAATCACCTATCGTACACTGTTGCAGTATTGCGCAGCTCTGACCGGTACGTTCGCCTATATGGACGAAACCGGCAAGCTGGCATTTCGATGGTATGACACAACTGCCGGTTTCGCAATGACGCCCGCGAACCGGTACAGCAGCGACGTCTACGAACAGGACGTCACGATTACCGGTTTGACATACGCCGTTAAATCACAGGACAGCGAGGGCAAAGAGACCAGCACGGTAAACGTGTACGGCTCTGCTGACTATGCTTTCGACTTCACGGACAACCTGTTGATTGCTGGTAATGCAGCTCGCAATCAGGCGTTAACCGTTGTGCAGTCAAAAATCATTCCGGCAACGTATCGCCCGTACTCAGCTGAGATTCTTCCGGCTCCGTGGCTTTTCCCCGGCGACGCGGTGACATATTTGCCGGTGGATAAGGACGACACAGCGGCGAACCGGTTGTTTTCCATCGTTACTAATATGGCGTACACCCTGAACGGTTCTACGACAATTGCGGGACAGGGTGAGACTGCGCAGAGCAACAGCTACGCAAACACATCAGGTCTGACAGCGGCACAAGCACAGATTTTACAGCGCGTCACTGACCGCGTGACGCAGGAACGGACGAGCCGCGAACAGGCAATTTTACAGCTTAACGAGCAGATTAAAGGTGTCAAGGCAGGCAAAGATGACCTGTTGATTGCCGGTCTGGGCTTGTACACGACAGAAGAAACCCTGTCGGATGGCAGCACGGTGTACTACTACCACGACAAGCAGAACCTTGAAGATAGCTCGATCATTTATACATTCCAGTCGGGCGGATTTGCTTACACAACGAACTGGAACGGCGGCAACCCGACTTGGACATCTGGATTTGACCGGAACGGCAATCTGATTATGAACACCATCAGCACGTACAAGCTGGAAGCGGACGACATTCAGGCAGGCTCGATTACGGCTGATAAAATCAACACAAGCTACACAACTACGATTCACGACTACGCCGATGGCAAAGCAAACAGTGCGCTGACTGACGCGAAGAAGTATGCGGATACGCAGAGCAGCACGGCGGAGAGTAATGCGAACGGATATACAGACGGAAAGCTCAAAGACTACTCGACAACGGTAGAAATGAACTCCGCCATCAACCAGAAGGCGGATTCTATCACACTCAAGGTGTCACAGACGTATGTGACAACGGCGGACTACAACACCGGCATCAGCGACACAAAGAAATATGCCGATACGCAAAGCAGTACGGCAGAGAGCAACGCGAAAACGTACGCAGACACGCAAAGCAGTACGGCAGAGAGCAACGCGAAAAAGTACGCAGACACACAGAGCAGCGCAGCGCTGACGGATGCAAAAGCCGACACGGACAAAAAGCTCGGTGATTATGCAAAGAAAACCGACATTCCAGACCTGACACCTTACGTCACGAAGGAAACCATGTCGTCAGAAATCAAGGCATCCGCTGACCAGATTACGCTTGACGTGTCAAAGAAGTATGTGACGAACGAAAATCTTACGACTGAGGTTGAAAGTCAGGTCAAGATTAGTACAGAAGGGTTCAGTTCACGTGTAAGCTCGGTTGAGAACAACCTGCTATACGGTTTGAACTTTAATCTGCTGAAAGACACAAAGGCGTTCGGCGGTCTGGATTCCGGCTCAAAATCAACGTTAACGAATGACACATACAACGGGCTTGCTGTTAGATATGACGCAGCCGCGCCATATAGTACCATATCGCAATGGACGAGCTTTGATATAGCTGACGTACAGGCAAACCGGGGGCTTGCCATATCATTTTACGCAAGATCAGACAGCACGGGCAATAAAGTAGCTGTACAGGCACGTGAGACAGGGACAGGGGCGTGGAAACAGATAACTGATTCCACCGGCGGAACACACGCCAACACAGGAAACATTATAAGCTATGGTAGCCTTGGTATTGAGGTGTCCACGAGCTGGTCACGGTACTGGGTAGCATTCATACCAAGAGAAGAATGGTCAGACGATGAAACCCTTTCACAAGTGCAATTGTATGTGCATACGGGTTCAGGTATCTACATTGCCGGTGTCAAGCTGGAATACGGCACGACCGCAACGGACTGGTGCCCTGCGGCGTCTGAGACATACGAGGGGCGAAGGTACTCTGAAATCAAGCAGGACATTGACAGCATCAGTCTGGATGCGACGAAGATTCGTCTGCAAGCCACGACGCTGACATGGAAAGCTGAGAACTCCGAGCTGAAAGAGGACGGTACGTTGACTGCACGTGGCATGTTCCAGTCTTACGAGGATGTGTACACGAAGGATTCCAAGTACGGACGAAATTCGATTGGCTTTGATAACGCCAATGGCGCACGACTATACGCCCGTTTCCGCGCGTGGGAAACCGCAGCGCAGCGAGAGGCGGAAAGCGACAGCGGCATTGTCCGAACGTATTACCCAGTCGTAATCAAGGGCATGCCGACAGACGGCAGCACCACCGGCAGCGAAGCCGGATACGGTTACGCCGCCTTCCGCTACGGTCAGGTTTCTACCATACAGGTCAAGGGATTGACCACGCCACGATTCGAGATGGTTAACTACTGGGACGCCGGTCAGCCTGACGAACGGCATCCGGGCGTGCTGCTCAGTCTGGGACAACCGACAAACGGAAGTTATCTGCAAGGCGCTGCCAGCAAGGGCGGTTATCTCAAGCTGATGCGCGACGACATACAGCAAGGCAAGTCGCAGGATGGCGTGAATCTCTTTTTGAACTCCACGGGCAGCGGACAACTCACACTGAGCCATGTAACGGACTCTGGTGATTCCCAGCCGAAGGCGCAGCTTGTCGCGTCAGACAAGAACAGCTGGCTTTGGCTTGGCGGCTCGGATAATGATTATTACAACCCCGGACAGGCGCTTTGGTATGACTTCGACTCGCAAAAGCTGAACATCAACGCAAACATTAAGCTGAGCGGCTTAGGTTTTGCTAAGCGTTGGGTGTCTGGGTTTAACTATGTGGCGAACTACACTCATCTTCAGACCGACAGTAATATAGCTGACGCAAACAGACTAAATGCTTTTGCGGCGAGATTGAATATGGTGTTTGACGACTTGTATCAGATAACGACATGGCTTAAGCAAACGTCAGGTGGAACGGGATTCAATACTTGGCAGTGCACCTAAGCAGAAAGGACACACAACATATGATTAACGCAACTACACGACAGCTTGAAGCTGACCTTGCGCAGCTTGTCAACAACGCAGCTCTCCCTGCTTGTATCATCAGACTGGTGCTTGAAAGAGCAACCGCGCAGGTCGTAGCTATCGAGCAGGACTGCATCGCGCGAGAACAGGCGCAGGCAGAACAAGCAAAAACCGACGAGAAAGACGAGGACAAAGACGAATGAGAAAGAAGATTATTTGCGCAGTAATGGCTGGCGTAATCGCGGCAACATGTGCTGCACCGGCATTTGCCTGCACACCGACGATTAAGGTTGACATGTCCTGGAAGAAAGACATGGACAAGGCACTGTCAGGCATCAAGGTGAGCGTCCCGAATGTCGTGATTCCGAGTTCGTATTTTGACAATGTCAAGTTTAATTGAGAGGTAGGGTGAGCAATGATGATTTACGCAATCACTTGCGCGTTTATCGTGCTGGATTTCATCACAGGTCTGGTAAAAGCCTTTTCCAGCGGTGGGTTCAAAAGCTCCGTGATGCGACAGGGGCTTTTCCACAAAGTGGGTGAACTGCTCTGTGTGGCACTCGGTATTCTCATCCAGTACGCGGAAGGTTATCTGGATTTAGGTATCAATTTGCCTGTTGCCGCCGCCATTTGTACCTACATCGTACTGATGGAAATCGGCAGCGCAATTGAGAACATTGGCGCAATCAATCCAGACCTTGTGCCAACCAAACTGCGTAAGATAATCGGTATTGGAGGAGACGGCAAGTGAGCTACAATGTACATTTTCAGACGATGCCCGCGTACAAGGGCATCAAGTACGGACAGGGTACCGTGTATACATCCGGCTGCGGTTGCGCAGCTCTCTGCAACGCACTTGACGCGCTGGGTATCGCCCGAGTGTCCGTCAAGGCAATGTGCGCATACTCCGTGTCGGTCGACGCGCGCGTTAAGGGCGGCACGGACGAGGGCGTGCTGCTGAGGAACGCCGCTAAGAAGTATGGATTCACATACCGCACGACCAGTAAAAACGCGGAACTGCTGGCGTATTTGAAATCCGGCGGTGTGGCGATTTTACACGGCGGCAACTCGTACAAGCTGTTCTCGGACAGCGGGCATTTTGTCTGTGCCGTAGCGGCAAACGGAAATACAGTAACTGTGCTTGACAGTTTCTGGTACGGCAAAAAGTACAAGCGCAACGCAATCCGGCGGAACTATGTGTCCGTGGTGGACGACGGCATCATCAAGACCAGCCTGACCCAGTGCGGCAAGGCAACAGCAGACCGGTCTCCGTCTTACTATCTTATCAGTAAGTCCGGCAAGGGAGACAATAAGAAAGAGGTGGAAGATATGACCGAGAATGAAGTAAGAAAGATTATCGCAGACGAAGCAACCAAGCAGGCAAAGCTGGCAGTGTCCGAGTGGGCAAAGTCCGCGTGGGCGAATGCAGTAGAAGCAAAGCTGCTGGACGATGACCGCCCGCAGGCTCCGATGACCAGACAGGAGTTCGCGGCAGAGCTTGTAAAACTCGGCTTTGCTGGCAGAGCAACCGAACCTTCAGACTGGGCAAAGGCAGCATGGACAGCGACCGAGCAGGCAGGCGTCATGACCGGCGATCCGCGCGGCTACGTGACACGCGAAATGCTGGCACAGGTACTCAAGAACGTGGGTCTCGTTGGCGCAGGCGTGAAGGAATGAGGTGGTCTTGTGCTGACCATCAAGAACGGCAAAATTCTGCTGACACGAGGTGACAGCGCATACATTAACGTAGACCTCACGACATCAACGGGTGAAGTCTACGAGATGCAAGCTGGCGATAAACTGACCTTGACCGTGCGACAGCTGGCGGACGATACGTCCGCCGTGCTGCTGCAAACCGAGAGTGACAGCGCGCAGCTGCACCTGTTGCCCGCGCAGACGAAACAGCTGACAGCGGGCAAGTACAGTTACGATATTCAGTTGTCGACTGCGTCCGGCGATGTGTACACCGTCGTCGGCGCAGCGGACACGAACACAAGTCTTAGCAACTTCACAATCCTGCCGGAGGTAACGACATGAGTAATCTGAGTAGCGGCACTGTTCGCGGCGTGCTGAACGCCGCTACGGTTACCGGCGTTATCGGTGCGGAAAACGTGACAGGTGTGATTGGCAACGGTATTGCAAGGGTGGATGGTTCCACTGACCCATATCTGGGGGAATACGAGGTCACGCCACAGGTCAATGCGCAGACCGTGCCGTGCGCCGGTAAGAAGATGCTGAAAGATGTAGACATCAAAGCTATACCGTTTTTCGAAACCGCAAACGCGACGGGAACTACGGTGTATATAGCTGCGGAGGTAGATTAAATGGCAAAGTTATACAATAAGATTATTTACGGCGGAAAGACCCTGCTCGATTTGACCGCCGACACGGTGACTGCGGACAAGCTCGCGAAGGGCATCACTGCACATGACAAGTCCGGCGCTCTGGTCACCGGCACGAGCACAAAAGACAGTGACACGAGCGACGCAACTGCGGCGGTTGCCGAAATCCTGAGCGGAAAGACCGCGTATGTGCGCGGCAGCAAGGTCACAGGTACCATGCCGAACCGCGGCAAGGCTACTGGCACAATTGCAACGGTGGCAGGCAAGTACACTATCCAAAACGGTTATCACGACGGTTCCGGTACGGTGCAGATTGACAGCGCCGAACAGGCGAAAATCATTGCGACGAACATCCGCGAAGGTATCACTATCCTAGGTGTAGAAGGCTCGATGTCGTCGAGCGAAGGCATGAAGCCACAGGCGAAATCTGTAACTCCGACCGCAGCTGCGCAGACCGTACTGCCGGACGAAGGTTATAACTGCCTGTCGCAAGTCACAGTAGCAGCAATTCCATACGCGGAAAGTGAAAATTCTGCTGGCGGTCTGACCGTGACAATCGGGTGATAACGCATGGCAGACAAGAATGTAAATCAAGTAATTGTGAACGGAGAGACCATCCTTGATCTGACCGGCGATGCCGTAACCGCAAATGATTTGGCTGAAGGGGTTACGGCACACGATAAGTCGGGCGCACCGATAACCGGCGCAATTAAGAGTAAAACAATTGTCGAAAACTATGTAGATAAGCGCGGTTACAATTACGGCAATAACTCACCGACACTCAGATTTCTTGCCGCAGGACGCCCGTTCCCTTACAACTATGAACCCGCGTGCGTCTATGCAAGTTACACGCTTACCGGCGGTAGCCGAGAACTAATTCGGGACGAGGCAACAACGGTAACGGCGAAAATACCAGCTGACGCTTTTGGCAGCGCCACTACTGCTGATGTAGTTAAAGGAAAGACATTTACCTCTCAAGATGGCGTTAAGCTCACTGGCACATATGAACCAACGAGTACCGAGCCGAATCTACAAGCTAAATCCGTCACTCCGACAGTAGCGGAACAGGTTATTACGCCAGACACAAATTATGCCGGTCTGTCGCAGGTCACAGTCTCGGGTGATGCCAATCTGACACCGGAGAATATCAAAGAGGGTATCTCTATTTTTGGCATCGCTGGCACGCTGGCGGCGGCTGCATCAGGCAACAACTGCGAGGCGTATGTGATTGACGCCACGAACCCAACTGTCAGTTTCAAAACGACCGGCACGATCAAGGTCTACGGCTACGGCTATACAACCAGTTCCAGCGGCTGGGGCGGCAGCAGCACGACTGTCCACGCCTTTTGCGGCGATGGATATTACAAATCTGCGAACTGGGGCAGTCCGTCAAAGACGTCTTGCACGTTTGGTGTGTCAAATGGCAAGCTGACCGGACTGCCGAGTCTCAACGGCGGCACGCTGATTGCGACTGTTGGGTTGTGATGCCACCCTCGTGCCACCATTGACCGCGTGGTAGCGCATGTCCGTAGGTGCAGCTAAATGTTTTTATTTGCGCAAGAACACACTGACTTTACGCGCTAAATGCAACTAAATGTTCGGAAGTGCAAAACGCTAAATACCTGTATTGTATCCTAGATGCAACAAATAATTGTATCTTTTTAACGCTTTATAGGTTGTATTTTGTCGATTTAGCTTTATTTTAGCAACTTTTATTGTGTGTACAAATGATGATAAATGGCATTGCCACCCTCGTGCCACCATTGGCGCGAGAGTGGCAATTTTTTATTCTCCAAAAAGTTCATTTATCGCTGCGGTCTCCTTGGCGCGCGCAACGTCTGTCAGACTGGCGTATAGACCGAGGGTAACCTGTATGTTCTTGTGACCCAGCCGTTCTTGCACCAGCAGGGGAGAGATGCCCGCACTAACCAGCATGGTCGCGTGCGTGTGTCGGAGCGTGTGAAAATCAAAGTTGGGGAGATTCAAGGTTTTGTGTACGAGAGAAACGCGGCGCATGACAGAGTCATATCGAAGAATAGCGCCGTTTGGTTGACGGCAAACAGGGTCAAACGGCGTTCCTTCTCCGCCTATACTCAGCTTACCCGAAGCGTCATATGTGTACTGCGGATACTGCTCATTAAGTAGCGCTGCCCGCTGCTGATACTGTTTTTCAGCCACCAGTTCTGATATAAGGGCATCGTCCATAGAGATTTTTCGCACGCTCTCAAACTTCGGTTCGGTTATAAAGAGGGCATGGTCTAAATGCTGCTGCTGATGCCGGATGCACAGCGTTTTGTTCCCAAAATCTATATCGTTCCATGATAAGCCAAGGACTTCGCCCACGCGCATTCCGGTATGGTAGCCGATAACAAAAGCGAGGTAGCCAATCCTGCCCGATAGCAGTTCCTTGATTCTTGCCCAGTCCGCTGGTGTGACCGGCTCTCTTACTCGTGTGCGGGGCGGCACAGGTGGTCGGACACGACGAGATGGTAGCTTTACGCCGTCAATAGGTGCGTGTTGCAAATACCCCATCGGCTCAACGGCATACTTGAGCGCATTGGTTAACACACCTTTGACGCCAGATATAGTCTCTCGGCTAACGCCTTGCATGAATAGGTCGTTTATTAGTCGCTGTATGTCCGCTGCGGTAATCGCCGACAGCTTGTATTTTCCAAGAGCAGGTTTGATGTAAACCTCTATCCTCCGAGTATACGTGCGAATGCTATTCGGTCTTAGTTCCGGCTTGCGCAGCTCTAACCATTCGTCCAGATAATCCGCTACGGAAATCTCAGAGGGAACAAATGTTCGTCCAACATTCAAATATTCATTGTATGCCTTTGTCCCAGCGACAAGGGCTTCTTTCTTTGTGCGGAAACCGGACTTCTCCACGCGCCGACGCTTGCCGCCAACCGGTGCAGCTTCAAACCGGTACCGCCATGTGGCGCGTTTGTATACTTGTACTCCGGGCATGGCATGTCACCTCATTCACATACAAATCTCAACCTTGACTACCTTCCCAAGGATTTCTACATGCGTTTCTTTTGGGTTATAAAACTGCATCTTGTGAATCGGATTTGTACTCTTTGGTTCAAGCATGACCATGCCATGCTGCATGTGCCATACTTTTACCGTCGCTTCACTATCGTCAACCATGACAACTGCAATTTCGCCTTCTTCAACAACGGACTGCCTGCGCACTATTAGGAGATCGCCTTCACAGATACGGGCGGCATTCATACTATCGCCCTGAACACGCAACGCAAAATACTCTGCTCCGTGGTTCAGGTCAGTATATGTGTAGCCCTCAATATTCTGCTCTGCATAAATTGGCAGACCGGCAGAGATGC
>OQVS01000235.1_pt1 | contig 35086 bp, 24 predicted proteins | sample 1691601 | NCBI WGS metagenome assembly OQVS01 (sample SAMN03418268, study PRJEB22391) | human gut metagenome | biome: human-gut; feature: organic feature; material: feces | host: Homo sapiens | place: Tanzania | collected 2013-01 | reverse complement strand
TGGGTCTCTTCTCAATCTTCCAACCGGAGGCCGTGAAGAAAGTGACGCTTTACAAAGGCTCGTTTCCGGCCCGTTACGGAGGCAGAACCTCCAGCATCATCGATGTCAGGACAAACGACGGAAACCTTCAGGAGACTCACGGGACGATCGGTGTCGGAGTACTCAGCGACAAGTTCCATCTTGAAGGGCCGATCTTCAAGGGGAAGACGGCATATTCAATCAGCGCGAGAGGTATGCACACTTTCCTGTTCGATGGTATATTCAGAGCAGCGAACATTCCGGCAAACTACTATTTCTATGATCTTAACGGCAAGGTTACACATCGGTTCAGCGATCGGGACAGGCTGTTCCTCAACGCCTATTACGGCCGTGACATATTCTATTACAAGGACAATGAAGGCGACACCATCATAGACGGAGCCGAGAACAAAACCGAGTTCGACGACAAGACCTACATCAGATGGGGCAACCTTCTCACATCCGCAAGATGGAATCACGTCTTCAACGGAAGGCTGTTTTCGAACACGACTGTGGCCTTCACGGACTACCGGATGCGAATGGGCTACAACTCTACGGAAAAGAGTGAGAACTCGAAATATTCCTACAAGTTCGATTATGGTTCCGGAATAAAGGACATCACCGCCAAGATTGATTTTGACTACACCCCGACACCTCGGCACCTCATCAAATTCGGAGGTGAATATGTAGGCCACACTTACATCCCGGAGACGTACACGACTGTCGAGAAGGAGAACGACAAAGGTCAGATGGTGACCGACACGACATATTCCAATAATAAGGAAAAGAACCGTTCAGGCCACGAGTTATCCGCTTACATCGAGGATGATTTCACGATAGGCAAACGGTTGACACTCAACCCTGGAATCCACCTCGCTTTGTTCCGGACCAGCGGCAAGACCTATTGGTCACCCGAGCCGAGAATGTCGGCGAAATTCGATTTCGGAAAGGGGATCAGCGCCAAGGCGGCATATTCAAGGATGTCGCAGTACGTCCACTTGTTATCCTCATCGAAGATTACTCTGCCGATTGACCTTTGGGTGCCTATCACCAGGAACATCAGGCCGGTGACGGCGGATCAATATTCATTGGGGTTGTACTACAACGGCCTGCCGGGTTGGGAGTTTTCCGTAGAGGGCTACTGGAAGGACATGCACAATGTGCTTGAGTACAAGGACGGAGTCTCCTTCATGGCAAGCTCGCAGTCCTGGGAGGACAATGTCGTGATGGGTGACGGACGGGCGTACGGCGTAGAGGTCTTCATCCAGAAAACGATCGGAAAGACAACGGGGTGGCTGGGCTACACTCTGGCCAAAAGTGACAGAGTCTTCTCCAACGGACTGATCAACAACGGAGAACGCTATCCTTACCGCTATGACAGAAGGCATAACATCTCTCTTGTCGTGAACCAGCGACTCGGAAAGAAGTGGGATCTCAGCGCGGTGTGGACTTTCGCGACCGGAGGCACCACGACAATCCCGGAAAGGGAGAGCATCGTGATGCTTCCTGACGGAACATTCACGCAGATTGACTATGCTCCGCACCGAAACAACTACAGGTTGCCGCCAAGCCACAGGCTAAACATCGGAGTCAATTACCACAAGCGGCTAAGACGTGGTGAAAGCATCTGGAACTTCGGAGTCTATAACGCCTACAACAGGTTGAATCCGAATTTTGTCTATTACAAGGCAGACACGAAAGGTAATTCCGAATCAAGCCTCTACACAAGGAAGGCGAAACTCAAGTCTGTCACGATCCTGCCTATAATCCCGTCATTCAGCTACACTTATAATTTCTAAAGAGATGAGAGGACTTATTATATGCACAGCAGCGGCCTCCGTCCTGCTCGGAGCCTGCACGAAGGACATTGATTACAACCTGAAAGACATCAAGCCACAGCTGATAGTAAACTCGCAGATGACGGTTGGCGACACCTTGCATCTTGTCTATCTGGCGGTAAGCAAGAGTGACCGTGTCGAGAGAATCAAATCAGGTTCGGTCAAGTGCTATGTCAACGGCGTTCTTGTGGCTGACGGAAAACTTGACAACCGTGATGACGACTTGTTCATCAAGGAGGATCTGCACATCTACGGCCACTACTATAGAGACGAACACCATAAAGATGTGTACACGGCAGGACCCAACGCCGCCGGCAAGACCAACCAGACCAGATACTCCTTCAAGGCCGGTTTCAAGCCAGGTGATGTAGTGAGAATCGAGGCGGAGGCCGATGACGGGGTCTACAAGGCCTATTCGGAAGTGGTCGTTCCAAAGGCGCCGGAATTCAGCATAACCGACACTCTGCTCCAAAAGAATCAATATGGCGACAATATTTACCGGATCCGTGTCAAAGGCAAGGACATCACCGGTGAGGACAACTTCTACCGGATACTGTCCGGACGTTCAGTTATCGACAAAAAGATCAGGTACGCGAGTGAGCGTGGAGAGGCAATGACTTGGGAAGAGACCAAGGACTACAGTTTCATCCGCCTTGACAAAGGCAACGACCCGATTCTGAACGATGGAGCCCCTGCCGAGGATCTCGACTTGGAAGGAGCTTCGGAGAACACTTTCAGAGTGTTTTCTGACAGACAGTTCTCCGACGGAACTTTCAACATCGGGTTCAACGTGAACGCCAATGAAATCATCTACGGACTGCACGGACTCCTGAATTTCAACCGTATGGAATCAGAGACAACATTAAGCGTGACAATCCGTGGCATCACAAAGGATGAGTACTACTATCTGAAAGCGCTAAGCATCTACGACTATCTGGACGGAGACACAACACTGACAGAGCCCGTCTCCTTCCCTGACAATGTCGAGGGCGGAATCGGGCTCGTCAGCATAAGCACGGAAAGCGTAGCCTCAATCAAGTTCAAAAGGACGTACGACGTACCATCTTCATGGATTTACACTGAGTAATCCTTAAATATTCTTTAACGCTTACTGAACTTCCTTGATGATTTCCATACCCTTTCGGATGGCTTCCTCATTCTTAGGAATAAGATGATGGTGACGTTCCGGGAGGGTTTTCCGCAAGGCGGCAAGCACGCTTTCGATCTTGACGACCGGACGGATCTTCAAAAGACCTCCCAACACGATCATATTGAAAGTCTTGATGAGGTTCATCTCAGCCGCGGCATCCATAGCGTCGATCCTATAGACCTTGATGTCCTTCCTTGTCGGAGGCTCGGAAATTCCATAGCCGTCGTAGATGATGATTCCACCCGGCTTCACCTTCGGCTCGAACTTCTCCAGCGAAGGCTGGTTCAGAACAATCGCGATGTCGTAGCTGGAAAGAATCGGAGAGGAAACCGGATCATCGCTGACAATCACGGTCACATTGGCCGTACCGCCACGCTGCTCCGGACCATAGGCCGGCATCCAGGTGACCTCCTTGCCTTCCATCAGACCGGCATAAGCCAGAATCTTTCCCATCGAGAGGACACCCTGTCCTCCGAATCCTGCAATAATTATCTCATCTGTCATAGCCTTGTCGATTTAAAGTTCTACGCCTTTGTCCTTGAGGTCTCCAAGATGATAGAACTCGAACATATTCTCTTCCATCCACTTGTTGGCCTTCTCCGGGCTCATCTTCCAACCAGAGTTGCAGGTGGACACAACCTCGACGAGGTTGGAGCCCTTGCCCTGCATTGAATATTCAAACGCCTTTCTGATCGCCTTCTTCGTGCGGTTGATGGCAGCCACGGTGTGAACAGCCTGACGGGTCACGTAGCAGGTGCCATCAAGTGTGGCGGCGATCTCCGTGATCTTCAGCGGGTAGCCGTGAAGCGACACTTCCCTGCCGTAAGGGCAGGTGGCGGTCTTCATTCCCAGAAGGGTGGTAGGAGCCATCTGACCACCGGTCATTCCATAGATGGCGTTGTTTATGAATATGATCGTGATGTTCTCGCCTCTGTTCAGGGCGTGGATCGTCTCGGCTGTTCCGATGCAGGCGAGGTCTCCGTCACCCTGATAGGTGAACACGAGCCTGTCCGGCCAGAGACGCTTAGTCGCGCTGGCAAGTGCCGGAGCCCTACCGTGGGCGGCCTCCTCCCAGTCAACGTCAATGTACTTGTAGGCGAACACGGCGCAGCCCACAGGAGAGATGGCGATCGTCTTGTCCGTCATTCCCATCTCCTCGATCACCTCGGAGACTATCTTGTGCACAACTCCGTGGCTGCAACCTGGGCAGTAATGCATCGGAGTGTCGTTCAGCAAGGTAGGTTTCTTATAGACAACCTGTCCTTTCTCGATTATTTCTTCTCTTGTCATTGTGTCTTCAGATTTAGAACAGACGTTTGATCGCATCCACAACCTCGTCCGGATCAGGAATGATGCCTCCGAGACGTCCGAAATGCTGTACTGGGACCTTGCCCTCGACAGCGAGACGGATGTCCTCGACCATCTGGCCGGCGTTGATCTCCAGTGAGAGGATTCCCTTCACCTTTCCGGCGAGTTTCTGGACTTCCTTCGTAGGGAAAGGCCAGAGGGTTATCGGACGAAGAAGACCGACCTTGATGCCCTGACTGCGGGCGATCTCGATGCTCTTCTTCGCGATACGTGCCGCTGAGCCGAAAGCCACGATGGCATATTCAGCATCCTCAAGAAGATATTCCTCGTAGCGGACTTCCTTTTCCTCTATCTCCTTGTATTTCTTCTGGATGCGAAGATTGATGACCTCCATCTCCTCGGAACGGAGCTCAAGGGAAGTGATGATGTTCGGCTTTCTTCCTCCGACACGTCCGGTCGTGGCCCAAGGGCATTCCTTGATGATCTCCTCCTCGGTGCGGCGAGGCTTGAACGGAGGAAGGACAACCTTCTCCATCATCTGCCCGATGGCGCCGTCGGCAAGTATCATCGCAGGGTTACGGTAACGGAACGCGAGTTCAAAGGAAAGGTCCACGAAATCAGCCATTTCCTGAACGGACGCCGGAGCGAGTACAATCAGGTGATAGTCTCCGTGACCGCCTCCCTTGCAGGCCTGGAAATAGTCCGCCTGGCTCGGCTGGATGGTTCCAAGGCCGGGACCTCCACGCATAACGTCCACGACAAGGGCCGGAAGCTCGGCTCCAGCCATATAGGACAAACCTTCCTGCATCAAGCTGACACCCGGGCTGGAAGAAGAAGTCATCACCCTCTTTCCCGTGCAGGCTCCGCCATAGACCATATTGATCGACGAAACCTCGCTCTCAGCCTGGAGGACAACCATTCCGGTGGTCTCCCAAGGCTTCTCGGCGGCCAGAGTCTCAAGGACTTCTGACTGAGGGGTAATCGGATAGCCGAAATAGCCGTCACAACCGCAGCGGATGGCCGCGTGGGCAATGGCCTCATTGCCTTTCATCAATGTGATTTCCTGATCTGCCATAGCTTAGACTGTTTTAAGACGGTAAACGGTTATGCACCCGTCCGGGCAGACAGTGGCGCAGGACGCGCAGCCCGTGCAGGTGTCAGCAAGAACCTCGTGGGCGAAATTGTAGCCCTTACGGTTCACTTCCTTGGTCGTCAGAGCAAGGACATCGAGCGGACAGGCAACGACACAGAGATTGCAGCCTTTGCATCTCTCGGTGTCGACGACGGTCGCCCCTTTCATTTTAGCCATAATACCTTAAATATTTATTGATTGTACATATCCTTGTTGTAGAAATCGAGGATCTCGTTCGCAATCGCATAAGCGTTCGCCGCCGGGCTTTCAGGGTTTATCGCCATTGCCTCCAGATAGTTGTTGATGGCCTTCTGCCAGTCCCCTTTCTTTCTGTGCGCGTTGCCCAGAAGATAGTAGGCCCGGTCGGAAGGCTCCGGAGCGGATGTGATATATTCGTCAAGCAGACGGATCGCCTCGTCAGTCCCGCCTTCTACAAGAATCTTTTCTATCGCCTCTAATTCAATCATCGCTTAATCGATGAACAGACACCAGTTGTGGGTGTCCTCCTCAAGTCCTTTCTGGATGCCGATGATGCGGTTGTAGAGCTTCTCGCTGACCGCTCCACACTTGTCCGGTGAGCCGAATGTATAGTGGCGTGAAGCCTCCTCACACTCGAGCTGAGGCTTGTCGTCTATCGAGCAGATCGGAGTGATGACCACAGCCGTTCCACAAGAGTTAACCTCATCAAACTCAGCAAGTTCCTCAACCTTAATCGGACGAACCTCCACATTCAATCCCATGTCAGCCGCCACCTTACGGAGACTGTTGTTGGTAATTGACGGCAGCACACTGCCCGAGCGCGGGGTGATGTAAGTGTTGCCCTTGATAGCGAAGAAATTGGACGATCCAAACTCCTCGATGGTCGTCTTCGTGGCCGAGTCAAGGAACAGAAGCTCACGGTAACCAGTGTTGTGGGCGATGTTGTAAGCATGGAGAGACTGTGCATAGTTAGCACCGAGCTTGTAGCACCCGGAACCAAATGTAGAGGCACGATCGTAGTTCCTCGAAATGACCGCGTTTCCTGGGCTGAGACTCTTAGCTCCTGAATATGTCCCTACGGGAGAACACATGACAGCGAACATCACGTCACGCGCCGAATGAATGCCCAACTGCGGGTTGATTCCAATCAGGATAGGACGCAGATAAAGGGATGCTCCACTCGCCTCATACGGAGGAAGATAGTCTATGTTCTCCTTAACGCATTGAACGCACATATTGATGAACATCTCCTCTGAAGGGTACGGCATGTCCAGATAAGTCGCGCTGTCCGCCATTCTCTTGGCATTTTTATCCGGACGAAAAAGTCTGATCCTGCCGTCAATCCCGCGGAACGCCTTCAATCCCTCGAAGCAGGAAGGGGCGTAATGGAATATTCCCGCAAAGCTGTTGAGGCAGATGTTGAAGTCCTCTGTCACGGTAGGTGTCTCCCATTTTCCGTCAATGCAGCGGCTGTACACCAATGCCTTGGTCTGAGTGTAGCTGAAAGACAGCTTGCTCCAATCTATATTCTTCATCATTCGTATTAATTAATCTTCAATAATTCTGTCCTTATTATATGTATGGATTTTCGTCTGTCCGGAAAGGATCATATAGCCGTTCTCGGCGAGACTGTTGATCTCGTCCTCTCCCGGGAAGACCTCCACCGGAGCGATGAAGCCGATCTTCGCCTTGATGGCGTCCATCAGCATCTTGCTGTGTGCTATGCCTCCCGTCAGAAGAATGGCGTCGATCTTACCATCAGCGGTAGCGGACATCGCCGCGATGTACTTGCAGATGTTCAAAACGTATGCCTTGAGGAAGGTTTGAGCCAGTTCATTGCCGTCATTGGCCATATTCTCGACATCCAGCATACTGTTTGTGCCGAAGTAAGCGACGGCACCGCCGCGTCCCACGAGCTTCTTCTGGATCTCCTCCTTGGTGTACTTTCCGCTGAAGCACATGTCGATAAGCTCGAACGGCGGGCAGCAGCCGGATCTCTCAGGAGTGATAGGGCCGTCTCCGCCAAGGCCGTGGTTGGTGTCGATCACCTTGCCGTTCCTGTGAAGAGAGATGGTCGCACCTCCGCCCATATGAGCGACAATCACGGTGACATCATTGGTCTTGTGGCCGTGCTCTCGCAAATACCTTCTGACTATCGCCCGTGAGTTAAGGGCGTGGAACAGGGTCTTTCTGGAGAACTCGGGGATGCCGCCCATCCTGCACTCCGGCAGCATCTCGTCAGCCATTGGTGGGTCGGCGATGTAGGCCACGCATTTTCCGAAACGTGGAGCCAACTTCTTTTCCTCACGGATTTCGTTGATTTCCTTGGCGACATCGTCAGCAAGAATAGCGCTGAGGTTGCAGGCGTGATCTCCGTCACGGCAGCTTTTCAGGACATCACGCATATCCTGGTTCACGTTATAGACTCCAGTTATGACCGGGACGATAAGCCCGCCGCGCGCCATAACGATGTCCACATCCTCAAGCGGAATGCCTTTGGAGGCCATAAAATCCTTGATGGCCTGATGACGCATATCCGCCTGATCCATTACGGACGGGTATTTGGCGACATCCTCGGCGGTGTGCTCAAGCTTGGTGTCAAAGACCCTGACACCATCTGAAAAGTAGCCCAACTTCGTGGTTGTGGACCCCGTGTTGATTATAAGAATGTTTCCCTTTTGAGGGACTTCTAATGAATTTGTCTTGTTATCCATCGGATGATAAGGCTTTATTACGACCCTAAATATATTACATTTTTTCAACAAGGGCAACTATTTTATCAAATTTCATAACTATTTATGCGGTTTCGACAATTATTTTAACAAAAATCAAACGTTTTAAGGTTTAAGAATATATCCACTTGCAGTTTCCGGCGAAAAGCGATTGGCGGCAAAAGTCTCAGCACTGAATATTCATCATAACGGATAATAATTGTAAATTTGCGGTAAAGGAGGAATTGAATATGGACTCATTCAAGGAACTTGCGCAGGCGCGCAGAAGCCACAGGATCTACACCGACGAGCCTGTGAGCGATGAATATGTAAGGACGATTCTCAGGGCTGCCCTTATGTCACCGACGGCGAAGGGGCTCAGGAAATGGAGGTTCGTGGTCACAGACAATAAGGAGAAGATCGAGGATCTGGCCGGCATCAGGACGGCCGGCTCACAGTTTCTGGCTGGCGCTCCGGTGGTGATCGCCGTGCTTGGAGAGCCAGAGGAGCAGGAAATGTGGGTCGAGGATTGCAGCATCGCAGCGGTTTCTATGCAATATCAGGCCGAAGATCTTGGATTGGGTTCCTGTTGGTGCCACATCAGGGGCAGGGAAAGCAAGGATGCCGGGGTGACGGCGGAACAAAAGGTAAGGTCTATTCTGAATATTCCGGAAAAATATTCCGTTCTGTGCCTGATCGCCTTCGGACATCCCGCGGATGAACGCAAACCGCAGAACGAGGAAGCCCTCAAATGGGATCAGGTCAGCTATGTTCATTGAGCCGGTGGCCCGGTTCCGGTCGCCGTTCAAGACCAAGTTCGGGATTCCAAGGCAGGCCGGGTTGGTTCCGGAGCTGAAAGGTCGGATTGTGTTCGAGCCTCGGTTCCGGAGCGCTGACGCTGTGCGGGGACTGGAAGGGTTTGAATATATCTGGCTGATCTGGGGATTCTCCGGGAACAAGCCACGGCCGGCCGCCGAGACAAGTTCCTCAGTCGCTGAGCGACCATTCCAGGCGACGGTACGGCCGCCGAGGCTTGGCGGGAACGAGAGGATCGGGGTGTTCGCCAGCCGCTCCCCTTTCCGGCCTAACGGACTTGGGCTCTCGTCGGTCAGGATAGAATCCATTGAATATGACGCCAAGGACTCGGACGGGAAACCGATCGGGCCGGTGATCAATGTTCTGGGAGCGGATCTGATGGACGGGACACCGATTTATGACATAAAGCCTTACGTCACTTATGCGGACAGCCATCCGGATGCCGTGTCGGGATTTGTCGATGACAAGGAATGGAGGCCGTTGAAGGTCGTGTTCGCGGATGAGGTCACTGAGCCTGTCGAAGTGACCATCCCAGGCTGGACAAAGGCCGATGTAGCCGCCCTGAAGGAGGTATTGGCACAAGACCCGAGGCCCAGGTACCAGAACGATCCGGACAAGGTTTACGGAATGATATTCAATGATATGGATGTCAGGTTCAAGGTCGATGGCGATGTACTTACTGTTGTCGGAATCAAACATCCGAAGGCCGAAGCCTGATCAACACACGCAAACAAAACGAACGAAAACAAATGAAGCAATACCCATCACTTGAGATAGTCCCTCCCCTGAAAGGTATGACCAAAGATGAACTCCTGAATGACATAAGACCGTTCATCGAGTTCAATCCCAAATACATAAACGTCACCTGCCACAGGGACGAGGTGACCTACGAGGAACAGCCTGACGGAAGCTACCGGAAGCGGCTCATACGCCGGCGCGTCAGCGAGACCGCCGTCTGCGGAGCCATCCAGTCCGAATTCAAGGTCAACGTGGTTCCCCATCTCATCTGCGGAGGACTTACCGCCGAACAGATCGAGTTCCAGCTACAAGACTTCAAGTTTATGGGAATATCCAATGTCCTGGCCTTGAGGGGAGACTGTCTCACGGGCGAAAAACGCTTCTCCCCTGTCCCTGGAGGTTACGACCACGCCAACGAACTCGTGGGGGCGATACGCCGTTTCGAGAAGGAGAACGGCTGTGAGGGCTTTTTCAGAATCGGAGTCGGAGGCTATCCCGAGAAGCATTTCGAGGCCGCGAATATGGACGAGGACATCGCGAACCTCAAGCGCAAGGTCGATGCCGGAGCGGACTACATCACAACCCAGATGTTCTTCGACAACCAGGTCTTCTATAAATTCGTGGACAGATGCAGGGCGGCAGGAATCTCCGTCCCGATCATCCCCGGACTCAAGCCGATCTCAACTCCAAAGCAAGTGAGACTGCTCCCGGAATCCTTCTCAATCGACATTCCGTTCGAACTCACAAGCGAGATCTCCGCCCACGAGAACGACAGACAGGCGGTCTATCAAATAGGTCAGGAATGGTCCGCCGCTCAATGCAAAGACCTTCTGGCTCACGGAGTTCCCGGTGTTCACTTCTACACGATGGGCAAGTCCGCCAACATCATAGGAATCCTGCGGGAGTGTTTTTAAATTCAGGAATATAGCGACAGTATGCACGACATCCGGACCGAACTATCCAAACGAATCCTCATCCTCGACGGAGCGATGGGCACGATGCTTCAGCGCAAGGGCCTTCAGGGCAACAGCGAGTCATTCAACCTCACCAACCCTGAAACGATCGGTGAGATACACAATGAATATATTGAAGCGGGAGCTGACATAATCACTACCAACTCATTCAGTGCCAACAGCATTTCGCAGTCTGAATATAATCTCTCGGACCAAGCCGGGCAGATGGCCGAGGCCGCCGCGCGGATAGCCCGCAAAGCCGCTGATGAAGCTCCGCGCAAGGTTTGGGTGGCCGGAAGCGTCGGGCCGACAAGCAAGTCATTGTCCCTTGCCCAGAACATCAACGACCCGATTTTCCGTCCATATTCATTTGACGGGATGGCGGAGGCGTTCGAGGTTCAGATCAGAGGACTTGTAAAAGGTGGAGTGGATCTGCTGCTGTTCGAGACTTGTTTTGACGCCCTCAACACGAAGGCGGCCTTGTATGCGATCGGACATATTCCCGAAGCATCGGATATTCCCATAATGATTTCTGCGTCAATGAGTGACCGCAGCGGGAGGACGCTTACGGGGCAGACTATGGAGGCATTCTACCGCTCTGTCCAGCACTGCTCGCCGCTGTCGTTCGGACTTAACTGCTCGCTGGGGGCGGAGGAGATGATTCCGCTGATCGCCGAAGTCGCGTCGTTCGCCACCTGCGCCGTCAGCTGCTACCCTAACGCCGGGCTGCCGAACGAGATGGGTGAATATGACGAGACACCTTCCCAAATGGCGGAGTCCGTGCGGAAAATGGCGCTGGCAGGGTCTGTGAATATTGTGGGAGGATGCTGCGGCACGACTCCGGAACACATCAAGGCTGTGGCCGAGGCGGTTAAAGGAATATCTCCGAGAGCGATTCCTGAGCCGGATGATGTACTCTATGTCAGCGGATTGGAAAGCGTGGCGGTTGACAGGAAGAATAACTTCACGAATGTCGGAGAGCGGACCAATGTGGCGGGCTCACGCAAGTTCGCGAAACTGATCGCGGCCGGGGACTACGAGACCGGGCTTCAGATCGCCGCCGGGCAGATTGAGAACGGGGCGAGCATCATCGACATCAATATGGATGACGCTATGCTGGACTCCAGGCTTGAGATGGAGAAGTTTCTGCGTTATGTCTCCAATGATCCGGCTGTGGCGAAGGCCGCTATTATGATAGATTCCTCGCATTGGGAGACGTTGGTGACAGGGCTCAAGAACGCCCAGGGGAAGTGTATCGTGAATTCCATCTCACTTAAAGAAGGAGAGGAAATATTCATTGAGAAAGCTCGGGAGATCAAGGCGTTGGGTGCGGCCATTATCGTGATAGCGTTTGACGAGGAGGGGCAGGCTACGACTTACGACAGGAAGGTGGAGATCTGCAGGCGGGCATATTCATTGCTGACTTCCAAAGTCGGGGTTCGGCCTTGTGACATCATATTCGATGTGAATGTGTTGCCTGTGGGAACGGGGATTCCGGAACATTCGAGGTACGGGATTGATTTCATTGAGGCGGTGCGGTGGATCAAGGGGAATCTGCCAGGATGCCGGACTTCAGGTGGTATTTCCAATCTTTCGTTTTCGTTCAGGGGGAACAATGAGGTGCGTGAGGCTATGCATTCGGTGTTTCTTTACCATGCGATTTCGGCGGGGCTGGACATGGGGATTGTGAATCCGGGGATGTTGCGGGTTTATGATGAGATTGAGCCGGGGTTGCTTAAGTGTGTGGAGGATGTGATTCTGGATTCGGATGCCGAGGCTACGGATCGGTTGATTGAGAAGGCTTCGAGGATTATGGTGGAAAAGGATGCTGTTGGGGTCGGTTCCGGGTCGGAAAGGGCAGAGGCGACCTACGCTTCGCGCCCTATCCGGGTAAAGGGTCGCCTCACCCTTTCCGACCCGGAGCCGACAGGTGCAGATTCTGGTAATATATCTTCCGCAAATGGCAATTCGGCAGTTGGTGACAGCTCGAGCGCTTCGATGGTCGCTGAGACTGCCGAAGCGACGGTGGAGGAGAGGTTGGTGCGGGCGCTGGTCAAGGGGGATTCATCGGGGCTGGAGAGGGACATCAATGAGTGTCTGAGCAAGTACGAAAGGCCGGTGGAGATCATTGACGGGCCGCTTATGAGCGGTATGGCTCGGGTCGGGGAACTGTTCGGGGCGGGAAAGATGTTCCTGCCTCAGGTGGTGAAGTCGGCCAAGACTATGAAGAATGCGGTGGCTCTGCTGCAACCTTACATTGAGGAGAGGGGCGGAGAGTCGGAGGTGAAAAAGCCTCGGATCGTGTTCGCTACCGTCAAGGGGGACGTGCACGACATCGGGAAGAACATCACGGAGATCGTGCTGAGTTGCAATGGGTTCGAGATCGTGGACCTTGGGGTTATGGTGCCTAAGGAGACGATTCTGGAGAAGGCGACGGAGTGCTCTGCGGACCTTATCGGGGTCAGCGGGCTGATAACGCCCTCGCTATACCAGATGGAGGAGATCTGCAAGGAGATGACGGCCAGAGGGATGGACACTCCCCTGCTTGTGGGCGGAGCCGCTGCGTCGGCGCTCCACACAGCTGTCAGGCTGGCGCCCCTTTACGGGTATGTGTTCTATGGCCAGGACGCATCCGCAAGCGCGGTGCTTGCAAACCAGCTTATCACGGACAGAGAAGGTACGGAGGCCGCGGAGCATAAAAAGCAAGAGCATCTTCGTGAACTTTATGCACAGTCTTCACAGAAAAAGGCCGGTCACAAGCCCGTCGAACCGTTCCCGGCCTTCAGTTTCATTAAGGGGGAACCATTCGGGAACATATCGGGGAAGAGGCTCGGCATAGAGGAAGTGGAGCCGTTCTTTGACTGGAATATGTTCGCTGCGATCTGGGGAATAAAAAGTGGAACAGGACACGACGAACTGAGGAAACTCCGTGCCGACGCACATAAGGAAATTGATAGACTAAAGAACGGAAACGCTTGTCGGATAACCATTTCGGCAAGGTTTGACGGATGTCATAGCGAAGGGGACGACATTGTCTCCAAAGATTTCCGGCTGCCGATGTTCCGGCAGGAAGGCGGGAGGTCACTGGCAGATTTCGTTCCGCCTAAGGAATATGGGTTCGAGTCGCCTATGGGGATGTTCGCGATTTCTGTGCACACCGAATCGCATCCGTCAGGCTGTGACTGTCCGGCTTGCGGCACGGAATACGGACCGATGCTTGCCAGGGCCGTGCGGCTGACTCTCGCGGAGGCGGCGTCAGAATGGCTGAGCAGGCATATTCATAAAGAACTGCCGGACGGATTCAAGGAGGCGAAGATCATCAAGCCTGCGGCGGGATATTCAAGTTGCCCGGACCACACGCTCAAGCGGGATATTCTTAGGTTGCTGCCTGAATCAGAGAGGCTTGGCATCACGCTGCTGGACAGTTGCGCTATGATTCCGGACGCCAGCATCTGCGGACTCATATTCATTCATCCGGAGGCCACCTATCCTGAAATCCGCCGCGTCAGCCAGAAGGCGATTGATGAATATGCCCGCAGGCGTCGTATGTCAGATTCCGAGAAGGCGCGTTTCCTGGGGCATCTGCTTTAGTACGCCATATTCCACATGGCATTCTGGGCCGCTCCGCTCTTGGAGGCGTCCATCTTGCCGAAGTTCCATGTGAAGGAGAGGATGATCCTGCGGCCGAGCACATTGGTGTAGGAGTTCTGCACGTAGTCATCCTGCACGATGCGCCTCAGCGACTTCGCACTATCAAGCAAATCCTGAGCGGTAAGGGTGATGTTGAAAGACTTTATGTTCTTTCCGACACTAAGGTTCCAGCGTACATAATCATCGTCATACCCAGAACCATAACCTCTTTGGATCACATAGGCAAACTCCGACTGAAACTCAAATTCGTGAGGTGATGTGTAGGATGGGCGAATATTCAAGAATGTCTCCCAATAGTTTGTGTTCGCTTTTGAATCCAGAGAGTATCTTGATCTTGAATTGTTGACCACCGGCGCGAGATTCAGATAAAAACGATCCAAATTCAAGGTAAACGACATAGATATATTCGTTCTGATTGTTCGTGTCGAGCTTTCCTGAAATCCACTTAGACCTGAGTAGAAGCGGTCCCCGGTAGCGTCACCCCAGAAATTTCCCATAAACGCCGTGTAGTCAAAAGAGTCCAGGTCAATTCCATCAAGTGTGCCTTTGCTTTGGTAACTTACTGATCGGCCCGCCGTCAATCCTCCACTGACGGAGAATTGCAGTTTGCCATCTTTGGACAACGGAGTGAAGAAGTTGAAGTCCGTACTGTAATTGTAGGAAGGTTTCTTCGTGTTCACAGGTATCGAGTACCTTATGCTGTTCTCATCAAACCAAATGGCGGACACTTGTGAATTTGACGAATAATCTCCGAACAACCAACCGTTAAAACGCACTTTTCCCCACGTACCTCTATATGAAGTACTTAGATATTCGGTAGTGACAGGTTTAAGGTAGATGTTTCCTGCCGTGATCCTTGTAGGATTGACAATATTGAAAGTCGGCACAATGCTGGCGGAAGAAGGCCTTACCGTACTGCTTGACAGTCTGAAATACACATTGTTGTTCTTGTCGGAATATCTCACATTCACAAAAGGAGAAAACGTTGTCTGCCACTCGCCGACACCAGTCTTGGTGTCAAGCCCGAAAGAACGGGCGTAGTTCTCGTTCTTGTAGAGCCTTGCCTGACCTCCGAACTGAATATTGGTCTTTCCTTTGTTGTACTGAGCCAAAAGTTGCCCATTATTGGAGAAATAATAGTTGTCCGACACCGATGAATAATAGTTATTCACGGAGCCATCGACGTTGTTGGTCGCGTCACTGGTTGACTTCCTTACACTATAGCGTGAGCTCAATGTGGCTGACAGCGCCCAGTTCTTGCCGAACGGCTCGACGTATTTGAGCGATCCGCCTATGTCACTGTAGCTGCCGTCCTTGTCGTAAGTCAGATCACGTATGTCCTCATTGCCAGAAGAGGCGAACGTTGTTTTTGAATATTCGGTTGATTTTCCGTCGTTCGCACTCAAAGTGTAGTCTATATCAAGGGTTATCGCCCGTCTGTCCTTGCCAAGCTTCTTGATCCCGACGCTCAAATCACCTCCGGTGGAGATTCCACTCTTCTTTGAGAGTGAGTTTGACACCGAACGGTTTCTCTCCTCACCTTCCATAAGTGAATGTGTGTTACCGGTGGAGTTTAAGTCATAATCATACCAAGAGAAGGATGGTTCAAAGTAAAGCGATGTCTTCTTCCTGTTTTTCTTTTTGAACTCGGCACGTACTGTGAACTTGTCCAGATTGCCGTTCTCTATCTCGTCCGAAGTGTCAAAAAGGTCTCCATCCTCCTTGAACGATGTCCGGTCTGTCCTCGAATGTTTGTCCGCGTTCTCCGATGAATAAACAACGGAAGCATCTGTGGTGAAGCCTTTTATGGCATCGGAGTTCAGATTCGTTCCCACCTGCCATCTCTTGTGCATTCCATTGTACGGCAATGACGGAATCTCGCTCTCGTTACCGTCATACATAACAAACATCCCGGATCCCGGAGCCATAAAATTATACCCGCTGGCGATGCTCGTGACCTGATTCTTCTCTCCGTAGGCCGAGACCATAGCCGAGCCGCTGAAGAGCAGATCCTTTTTTTCCTTGAAGCCGTTGCCGTCCTTGCCGTAAGCGGTCGTTCCCCCGGACAGCTTCGCGTTGCCGAACCACCCGCTCTTATACTCCTCCTTCAACTCCACATCCATCACCTTCTCCTTTTCACCTTTTATGCCGGTGAACTCTGCGGATTCCGATTCCTTGTCAATGACCTTTACCTTATCCACAATCTTGGCCGGCAGGTTGTCGAGAGTAGCCTTGTTGTCACCAAGGAAGAATGTCCTTCCGCCGACCGTGATTTTGCTTACCTCCTTGCCGTTGACCTTGACTGTCCCGTCCTCGCCTACCTCAACTCCAGGCATCTTCTTAAGCAGATCCGCAAGGTTGTCATTGGACATAACCCTGAAAGAAGAGGCGTTATAGATAAGGGTGTCGCCCTTCATCTCCATCGGTGTCCCGACAGCCGAGACAGACGCCGCCTTCAGCACCTTGTCGTCCGGCTGCATTAGAATAGTCTTCGCGTCATAGTTGTCTCTGACATAAATCTTCCGATAGACAGGCCTATACCCAAGATATTCAACGCAAAGCAGATGCTCTCCTTTCGCCACTTTCTTCAACTCAGCCTTGCCGAGCGTGTCCGTCAGGGCGAAACTGGTGATGACCGTGTCCTTAGGATGCCTGAGATACGCCGAAGCGAACGCGATAGGCTCCCGCGTCAGCGAGTCAAGGACCTGCGCCTTCACCGTGAATGAAGTGCGTCCGAACATATCTTCAGATATGGCGATCTGAGCATCAAGCCTGGCTGTAAAAGACGCGGCGAAAAGCAAGGCGAGCGCGATGTATATTCCTTTCATCTAATTAAGCGGCAACAGAAATAACCCTCTATTTATGAATATGAACGCTTATTTGACGGGGATGCTGCGGCCCGGTTTTCCGAAACTCAATTTGGCGTCAACCTCGCGGATGTCGTCATCCGAGAACTTGATGGTCCATTTCGGCATCGTCATCAGTTCGAAAAGCGCGGCCTCGGTCATCGGAGCCGTGTAACGTATGCGGATGCATGGCTCCAGATCATCGTTAAGGGTGAGGTATGTTCCCAGAACCCCTTCATGGGAGGACAGATGGTTGCTGAGGAATGGCATCCCTCTCTTCACGATAGGCTTCTCGTAGTTGCGGTCAACAATCTCGTACCACCACTGGGCCGTGTCAAGATTGGTTTCACGGGCATACTCAGCGGCGAACTGGTCGAACATCATCCTTAGGTAGTCCGGAGTGGAGATCATGGTGCTTCCCTTCTCCAAACGGATGAACTTGAATCCGAGATCCATCGTCTTGACCCCGCCGCCGTGAACCGGCATCTCAAGGGTTTTCTTCTCGACAATATTCTTAAACCACGCCTCGTCCAGATCCTCGTCAGGCGCCATGTACACTTTGACGATGAGAGGGCACTCGTAGATGGACTCCAGACCGAATATCTTCTTTTCCGTGAGTCTCATCTGCATTCCGAGGTAGTTGAGGTCAAGTTTGTCGAACATCTTTTCCGTCCTGATGGTCACGCACTTGAGCGAGTCGTACTGCTCCGGCTCCAGGCTGTTGACCCTGAACTTGGAAGGGACGAAGATCAGAGCCTCGACCTTCGCGGCGTCGATGGCGTTGGCGTCATAGGTGACCACGACCGTGTGGCTTCCGACGAATGTCCTGACTCCATGGACTCCCGCCACCTTCTCCATCCTGGCCTTGAAGGCCATCGAACTGCCGAAGCACTTGACCGACTTGAGGCCTTCCATCCTGACCGTCTCCAGTTTCATTCCCGGTTCTATCCCCCACTTCTCGTCGATTGTAGGCACCTCGAACTTTCCTCCGATGATGAACGCTATGGCGACAGCCACGACAGTCAGTACCGCAGGAATATACTTGGCTGACTTGCAGCGTTTTCCATCAACCTCCTTTCTTACGCCGACACTGAGGGCACCAAGAGGGCAGGAGGCGACACACTCGCCGCAAAGGGTGCAGTCAACAGAATTGACCTTGCCTTCAAATGACGGGACATCAATATTATAAGGACAGTTCTTCTGGCAGAGACGGCAGTTGCCTTTGCATTTGCCGTTGTCGATAACCACGCCGAGCAGCTGCGGCTTTGGCCTTCCGCAAAGGATCTCCAGCAGGTAACCGAGCAGACACATGGCTCCAAGCAGCCAGACCCAAGGCAGCTGTAGTCCGAGAAGGCCAAGAATCCACCACACACCCACAAGCACGACCATCCACACCCAGAATTTGAGGGAGTTGCAGATCGCTCCGAGCGGGCAGATGTACTTGCACCAGAACCTGTCCACAAAAAGACCGGGGATAAGCACAAGCGCCAAAGCGGCGACGGACATCCAAAGCGTGATCTCACCCTTGAATCCCGTGGCCGTGGCGTAGTACGGGTCGAAATTCTTGCAGAAGAGCTCGCTTGCGGTCAATGTCATGTAGAAGGTGATGAACAGAAGCACGTACTTCACGATCCTCAGCACCTTGTCGGCGACACTGCGCTCATTGATGTTGAAGGCGTTGAACCCGATGGCCTGCCTGAGTTTCTTCAGAAGATCCTCCACCGTTCCGACGGGACAGAGATAGCCGCAGAACAGCTTGCCGAGAAGCACGACTGCCGCCGCGAGGACAACACCCATCGCGATCTGCATGCTTGTCATCGAGCAAGGCAATGAACCGTTGGCGAAATAGGTTCCCAATGCCTCCAGGCCGCCGAAAGGACAGTATTTTTCCGGATCCGGAGCATTCATGTCAGTGAACACGAGCGAAGCGAGTCCGCTCAAGAAGAAAACCAGCAGTGCCAGCACTCCCCACTGGAGAAGGTACTTCGGCCAATTGGACTTGAAGGTAGATTTCTTAGCCATATCAATGTGTCATTTATCGTCACGGACATAGTACCTTTCGGCACTCATCCCGATTCTGCGAATATACAATTAAAATCCTTCAAAACACACATTTCCGAAGCTAAATTATGGCAAATCAACCGAACGAACGCAAAACCGGACAATCGGGCGCGATCCTGCATCATATATTCGGGAATAATTTGGAATATCGACTTAATTTCCTACATTTGCCCGCTACATTTAATAACACTATTTTTAGATAGCTTATGTTCAAGATTCTTGAAAGAGTGATGCTGACTCCAAACATCTGCAAGATGGTGGTGTCGGCTCCAAGGATTGCCGAGGCCGCCAAACCTGGGCAGTTCCTGATTGTCCGCTCCGACGAAAAGGGCGAACGCATACCACTTACCATCAGTGACTACGACAGGGAGAACGGCACGGTGACCATCGTCACCCAGCTCATCGGAGCATCCTCCGCCGCCATCATCTCCAAGGCCGAAGGCGAGTTCTTCAGCGATGTCGTGGGACCTCTGGGCAACCCTTCCGCCTTCGTTGACAAGACGGATGAGGAGCTGAAAGGCCAAAGGTACATATTCATCGCCGGCGGTGTCGGCACCGCTCCGGTCTACCCTCAGGCTAAATGGCTGCACGAGAGAGGCATAGCGGTCGATGTCATCATCGGAGCGAAGACCAAGGATCTTCTTATCTACAAGGAAGAGCTGGCCTCCGCCTGTGACAACCTTTACCTTTGCACTGACGACGGTTCGGAAGGATTCCACGGAATGGTCACCGGCCTGCTTGAGAAACTGGTCAATGAGGGCAAGGAATATACCCAGGCTGTGTCAATCGGCCCTATGATCATGATGAAGTTCTGCACCCTGACCTGCAAGAAACTCGGCATCCCCGAGGACGTGAGCCTGAACATGCTGATGGTGGACGGCACGGGGATGTGCGGTGCATGCCGCGTGACCGTGGCCGGAAAAGTGAAGTTCGCATGCGTGGACGGTCCTGAGTTCAACGGCTATGACGTTGATTTCGACGAGGCCATGAGGCGTCTCGGACAGTACAGGTCCGAGGAGACGGAGGTTAAATCTAAAATGGGAATATAATGGCACAGAGAATACCAAGAGTACCGGTACGCGAGCAGGATCCGAAGGAACGCGCGCATAATTTCGAAGAGGTCTGCTACGGCTACAACCTTGAGGAAGCCACGACAGAGGCCTCACGCTGTCTCCATTGCAAGAATCCCCGCTGTGTGCAGGCCTGCCCTGTCAGCGTGAAGATTCCTGAATTCATCGCCAAGGTGGCCGCAGTTGACATCGCCGGAGCCGCCGCCATCATCGCCGAGGACTCCTCCCTTCCAGCCGTCTGCGGACGTGTCTGCCCGCAGGAGAGTCAGTGCGAGGGCAGCTGCATCCTCGGTGTCAAGGGTGAGCCGGTGGCCATCGGAAAGCTGGAAAGGTTTGTGGCCGACTACTCTGCCACGACCGGCGCCAATCCTGTCGAGGCGCCAGCCGCTCCGACCCCTGGCCGCGCGAAGGTTGCCATCATCGGTTCCGGCCCTGCAGGCCTGGCCTGCGCCTCCGACCTCGCCAAGAAAGGCTACGATGTCACGATCTTCGAAGCCCTCCACAAGGCCGGCGGTGTGTTGGAATATGGCATCCCTGAGTTCAGGCTTCCCAAGGACACCGTCCTCAAGCGCGAGATCGACGCTGTCAAGGCGCTCGGAGTCAAAATAGAGACCGATGTGATTGTCGGAAGGACGGTCACCATCGACCAGCTGATGGACAAGGAAGGCTTCAAGGCTGTGTTTGTCGGCACGGGAGCCGGTCTGCCGAAATTCATGGGCATTCCTGGCGAGAATCTCAACGGGGTTTTCTCCGCCAATGAGTTCCTGACGAGAAACAACCTTATGAAGGCTTTCCGCGAGGACTATCTCACCCCGATCCACGCCGGGAAGAAGTGCTGTGTCGTCGGTGGAGGAAACGTGGCGATGGATGCCGCGAGAACAGCCCTGAGGCTTGGCGCCGACACCACCATAGTCTATCGTCGTACCGAGAACGAGCTTCCTGCAAGAAAGGAGGAGGTACATCACGCCAAGGAGGAGGGCATCGACTTCCAGATGCTTACCAACCCGGTAGAGATCCTCGGTGACGAGAAAGGCTGGGTAAGGGCGATCAAGTGCATCAGAATGGAGCTTGGCGAGCCTGACGCGAGTGGCCGCCGCTCCCCTGTCCCGATCCCGGGCTCAGAGTTCGAGATTCCGACCGAGACTGTGATCATGGCCTTGGGTACCGCTCCTAACCCTCTGATCGTGAACACGACCAAAGGCCTCCAGGCCACACGTCGCGGCGGACTTGAAGCTGACGCCGAAGGCCGCACCACCAGAGAAGGCATCTTCGCCGGCGGTGACGCCGTCACCGGTGCCGCGACAGTGATCCTCGCGATGGGTGCGGGGCGCAAGGCAGCGGCGGCGATTGATGAATATCTCAGTTCCAAGTAACTGAGATATACTTCACCCCCAGTCCCTACGGGACAGCCCCGGTGGGGCACGGGGAAAGGATTCCCCGAATCCCCTTCGGTCGCTACGCGCTTCGCGCACGATTCATCCAACCCCCAGTCCCTACGGGACAGCCCCAGAGGGGCACGGGGAAAGAATTCCCCGACCCCCTTCGGTCGCTTCGACAGGCTCAGTGACCCAAAAAGGTCCCGCAGAAATTTCTGCAGGACCTTTTTTGCGGAGAGAACGAGATTCGAACTCGTGATACGGTTACCCGTATGCAGGTTTAGCAAACCTGTGGATTCAGCCACTCTCCCACCTCTCCGGATGTTCTGGCCGAACGGTTGTCAAACCTTTCGTCGCTATTTGGACTACAAAGATACAAATTTTTCTTGTTTTCCAAGAATCTTGTGAAAAATTAACACTGAAGTTTCAATGTTAATGCCACAAAATCGTCCACACTCAGGCGTTCCGGCCGGAGGTCGAACACGGGGTCGGACAGAAGGTCCGGCCGGATCAACGGCTTGAGGGAGTTGCGTAGCGTCTTGCGGCGCTGGCCGAAGGCTGTCTTGACCACCGTGCGGAAAAGCTTTTCGTCACAGCCGAGGGCCGTGCGGGAGTTGCGGGTGAGACGGATCACGGCGGACTGGACCTTAGGTGGAGGGTTGAACGCTCCAGAACCCACAGTGAAAAGATATTCAATGTCATACCATGCCTGAAGAAAGACCGACAGGATGCCGTATGTCTTGGTGCCGGGCTTCTCGGCGATACGCTCTGCGACCTCCTTCTGGATCATACAGACCACTTCAGGGATGCGGTCGCGGTGCTCAAGAATCTTGAAGAATATCTGCGAGGAGATATTATAAGGGAAGTTCCCGATCACTGAATATTCTCCCTCGAATATTCCGTCAAGATCCATCTTCAAGAAGTCGCCCTCGATCAGGTTCTCCCCCAACTTAGGGTAATGCTTCTTCAGATAGACAACAGACTCGTTATCGATTTCGATGACCTTCAACGCAAACTCCGGACGTGGCAGCAGGTACTGGGTCAGGACTCCCATTCCAGGGCCGACCTCCAACGCCTGATGCCCCTCAAGAGCCCCGACAATGTTCTTCGCAATACTCTGGTCAGTCAGGAAATGCTGGCCGAGCGCCTTTTTCGCACGTACTTCCATAGGGGCAAAGATACTGAATATTCTTCGATTCTGTAGCCGTGAAGAGTAAATGGTTGCTGATGAATATCTTGACCACTTCCCTTCGGTGAGATCAAGCGGAAGAGTAATAGCTATATTTCTGAAAACCAGCGCATTAAGCACCACCAATTGATACAGAGTGAGTGACAGGTAAGATATTCTTAATAAATCAGATAGCAACTCCTCTTTGGCAGAAACCGACTAAAGGCAGCAGCGTTATCCATTATTACCCAATACTTTACACTATCCATAACGGTTACGGCACACATGGAAACAGATCACTTCGACAGGCTCAGTGAACGCCGAGGTGACTGCTCTGCGACCGAAAAGGTGATTGTATGCGACCGAGATGATCGCTCGGTGTACAAAAAGGAGTTTCTGTGTCAGATGTCAAGATTGTCCACTGATCCGTTACACATTCTTAGCGGTGGTGCAGCGGCTGACGAGGTAGGCGATTGAGACGTACGGGATGCCGGAGTTGGTGGCGAGGCCGATCTCGCAGGTACGGCTGTTGGAGTAGCCGACCGGGATGCCTTTGACCTGGTCTTTGAGCTTGCGGAGGGCGTACTTGTTGAGTTCCGGGTGGGTCATGCCCTTGTCGCCGGCGAAACCGCAGCAGCCAACGCCCTCAGGGACAAGCACATTAGTGGAACACATCCTTGCCAGTTCAAGCATCTTGCCGGTCTTGTGCATCAGACGCATCGAGCAGGTGAGATGAATGGCTACCGGGGTGTCGGTCTGGTGGAAGTCCAGCCTGTCGGTCAGGAAACCAAGGATGAATTCGGACGGTTCGTAGAGCCGCATCTTCTTGATCTTGTGCTCCATACGATGAAGGCAGGGGCTTTGGTCGCAAAGGATAGGGTAGCGGCCTTCCTCGCTGGCTTTCCAAAGTGCATCCTCGAGTTCCTTGGTCTTTCTGTCGGCGATTTCGGGCATTCCTTTGCTTTCCCAGATCGTGCCGCAGCAAAGAGAGGACATATTCTCCGGGAATATGACCTCGTAGCCGGCTTTGGTCAGAAGTGAGACCATCTCCTCGACAAGAGGCTTGTCCACGGCGTGGTGATGCTTCGGAAGGCCCATCATCTGGTTGATGCAGCTCGGGAAATAGACTACCTTGCAGACGGTCGGCATTCCTGTGACCGCTTCAGATGTTTGCGAGTCCGGGCGCTTGGACAGGCCCCCCAACCTGGCAGGTTCCGTGGCCGCTTCGACAACCGAAGCGCCATCGTGGCCAACGGCGGCGGAACTTACCAAAGCCCTGAGCGATTTAGGAATATTATAGGCCTCAGGGGTGGCTGGAGTCCAAAGCGGAATACGTATGGCGTTGTGCAGCCAGCGGCATAGGCCGCTCATGGCAAGGTCACCAAGCACGGTCTCGCCGGCCGTGGCCATCCTCAAAGCGCCGCGAAGGCCACTCTTGACTCCGGCGTAATGACCGGCGACGAAGTTCCAGAAACCGTGGCCGAAAGAGCCCGCGGGCATATTCACCCTCCTCAGCTGATGAGTCAGGTCGGCGACATTGATGCCCATCGGACACGAAGTCGAGCAGAGGCCGTCCCCGGCGCAAGTCTGCTCCCCCGTGTAGGAATATTCCTTCTCAAGCGTCCGCAGACGAGTCTGTTCCGAGGCGGTCGGATCCGGCAACTCCCGCAGGGCGGTGATCTCACGTTGCGTGGCGATCCTGGTCCGGGACGAAAGCGTGAAGCCGCAGGAAAGGCAGTTCACCTCGCAGAATCCGCACTCGATGCATTTGTTCAGTTTCTTGTAGATCTCCGCCAACTCAGGCTCGACAGCCTTGCTGTCATCCGCCCACGGTTTCAGCACCGGCAACGCCTTGAAATTCTTCAAGAAGCACTCCGGATCATCGTTGAAGATCACACCAGGATTCAGAAGCCCGTGAGGGTCAAACAGTTCCTTCACCCGCTTCATTATCCCGAACGCCTTCTCGCCCCACTCGTACTTCACGAACGGAGCCATATTCCTGCCCGTTCCGTGCTCGGCCTTCAAGGAGCCGTCATATTTCCCGACCACCATCTCCGCCACGTCGCGGATCATCGCCTCATAGCGCCTCACCTCCGCCTCGGAATCAAACGACTGGTTGATGATGAAATGGAAGTTGCCCTCAAGGGCGTGGCCGTAGATGCAGGAATCGTCGTAGCCATGCCTGTCCAGCAGCGCCGAAAGATCCACCGTCGCGTCTGGCAGATCCTCGATGTGGAAGGCGATGTCCTCGATAAGGCAGGTCGTCCCTTCGCGGCGCATTCCTCCGACGGACGGGAATATTCCCGAACGGATGGCCCAGTAGTTCCCCGTAATGGCAGGATCGCTACTGAATATGAACGAGTTGCCCTCCGCGTCATTCAGTACGGCAAAACGGCGCAGAACCTCGGAGAGTTTGCCGATGTTGGCATCCAAGTCCGTCTGGTCAGCACCCGTGACGCGAAGCAGGAGAGCGGTCAGATCCTTGTCGGGATATTCATTAAGCATCGAGTCATCTACTGACGCAAGCGACCGTTTGTCAAGCAGTTCAGCGGCATCAAGCACCGCAGGATTGATTTCTTTTCTGAGCGCCACAACGGCCTCGGCAGCCTCCCTTATCGTCCCGAAATAGACCATCGCTGAAGCTTCCTTGGACGGCAGCGGCAGAGTCTTCATCGTGACCTGGCTCATAAACGCCAGCGTACCCTCGGAGCCGACCAGCAAATGGGCGATTATGTCGAACGGATCTTCAAACCTGATGAAAGGGAATATGTTGAGTCCAGTGACGTTCTTTATTGAGTATTTGTACCTTATGCGTTCGGAGAGATCCTTGTCGGCAAGGATTCCGTCCCTCAGTTCCTCGATTCCTTTGATGAAATCCGGATGGCTGGCCCTGAAAGCCTCTCTGGAGGTCTCGTCCCCCGTGTCCAGCACCGTTCCGTCAGCAAAGACCATCCGCACGCTCTCCAGTTCCTTGTCGCTGTTGGCGTGGGTTCCGCAGCTCATTCCGGAAGCGTTGTTCATCACGATTCCGCCGACCATACAGCTTCCGATCGAGGCCGGATCCGGGCCGAATTTCCGACCATAAGGCTTCAGGATGGCGTTCACCCTCGCCCCTACGATTCCCGGTTCGAGGGTTATCTCGGAAGCGTCCTCCGAAACCATGTATCTTTCCCAGTTCTTTCCCGCCACGATCAGCACGGAATCGCTGACAGCCTGACCCGAAAGGCTGGTTCCGGCGGCACGAAAAGTCACCGGGACATCAAACTTCGATGCCGCCTCAAGGATCTTCGAGACTTCTTTCTCATTGGACGACCGGATGACAATCTTCGGCACAAGCCTGTAGAAACCAGCGTCGGTGCCCCAGGCGAAGCGCCTTATCTCATCGGTGTAGAGTGCGTTCTTGGGCACGAATTTCCCTACTTCCTCAAGGAAACGTGAATATTTCTCTTCCATATTCAAGTAAGATACACTACTATGTAATACATCATCATCCCGCTGGCAATCAGTTTGATGCCGGTTCCGCAAAGGAATCCCATAAAGGCTCCAAGGGCGGATTTGGCGGACTCCCATCCGTTCTTGTCAGCGAAAACCAACTCGGCGAGAAACGCTCCAAGAAGAGTGCCGAGAATGATTCCGACCGGCGGGACGAAGAGGCCGACAAGCATCCCGGCTATGGCTCCCCGGCCAGCGGCTTTAGTTCCGCCCGTGACCTTGGTGAACCAGGACGGCACAATGTAGTCGATGATCGTCACGGCCGCAGTGATTCCCAGCCAGACGAGCAGAAATGTCAGCGACATCGGGTCGCCGGCCCCGTTCGTGCCTTTGCCCCAGAAATAGAGAATCATCAGCCCGACCCAGCTGACAGGAGGACCGGGCAGGGCGGGAACAACACTCCCGATGATGCCGACCACTCCTGCCAGCACGGCAAGGATGATGACCAAAACACTCATTAATATTCTATGATTTATATTCCTAAGCCATAGCGGCCTCGACATCGTCCGGCTGGATCGGGAGACGGTTCGGGCCTGTGCGGCGCGCGCCGTCCTCTGTCACGAGCACATCGTCCTCCAGACGGATGCCACCGAAGTCGAGGTAATCGTGCTCCAGCTTGTAGTAGTTCACGAAACCCTTGTCGCGCTTCTCGCTCTTCCATTTCTCGATGAGGGCGGGAATGAAGTATATTCCCGGCTCATCTGTGATGACATTGCCCGGAACAAGTCGGCGGGCCATTCTGAGGCTGCCGAGGCCGAGTTGGGTCGAACGTTTCTGATCCGGATCGTAACCCACGAGATCCTCGCCGAGATCCTCCATGTCGTGAACGTCAAGTCCCATATTGTGGCCGAGTCCGTGAGGCTGGAACAGTCCGGCGATGCCTTCGTGAAGCATATTGTCCAGATTGCCGCGCACGATGTCCAGAGATCTGAGATCCTCCAGCATCAGCTTGGCGACGGCCAGATGAACGTCCCTATAGGCGACTCCCGGCTTTGTCAGATTGAACGCCAACTCGTTGCAGTCGCAGACTATCTGATAGATGTCCCTCTGCTTCTGGGTGAACTTGCCGCTGGTCGGCAGGGTGCGGGTGAAATCAGAGGCGTAGTGCATATTATTCTCGGCACCGGCGTCGATCACCATCAGCTTGCCAGGCTCGATGACCTTGTCGTGCAGATGATTGTGCAGAGTCTCACCATGCTGGGTAAGGATTGTCGGGAACGACACGCCCCAACCTTCGCTGAGGGTCACACCCTCCATCTTGCCGACAATCTCCTGCTCGATGATCCCGACCTTGACGCTGTTGCGGGCCACTGTGTGCATCCTCTGTCCGAGAGCTCCGGCATCATCAATCTGCTCGATCTCGCACTGTTCCTTGACAAGCCTCATCGAGATGACAGCCTGCACGAGTTCCTTGGAGGCGTGCTTGCCGCCGTCCTCGTCGATAGGGGCGACACGGGCCACATCCTCATTGGATATTCCCACAAGGGCGGCGAGTTTCATCGTGTTGTAGTAGCGGCTCGGAGGAAGGAAATGAATATTCCTGCCTGTGGCCAAAGCCTTAGTGACGGCGATGTTCAGAGAACCGTAAGATGCTGAATGATTTACGCCAACCTCGGCGGCCTTGGAGGCGACCGATGGCTGAGGTCCCATCCAGATGATGTTTCCGATCTCCACATCGTCGGCGAAGATGGTCTCCTCTCCGCTGTCAAGGTCCAGGATGGCCGCATAGCGTGGCTCGTCGAGTCCGAAATAGTACAGCCAGGATGAGTCCTGACGGAATTTATAGGCGTTGTCCTTGTACTGGGCGGCCGCTTCGACGTTGCCCACGAACAGGGCGATTCCACGCTTCCCCTGCGGAGCGGTCTGCGCCATCTTCTCCAACAGAGCCTTGCGTCTTGCGATGTAGATCTCTTTTGCGAACATATTCTTAGGTCTTTATGTGATTGAACTTCGGTAAGCCCTGCCTGCGGCCACAGAACCTCCGTGACAGCCAAGGCCTCAATTACAAATATACAAAATTGATAGGTAAATTGACACTTAGTAATCCTTAAAAAATAATTTGGATTTGTCGCCACTTCTATAGCAGTGGTGTCATATAGATCGGAAGGAACACATATCCGTTTTCTTCTTTATAATCCTGGGTATAAATTACGTAAGGAACATGAAGTTGTTTTTTGAACTTTTCACGGAATTTTGACAAGGATGAGAAGCTGGAATACTTGCCAGATTTCACCTCAACCGGGCAAATGTTATGGGCGTTTGTCAATGTCGGCTTTTCTACAAGGAAGTCAACCTCCATCCTGTCCTCAGAGACCGTTGAATAATTGCTATAGAAATACAAAGAGTGACCGCTTGCAACAAACATCTGGGCGACAATGTTTTCCATGAGCATCCCTTCATTGATTTCCAACTTGCCAAGAAGAAGTTTCTGATACAGCTCCTCGCCTTGGATAGTCTTCTCATCGAACGCGTGAGAAATCAGGAGCCCAGTGTCTCCCATATAACATTTGAAAGTCCGGTCATCTCGTTTCAGTCTCATGCCTACCTGAGGTTCCGTAACACCATTGCAGATATTCACAAAACGAGCGTCCTTCAGCCAAAGGAACGATGACTCATAGCTTCTGTATCTCGCGCCTTCACCCAAACTTGCAAGGCGGAACTTCTTCTCATGTTTCTGAAGCTCGCCCGGTATCTGATCCCACACCGCCTTAACCTTTTCCGTGTACCCATTGACGTGCTTGTCAATGCTACGACGGTACAATGCCAGAATATCCCGCTTCACCGTGTCCACTTTACGGAATATCCCCGTTTCAACAAATTCTTTAACCGCCTGCGGCATTCCTCCGACAATCAGATACTGCCGGAACAGGGTCATCGCCTTACGGTGCATCGGGCCAAGCTGACATCGATTCTCAAAACACGTCTTGACGAACGGCATGGTCATCTCATCGCCCAACGCCCATAAAAACTCCTCAAAATCCATAGGGTACATTTGAAGAGGTCTCTCCTCGGAAGGCAAAAGAATATCCTCGGTGTTCTCATTGATGCTTACCAATGACCCGGTCTCTATGTAATCATACCTTCCGTCCGCTACAAGATGCTTGATGGCCTGACGCGCCATTGGATATTTCTGAACCTCATCGAAAATAATCAATGACTCTCTCTCGTACAGCTGGACACCAGCGACATTCTGCAAAAAGATAAGAAATGTGTCAGTTTCATTCAGATACTCATCAAAAACTTCCTTCATCGCTTTACCGATGTGCGCGAAGTCCACAAGAATATATGACTTGTACTCATTCTTGGCGAACTCCTCCACTATGAAGCTCTTTCCCACCCGCCTTGCTCCTTCCACGAGGAGGGCGACCTTGCCTTTCTCCTCGTTTTTCCATCTCAAAAGGGAATTATATATTTTCCTTTTCATAAATCACTGTTTTTCAAAGACAAATATAACATCTCTGCACCGAACAAACAAATTTAATCACCACATTATGCACCAAAACGAGATTTTTGAGATAGCATTATCGCACCAAACAAACAAATTTAATATTAATCTTGACCTTCCCTGTGACCTTCCCTGAGAATGGTTGACACTTTTGGGGATGAACCGCGCGAGTGTGAGAGAAATGAAAGTGTGGCCGAAGGACAATCCGGTCACACTTTCATGCTTTGTTTCACGTCGCTTCGACAGACCCGGCGACAGGACGGGGACTACTTCTCCTGCTGCGGACGGAGATCCAGACTGAGCTCGTCGAGCTGGGTCTGGTCGATCTTGGACGGAGCGTCGATCATCACGTCACGGCCCTGGTTGTTCTTCGGGAAGGCGATGAAGTCACGGATGGACTCCTTGCCGGCGAATAATGTGCAGACACGGTCGAAACCAAATGCCAGACCTCCGTGAGGCGGAGCACCGTACTGGAAGGCGTGGATGATGAATCCGAACTTATATTCAGCCTCCTCAGGACCGATGCCCAGAACCTCGAACATTCTCTTCTGAACCTCCGCATCATGGATTCGGATGGAACCGCCACCGAGTTCTGTGCCGTTCAGCACGAAGTCGTAGGCATTGGCGCAAACCCTTTCGAGATCCTCTTTCTTGTCGCTGTAGAACAGGTTCATGTGCTCAGGCTTCGGTGCGGTGAACGGGTGGTGCATCGCGTAGAATCGTCCGTCCTCCTCGCTCCACTCAAGAAGCGGGAAGTCCACGATCCAAAGCGGCGCGAAGACCTTAGGGTCACGAAGGCCGAGCCTGTTGCCCATCTCGATACGCAGAACGCCAAGCATTGTCTGCACCTTGCGGTTGCTGTCACCTGACATCACGAACACGATGTCACCGGTCTTGGCCTCAACGGCCTCGGCGATGACTTTCAACTCGTCAGGTGAGTAGAACTTGTCGATCGAGGACTTGACGGAACCGTCGGCGTTGAGCTTGATGTAGATCAAGCCCTTGGCTCCGACCTGAGGTCTCTTGACCCACTCGGTCAGCTCATCGATCTGCTTGCGGGTGTATTCAGCGCCGCCCGGAACCGCGATGGCTCCGACGTAGGCAGCGTCCTCAAGAACGGAGAAGCCTTTGCCTTTCACCTTGTCTGTAATCTCGTGAATGGTCATTCCGAAACGGACATCCGGCTTGTCAGAACCGTACTTGTCCATTGCGTCGTACCAGCTCATACGAGGCATAGGGTTAGGAATATCAACCCCGAGGACATTCTTGAACATCGTCCTCATCATTCCCTCGAACATATTCAGGACATCCTCCTGCTCGACGAAGGACATCTCACAGTCGATCTGGGTGAACTCTGGCTGACGGTCGGCGCGCAGATCCTCGTCACGGAAGCAGCGGACGATCTGGAAATAGCGGTCGTAGCCGGCCACCATCAGGAGCTGCTTGAAGGTCTGAGGAGACTGCGGCAGGGCGTAGAACTGCCCCTGATTCATCCTTGAAGGGACCACGAAGTCACGGGCGCCCTCCGGGGTGGACTTGATCAAGTACGGAGTCTCAATCTCCATAAATCCCTGGCCATCAAGGTAGTTGCGCACCTCGTGGGCAAGCTTGTGCCTCAACGCCAGCGCCTTCTGGAGCGGATTCCTTCTCAGATCCAGATAGCGGAACTTGGCACGGAGATCCTCGCCGCCGTCGCTCTCGTCCTCGATCGTGAACGGAGGGGTGACGGACTTGTTGAGGATGTTGATCGCCTCAAGTTTGATCTCGATGTCACCTGTGTCCATCCTGGCGTTCCTGCTCTGACGCTCGACTACCTCACCGGTGGCCTGGATGACATATTCACGGCCCAAAGAGGTCGCTGTCTCCACCAAAGCTGCGTCTGCGTCCGCCTCAAGCACGAGCTGCGTGATGCCATAGCGGTCACGCAAGTCAATGAAAGTCATTCCGCCGAGCTTCCTGGACCTCTGCACCCAACCGGCGAGGGTCACCTTCTGCCCGACATTCTCAATGCGGAGTTCCCCGCATGTGTGTGTTCTGTACATATTGATATGTTTTGAATATTCCTACTTACGCGGTCTGCATCTCTCTCGAGGACCTACAACTTGCAAAGTTAGCAAATTCTCCCCAAGAATGATTGAATATGTCTGATTTTCATTCAGCCCACATTCTGGCATCATAGACTACCCTCTTTCCTTCGTGGAGGGAAAAGCTTTTGTCATCAAGACAGAACACAGAGTTACTCCACGCCTGATGAGGGAGGAATAGCATCTATTAAATTATTAATATTCAACATGTTGCCCTCCATAGTATTTTCTACAGGCTTCTGAACGGAGGCCTCATTTCATTCCAAGGCACACTAGTAATATTTCAAGGTCAGGAATACTAATAGGTGTGAAGGCTGAAGCCTTGGGCTGAGGGGAGGTAGTTTACGCCCCACCAGCACATCTGGAGGAGAAGGAAGGAGAATATCAGGAGGAAAAGGGTGCGATGGAGAGCTTTGTTGGAGTGTGATGCCACTTCAATGGCTGGCGAGTTCTGTCGAGCTATGGCCTCTGAGCCTGCCGAAGTGACCGAAGATAAAGCAGAGCCTTGGCGGAGATGCATGTACAGAAGATAGCTGAGCCACGTGGCGGCGGCCCAGGTTTCCTTAGGATCCCAGGTCCAGTAGTCACCCCAGGCCTGTTTGGCCCAGAGGGCGCCCATCACTATGCCCATTGTGATGAATCCCCAGCCCATGCGCACCAGGGTGTCGCAGAGGCGCAGGTCGCCTTGAAGGGACGGTGACAGGGGACTTGCGGCCGCATCGACAGTGGCAGGAGTTGTTGACCCCGGGGCCGGAGCGGATCCCGCGGCTGAACGGCGGGTCAGCCAGAGAATACGGATGGCGAGGATGGTGGCGATGCCCATCACGGCGTAGGAAAACATATAGACGATGACGTGCGGGACGAACCACGGGCTGCGGAGAGCCGGCATAAGTTCTTCAGTGTGAATCTCTGGCTTGAATATGTTGATGCTGGCGAACATCACGGCCATCAGGCATCCGAACGGAAGTACCCAGCGGTAACGCCAACGAAGATACACCACGAGCCCGATCAGCGAAAGGAACAGGCTGAACCAAAGGCGGGTCTCCCCCATAGTGCGGAGAGGCGGACGCCCAAGCGAAATCCAGACCCCGACAATGAATGTCATGAATATGGCAGAGCCGCATCCGGTCAGAACGGCGGCCAGGAGCCCACGTTTGGAAATCACGGAGACAATCGCTCCTGAAATCCAGAACAGTGACGCTGCCAAGGCGAACCAGACAAACGAATCCCAACTCATAACCGTTCCTCCTTTTCATTGAAAGTTTCACATCCTAAGGGAGCGGCGCCATCTTGTAGTTTTACAGACAATGGCCCTTTCTTTCCAAAAGACGGTTTGAAGCCGGCAAAGAACACCATCGCCGCGGCGGAGACAAGCAGCAGCCACAATGCTATGCGGAAAACCTCCGACAAAGGCGAACAGACACACTTGAATATGCTTGCGAACTCTCCTCGTTCCGTGTCCGACAGGTAGTCCGACTGGTAAATCCACCACGAACCGACCTTTGCAGGGTGGTTCACAGCGATTTTGATCTCTGATGAGCGGCCGTCAGGAAGGGTCAATGTGACCTCGGAAGAATATTCATAAACAGAGAAATCCCTGAGTGTCAACTCGAAAGGGAGTTTGACATATTCATAAGTGACTTCGTTCCGCGCTTGATGGTCCGGGACATTCGGCATCGCGATCATAACCGTCCGGACGGTGCCGCCGGAGCCGAAAAGTCCGGCGATCAGAATCACCGACAGGCCCAGATGGGCGCAGGTCACCCCGAGGCGATGCTTGCTGAATCTATGAATATCCTCGATCGTGTTCAGTGTGACGCTTGTCGCCAAAAGAAGCAACGCGAGGATGAAGATCGGCGACCGGCTCATATTCCTGAAACCGAGAACGCCGAAAAAACCGTCCCTGCCCCCGTCCTGCGGTACAAGCCCGAAGACGAGCAGCAGGAACAGCACGATTGAGATCGAGGTCAGGCAGGCTTTCCGTCCGGCCAGATGCCTGAACAGCGGCCAGCGGTCACGCAAAACATAGATGGCCACCAGAAGACAGACATAGAGCAGGGCCGCCAACAGCCCGAACGTATGACCTGCGACAACCATTACAGACTATACCATTGATCCGACAGGAGTTTGACGGCTTCCCTCACGGTCTTGGCACGGTCTCCGGCAGTGCCGCACTCGAAACTGACATAGTTCTTGTAGTCCATGTGCTGGAGCGCCCGGAATCCGGACTTGTAGTCGTCCTTCGCGCCGTCCTCTCCAGGCATCAGTCTGCGGCCACGGCTGGCGATGTGGACGTGCTGGAGGTACTCGATGCCGGCTGATGTCAGCGCGCCGTAGTCGGAGGTCTCCTCGGACATGTGCCAGAAATCACCCATCACCTTCACGCCCTTGCTGTCGGAATCGCGGGCGATCGCGGCGGCGTCGGCAACCTGACGGAGATAGAAGGCCTCCCTTCTGTTCAATGGCTCAAGAATCACGGTCGTGCCGTGCTCAAGGGCGAACTCTCCGAGGTCGTGGAGCTGCTCGCAGAGGTAGTTGCGGGTGTCCAGGGTGTGGGGTCTGCACGGAGTCTGGCCGTTGAAAGCCGGGACCATTATGACTCCCACCGAGCCGAGTTCACCTGCAGCGGCCACGATCTCGCGCATCGATTTGTCGAACGACGCCTTGACCGCCGGGTCTTCGGCCAGGATGAAGCCGTCGAATCCGGCGCAGATGGCAGAGACCTCGATGTCACGTCCGCTGAGGGCGTTACGAATCTCATTGACGCGGGCAGGAAGGTTCCGTCCGTTCGGCTCGAAACCACGCACCTCCAAGTCTTCCATGAAATCCAGCTGCTCGCCCAGATTCTTTCCCGGGGCGATTCCTTCCTGAAACGAGAGCTTCAGCTCAAGACGTGGCACGCACTTCTTCTTGTCCAATGCAGTGGCACATCCCGGCAGCATAGAGGCCGCGGCCAAGGCAGCTGATCCGATCGCCGCTGACGAGAGAAAATGTCTTCTGTTCATATATTTCTTGTTAAATTACTTGTTCGCAGATATGGCGAAGATACAATTAAAAACTGAAAATATCACTTCTTTCGGGTAAACTATGTCAATCCGACATTTGTACGCATTACACGATCGTGAATTTTGTTTAATTCATTAAATAAAAATAGCGGATTATTTGCAAACCAATTAAACAATCGATATATTCCTGTCTTTGACACTTTGATTTTAAGATATAAAGGCCCCAGAGCGCTGTAATGGCGATT
>OQVS01000234.1_pt1 | contig 35105 bp, 23 predicted proteins | sample 1691601 | NCBI WGS metagenome assembly OQVS01 (sample SAMN03418268, study PRJEB22391) | human gut metagenome | biome: human-gut; feature: organic feature; material: feces | host: Homo sapiens | place: Tanzania | collected 2013-01 | reverse complement strand
TACTTCAGTACCGATGACGCGATGAGTGTCAAGGATGTAATTAATTGCTATAGAACACGTTTCCAATTGGAGTTCTGCTTCAGGGACGGGAAGCACTATGCCGCTCTGAATGACTGCCAGTCAACCGATCTCAGAAAACTTGAGTTCCACAGAAACGCATCCTTTGCAAGCGTCAACATCGCCAAGGTTGCCTGCAAGGGGCTGGGACTACCATTCTCAATATCCTCTTGCAAGTCGATTATCCATAACGCCTATATGCTCAACAGATTTATTTGCGTGTCCGGTCTGCGACCGGACCCACAAGTTATTGACAAACTTTTCAAAGAACTGGTTTTATTTACTGCCAGGGCCGCTTAGGCACTGGAAAAATTAACGAACTATTGTATGTTGTAAATTTAGCAAAATATTTCGTTCCATCAACGTGTTTTAAAAAATAACAAAAACGTTTGCGAAACAAACAGGGCGGCTCAGTATCATAATAGTGGCGTTGGGATTGCGCAGCACCATTGACTGCGGCGATTCTGGTTGAATTATAAAAACACATCCAACAATCAATGCTCCGGAAATTTCGTATATCTGTCAAAGCATAATCAATTCAATCCACTAAGCCAGCCGTAATATGTAATATGTGGATGTACGATGAATAACTTATTCGATGATTGAATCCTAGCGATTGTCCATAGCTATTTGAATGACTAATGTTCAGTAAACACAAGAATCATTATATTTCGCAAAATTGAAAATTTGTTAACTTTGCGAAATGAAAACAGATGGCAGATATGAAACTCATAGAAAGAATCGGTTATTTGAAAAAGATGATTGATGTCGCGGGAACGCCTGACATCAAGGTAATTACAGGCATAAGACGTTCTGGGAAATCGAAATTGATGGAGGCATTCATTGAGAACAGGAAAGGTCTTTCTCCGGAATGCAACATCATTCATGTAAATTTCAATCTTACTGAATTTGAAGGACTAATGGAGTACCACAAGTTATATGACTTCGTAAACAGCCGATATATCCAGGGACAGGAGAATGTCGTATGCATCGATGAGATTCAGATGTGCTCCGGCTTTGAGAAGGCAATCAACAGCCTCCACGAATGCGGGAAGTATGATATCTACATCACCGGCTCAAATGCTTTTCTGTTGAGCAGCGACCTGGCCACGTTGTTCACAGGACGGGCGTATGAGATAGAGATATATCCGTTCTCGTTTAAGGAATTTTGCGCATACTATACACCAAGCGACATTTATGAAGCTTTCGATAGGTACTCACACGAGGGCGGCATGCCAGGCTCGTACCTTTACAAGAGTTCTGAGGACAAATTTAAATATATCCGCACAGTTTTTGACACGTTAATAGTAAGAGATATCAAACAGAAATACAAGATCAGGAATGTCCAGCTTCTGTATTCTGTCTGCGACTTTCTTTTGGACAATGCATCAAACATAACATCGGTCAGGAACATCGCAGACTCTCTGATTGCAAAGAAAATCAAGACAAACGACAAGACGGTGGGAAAGTATGTTGATTATCTATGCAATGCCTTCGCGTTTTATAAAGTGCGAAAATACGACATTCGAGGGAAGAAGTATCTCGCGTCTCAAGATAAATATTATATGGCGGATCATGCGTTCAAGTATTCCAAACTCGGGACCAGGAACCTAGACTATGGAAGGATTTACGAGAACATTGTCGCGATTGAACTTATGAGACGAGGATATGAATTATATGCAGGTTTCCTTTACAAGAAAGAAATTGATTTTGTAGCCCTGAAGCAGAACGAAAAACTATACATTCAAGTATCTGACAACATTTCAAATACCGATACGTTCTCACGGGAGGTGGGACCTTTGCTGAAAATAGCAGATGCCTATCCTAAGATAGTGTTGACCAGAACTCGTCACGATTCCTATCAGTATGAGGGGATCCAAATCATTGATATAGCAGATTGGCTTCTTGATTAGCCATGGGCTTCTATTTCGCAAAAGATGTAAAAGTTCATTTTTGCGAAATAGAAGTCTGAAGCATAGTAGTCAATGTTAGAGTTGGTGTCCATGCTAGCGCAATATTGATTCTCTCAATTCCAACAAAGACTTTATATCACCACAATGCTCCGATATCTGCTCCTTTCCCCAAATCCCATTTGAAACGTCTGTCCATTGCTGTCCGGAATTGATCATAAGGCATTTCATCAGTGACATGGAAGGGGACGATGCCGCAGGACTGTCAGATGTCAATGACTATGGACCGGTTGAGAATATCCGCCGCCTTCTTGACGGACGCGACAGCCGAAAGGACCTTATCAGGTTCAAGACCGCTGACAGGCCGCCGCAGCCTGAGGTCAATGTTGTTCTGCCCTGAGGCCGGTATCAGTATCCGCACTCCTCTTGAACCCGGTCTGACGGTATAGGACAATCCCGTTTCATCCATAATCCTCCTGACGCAGGCCATTTCTGCCGTCTCCCTGATCTTTCCGGCCTCTCTCCGGGCAAGGCTCCTTGCCACCCGCTTTCCGACCTCCTTCTCGATATCAGGTATGACTGCGTCCAGAAGAGACAGGACATCCATCAGCTGTTCATCCGTATAAGGGACATAACCAGGAAGGACAGACTGGCTGGAAAATTCTGAAGAGGTACAGCCGAAAGGCACCACGGCCTGCAGTCCCTGTGAAGGATTGAACGTCAGCCTGACAGTAATGTTGCTCATCCTTAATTCCATGTTCCAGACATCCGTATCCGTGCCCGGAACCTCATTGGCCTGCGCGCCTGCGGACAATTCCTTGAACCTTTTCCGGAAACTCTCTCAACGCCAGTCTCAGACCATTTCAGACAGAATTTTACAACTCACAACAGGATTCTATATTGTCATGGTTGGATCATAGTGCTTCACTCTGCTTATAGCTTAGTATTTGTAAACACCAATTATTGAAGATTCAAGTCAATACACTCCAAGACGATTGACGGTTGGGCTGAGGCTTAAATTTCAGTCCACGACTCGCATCATCATTCTTACGCAACTCGAAACAGCTAAGGGCGGTACTCCTAAAAAAGAGATGGTGGAAAAGTATAAACTCGAGAAACTGACAAATACGATTACTTCAAGTAATCTACCTCATTTCGATTGCTTTCTGCATCATTTTTCTTTGTTTTGAGGCAGAAAATTCGTTTTTGAGGCAGAAAAACACTATCTTAGCCCTGTAAACTATACTGCTATGCACGAATTTGATTTCATAAACCGCCCAAAAGAACTTCTCACGCCGGAGGTCGTGGCTCTGCTGACCCGCCTCCACGAATGCCGCGGCCGCCAGGAACTCTTCATCGAGGCCGAGCCTGATGTGCTCACAGCCCTGCTGGAGGTCGCCAAAATCCAGAGTACCGACGCATCCAACCGCATCGAGGGCATCTATACCTCTGACGAGCGCCTAAAAGCCATCGTTCAAGAAAAGGTCCAGCCCCGAAACCGAAACGAGGAAGAGATCTCCGGCTACCGCGACGTGCTGGCCACCATCCACGAATCCTACGAACACATCACCCCGCGCCCCAACAGCATCCTCCAATTGCACCGGGACCTCTATTCCTTCAGCAGCAGCGCCGTAGGTGGTGTATATAAAAACTCGGACAACATCATTGCAGAGAAGCACGCCGACGGCACAGAAACAGTCCGCTTCCGCCCGGTTCCTGCCTTCCAGACGGCCGATGCCATGCTGAACCTCTGCACCAGATACAATGATGCCATTGAGGCCGCGACCTATAATCCGCTGATCCTGATACCGATATTCATCCTGGACTTCCTCTGCATCCATCCGTTCAATGACGGAAACGGCCGCATGAGCCGCCTTCTGACGCTTCTCCTCCTGTACCGCTCCGGATTCATTGTGGGCAAGTACATCAGCATCGAGATGCTCATCGAGAAGAGCAAGGACTCCTATTATGAAGCGCTGCAGGCCAGTTCCCAGGACTGGCACCAGGACAGAAACAACTATCTTCCCTTCCTCAAGTACATGCTGGGGGTCGTGGTTAAAGCCTATAATGAATTCGAGAACCGTGTTGAGCACCTTCGTTATCGCAAGATATCCAAGCCTGAACGCATCAAGGCCATCATCGAGCGCACTCCTGGCAAGATCACCAAGAAGGAGATATCCCAGACCTGCCCGGACATTAGCCTCACCACCATCGAGCGCACCCTGTCCGACCTTCTTGCCGCCGGTTACATCAAGAAGACAGGAACCGGAAGGGCTACGGCCTATGTAAAGAAATAATCCTCCTATAGTTCTATGTTGCCGTATAGTCCAGAGCCTGGTACTGATGTCGTCTTCCCCTTTGAGGACGGATGGCTGGTGTCCCGCCTTTGGGGACAGGTCAAGATTTGCGAGGTGAAGTTTGAATATGAAAGCAAGGTCCAGGAAACGACCCTGAACCTTGCTGCCGATGACTTCGTGGAAGCCATTCTTGAAGACGCACTCGTGGGAAAGGCCGATTACGTCCCCAAGTATTAACCCGCGCTCCTTAAGACTCCTTGATTTCAGGAGCTTCCGTCTCCGCTTTCTTGCGGGCCTCATCAAACTTGGCCTTCATCGTGGGGTTGCCACGGGTGAGGCGCTTGATGGTGAGGTTGTCGGCCTTGTCGTTAGCCAGACGGAGGTTGTTCTCGGAACCAATTAGGGCATCCTTGATCTTCTGGAGATGGGCAATGGATTTGTCAATCTCATCGATGGCGGTCTTGAACTTCTCGCTGGCTAGGCGATAGTTGCGTCCGAAAGCGTCCTTAAAGGCATTGAGCTGGCCTTCAAAGTTGGTAACGTCGATGGATTGGCTGCGGGCGATAGCCAGCTGGCGCTGGTAGTCGATGCTCTTCTTGGCCGCATTCACCAGTAGGGTGATCATAGCCTTGAAGAACTGGGGCGATATGTATGTAGGTGGAATTTTAGGCATTTCTGGCGGGTCCAGCAAAACCAGTGTTACTGTCGGCTCGACAACCATGAAAGGTGACTCCACGCCATCAGACACAGAATTTAATTTGACCGGAGAATTCGGATATTTCTTTGCCGACAACTGGAGAGTAAGCGGTGGACTCGGTTACGAACTGCTGTCATCCCCTACCGGCAAAAAGGACGGCAAATGGCTGAAAGACAACACGAACATTTTTGCTATCGGACCCAGCATAGCTTACTATCTCAACGTAACCGGCAATCTGTATTACACACCGGAATTCGGCATTTGCGGTTATTTCGGACAGTATAAGTCAGAGCTCTCCTCATATAAATTTCAGAAAAATGGAGTTGCAGGATTCGGTATGAATTTCGCCATCGGCCAGTTTGAGTTCAGACCTACAGCACATCTCGGGCTGAGTGTAAATCTCTTGTCACTAGACTATGCTTACCTGAAAGTTAAGGGCGATGATTCCGATAATTATTCGACGACTTCAGCTGTACAGTTCAGTCTCGGCATCAAACCTTCAGTAGGATTCCGCTACTATTTCTAGTTCATTTGCGTCTAGTCCTGAAGAAAGTTACTTTTTTTGGTAAACTTTTTCAGGACGATACATTAGGCGTTGAGCACAAGTCATTGTACTATAATCAATTAACCATTTTCAGAGTTGTAACTTCTGCAACTTTGAAAATGGTTAAATCGATAATATCCACCAGGTTACGCTCCACGCAATTAAACGCGACTTGCACACAGCGACACCTGCCATGGACTAAAGCACGGAACTGCTTAACTTTTTTTCCCGGTGACGATCATGAAAGTGACGGCGATGAGAGTTATGATTACGCCTACTATGATATTGAGTGTCAGGGACTCACCGAAGAAAATGGTTCCTACGGCGATTGCGGTGACAGGTTCGAAGACTCCCAGGACGGACGTTCTGGTCGCGCCGATGATTCTGGTGGCCATGGCTAGGGTCAGGAGGGAGACCAATGTCGGGAATACGGCCAGACCTACGAGGTTCATCCAGCAGAACCAGCCATGGACACCGCCGAAAAATTCACCACCGGAAAAAGCATTGTGGATGATGAAAAGGATCGAGCCGATTCCCAGGGCGTAGAACGTCAGTATGTGGCTGGAAACCGTGCGGAGACGGCGGCTGCGGTTCACGACCACGAGGTACATGGCGTATGCCAGAGCCGATCCGCCGGCAAGAAGCAAACCGCTTAGGTTCAATGAGACATTGCCGGACGGCTTGCTGAGGATGACGACTCCGATGAACGTCATGAAAATCGACGCCCAGACCTGCCATGTCGGATAGACCTTCAGGAATACCATTATCAATGCCACCAATACAGGGTAAAGGAACACTATGGTGGTGGCCAGGCCTGCCGGTATATAATTATAGGACTGGAACAGGAGCATGCTGCTCAATGCGAACAGAATGCCGAGGACACAGAGCCTGAGAAGCTGTGCCTTGTTCACCCGGAAAGTTTCATGGCGGAAAAGCAGCCACACGCCCAGAATGACGACGGCCAGCAAATATCGGATGGACAACATCGTATCCACCGAGACTCCCATTGAAAGGAGCGGCTTGGCGAAAAGCGGATTCAGACCATAGGTTACACCTGTAATGATGCCTGCGGCATACCCCCAGACTAGATTTTTATTTTCCATGCTCACTAACACAAACTGCCGCACCGAGGTTTCCCCAGGAACGGCAATTATATAAATCCGAAAAAATTACTTGCAGATGAACGCCACGAGCGCGTCAATGTCATCTTTCGCGAAAGACATCTGCTCGCCTGTCGAAAGATTCTTGACATTGATCTTGCCGGAAGCAGCCTCGTCACTGCCGTTGATCGACACGAAAGGAATTCCCTTCTTCTCGGCGTAATCGAACTGCTTCTTGAGTTTCGTCTGGTCAGGATAAATCTCGCATGACACTCCGGCCCCACGCAAAGTCTTGACTACAGGGACGATATACGGCAGAACAGAAGCATCCATATTGGCAAACAACACAGAAGCCGAGCCGGCCAGCCCCTTAGGGAATTTATCAAGTCCCTTCAGTACATCATAAATACGGTCAGCGCCGAAAGAAATGCCGACACCGGACATTCCTGGCAGCCCGAAAATTCCGGTAAGATTGTCATAACGTCCTCCGCCGCAAATACTTCCGATCGCGTAGTCCAATGCCTTCACCTCGAAAATCGCACCTGTATAATAATTAAGTCCACGGGCAAGCGAAAGATCCATCTCGACCTTCTGGCTCACTCCGGCATTGGCAATGAACCCGAACAGTTCGGCAAGTTCGTCGAGACCCTTGAGACCTTCCTCCGAAACGATGCCGGACGCTGATTTGCCTTCCATGAGACCACGCATTACAGCAATCTTCTCATCCGTGGTGCCTTCCAGTTTAAGAATCGGCTCGATCACTGCAACTGCCTTTTCGTCAAGACCTTTCTCCATCATCTCCGCTTCCACAGCCTCCAGTCCGATCTTGTCCAGTTTGTCGATGGCAACGGTAATGTCAGTAACCTTGTCCGGATAGCCGCAGATTTCAGCCAATCCAGTGAGCACCTTACGGTTATTGATCTTTATGGCAACATTGATACCGAATTTCGTGAATACGGTGTCCACAATCTGCACGAGTTCAAGCTCGTTCAGCTGCGACTTGCTTCCGATAACATCGGCATCGCATTGATAAAACTCGCGATAGCGACCTTTCTGCGGACGGTCAGCGCGCCAGACCGGCTGGATCTGAAAACGCCTGAACGGGAACGCGATTTCGTTCTGATGCTGAACGACGTAGCGCGCGAAAGGAACCGTCAAATCATACCTCAACCCCTTTTCGCACACTTCGGAGGTAATCTTGCCGCTGTTCAGCGTACCATCCTCACTCTTGTAATTTTCAATGTCAATGCGACCGAACGCGTCTCCGCTGTTGAGTATGCGGAAAAGCAATTTGTCGCCCTCGTCGCCATATTTTCCGAGAAGGGTGGAAAGGTTCTCCATAGCAGGAGTTTCGATCTGCACATATCCGTAAGTCCTGTAGACAGAACGGATTGTGTCGAATATGTAGTTTCTGGCGGCCATTTCCTCCTGGCCGAAGTCTCTTGTCCCCTTAGGTATAGACGGTTTCTGTGCCATATAAATAAATATTACGCCCCACGCCTCACGCAAAGCAAGGCAAGGCCGGTTTCATATCCTGCAAAATTAATAATAAATAGTGACATTCGGCAATCATTGAAGTGACAATTCAAAACCAACCTGGCGGAACGAATAACTATTTGGTATGTAACCTCCTCGTGGACAACATGGACGAAACTTAATTATAACAACATTTTTTACAAAAAAAAGGAACACTGTAAGGTATATTTTTCTATATTTGGAAGAGACGATAAAACAAACAAATAACAAAATGGAAGCATTTTATATCCAAAAAGTTGTCATCAGACGCATATCCTCATGACATTCGTTCACGAACGTAACAATAAAACCGTTTTCGGGTTTCTTAATCTAAAAACAACTCGGTAATCTTTACTAGCTTATTTTTTAAACGCTTACTCGCAATCAATAATCAATTAAATAATATTACAATGAGAAAACTGCTTGCAATGCTAGCGCTTCCGCTGTTGGCACTTTCAGCCTGCAGCGAGGAGACAAAGGAGGAAATCGCTGACGTCCTCATCATTTCTCAGGACAAAGTGGCATTTCCTAAAGAGGGAGGCGTCGCAACCATCTCGGTCGCATGCCCATCAGAGTGGCACTCATCCGTATCCGATCAATCCTGGATCAAGACCACGGATGATGAAGACAAAGTCACCATCACTGTCTCCGCAAATGAAACAGGTGATTCTAGAAAGTCATCTGTAACACTGGAATCAGCAACGGAGAAAAAGGAAATCCTGATTTCGCAATCATGGTCAGGAGCCGTTCTATCCCTGAAAATCAATGGCCCGGAAAGCATTGAACTCGACTCAGAAGGAGACAGTTTCAAGTTTACAGTGGAGACAAATGCAGCGTGGAAGGTCGAATCCAGCGCATCATGGCTGACCGCCAGCATGGACGGCTCTCTTGTCAGCGTTACGGCAACGGCCAATGGCGAGGCGCACCGCGATGCCACCGTCACGGTCACCGCAACTGTAGGAGACAAGTCTGAAAGCAAAGAAATCAAAATCGCACAGATTTCCCGCGAGGAAAATCCTTATTTCCAGATGCTTGGCAATTACGGACTCTACGCCGAGCGCTGGTACTATGGCGGCAACGCAGTAAATGTTCCCGGTATAGGCTCATACTGCACAATCGAGCAGAAAGAGTACGGCAAGTCATTCACCATCAAAAACCTGTTCGTGGACGGCACCGAATATGAGGCGTCTTATGACAAGGACTCCAAGAAGATGGTGCTTACGCTGGGTTCGCTTTGCATGACAAGAACCATAGAGACATCAGGAGAGACTTACTACTATTATATGGTGCAACCGAACATCACCGAAAGAAAATTCGAAACAGGCATCATCTATGGCACTGTCGGGACCGCCACAGACGGAAAGGACGAGAATTGCCAGGCTATCCTTCTGGATGGATTCGATGAAGCATACGGGTCTCTAGGGCTCATTGTCAGAATCGGCGCCAGCCAGAATATGGCCATGCTCAGCGATGTGTACTATGCCGATGGCAAGATGCACTTCGTGAAAGCCGAGAAACAAACACAGGGATAATCATTTCAAGACTATAGACAATGAAAAAGATAATATTCTCCACATTGTTGGCCATCTCATTCTGCGCTTGCACCAAGGAGACGATCAACTACCAGAATCCTGTTCCGGGAGAGAACGGGACTGAAGCGAACACCGTGCTGTCCGTCGAATCGAGAAACACTCTTTTCACGGCCCAGGATGGAACAAACGCAGACATAGCGTTCAAGAGCCTGGGAGGAAAGGTTGTAGTCAATGTCAACACAAATGCAGACTGGACCTTCGAGGTTACAGGCGACACTTTCGTCAAAGGAGAGGCGGACAAGGAGACCAGCCAGCTGACACTTTCCTGTGCAGCCAACCATGTTGACAAAAAACTGTCAGCCACTGTAACCATCAAGGCCGGAAACAAGACCGCCACCATCGGGGCCACACAGAATGCATACGGGACCCCGGAAATCGTCGCATCAGAGAACAATTTCCATCTTGCGGCCAAAGGTGAACTTTCAGCATCATTCGATGTAACGTCGACAGACCCGGACTGGACATTCGAGACTTCCGGATGCGAATGGATGCTCGTCACCAGAGAAGGCAACACCGTCAAAATCAGCGCCTACCAGAACGAGGAATATACCGACAGGAATGTAAGTTTCACAATCAAGGCCGGAACAGGTGAAAAACTTGTTTCCGAAACCATCGACGTACTCCAGGACAGGGCCGCGCACATCGCGTCTTCCGTCCTCACCGTTCCTGTGACACCTTTCTCCGACGATGCCAGAGAAGTGGAAATCCAGGCAAATTTCGACTGGGAGTATTCGGTTTCCGGCAACGATGACGGATGGCTGAAGGTAGAAAAGACAGACAAAGGATTCAAATTCACCCCTACCGCCAACCCGAACGCCGAAACCAGAACAGCCAAAATCACAGTAAAGACCGGAGACGGCAAGGAGAACAACGATTCCGAGGTGATAACGATTTCTCAGCCGGGAATCGACAAAGAAGCATTCATACTCGGCCTTCATGTAACGAAAGCCAACAGCAAGTCGATGCTTCCTGTCGAAGGCGTGACGGACATCACTGTAGACTGGGGAGACGGCTCGGACGCCGAGAAGTTCACAGCGGACAATCCTACCCACGAATATGCCGACACAGGCTATTTCGTAGTTTCCGTGAAAGGACAGACAAGCGCATTCAGCGTAAGCGCACTGTCATCCGACCAGAAACACCAGATCGAGCAAATCTACAACTGGGGAAAGTTTGAACTGACCTCTATGGAATCCGCATTCGATGGATGCAGATATCTGACAAGCATCCCTGAAGACGACATGAAAGCTTTCTCGAAGGTCACGTCATTCGAGTCTGCTTTCAGCAACTGCAGCGCTCTGAAGACCATCCCGGAAGGACTTCTTGCCAATGCCGCCGAAACTGAAAGCGTGAACAGCATGTTCTATTCGTGTGATTCCATCAAGGTCATTCCTGGCCAACTGTTCTTCAACTGTCCGAAACTTTCAGATGCAGGATCCGCATTCAGTTTCTGCAAGGGAGTGGAAAGCATCGACAAGGACCTCTTTTCCAAGAATCCGGAGCTCACGGATTGCAGTTCAACATTCTCAGGCATGTCCAAACTGAAATCCGTAGATAAGGATTTGTTCGAAAACAATCCTAAAATCACCACATTGAATGCAATATTCTCCTACGATGAAGCACTTGCGACAATTCCGGCAGGAATTTTCCGTAACCAGAAGGATTGCGAGACTTTCAGAATGGCGTTCACCAGCTCAGGCCTGACAGAGATACCTGCCGGACTCTTCGCCAACAACACAAAATGCGAGAACTTCCAGATGACATTTTCGGGAACAAAAATCAAATCGATTCCGGCTGACGTATTCAAAGGATGCAGTTCTGTCGACACATTCATGTCATGTTTCAGCGGATGCACGGAACTCCAAAGCATACCTGCCGACCTTTTCAAGAATTCAGGTTCACAAGGTGTAGTCTATGGAAAGAGAGGCAATGGAATGAGAATGGTCTTCAACGACTGCTCATCCCTGAAGGAAATCCCTGCCGGGCTTCTTGACGGCTTCACGGAAATCACGAACATAGAAAACATCTTCAATGGATGCTCCTCATTGGAAAGCATTCCTTCAGGACTGTTCAAAGATGCCACGAAAGTGAACAACTTGAGCAATGCATTCAGCGGATGCACCTCTCTCAAGTCAATTCCGGCCGGTGTATTCAAGGGATTGTCAAAGCTCAGTTCATTTTCCGGCATTTTCAAGGATTGCACCAGCATTGAGGAAATAGGCGACAACCTGCTCGAAGGCTGCGACGCATGTACCTCCATCAGCAATCTGTTCAATGGCTGCACCAAGCTCAGCAAGGTTTCCGAAAACGCTTTCGCCGGCGCGGTGAACATAACGAATATCAGCGGACTGTTCAGCAACTGTGCAAACCTCAAGAGCGTCCCTGAGGGCATCTTCGCCTCAATGACCGGACTTAAGACGACAAGTGACGTATTCTCTTCTTCCGGTATCGTATCTGTTCCATCCGGATTGTTCGCAAGCAACACTCTGGTGACGACTTTCAAGAATGCATTCAACGGCTGCACCGCATTGTCAAGCCTTCCTGGAGGTCTGTTCACGAACAACGTCTCCGTGACAAGCTTTGAAAGCGCATTCAGCGGATGCACGTCATTGACAAGTCTTCCTGACGGGCTGTTCGTCAACAACAGTAAGGTGACATCCTACAAGATGGCATTCAAGGGTTGCACGAATCTATCATCCGTGGGCAACATCTTCGGAACAAATACGAGCAAGATCAGTCTTGAGTCTGCTTTCGAGGGATGTTCAGCTCTGAGTGCGATTCCTGCAGGATTCTTCGACGGGCTCACCGGAGCGGATTCATTCAGCAAGACTTTCAACGGATGCACAGCCCTGACGACAATACCGGAACGGCTTTTCGCCCATAATATCAATGCAACCACCGTACTGAGTTGCTTCCAAAACTGCACGGCTCTCCAGAAAGTGCCTGCCGGCCTGTTCGGGACGACAACGAAGACAAAGACATTGACTTCAATGTTCTCCGGATGCTCGTCTCTTACCGACATAGCTGCTGACGCGTTCAACGGCATCAAAGCAACGGCAGGAAACATGTCAAGCATATTCCAGGACTGCACCGGACTCAAGGAAGTTCCGTCCGGCCTGTTCAAGAACAACAGCAAGGTCAGCAACTACAATTACGCATTCCAGGGATGCACAAGTTTGGAGAAAGTCGGTTCTGAAATATTCAATTGTGCGAATGGGGCCACCTCAATCAATGGCATATTCAAGGGATGCACATCCATCAAGACATTGGGAGACAACATTTTCCTGAATCCTGAAAAAGTAAGGTATATCAACAACCTGTTCCAGGGATGCTCTGCCCTTGAGTCTGTGAACGTAGGAATTTTCGACAACTTCAAGGCATTGACGAGCGCAACCTTCACATTCGACGGCTGCGTCGCACTGACGGGAGAGTCACCATACACCGAAGTGAACGGCGTGAAGTACCACCTCTACGAAAGGACCTCCGAAGCGACGGCCATTACCGGATTCGCATACCTGAAGAACCTCAAGGCAATGTTCAAAGGATGCACGAAACTCACTGATTATGACAAGATTCCGGACCCATGCAAGTCTGATGAGTAATTTTCCAAACGATTAAGAATATGAAACACAATTATATCATAACAATGATTCTGGCCGCCGGTATTGCCGCCGGCTGCGTGGAGACCAAAAAGGTCGATCCCGATACTTATCAGGCTCCGCTGTACGTCCAGTCTTCCGATCCTAAGATCGTGTTCGACAAAGAAGGCGGAAAGGCTGTCATCACCATAGCGACCAACGCCGAGAGCTGGAGTTACGCGACCCGGTCGGGAGAGTGGTTCGAGGTCATTGTCGATGCTGACAGCTGCCTCTTGGTCGAGGCCAAGCCAAACAAGGGTCCGGTAAGGACCGACGATATCACGGTCACAGCTGTAAGAGGCGACGAAACCAAGGAAGTTTCGCTTACGGTCACTCAAAGGGCAGACGGAGCCACAGACCTTAGTGCTGCAGGAACCGCGAACTGCTATGTAGCCAACACAAACGGTTCGTACAAGATCCGCGCTGACATAAAAGGCAATGGAGGCAAGGACGGCAAGAGCAAATATATCGAAACTGAAGGAGTCGGAATAAAGGATGCCGCCTATGCAGAACTGCTCTGGGAAGCCCGAAATGACGGCGACCGCACAATGTCATACGAAATCATTGACGGAACCCCGGCATATAGCAACGGATACATCTCATTCTCGACAGGAAAGAGCGAGGGAAATGCCCTCATAGCCATAAAGAATGCCAAAGGCAAAGTCCTCTGGAGCTGGCACATCTGGGTGACAGACAACGAGATTACCTCCCACGACCACATCGGCCCTGAAGGCAATGTCATCGCGCAGATTATGGACCGTAATCTTGGAGCCCTCAACAATACCCCGATGGACATCAACAACAGGGGAATGCTCTATCAGATGGGCAGAAAGGATCCGTTCATTCCGTCACGCTCCCCTTACAGGGACTACAGCGGAATAACAGACTACGACAATTCCAAGGAGTATTGCAGCAACGATCCCGAATGGAACAAGCCGAATCTTGAAATCGGAAACGGAAGCGGGAAATGGGAGATTGATTCAAAGTATAAAGGAAAAGCAACATTTTCAGCGCCGGGCAATATCCCGTTCGCTTCGGAGCATCCGATGAGATTTCTCGTAGGCTATTATTCGACAAGCTATTCCTGGTACATCAACTCAAGCGACAAGGATAGTGTAGAGCCTGGGCTTTGGGGAGAGGAGAAGACCATTTTCGACCCATGCCCGGCAGGCTACAAGGTCCCTGTCAAGAACATGTGGGGCACGGCTGCCGGCGACGAGAGCATCAAGACCGGCGGAAAGCATAGCGAATATGACGAGAACGGAACCAGCAGCAAGTATTTATGGAACGTCGAGAAAGGTTGCGGACGAGTTTGGAAACAAACTGGAGATTTCTACCCTATGGTCGGAAACATCTATCCGTCAACTTATTCTCCTGAAGGAACAACTCCTTACAACTATGCCAGCGGACAGACATTCTACCTGACGAGCCAGGAAAAGGCTTATGATTCAGAGGACTCAAACCAGAGTTGCGCATATCACGTAGCAGTCTTCAACGGCTACTGGGCGACATACGAAACAAGGTCACAGGTATTCTGCGGTCAGGTAAGATGCGTGAAAGAGTAATTTTATATAATCAATAATGAAAGACAGATTCTTAAGACTCGTTCCGCTGGCGATAATGCTGGCGGGATGCAGCGGAATCGGCGGAAATGATGACAATGGGCCTGAGTCGGCAGACGGCAGGCCTGTCATCGTATTTTCACCGGAGACAGCAATCCAAGGCGAGATAATCATAAAGATGAAGCCGGGCGCCAATGACGGGACCGCTACAAAAAGCGGAGGCGTCACCTCAGGCAACACTCAGATTGACAGGGTTTTGATGGATGTCGGTTCTGTCAGTTTCGAGCGCATGTTTCCGCCTTGCGGACGATTCGAAGCAAGGACAAGAAAAGAAGGATTGGACAGGTGGTTCATCGCCAGGTACGACGAGACGATTCCTGCGAAGGAGGTGGCAGAGATGCTGTCCGGATGCGACGGCGTGGAAGTAATCGAGTATTCTCTCCCGACAGCGGCAGCTTCATATTCAAAAGCCCCGGCAACCGGAGAGGAAGATTTCACCGGAACGAAGTCGTATTCATCGGCGAGGAACATTCCGTTTCCTTTCAATGAAAGCGTCCGCTCACAAAGAATGCAGTGGCATTACAACAATACGGGCAATGTCTACGCCAACTCGACAGTCGCGGGGGCCGATGCCGATGTCTATGCAGCATGGCAGTTATGCACAGGGAATCCCGATGTCGTCGTAGCCGTGGTCGACCAAGGTGTCAAATACGACCACGAAGACTTGGCGGCGAACATGTGGATAAACAAAGGAGAAATACCCGGAAACGGAATTGATGATGACGGCAACGGCTACATCGATGATGTCAACGGTTACAATTTCACCGATAATAGCGGCAATCTTACGTTCTCGTCAGAGAACATGCACGGAACGCACGTCGCAGGCACCATTGCAGCAGTGAACAACAATGGCATAGGTGTAAACGGCATTGCCGGAGGCTCAGGCAATGGTGACGGTGTCCGGATAATGTCCTGCGAGACTTTGGGAGCGTCCGAATCAGGCAACTCAGGAGGTGGTCTGGGCGCCCAGGTACGCGCCATCAAATATGCCGCCGACAATGGTGCCGTAATTTGCCAGAACAGCTGGGGCTACACAGCTGGCGCCATTTCAGAAAACGACTGGACCAGAGGCAATTACTCCGCCCTTGCCGACGCCATACACTATTTCGTCAAGTACGCCGGACTGGATGAGAACGGCAATCAGGAAGGCCCTATGGCAGGAGGAATCGTAATCTTCGCGGCAGGAAACGACACTTCGGATGAAATCTGCTACCCGGCTTCCGACAAGTCGGTAATCAGCGTGGCAGCAACCTCCTGGCTCGGGGCCCCATCGTATTTTACGAATTACGGCAAATGGGTAAGCATTTCCGCTCCGGGCGGTGATCTGTCACTCAACTCCACCTACGGTGGCGTATACAGCACCAGCGTTTCGGAGGACGGGGGCTCGGCCTACGAGGGAATCAACGGAACGTCAATGGCATGTCCACATGTCTCCGGAGCCTGTGCTCTCGCCGTCAGCTGGTACTACGGAACGGAAAAGAAGAAAGGACTTACATGCGAGATGCTCAAGGAAGCGCTGCTGTCGAGTGTCACCCCGGTGGATCCGTTCTGCGAAACGCCATATTTCGGAAACATGGGCGCAGGATCACTGGACACGTACCAGCTGCTTCTTGCAGTCAAGAAAGTGAAGGCGATCCCGGACGTGACAGTCGGCAACGGCAACGAGACAAGTGTAAATCTTTCCGATTATTTCTACAAGACAGATGTGCTGACATATTCATTGACCACACAGGGAATAATCGAAATCAGCCTCAAGGACAGCATCTTGACCATCAAGGGAATATCCAAGGGCAGTACCGTTATCAGAATCACCGACGGCAACCAGTCCGTCAGAACAATAAATGTGACTGTTGAATGATTATGACTTCAAAAATGATAAAAGCCGCCGCATTCGCGGTCGCAACATCGGTTCTATCCCTGACATACGGATGCAGTCCGGAAACCAAGGACGACAATTCCGGTGCAATGCTTAAGACTCCGGAACCCAAAGTCAGCGAGGTTACGGTCTCCGGATTCCGCGTCGACTGGGCAAAAGTATATGGAGCGGAGGGCTATGCCTACTCACTTGACGGTGCGGAAGCGGATACGACCGACGCACTTTTCATCAAGTTCAATGAATTGGAGGCGTCCAATGAATATGTCGTGACAATCAAGGCCATACCCGGCAAGGACAGCGGTCTTTCCGAGTCCGAACCCGTGTACATCCACGTGCACACTTCAGCAGTGAGCCCTCTGGACAAGCCCGAAATCACTATCGGAAGCACATATGCCTCCAAGACAATCATCAGCTGGAGCATAATCCCCGGAGCCGTCAAATATGAGTATACGGTAGGAGACATCAAGGGCTCTACAACTGAGAACAAGGTATCCCTCTCCAATCTGGAAAAGGGGAAAGAGTACACGTTCACCGTCAAGGCTGTTGCAGCAGACAACAGCGGCAGGACCCAGTCAGATACGGCACAGGCAAATTTCAAGACCGCATCGGATGACGTACCTCCACTGCTGATAGTTCCTGAAAATGTTCTTGCTGACGCAGTCGTTTTCAATGTCTACGCAACCCCTGACGCAAAATACTACTACGATGTAGTCTCATCCTCGACACTTATGCAATATGACGAGGCAACGGTGATCGAGCGCTACAAGAATGCGATTGTCGAATATGCCAAGAGCAAGGGCATCAGCATCCGGCTCGCCATGGCTTCCGTCCTCAAGGTCGGCACGAACACCCTAAGCGTTTCCCGTCTGACTTCACAGATGAGCTACGACATCATCGCTTTCGGAATGGACTATGACGGCAATGTCACGACCGGTCTCTTCACGAAACGGGTCACCACGACGGCAACAGGCTGGTCCGCCGGCCCTAACTACGGAGGAGCAGACTGGTTCCGACAGAACTTCTTCATCACCAATTCTTATCTCGGCATAACCGGCTACGGATGGACCAACTCCGTGTGGACGACATGGAAAGGCAGTGATGTGCAGAGCATCCGCTACAGGCTCCTTCCTACCAGCACATTCAACAAGGTCTTCAGCGACCCTTATGACAAGGAAGCAGTCAAGACATTCCTGAAAGACACGTCATACAGTTACGCAGTCAAGCCGAACTATCTGGAGCTTGTGAATTCATCCAACGGATACAATTCGGTGACGCCGTGCAACCCGGGCGTCTCATACACAATGTCCGCCCTTGCCACATCCGCGGCCGGAGTAGAGGAACTGACAGTAAATTCGATCACGACCAAGACGACAAGCGAGGCCTACACATGGTTCTCGATAGCCGCTCTGGTCAACGAGAAATATGGTCCGACATCCAGCAAAATGGCGTGCGTCCTAAAGGGTGTGGGCATTGAATCAGGAAAACTGGTAATCGTCAAGACATCTGTTCTGGCTGATGTTCCGGAATCATCCTACCCTGCCCTGATCGCCGACAAAGGCACAGAATTGAAGGAGTCTTACTTGGAATACATCAACGGAAACGGCCTTGCACTTGTCGTAGATGTAGAGCCTAAGACATCCTATACCGTAATGGCGACTGTCGTCAACAAGGCAGGAGACAAGATCACCAAGCACGCCTCAGTGACGACCACAGCGGAAGCAGGGACAAAGTCTGCAAGAGCAAGGAACTCCGTGGTTTTCAGAAATCTCGCCGAGAAGGCAGAAGCAAGCCCGGTCGGTCTGAGGCTTGACGGAGTGGAGTCGATTCCAGTCATGGATACACCAACAGCTGCAGACGACCTATGGACCATAATCCACAACATTAACATACTCGGAACAAATTATGAAAAATAGCATAATGAGAATATTGACCGCAGTTCTGACGGCCTGTCTCTGCGTTCCGGCTGCACAAGCCCAGGACATCAGCGTAAAAGGAAAAGTCACGGACAGCGGCAATGCTCCTCTGGTAGGAGTCGGTGTCTTCATAGAGGGGACAGCGACAGGTACTGTCACAGGTGCTGACGGAACATGGTCGATCCCGGACATTCCTTCGGACGCCACCCTCACATTCTCAAGCATCGGCTATGTGACCCAAAAAATACACGTGGCCGGAAAATCCGTGATCGATGTGATTCTTCAGGAGGATATCATCGACGATGAACTGGGAGAGGTCATGGTCGTCGCATACGGAACCGCAAAGAAAAGCAGCTTCACCGGATCGGCATCTGTCGTAAAAGGAGACGAACTCCAAAAGAGGGTTACAGGCAACATCACCAAATCCATTGAGGGAACGGTGGCCGGACTGCAGGTCACATCCGGCGGCGGACAACCTGGTGAGGGCGCATCAATCATGATTCGAGGAATCGGATCCGTGAATGCGGTCTCCACACCTCTGTACGTAGTGGACGGAATTCCTTACGACGGCTCTTTAAGCGCCATCAACCCGGCTGACATAGAGTCTCTTACCGTCCTGAAAGACGCATCGGCAGGCGCATTGTACGGAGCGAGGGGCGCAAACGGAGTAATTGTCATCACTACCAAGAAGGGCAGCGGAGAACGTTCCATTGTCAGTTACAAGGGCAGCGCAGGCATTGCATCCCGGTCTCTCAAACGCTACGATCTCGTCGGAATGAACGACTTCATCGAATTGACCTACGAGTCCCTCAGGAACAGCGCCAAATACAGTACGGGAATGGATTTCGAGGGTGCCAGCGCCTACGCTGCCGCCAATCTCGGCCAGACCATCGGTGGACTGAAGAATCCAGAATACTACAACCCATACAAGAATTACACGTGGGAAACCCTCGTTGACCAAAGCACCGGCAAGATAAAAGATGACGCCGCAGCTGCATGGAACGAAAACTGGATGGATGAAATCAGCAACAACGCCGCCCTCCGGACAGAGCATATCATCTCTGTCAACGGAGCGACCGAAAAGATCAATTATCTCGTTTCAATGGGCTACTACAAGGAGAACGGCATACTCCGGAACACTGACTTCAACCGCTATACGGGAAGGGTCAATGTGGACTCACAGGCCAATTCATGGATAAAGATCGGCATGAGCGCCAACTACTCGCACACAAAGGCAGACTACCAGAACTTCTCTGGTGCTTCCGTATCAAACGTCTGGTACACAGCACAGTTCATGGCTCCGGTATATCCTGTCTACATGAAGGACATGGATGGAAACAATGTCCTGGACCAGGATGGAAACCTTCAGTATGAATATGGTGACGAAGATGACAACGGTTATGCAAACCGTCCTACAGCCCAAGGGTTCAACTCCAAGGCCGAGCTCTACAACAACAAGGCCTATTACTACCGCAACACCTTGTCTGCGAGATCTTACCTCACGTTAGGTACGACAAATAAAGACGCTCTTCTCTACGGATTGAGACTGACCGCCAATCTCGGAACAGATTTCAATGATTACCAGCGTACTCTCACCAACGACAAGTACCACGGCAATGCAGCCGACCAGGGAGGCCGGTTGAGCAAGACCAACACCAGGACCCTCAGCTATACTTTCAACCAGATCGTGAACTACGACCGCTCGTTTTCCGAGCACGACATCAAGGTCCTGTTGGGTCACGAGTACTATCGCTACAGATTCAACTACGCGCAGGGTGAAAAGACAGGCATCATGGACGGAATCGATGAACTTGACCCGGCAGTGACGACTTCCGGAAATTCCAGCTACTCGAACAACTATGCCATCGAGTCCTGGTTCACCAGGCTGAACTACGGGTTCAAGGATCGCTACTACTTCGACGCCAGCTGGCGTACCGACGGTTCTTCAAGATTCTACAAGACAGGACGTTGGGGCAATTTCTGGTCAGTCGGTGCATCCTGGAGGCTGTCACAGGAAAAGTTCATGGAAGGTTCTTCTTCCTGGCTCAACAACCTGACCGTAAAGGCTTCCTATGGCGTACAAGGCAACGACAACATCGGAACCTACTACGCATGGCAGGGCCTTTACGACTACACCTGGGCAAACGGAAGCGAGGCTGGAGCATTCGCATCCAAGCTTGAAAACAAGGCCATAACATGGGAAAAGAACGGTAACCTCAACGCAGGAATCGAAGCTTCCCTCTTCGGAGGAAAACTAACTTTCAGCGCCGAGTATTACAACCGGCACACCAGAGACATGCTTCTGGCAAATCCTCTCGCCATTTCGACCGGATTTACCAGCTATGATGCCAATGTCGGTTCAATGAGGAACCAGGGATTCGAGTTTTCCGGAAGAGTGAACATTATCGACAAACCTGACTTCAGATGGGATGCCACCGTGATGGCTTCGCTGAACCGCAACAAGGTCACCAGCCTTACATCGTCCCAAGATTTCATCAGTTCCGGTGCATCAGTAATCGAAGTCGGCAAACCTATCTACACTTTCTACCTTTCCAAGACAGCTGGAGTCGATCCTGCCACAGGAAAGCAGCTCTACTATGCATATTGGAAGAGAGGCGTGGACGAGACCGGAGCCATAAGCAATGTCAAATGCGATGAATATGTCACGGACAACGTCTCGCTCGCATCACTCAGCAAGTACTATATGGGCAGCCGCGAGCCTGCCGTGTCAGGAAGCCTGGGGTCAAGTTTCACCATCTTCAAGAACATTGATTTTTCCTTCCTGACCACCTGGTCAATCGGAGGAAAAGTTTATGACGGCCTGTATTCCGGCACAATGAATGTCCAGTATGCCGGCAACAACTGGCACAAGAATGTCCTGCGCAGATGGCAGAAGCCCGGAGATGTCACGGACGTCCCGATGGTCGAGATCGGAGGGTCTTCACCAGCGAATGACTCTGCGCTCATCAATGCCTCGTACTTCGCCTTCAAGAACATCACGTTAGGCTATACGCTCCCCAAGAAGTGGCTTTCAAAAATAGAAGTCAGCGCCCTGAGGCTCTTCGTCACCGCAGACAACATCATGATGTTCAATCACCTGGACGGAATGGACCCTCAGTATAACTTTACCGGAAGCGTGTCATATTCCTACGCACCGTCAAGAGCAATCGTCGCCGGAATAGACATTCAATTCTAAGGAGGATATTCAATGAAAAAGAAACTATATATTCTTGCAGTTCTCTCCATTGCGGCAATTTCCTGCAACAAAGACATGCTTGAATTCAATCCGACAGATTCAGGCTCGGGAGAAGAGCTTATGAAGGACGCGTCCACCGCCATCTCCTCGATCAACGGCATCTACAGGTCAATGTGGACGGCCGGCTGGTCAACCACAGGCAACGCCCACCAATGCTTCGGCATCTCCGCCTATAATATCGCCCAAGAGGCGATGGGCGATGACTTCATCATGCAGTCCCAGGGAAACGGATGGTTCTGGTACGACCACGTATACAATGTCAAGAACCAATACGCATCTTCCGCATTCAGGTCATACGACGTATGGTATGCCAACTACAAGTGGATAGCCAACGCCAACAGCGTCATAGCGGCCAAGGAGACGATGGGAGGCAGTTCAGCTGACGTGTCATACGTAGTGGGACAGGCCTATGCCATCAGGGCACTCTCCTACCTCAACCTCGCCACCTGGTTCGCCAGGGCACCTTACAACCCTATGACGGACAAATACAGGTGGAGCGATCCCGGAGTTCCTGTCTATACGGAACCTACAAACATAGGTACCACAGGAAAGCCCAGGGAAAATCTTGAAGTCGTCTACAAACAGATCGACTCGGACATCGATTCCGCCATCGTACGTCTGACAAAGGGTGCCGCAGCCGCCATGAACAAGGGAAACAAGTCCCACATCAACAAATATGTCGCATTGGGCATCAAGTCCCGCGTCTGCCTGGCAGAAGGAAACTGGGAAGGAGCCTACAAGGCTGCATCTGAAGTCATTGACAAGGGCGCTTACGAAATCGGAGGCGAGAACGAACTCATGGGCGGCATGAATTCCATCAACTACGGCAACGTAATGTGGGGAGCCGGAATCGAGACCTCGGAACAGTCCGGAGCCTACGCAGGATTCTTCACACACATGGACAATGTCGACGGGGCATATGCGAAGTCTGCTCCCAAGCTGATCAACAAGCAGCTCTACAATCACATCAGTTCAGGCGACATCCGTCTCGGATGGTGGAACCCTACGGACAAGGAATCACCTTACATCTCCAAGAAATTCGCGTTCTCCAACGTACAATCCTGGCTCGGAGACTACATTTACATGAGAGTCGAGGAAATGTACTTTACGGCGGCAGAAGCAGCCCTGAGGCTTGGCAATCAAGATGAGGCACGCGACCTGATGAACAAGGTCATGGCCAAGAGGAATCCGAAATACAACGCCTACAACTATTCCGGGACTCATCTTGGAGCTACCACGACGACATGGACAGGTTCTTTACTGGAGAACATACTGATCCAGAGGAGAGTGGAACTTTGGGGTGAATACGGACGCATCTTCGACGTACGCCGCACCGGTCAGGGAATCGACCGGCGGAGCGAAGACGGATTCGCCGAGGAATGCATCGCGACAATGAAAAGAAACGGAATTGACCTCACAAGGGCAGACACCTACGATTGGGTGCTGACCATCCCGAAGGATGAGTTGGATGCAAACCCGAACATAAACGAAGAAGATCAGAACCCTTGATAGAAATATTGACAATGAAATACATAAATATATTTTCAATCATTCTGGCCACCTCCCTGTTCACTGCAGGCTGCAGCAAAGAACAGGAAGGCAGCATTTACAGACCGGGCACGGACGATGCCAAGGAAATCCACTTCATCCAGTCATCCCTGACCAAGGAGTTCCCTCAAGGCAGCAAGTCCGGCACCTTGGAGATAGAGATTGCCCGACCTGACAACAAAGGCGAACTGTCAGTCAGTCTCCGGAAAAGAGGAGAGGACGAAGGTGCATTCAGCATTCCCGAAACCGTCACTCTGCCCGACGGCAGTTATGCGGTCTCAATTCCCGTGGAAGTCGACCTGAGTGAGCTCCTTGCCGGATCATCCCTGAGCGCAACGATATTGATAAGCGACCGTCAGGAAGAAACCGGAACAGGGAGCGCCTACGTCACGCAGTTTTCAGACAAGATAAATCTGTCCGTGTCTTTCGCACTCGACTGGGAGCCGTACTTGAGAACTGACGAAAGCGGGAACAAGGTGCAGCAGACAGCCACCTACACATACAACGCGTTTTACACCGGACACGCAAGCGGATTGAAAGTGGAAAAGGCCGTAGGCGCCAACATCTTCAAAGTCAATGACTGGGCCAGCGGAGTGTCTTTCAAGCTCATTCTCAATGAAGACAACACGTGCACAGTGCCGGCGCAGTCGATAGGCTATTACAATTCAAATTACAATGAATATGTAAAGGTGTCCGACATGGCCGAGTACACAGGCAACAAATCCGCATACAGCTCATATCCATGCACTTACGACGGCAAGGGCAATTTCTCGTTCTACCTGATTTATTTCGTCTCTTCCGGCTATTTCGCCAAAGGCACCGAAACCCTGGCATTCGACGGCAACGAAGACAAGACGCCGGTAGTGGAGATTTCATTCGACGGCATAGAGACGACCGATACGGGATTCAAGGCTCCGAGACTGTCTTTCAGCAAAAATGAATATACCAAGTTCTACAAGGCAACGATAGTAAGCGGGGACATAACCGGAGACGCTGCCAGACAGGAAGAGGTAAGAAAGGCATTGGAAGCGGGCAACAAGCCAGGAAGTGCTCCTGTAGTGACATTGTACGAAGACAATTCCGACATCTGGAATGTGGGATCAGGCAATTGCACGGCAGTAGCATTGGCATACGACTCCACCTCGACCGCCATATCTCTCTACATGAAGAGGTTCACATGTGACCCTGACGGACGCTACACGCCGAAAGTCAACAAGTTCGAATGGAAAAACGACAAGACCAACGTACTCTCTTCCCCATATACGACGTTGTTCTGGAACATGCAGGCCGACAATGTCGCTTCTCTCAAATACCTGTGCATGAGGACAGATTTTCTTGATTACATGGTCAAGAACCTGAATAAAAGTGCAGAGGAACTTGCTTGGGAAAAAGGCAACGAAGTCAATGAGGAGTTCCTCCAGAAACTAGTGAGCGATGACGGCTTCGCAACCTCATTCAACACATTGAAGCAAGGCACAAGCTATACTCTCTGCATCTGTCTGGTCAATGAATTCGGGGACAGGGTATTCGTCACAAAGACTGCCGAGACCCAAGGCTATGTCGCATCCGATTTCGACAAGAACAAGAATCTTCAGGACTTCATCGGCGCATTCAAGGCAACGGCTACCGTCGACAAGACAAGCGGTTCTTCCTCTGCAGATGAATCATTCCGCGTCGACATCTACAGTTTGGGAGGCGACGACGTAATGATCAGCGGATTGTCCAACATCAGCGATTTCACGCCAGAAATCAAGGGCTACTACGACCCGGACAGTCATTCAATCATCATCGAGCCTCAACAGCTGGGACGTTACAAGAACTACTATGTCACACTCGGCCTTTCTGACGGACTGTCCATCTACTGGGGCGGCAACAGCATAGCACTGGGATTCATCGACGGAGTTATAAGAATGACGCCGAGCCCTTACTCAGATGCGGCAATCAGCAGCTATCAATTCCTGCTGTTCACATCCGAGAAAGCGACCGGAGATTCCTATGCAAAGCAAAGCATCGGTTCGAAATCGTATTCAAATCTTTGTCTGGAACCATTCGACATTTAATTGATTTTGAGATAATTTTTCTACCTTTGGTCATGAAATATAAAACAAACAGACAAAGATGAAAGAATTTTTGAAAATGACATTGGCCGTGCTGTGCGGCCTGTTCATCATGGGAATTTTGAGTTCCGTCATGTTTTTCAGCTGTGCGGGAGCTTTGGCGTCACTTGGAAGCAGCACACCTGTCATGCCGCGCTCCGGCGTCCTGAACATGGACCTCGGCAAGGTGGTGATGACCGAGCAGACACAGGAAATTAACCCGATGGCTGTAATCCAGGGAGACGAAACCACATCTATAGGACTTTGGGACGCAGTACAGTCCATCAAAGCCGCAGCGGCTGACCCTGCCGTACAATATATCTACCTCCGTCCGGAAGGATTCAGCGCAAGCATCGCCCAGGTAGAGGAACTCCGCCAGGCAATCGCTGATTTCAGGAAAAGCGGCAAGGCAGTGGTGGCTTACCTCGAAAATCCGACTACCGGAGCATACTACCTCGCAACGGCTGCCGACAAGATCTACATGGGCAGCTACTGCGGAGGAACCAGCATGATGACAGGCGTCGGCACCCAGATGTTCTTCCTGAAGGACCTTCTCGACAAGTTCGGCGTCAATGTCCAGCTCATCCGCCACGGCAAATACAAATCCGCCGGAGAGATGTATATAAAGAACAAGCCTAGCGACGAGAACATGGAGCAGAACCAGGAAATGATAAACTCCATCTGGACCAATCTCGCTGAAGTCATCTGCGAAAGCAGGGATATCACCAGAGAGAAACTTGACAGCCTGATAGACAACCTCTGCCTCTGCACTCCACAGGATTTCCTGAAATATTCGCTTGTAGATGAACTGCTTACGAAAGAAGAGCTCAAAGAGAAGCTGGCAGCGCTGGCTGTGAAAGACAGCTTCAAGGAAGTCCAGATGATTCCGTTCAAGGATTATGTGACAGTTCTCACGACCACCCCTTCCGCAGCCAAGGACAAGATTGCCATCATCTTCGCTGAAGGCGAAATCGTGGACGGAAAAGACAAACAGGCAGTAGCTGGAGACCGTTTCGCGTCAATCATTGCCGATGTACGTGCAGACCCGTCTGTAAAAGCAGTGGTCCTGCGTGTGGCATCGCCGGGCGGAAGCGTACTCGCATCCGAGAAGATAAGGAATGAAATCGACCTGCTCCGCAAGGAGAAACCGGTCATCGCATCTTATGGAAATTACGCTGCATCAGGCGGTTACTGGATTTCCAACAGCTGCGACAAGATTTACTCCGACCCGTCCACATTGACCGGCTCCATCGGAGTATTCAGCATGATTCCGGATCTCAGCAAGACAGCGAAAGACATCTTGAAGGTCAATGTCACCTCAGTAGGGTCAAGCCGCCACAGCGACATGTTCTCCCTCATCAGACCGCTTGACGCACAGGAAGTTGCATACATGCAGAAATCCGTCAATGACATTTATGACGCATTCCTCGCCAATGTTTCTGAAGGACGCGGCATGAGCACGGAAGAGATTGACAAGATCGCACAGGGCCGTGTATGGACAGGTGCGGATGCATTGAAAATCGGACTCGTGGATGAAATCGGTTCGCTCTATGACGCAGTATCTTACGCCGCAGGCACACAGGGAGACGGCGACCTTGCTGACTGGAGCATAGCATGTTATCCTAAGCCACAGACTCTTCTCGAAATGATAATGGAGTCGCTTTCAGGCACATCAAGCGTGATGGCAGGAACACCGTTCGCACCGGTAGAGAAAGCCTACAAGGACTGGAACTGGAATTCCTCCGAAAGAATTTACGCGAGGATGCCTTATATAATGGAGATCAAATAAACTCCAGACAAACCAGACAGGAAGTCCCGGATGTCGCTTTGACAGCCTCATCCACACGACAATAGAATCTGCCGGAAGCATAGCCGCAAACCGCTGCGACATGTTCTCCGGCAGTATTTTTTCCGTCAATGCCGGGGCACACGATCACGACCGCCTCATCCTTCTCATCCACATTCAGCTTCATATCTGAAAAGATGTCGCTAAGCTTCTTCTTGCCTCCGGTACCGATAGGCCGCATCCAATCACCTGAATTCCAGCCCCTTATAAGGAAAGGAAACTTCAATTTCTCCGCATCGGCCGCCAATACGGATGACGCCGCAAGACGACGTGCCCCGGCAGCGGCATCACCCTCCGCAGACCTCAACGACACCTTCAGCCGGCAATTCCGGAAAGAATACAACGACTCCCCTTCCACCGTCATACAAACCTCACTCTCAACCACTTGCGGTAGTCCAGAAATCCGTCCGCGCCTACCGCCGATATCCGATTTCTTGACAATGAAGAAGTCACCGGCCGTCAATATCCTATAGCCCTGGGCAATGAATTCCTTTCCGGAAAATGTCCCGTCACTGTTCAGAAGCGACATGACAGGGTCCAATGTCGCCGACCGGAACCCGAACGGTTCCAGCAGACGGTACGTAATATATTCCCAATGAGTTTCTTTTTTGAGAGCGGAAACATTGACCTTCAGGCACTCCCCCGCCTCGGGCATTGCGCACACACGCGGCTTGGCAGCATTGAAATAATCCTCGGCGATAGCATTTTCCTGGGCGAAAGCCCGCATCTCGCGCCCGAAGGTCTTGAGGAACGACGGATTCAGACTCTCGAACACGGGGAACACCAAGTGCCTGATTTTGTTGCGCTTATATATGGTCTCGGCATTGGTCCGGTCGTCATGGTACACCGCATGGCATTCATTGACGAAGGCATTGATCCGGTCGCGCGAGAAAGCCAGAAGCGGGCGCACCAGACGGACGCCCTCCAGGCTCTGCTGCGACACCGGGACATTGGACACCGGCTTCATGCCCGTAATGCCGCGCAGCCCCGTTCCGCGAAGGAGGTTCAGCATGAGCGTCTCGGCATTGTCATTCGCGTTATGTGCCACAGCCACAGCATAATAGCCATGTTTCAGACAGAGTGAGGCGAACCAGTCATAACGCAGTTCGCGCGCCGCCATCTCGATGCTCTGCGAGTGGTCCGACGCGTACCGCTCCGTATCGAAATCCACTGAATGGAACGCGACGCCATGGGATGCCGCCCAGCAGCGTACAAGTTCCGCGTCAGCATCACTTTCCTCGCCGCGCAAATGGAAATTGCAATGCGCTACCGCAATGTTGCCCTTCCAGCTGCTATGCGCGAACAGCTCCGCCATGCAGATGGAGTCGGCCCCACCGCTTACAGCAAGAAGGGCTGTTTCCCCTTCAGGAATCAGCCCCACCAAAATCTTGTCAAATTCTTTCTGCATGCCTAGCGTTTTCTGGATGCAATCGTATATGAGAATCCGAATGCCAAAGACTCCTTGAACTGCACTGCCTTGCGTCCGTCAGGATATTTTTTCAATGTCTTGTCGGTCTTGACCATCACCTTGTCATCATATATGAGGTTGGTAGTCACCGTCAATGAGAAATATTTGGCGATTTTCCAGTCGAACCTGTTATCCCAGTTCACACGGATATTCTGGGGATTGTCCAGATAATCCGAGAAGAGCACGAGCTGCGAGGTGTACTTGAAATTGTCATTGATCAGCAACTTGCCATCAATCTTGATCTGGGCACCGAACTCGAATCGGGCGGTACGGTAAGCATCTCCGCTTGACTTTCCGGCCACGAACGCGTCATACTCATCCTTGTCTTTCCCTGCAAGTGCGGCAATGTCCGCTGCGCTCATGCCGTCGAACTTGTCATACTTCTTCTTGAACTCCATTCCGTATGACTTCCTGAGGGTCTCGTCAGTAACGACCACGAAACCGCCGGTAAGAGGGGCGATGTTCACGGTCAGCCATTTGGTCGGGACCCAGTCAATACCGATTGCGATATTCGTGTAGGCAGGAGATATGAATCCGGATTTCACTTTGCGGCTGGCTTTCCAGTCGCTCTTTCCCGGCTCCCAATCATCCGGAGCGGTATCCGGCTTGGACGGGATAGGATAATTGTAGCTGTTGGAGAACTGCGACTTGAAGTTGAACTGAGCTGAATAGTTCAATGTCTTGGCAGCCTTGTAACCGAACTTGCCCTCATAGTACATACGGTCATCGCTCTTCTGTATGAACGGCTTGTCCTCGGAATAGAGGAAACCGTAGTCCAGCTGGAGACGGTTGTTGAAGAACAGCTCGTCCTTCTTGTAATTCGCATTGGCATCAATGAATGACTTGAGTGTCACGCTGTTATATCCGCCGGCAGCCCAGTTGGTAAGGTTCGTCTGTCCGAAGTCGATCTTCGTAAGAAGGGAATTCGTCCAGTATCTCGGCTTAGGTACCTTGACTTCAGCTGCAGGCGCCCCGGCAATGGCCATGGCAGCCTCTTCCGCTGCCTTCTGAGCGTCCGTGACATCCTGTGCGGACACGGAGGCCACGGCAAGCAAAAACGCTGATGCGCTGATGATGATTCTCTTCATAAGCAATTAACTAATAAGCAATTGCGAATACAACCCTCTCATGAGAAGGCTTTCCGGAGTAGATATCCACGCCCTCTTCCTTGCAGACATAGCTGTCCACAGGAATACATCTGATGGTAGCCTTGGTCTCGTCCTTGATCTTCTGCTCGGTCTCGGCAGTGCCGTCCCAATGGCAGAGCAGGAACTTGCCCTGGGTGATCTTCTCCTTGAATTCCTCCCAAGAATCGCATTTCTCGACTCTTGTCTCCCTGAATGACAATGCTTTCTTATATATATTGTCCTGAATGTCGGCCAGAAGGTCCTCAATATATTTGTCAATGCCTTCGAGCGAAACGGTATTCTTTTCGAGAGTGTCACGACGGTGCACCTCCACCGTATCGTTCTGAAGGTCACGCGCACCGATTGCCAATCTGACAGGCACGCCCTTGAGCTCCCATTCAGCGAACTTGAAGCCAGGCCTGAGAGTGTCACGGTCGTCAATCTTGACAGAATGTCCGGCAGCCTCAAGCGCAGACTTGATCTGGTTCATCTTCCCAATGATGGCAGCATGGTCCTCGGCCGTCTTGTAGATAGGGACCATAACCACCTCAATAGGAGCAAGTGCCGGAGGGAGGACGAGTCCGTTGTCATCGCCGTGTGCCATGATGAGCGCACCCATCAGACGTGTGGACACACCCCATGAAGTAGCCCAGACGTACTGCTGCTGACCTTCATTGTCAGTATATTTCACGTCGAAAGACTTGGCGAAATTCTGTCCGAGGAAATGCGAAGTACCTGACTGCAAAGCCTTTCCATCCTGCATCATTGCCTCGATGGTAAGGGTGTCGAGCGCTCCGGCGAAACGCTCGTTAGGGCTCTTGTGTCCTACGATTACAGGAAGTGCCATATAGTTGCGGGCGAAGTCGGCATAGACGTGAACCATCTTCACTGCCTCTTCCTGAGCCTCCTGAGATGTGGCATGGGCGGTATGACCCTCCTGCCACAGGAACTCTGCGGTCCTGAGGAACAGACGGGTACGCATCTCCCATCTTACGACATTGGCCCACTGGTTGCACATGATAGGAAGGTCTCTCCAGGACTTGATCCAATTCTTGTACGTGCTCCAGATAATGGTCTCGGAAGTCGGTCTTACGATAAGTTCTTCCTCAAGTTTAGATGACGGATCCACCACGACGCCGTTGCCGTCAGGATCGTTCATGAGGCGGTGGTGGGTAACCACTGCACATTCTTTGGCGAATCCTGCCACATGCTCCGCCTCACGGCTGAAGAATGACTTGGGGATAAAAAGAGGGAAATATGCATTCACTGCACCTGTCTCTTTGAATTTAGCGTCGAGGATATGCTGCATTTTCTCCCATATTGCATATCCGTAAGGTTTGATGACCATACATCCCCTGACCGGAGACTGTTCTGCAAGGTCTGCCTTGACTACCAGGTCGTTATACCACTGAGAGTAGTTCTCTGACCTTTTGGTTATCTGATCTGCCATCGTAAAAAAAATATTTTCCGGAGTATGCCAAGATACTGCCGTTCAAAGTTTTATCTGTTCATTTGCGGTGCATGGCCACCGTCTCTTCTATTGTTTTTTAGCGATATTATTGCTAATCTTGCAATAATGTACGCGCTTGCGCATTTAATGAATGGCAGGTATGAAAATTGCAACTGCCGGTAAAATGCGCTTAGCGCAGGCACAAAGATACAAACTTTATATTAATTATAGGAGGTCCGATTATGAAAACGAACATTATGACTCTAGCCGGGGCGCTGATGATATTGGCATCTTGCGGCTCCGCGTCACAGTATGCGTCCTCACAGGAATTTCAGGACGGATTCTACAGCAGACCTGCCGAAACCGAAACCAGGGCGGCTGTCCAAGCTTCCCGTTCCAAGGTCAATGATCTTGTAAAAGAAACTGAAAGTTCTCAGCTCTTCCTCAAAGCAGGACAGACTGATACGCTGTTTGTTCCGGAGAACATGTCCTCGACATTGAAATTCAACAAACAGGACAATGCGACTACCGTCACGGTGACGAACTCGCCGTCATATTCATTGTACCCTGACGGGTATGCCGACGGTTTTGCGGCCGGGTTCGCATCTTCTTATTGGCCGGGATCATACTGGCGTTACCCTTACTACAGTTCATGGTACTGGGGTGCGAATCCATGGTATTATTCCGGAATCTGGTGGGACAGATGGTATTGGAGCGACCCATGGTACAGCTCATGGTACTGGAACGACCCATGGTACTGGGGACGTCCGGGATATTATTGGTCATGGTATTATGACCCGTGGTATCATGATCCTTGGTATCACCATCATCACTATCATCACCATCATCATTGGTGCGGCGACTATTATTACGGCCATGGAGGACGGGACGTGTATTGGGGAGACAGAGGCTCGACTACCGGCAACCGCCGCGGCGACGTCATGGGCGTGACCTCTTCCAATGTCAGGAGAAATACAGGCACAATGACTTCGTCAGGTGTAAGACGCACAACGGCAACGGCATCCGCTTCAGGCACGAGGGCCAATGTTTCCACGCTGTCACCTGTCCGCAGGGTATCGGCAGCGAACACCGCATCGGCACGCCCGACGACATCGCGTCCGACAGCGTCCAACAGCGGTTCCGGCAACGTCGTAAGACGTAGCAGTTCCACTTCAGGCGGATATGGTTCCACAACCTCATCTTCAAGCAATTACAGGCCGTCAGGAAGCACTGTCAGGACTAACAGCGGTTCCGTAAGCTCGAACGGCAGTTCCGTCAGGACAAGCGGCAGCTCTTTCGGCAGAACGGAGGGCAGCACCATAAACAGGACGGCAGGCGGCACCGTTTACCGCAGACCTGCATCAAGCCAGTCATCGTCAAGCAGTTCAAGTTCATCATACCGCATCAGTTCTTCAAGCAATTCATACGGCAGCGGCAGTTCATACAGGAGCTCAGGCAGTTCTTACAGAAGTTCCGGCAGTTCCTCATCTTCCTACAGGAGTTCTTCAAGCAGTTCTTCCTCTTCGTATAGAAGTTCCGGCAGCAGTTCCTCTTACAGGAGCAGCGGGTCATCCTACGGCGGAGGCAGTTCTTACAGAAGTTCCGGTGGCAGCTACTCCGGAGGCGGAGTTTCACGTTCTTCCGGCGGAAGTTCCGGCGGATCAGTCAGGAGACATTAATTATGATACATATGAAAAAACAGACAATAGCACTTCTTCTGCTCGCGGCATTTGCTGCTGACGCGGGAGCACAGACAGTCGCAGATGCATTGAGATTCAGCGACAACAACTATTACGGCACGGCGCGAAGCATCTCGATGGGAAACGCCTTCACGGCACTCGGCGGCGACCTCGGTTCGATTTCATTGAACCCGGCAGGATCCGCAGTGAACAACTTTTCCCAGGCGACATTGACACCGAACATCAGCATCATATCTTCCTCCGCGAAGTACAATGCAATGCCGTCCATCGCGGACATGTTCGGACCGGCGACCAAAAACAACACCGCACGTTTCACGATGCCTAATGTCGGTACCATCATCAACATGAACACCGGCAACAAGATAGGCCTGAAGAGCATATCTTTCGGAATCGTGGCCAATGCTTCCGCCAATTATCTTGACGACGTGGCAGCAAGCGGAAGGAACACATCCACGACCTACGCAGGATACCTGGCAGCCAATGCAGCCGGCATCAATTCCGCAAGCATCAATGACAATGCATATTACAACACTGACATTCCTTGGCAGACCATTGTCGGCTGGAAGTCAATGCTGATATCGAACTACAACAGCAACAACGGAGATTACATCGGCGTTACCGAAAAGGCCACCGACATGGGTTCGGGAAAGTATGACATCTCACTCCCTGACGCCATCGACCAGAGATACGGACGCAGATCACATGGAAACAAATATGACATCGTATTCAACATCGGAGCCAACATTTCCGACAGGTTCTTCGTGGGAGCGAACCTCGGGGTGACCTCGATCGACTACTCCATGAACCAGTATTTCAAGGAGTTCGCAGTGAACCCTGACAGTTTCCAGATCGACATGGCAGACAATGCAGGCAATGTCCAGACCACATATTTCAACCAGCTCAGGTCCAGGTATTCATACGATGCCGACGGAGCGGGAGTCTATGCCAAGTTCGGATTCATTGCCGTGCCTGTACAGGGACTCCGCGTAGGTGCAGCCATCCAGACCCCTACCGCGAACTTCATCACGGAGCATTGGCAGCTTGCCGGCGAGACATATTATATGAGCAGTAATTTCGATGCCAGCGCACAGTCTCCGAGAGGCGAATACAAGTACAAGTTCGTTTCACCATACAGGGTCAATGTCGGAGTCGCATATACCTTCGGTTCATTTGGAGTGGTCAGTGCCGATTACGAGCTCTGCGACTACAGCACAATGAAATTCTCGGAGACCGAGACCAATGACAATTCAGCATTCGAAAGAGTCAACGGCGACATCAAGAACTTCGCCGGAGCAGCCCACATGCTGAGACTCGGAGCGGAACTCAAAGTTCTTCCGTCATTTGCCGTCAGAGCAGGTTACAACTTCTCCACAAGTGCCGAGAGATACCTCGAAAACGACGTGAAGAAGACTCCGAAGGCCTACAGGACAGCGATTTCCGGCGGTCTCGGATACAGTTCCAAGGGTTCATTCTTCTGCGACCTCGCAGTAAGAGGCACCAAGTTCCCGTACGAATACATCTATCCGTATGACACTTACATCAAAGATGCATTGTCCCCTGAAATCCAGTACAGAAAGAGGATTTGGGATGTGGTAATGACCTTCGGCTGGAGATTCTAGAGATTCTTCAGATAGGAAATGGAGTCCGGACCTTCATTGAAAAGAAGATCCATGATGGACAAATCAGAGATAAAGCCATGCTTCAGGGAAAAGACCTGCCAGTATGGCTTTTTCAATTTCAGGTCTTCAAGAATGGTATTCGGACGTTTCGGATGGATTACTCCCCGGTAATCCCTACCGTAAATGCCGGAATCGCGGGCCGTGAATTCTTCCGTGAATTTCAGCTCGGCGGCA